>Ga0190273_10000002_pt1 | contig 340951 bp, 280 predicted proteins | sample Popmic504IS_FD_134513 | JGI IMG/M metagenome (GOLD analysis project Ga0190273, IMG submission 134513) | Populus adjacent soil microbial communities from riparian zone of Shoshone River, Wyoming, USA - 504 IS | ecosystem: Environmental > Terrestrial > Soil > Riparian zone > Trees stand...
ACGAGGTAGAGGTGGCGCACACCAAGAAGCAGAAGCGGTCGAAGCCCCAGTTGTTGTACCTCAACAGCAGGAGGGTCCTCAAAGAGGCGGTATAATCAGAGGCCGTGGACGAGGCGGTAGAGGCGCTCCCAGGGGCGGACGAGGTGGCAGAGGAGGCGCAGGCAGATCTCATAATGACGCGATGGAATAAGAACTTCTATTTAGGTGCTTTTGATCTAAACGTGTTTCATCCCAAGGAAAATATGGAATTTTTATATGTCTGCTTATGCAAATTCTTCGGCAACTGCTAAAGACGAAACGCCTCCAGTAAGTCCTGTCAGTAGTTCAGCGATGGACAGTTCTGCCCTTGCAAATCCTCCTCCAGTGCTGACTTCTCCAGCAATTCCATCAGCAACGGAAGCCAGGCTTGAAAAACATAAAAGAAAAACAACCGCACCTTCTAGTGAGCGTACTGACACCTTAGCTATCACTGCCTCTAGTGCTATGGTTGAAGACAGCGAAGAGTATGCAGCAGCTACAGGTTCAAGTCTTTTTCCTCCTCATCCAAGTGGTCCGTTTTCTACAAGCTTATCTTTAGGAGCGGGTGCAGTTTTTAAATCGCCGCAAGATATGGGGTTAACCCCCGTAGTGCTTCCTGCTCCTAAAAGGCGAAAAGCTCTTGCTAAGGTAGATTGTGTTGATGATGCAAGCGATGACAGTGATTTAGACCACGGCAATGCAGATGAGGATGATGAGGAGACAATGGCAGTGCCATCAGCATCAGCACTAGCTGCACCTGGCAGTGGTGCTCGCCGAAATCGTAGCAACGGTGCAGCTGAGTATCCTAACGGAGCTCCAGAAACTCATAAAGCAAGAAAAGGAGGTAGCATGAAGAGCCTTCGAACTGTGTCTGATACAGATGATGCTCCTCAAAATCTACTGAAGCATTATGCCTCCCAATTGGGAGGAGCTGGACAACCCAGTCGAGGATTATTTCATACAGGTCCATTGGAAGTTCGTGGCCTAGGGCGAAAAAAAGTTAAAGCCAGAATTTCCGATCGGGATAAAGGTTTGCATACACAAAAGTTTAGAGCTATGACTGGCGGCGAAAGCAGTTCTACGCAATACCAAGTTGCTTTGGGAACCGCTCAAGCAGAAACGAGTTATCAAATCCTACATGGTATGGGACATGGCGAAGGAGGAGGCGATACACAAGTGCCTGATAACCTTGCCTCTGCTTCATCCGGTGCCAACACCGAAATGATTCCACCGGATAAAGCAATTAGTGGTAATTCAGAAGTTAGCGTTGATACACGTTTTTCAGTCCGAGCAGGAACACACCGTGCTGAGCGTATCTCAATGCAGTATTATCACGACAGGGATCCTGCTGTACCATTCTATAGCAATACAATTGATGGTGATCGCCCTGAAATGACTCGTAGTGAGTATGATCAGGATGAACATGAAGTCGCATGGATGGGAGATGCTGCAGGATTAAGCACTGCTGTTCAACAAAGGCGTGCAAATCGAGAGGGTATGCATAGAGAACTTTTAGCGCATCCACGTTTCAACCCAGTTGCGGCGGCAGCTGCAGCTAACCATCCTGCGAGTAGGCCGCCTGATAAAGGCGATGAAGAGGAATAAACGGTTTTATATTGTTTTTGCAAAATTAGGGGGAGGAATAAATAGGTTACCCTTTAAACGCATACCCTTCCCTCAAGGTTCATTGCAAGGTATGCTTTAAATAAACAAGAGCTTGGGGATTGAGGGAATCGGCATATGAGTACTCGCGCCAGAGGACCACGTATTTTAAAAGGAGCATTGGTTGCCATCGATCCTACCAATCCCACACCTAAAATCATCGCGTTTTATTATAATCCGACTAATTTACGCAGAACCTTACAACCGCAAATGTCGGGTGGTGAAGAAGGCGATCGATCTCAAGCTGTTCGCTTCACCGGCGCTCCCGTGGAAACCATCACTGTGGATATTGAAATTGATGGCACGGATTTATTGGAAGCTGGGGATGCGATTACAACTGAAATGGGAATTTACCCCCAGCTCTCTGCCCTCGAACTCCTTGCCTATCCCAGTAGTAATCAAGTGAATCAAACACAATCATTGCTGGCACAAGGTACCATTGAAGTTGCTCCTATGACCTCACCGCGTGTTCTCTTTGTATGGGGAAGTAAACGAGGTTTACCAGTGCGCATCACCAGCTACAACATTACCGAAGAAGCCTTTGATGGTAACCTCAATCCAATTCGTGCCACCGTTTCATTAACCATGAGAATTTTAAATTACACCGATCTCAGCGCATCGAGTCCAGACTATCATCAGTTTCTTTCCTATCAGCAATCATTAGAAGCCATGGCCCCTTATGCAACACTCTCCAATGCCAGAACCATAATTGCCGTCAATCCAGCTTCTTTTTAAAACAGTGCTCACAATTTACTGACACGTTCCAATAGAAAGTGACCTTTCCGATGTTTGAACCTGACAGTCGCTACTACAAAATCCCTAATAGCTATTATGTAAAGCCTGACGGTAAAAAAATTGGCTATAAACAACGTCGCTTTCTTCCTGATGAAAGTATGATTACAAAACTCGGTCAAATTAATATTCCTCAGGAAGAACGTCTTGATATTTTAAGTTGGAAAACTCTTGGAAATCCTAAACTGGCATGGCGAATTTGCGATGCCAATCCTATATTAAAATCCCAAACTTGTTTTGCAGCAGCAAGGCAAACCATTCAAATTCCTAAACCGCAGGTTTAATGTCTTGAGCAGTAATTCTGGTATTTCCGTCAGCCTTTACCTGGGCCGAATTTATCCTACCGCTGCCCCTCAAATGATTGCAGAAGCCCTGCAAAACATTGAAGTCACTCATAGTGACGACGGACCTGGCGTTTTTCAAATGACCTTTCATGCGGATCGGGCGCAAGGATTTACAGCCGACTTCCCCCTCCTCAGCAGTCCTCTTCTGAAACCGACCAACCGAGTCATCATTTCGGTGACCATGAATGGCACTCCGTTTGTTTTAATGGATGGCTTTATAACACGCCAAGAACTGGCTCACAGCCGAGAATTTGGTGCGTCTTCACTCATCGTGACAGGGGAAGATATCAGTGTTGTAATGGATCTCTATGAAAGTTCGTCGGAATATCCGGGAATGGGAGATGCCGCGATTGCGGCATGGGTTATGATACAACCCCAATATTCGATTCTGGGTCTCATTCCAACTATTATCCCCACCTTATCCAGTTTAATTACATTGCCAATAGAACGGGTTCCACAACAAAATGCGACTGATCGTCAGTACCTTAAGGAATTAGCTGCGCCACATGGCTATGTATTTTATGTAAAACCAGGTCCTGCCTTAATGACTAATATTGCTTATTGGGGTCCACCCATTCGTTTTGGATCGGTACAAAATGCTTTAACCGTGGATATGGGACCCGGCAGCAATGTGGAACGGATTAATTTTCAATATAATGCTTTGGCACCCAGCTTGCTGCATGGATGGGTACAGGACAATGAAACAGAAGAAGATCTGCCGCTACTGACGCTCTTCAGCACTCGCCTGCCTCCGATGGCGAGTGAGCCGGCACTCGATTTTAACCAACCCTTCGTTAGAAACAGACAGTATCAAGACCCGAGATTAGGCTATATGCGCGGCTTAGACTTAGCCCAGAGTGATACCGATGTTTCCACCGATCAGGTTGTTACTGCTCAAGGAGAGTTGGATTCTTTACGTTACGGGTCTATACTGGAAGCTCCGGGACTTGTCGATGTGCGTGGCAGTGGTCACAGTTATGATGGTCGTTACTACGTACAAAGCGTGACACATACGATTTCTCGGGGGGTATACAAGCAAGCTTTTACCCTTACCCGTGAAGGGACTGGGAGTTTGGTATCCGAAGTAAACTGCTAAGGGGTATGGACACTAGAGGGTATGCCAAAACCATACAAAAAGTTTTACGGAAAATACCGAGGAAAAGTCCTCAATAATATTGATCCTCTATTTTTAGGGCGCATTATGGCAGAAGTTGCAGCGGTTCCGGCTGCAAAATTAAATTTTGCTATGCCGTGCAGCCCATACGCAGGACCCGGTGTAGGCTTTTATGCCATTCCGCCTATGGGTGCCAATGTGTGGGTTGAATTTGAAGGCGGTGATCCCAACTATCCTATTTGGAGCGGATGCTTCTGGGGAGAAGGTGAATTGCCAATGGGTGTCCCTACTGAATTAACGAAGGTGTTCAAAACAGAAACGGTCACGATGGTATTAAACGATGTGCCAGAAATCGGCGGTTTTATGCTGAAATGCATGCCGCCTGGCGTAAATGATGTTTTAACCATGCTATTTAATGCGGAAGGCATTAGTTTAAGTTGCCCTATTGCGACTATTCAGATGACACCAGAAACAATCACCCTTTCTGTTCCAGAAGCGGAAGTCACGTTAGATTCTGTTTCTTTAACTTTAGCAGTTCCTCCAAGTACTGTTAGCCTGACAGCCGCCACGATATCGGCTGAAGCACCCGACACCAATGTTACATCAATCGTTGATGTACTGGGTGATGTCGCCATTACCGGCGCAACAGAAATTACCGGAAACTTGGAAGTATTAGGTGCTAGCGAGTTTACGGGAGATGTTGCCATTACCGGTGCAACAGAACTTACAGGGGCAGTCGCTGTAACAGGTGCTATGGAAGTTACGGGAGGTATTCTGGAAGATGGAATGCCGGTTATGGTAGTACCGTAATTCCTGTTTTATCAAAATCATTTCTGCCTAAAACAACTTTACCCCTATATAATTAATTAAATGGGTACGCTTGAGCTTTTGGTCAGGCTGCTCTTATAATCAGCTTTGGGAGTTAGGTAGGCTTTATTCCTTTGTTCAAAAGGAATTAGCCTTGAGGTTGTATGCAGATTTGCTTTCCTTTTAGGATTGATAGTTCGGGAAAAGTTGAAACGACCTCTCAGTCAACTCACGTGGTTCAAATGATTGAGCAGGTACTTTTTACGGCTCCAGGAGAACGGGTAAACCGTCCAGATTTTGGTTGCGGTATCGCTCAAATGGTATTTGAGAATGAAAGCACTGAAACGGACACCGTCATTCAGGTAATGGTGCAAGGCGCCTTACAGCAGTGGTTAGGAGACGTTATTCAGCTAGAGTCTGTGGATGTTACCACCGATGATAGTGAACTGACAATCCAAATTCAGTACCTCTTGCGAAGCACTCGAGAACGAAAAATTTCTAAATTCGTCCGACAAGTGGGTGGGGCAAATCTGTGAGTTTTGCTAGTACTCGTGAAGGGCTTTCAGCAACTGTCTCCAGGCCTAATTTACCTTGTCATCCGTTTAGGCTTAGCTATATTAATAGCGCTTACGATGACAAAAAGGGCTGGAAACTTTCCATTTATTTTACAGCCTATAAACCTCAAACAGCAGTAGAAAAACAATTCTTCCTGCATCGGATCCGCCCGGAGCAAATTGCATTTTTGCGTTCCTCCGGTTCAGGGCCTGCTCCCTTAAGCATTGAATCTATCGAAGCGCCTTCAGAGGACAGCAACGACGCTTGTCTTACGCTATGGCTTAAGCAAGCCGAGCCTAAACCCAAAAGCCCATTACTTCACGCGGCGCAGTACTCTTTGGAATTCCATCATGTCATTGCGCTCGATCCCTTGTTTGCCAGAGCAACTTTCTATTTAGGATTTATTTCTCAATCCGATCCCAGGCTCTGTTCTCAACATCCAAAGCAAAGTTACGATCCTGGAATTTTGCCTGTAGAAATCAACTATATGGCGAAAGATTATGACAGTTTTCGTCAAACCATGTTGGATCATCTCACTTTATTTTTACCCCACTGGAAAGAACGTCATCCTGCTGATCTGGGTATCGTTTTGGTTGAGGTCCTGGCTTATGTGGCGGATTATCTCAGTTATTATCAGGATACTGTGGCAACAGAAGCCTATTTAGAAACCGCACGGCAAAGAAATTCGATTCGCCGTCATGTTCGACTACTGGATTACCGGTTGAGCGAGGGCTGCAATACTCGGGTTTGGGTTCATTTGTCCGTTAACGATAGGAAAGTTTCTTTGCCAAAGGGGACGATTTTCCTTACGGGTATGTCAGAACAGCCGGTTCAAATTTCAACCGATAATTACCTTAATGTTCTTTCTAAACATCCGAAAGTGATGGTATTTGAAAGCATTTACGGCACGGTTTTGAACGAAGATCATAACCTCATCACACTGAATACCTCTGATATTAAAGATTTTAGGCTGCTTCAAGGTTCTACAGAGGCTAACTTGGCTGGCACTTTTCCGCTTCTTTCCCAAGGCGATGTGCTTCTGTTTGAGCGTTTTCACGATAATACGGGAGATGTTGATACCGCTGGCCTTCCTGCAGCACACCCTATTCGACTGAATTCAGCTCCGTTACTCACCGTTGATCCCGTAACCCATGAACCCATTACCAAAATTAGTTGGTATCAAGAAGATGCTCTGCCGTACGATCTTCCCATTACGGGCTGTTCTCATAATGGGGTTCGTGCTTTAAACCGCTATATTCTTCGTGGAAATATTGTTCTGGCCGATGCCGGAAGGAGTATTGCAAAGGAAAACTTACCCGAAGTAGTAGAGAATAAAGACTATCAGCCCGCTTTGAAATACAGCCCGCTTATTTATGGGGTGCCCTTCGAGCAAGACCAGGCACGCAACCAATCAGCCGCCAATGCAATGGTGCAACAATCCGAAAATGCCTTACCCGCAGTTCGTGTTGAAGAAATCCTAAGTCCATGGTCGCTTCAAAATTCATCCAGCAAAGCCGTTTGGCTGAATACGCCAACGACTATCAATCAAGAAAGTCTTCAGTCTTGGCAATCACAAAGTGACCTTTTAAACAGTGGTCCTTTTTCACAGGACTTTGTTGTGGAATCCCAGGAAGACGGTTCAAGTACTCTGCGCTTTGGAAATGGAGAACTGGGTAAAAAGCCGGGAATTCACTCTCGTTTTCAAGCGAGCTATCGAGTCCGTGTGGGTGACGTTAACGATGTAATTGGCCCCGAAACACTGCAGCATATTGTGACTGACGATAAACGCATCCGTGGAATTCGCAATCCAATGGATAGCTTTAGTTTTGAGGCACAAGAAACACTACAGCATGCCCGGTTAAATGCACCTCAATTATTCAAATCTCAAAAACGGTGCATTACAGTGGCCGATCATATCGAGGAAGCTGAAAAATTTCCTGATGTGAAAGTGGCAACGGTTCAGCAATCATGGACAGGAAGCTGGGAAACCGTCTTTCTCTATGTTCAACGCTATGGTGGCCGACCCATCAACGCTCTTTTTTCAAAAAATTTACTAGAATTTCTCAATCCAATGCGGCTTGCAGGTCGAGATATTCAAATTAAAGCGCCGCAGTATGTTCCTCTGGATATTGCTCTGGAGATCCAATTAATGCCCCAAGCTCCCAAAATGCAAATCCGTAACCAGTTGGAAGTTGTATTAAGTAATCTAAGAGCGGATAGCTTCTTTTTCCCCGATCACTTTACGTTTGGGCAAACAGTTTATCAAAGTCAAATCGTTGCTGTATGTGCCAATATTCCAGGAGTTGCACAAGTTTCCGTGACCCGTTTTTGTCGTTACGGTCGCATGCACCATTCCGCTGCTGTTGTGTCAGAAATTACAATCGGTCCTCTAGAAATTATCTGCTTAAGCAATGATCCGGCTCGTCCCGAATTAGGAAAGCTTTCTCTTAATATTTCAGGAGGGATAAGCTTATGAGTGCTCCTCCTACAAATACGACTTCAACTGATATCCAACCTCGCACACTGGATTACTCGGCCGGGCGTTATGAAACATTTATGAAGCAAATGCTATCAGAGCTCCGCATTAGGACAGCACAGAGCACGGATGATTCTCTTAAGAATCTCTCTTACGACCATCACGATAATTTTGCGATTGCCCTCATGAAATCCTGGGCCGTAATTGGCGATATTTTGGCGTTTTATCAGGAACGCATAGCCCAGGAAGGCTTTTTAATGAGTGCTACGGAACAACGCTCCTGGCATTACCTGGCTCGTCGTGTTGGAGTTAAACCCAGTACGGGAGTAGCGGCGTCAACCATGCTCGGCTTCTCCGTTAAAAATGGAAGGGGTGTACCGGACTCCGTTGTCGTTCCAAAACAAACATCCATCCAGTCGGTTCCGGATGCAGGTCAATTGCCCGTTACTTTTGAAACAGCAAAAAGTATCCACGCTAAAGCTGCTTGGAATGCTGTGAATCTGTCTATTCCGGAAAACACTCAACCTTTTACTTTAAGTGTTGATGATACAGAGCTTCGTCTTCAAGGAATTTCAATCGGATTAAAACCCGGTTCGTGGATTTTTATGAGCAATGGCACGTCCGAAAACTCTTGGGCTCTCTGTACCATTGAGCAGGTAGAAATTAAGCGAAAACCAGGGTATACGCTAATACGCTTTAAGGTGCAAGTTACCTCCGCAATTAATCGGACACCTTCAGAACAGACTGTTAATCCAGCAGTTTTACCCCATTCTTTTACAAACCCTCATCTCTTATCCATTGCGCAGCAAGCCAAATTATTTGGTCAGCAAGCACCGCTTTGGTCCAAGTTAACAGCTGCTCAACGACAAGCTGCCGGACCCTATATAAGCGGTGTATTCATAACCAACTCTTTACAAAATCCCTGGCAGGCATTGCTGGCTACGCTTCCCAAAGCAACTTTTGATACTATCGCTATGGACGGTGAAACGCTTTATGCGACATCAAACGGTATTCTCTACCGTTATCAAACCCCGCTTGATGGATGGGTTCAGCTCAAATCTAACTTTTTACGAAAAAAAATAGCCAGTTTAAACGTCGATACTCGTAGTTATCTGTATGTCGGTACAATCGATGGCTCGGTACTGCGTTCTACGGATCAGGGAAATACCTGGGATACGATCACGGGTCAACTCCAGCTGGATCATCATTTTTTAAAAGCAGCACACAGTACAACCCTGCCCGTTGGACCGATTAGAACGTTGCTTATAATCCAAAAAAATACGGTTGAAACATTATTAATTGGAACGGATAATGGCCTTTTTTCTACTGAATTCAATTTCGAATGGATTTCATTAAATCAAAACTTACCCGGCTATAACGCAAAAACAAAACTCGCTGAACTTTCAATTTTATGTTTAACCTGGGACGAGAAACATAAAACACTTTATATCGGATCCAATTCAGGCCTGTTCCATTCCAAGGATTTTGGTAAAAGTTGGACAAGCCTCAACTCAGGACTCTTTAAACCTGCTCCTAAAGGTGTGCCAGTCCATATACAGTCACAAATCGATAAAAGAAAAACACCCTTACAATCAAACATGCTTCCGCTTGCCAAACGGGTTAATAGCATTTGTTCGTATACCTCTCAGAATAAGCATTATCTTTTCGCAGGAACCGATGTGGGACTTTTTCGCTCCCTAGATAATGGAACCTCGTGGGAACGACTCTTTTTTGTATCCAACAATGCGGTGGTGGCCGTTTTTTCACTTATGTGGAAAGCAGCCGAAGCGGGTCAAAATATCTCGGATACTTTACTGGTTGGAAGTCAGTTGGGATTATTCTGTTCTAAGGATGATGGAAAAAGCTGGACTCTTAGCAATCTTCCCTACTGCTTTGATCTTGATCCAAGCCTGGAGACGGATCTGAGTGACGAAACACTTACCCAAGCTGTAAGAGAAGCCTTCGTAAAGCAGAACATTGCACTGTCGGCCACGGCAACCCCTCACTGCCTAGAGACTGATCTATGTTGGGAAATTACGGATCCAGATGCCAATCTTTATTTCAAAATTGAAAAATTAAATAACAAGCTTATCGTCAGTGCAGATCAAGGTTTTTCGACAGACGCAATTAACGCCATTGTCGATAATGAGCAGGGAGAAATAGCAGTCATTACAACACAATCTCCTTCCTTAACAACAGAATGGCCTCACTTTCAAATTGAGAATAACCATCTTGATTTAGATCGACTTTATCCACAAATTGCTCCTGGTAATTGGGTTATTTTGCATCAAGCAACGCCTATATTGCTCACTGGCGCTTATCGAATTACGCAAGTTTCTCAATTCAATCGATCGGCTTATTCAATGACATCCTTAGTCACTCGCTTAAGTTTGGATTTAACTGAAAAGGTAACTGGCAGCCCAGATTTATCTGAATTCAATCTAAGAGACACACAGGTTTTACTGAATAGCCAAAGCTTACCGCTCTATACACAACGTCCGCCTCTTTTCATCCCAGCACAAGGACAGGCTATTTACGCAGCCGCGGATACACCGCCTTTCAGTATTGGACAAAAACTGTTGATTACAGGGCAACCCATTAGTTTAAGCTTGGTGGGAGATTTGGGAGGGCTTTTTACTTTAGCTTCGCCCACTCAAAACTGGAATGCCATAGGGCTGCAAAACAAAGACATTTTCTCGATTATCGCTGATCCCGGCGGCAATCTGTTTGTCGCTACAGATCACGGTATCTTTCGCCAAACAGCTCAAACAAACGTTTGGACTTCCAACACAAATTCGCTTTCAAACTCACAAACCTGGTTTAAAACAGTACAGTGTCTGATTGCCACCAGTACAGACATCCTATTGGCAGGTTCAGCAGAAGGTTTGTATTGTTGGAAAGAGAATAACTGGCAAGCCGTTTTTCTGGCAAAAAAATCAACCGAATCGGTTCTGAGTCTGGCTCAAGATGCAAAGAAAAATATTTATGCCGGTTGTGCAAGCGGCACAATTTATCAATTATCACCAGGACAAACAGAGTGGCAAGTCCTCTGTCGAATTTCGTCAACAACAGGGCAAAGCAGAATACTGAGTATTAGTACTGGAAACAAAAGCAATTCCCCAATTTTTGTGGGAACCAATGGTCAAGGCGTTTTCCAGTTACAAGGACAAAATTACAAAGCCTGGAATATTAAATTATCTAATCTTAACGTTCAGGCTTTAATCCAGGACTCAGAGGGCTACCTTTATGCAGGAACGTCTGGTGGCGGTGTTTTTCGCAGTTCTCTCACCCAATCAGATTGGAGCTTGTTTAATCAAGGGCTGCTTACTCTTGAAGTAAAAGCATTAGCCCTTGATAAGAAAAAGCAACTCTATTGCGGTACATGGGGTGGCGGCGTTTATAAAACAGAAACACGCTCTCCGGCCTGGAGTGCTTTCCCCATTGGCTTGTCCAATGATATCAATGCATTATTGATAACGCCTGAAAACAGAATTATCGCAGGGTGCGAAAGACAAGTTATTCTAACCGATACAAGCAATTTAACAACACAAACTCTTCGACCTGAATGCCTTGCTATTTTACCCCTCTCTTTTGTAGGGAGTTTGGATCAAGAAAATATAATGAGCGACCTCCATCTTGCGCTTACTAGACAACAAATTAATCTTCCCCCAGGGGCGACAATTCAGTTAATCCAAAAAGGCAAGCGATGGTTGCTGACTAGTCCAAGCAAGACTTCTTTAATTCCTCCAGGCAACTTAACAAGCAATGCAAATCTTCCACAAATTTCATTGCTTCAGGAAGATGTATTGGGCGACAGCACTGCTAAAACATCCGCCAATTCTACTCCAATCAACTTATTGATTCGCAATAATGGAACAGAGCTAATCTGCTTTAATAACCTATCGCTCTCTGTTTTGTCTGCACCAAATACTGTTTCCGATCTATACCAAAATTGGATGTTAAGTACTAGCAGCGGTTTCTGTGGAAATTTACTCACCGGTAAAAACGATGTTTTCTATCAGCCTACAATCGCCACAAGTTTGCAGACAGAAGCAGCAACCGTATTGGATTGTTTTCCAGATATCCTTCCAAGCGATTTGGGTTCTGGCAAAGTGCTCCGTATTTCCTTAGAAAAGCCTCTTTCAGCACTCTACGATCCAAAAACCGTTATGATATGCGGAAATGCAGTTGAAGCCACACACGGACAAACGATCGCATTTGAGGTCTTAGGTAGCGGTGATGGCTCTAAAATAAACCAAAGCATGAAACTTCATCAGTCTCCTCTCACTTATGTGAGCGCTCCCACTGCTGAAGGAGGAGTCAGTACCTTGCAAGTTGTTGTTAATGATAATGCTATGCAAAATCTGCCCCAGCTTGCCAACAACCCGTTAGCGCTTACTGAGTCCGGTGTTGAATGGGAAGAAGTCCCCTGTCTGTCTGCCGCTGGCCCTGAAGGTCGTCAATACATGGTTAAAATTGATGATAGTGGAAATGCCAATGTAATGTTTGGGGACGGCTTACAGGGAGCTCGCCTTCCCAGTGGGCGGGAAAATATTATCGCCAGCTATCGCAGTGGATTGGGCCGAGTTGGCAACGTATCCGCCGGAAAACTGACCTTATTAAAAAACCGTCCCGCTGGCTTGCAAGGCGTTACTAATCCTTTGCCTGCAACAGGAGGCGTTGATCCGGGCATAACCGATTCCAACCGCCTTGCCATTGGAAAGGGACTACAAACTTTTTCCAGAATCGTTTCTTTGAGCGATTATCAAAATTTTGCTCAGACCTTCCCTGGTATTAGCAAAGCGGAAATGACACTTGTGAATTATGACAAAGGCAAAATGCTTCACTTAACCATTGCAGCACTCGATGGCAGTTTATTAGCATCGGGGAACGCTACATTTGACAGCTTAAACGCTGCCATTATAGATAATCGTGCTTATCCAAAACCGTTTGTCATGGATTCGTATCGCTCTCTGTATTTTGAAATAGCTACAGATTGCCTCATTCAATCGGGGTTGGATAAATCGGCTCTTCAATCCCAAATCGAACAAAAACTGAGAAATACTTTTTCGTTTAATGCCATGGCTTTTGGACAAAGCATTCCTGTGTCCTTCGTTACGAAAGAGATTCAGGATATTCCTGGTGTTGTATCGGTTTCTATTACAGCGTTTCATCTTACAGGGGAAAGCCCAGCCTATACCCCGCTTTTACTAGGATCTCAAGCCTATTGGAACGCTAGCACAAAGCAATTCATTCCGGCGGGTATTCTCCTTCTAAGCCCTCAGCCTCAGGGTGTAAGGCTTGTGATAGAGGAGATGAATTAATATGCGCGATCGCCTTTATAACCTATTGCCTGTTATTTATCGGCAAAAAGATTTAGAACTCGAGCAAGGTGAGCCATTAAGAGCCTATTTAAACATTCTGGAACATGTTTCAGACTCCGTGGAACGAGATATTGATACCCTCTACGACGACTGGTTTATTGAGACATGCCAGGATCGAATCATACCCTGGATTGGCGAGCTAGTCGGAAGTGATTTGGCTATGTCGCAAGAACAATTTTTGCCCTCTTACCGAACCTATGTTGCAAACACACTTGCGTATCGCAGGCGCAAGGGAACAGTTTCAGTTTTAGCAAGGGTAATACAAGATTTAACGGGATGGGAAGCCACGGTAGTCGAGTTTTTCGACCGACTTTCGATCACTCAATCTCTTTCCCTTCAAGATGTGGGTGAGGGTGGGACTTTTTCGATTCGTAATGTCGCTGCATCGGAGTGGGTTGATAGCCCGTTTAATTTGCTTGCGGCAAGGTCTGTTGATATTCGAACTCAAAGTGTTAGTTCTAATAGCGGTGGCATGATCGAATGCGCGCCTTTCATTGATCCTGAAGCGGGTATAGGTTTAAAAAATGTGGGTATCTATATAGCCCGCTTAAGAAGTTTTCCAATTGTTCAGGCCACACCCCATGCCCATTCGGATGTTCAAAATGGATATTGGTTTAATCCGCTTGGCCAGGATATGGCGCTTTTTAACATGCATGCCACATTGCGCAACTTAACCGATATTCGTCAGGAAGTCGATATGTCTTTGCCACTCCGTCGTTTAGTACTTGAGGCGGAATGGCTGGATAGAAAACAAAGCAAAAATTGGACAGGACCTGGCTATTTTGGAAATACACCGGTATTTTCAATCTGGATTCAAGACGGCCATGGCGTGAGTCGACAACTTCATCCCGCAGAGTTTTGCATTCGAGATTTAAAACAGTGGCATTGTCCCGAGCCGGGAAGTGGAATCCAAGCTTTTGTGGATCCAGAACTCGGCCGTTTTACTCTTGCACAGGCATGCCCGGCTAATGTAATCCGAACATCGTATTACTATGGATTTTCTGCCAATATCGGCGCTGGTCCTTATGAGCGCAAAATGAAGACGATCCCTACAGAAAGCCCTGTGTGGAAAGCATCGGTTTCAACATCCGTAGGAACAAGCCAACCCCCTTTCTATGCCTGTCTGGCGGAAGCTTTAACAGATGCCCAAAATTGCCCTGCAGGTCAGCCGATACAAATCACAATTTTAGATAGTGCCACTTATCACCTCGATCTTTCCTGTGGGCTTGACTCACAATTGCTAAGTATTGAAGCCGTCCAAGGTCAACGCCCATGTCTCTCTGGCACGTTATCGGTTGCATCCTCAAACAACGGGGGGTCTCTGTCAATCAATGGATGTCTACTGAAAAATTCTCTCCAGGTTGCCGGAAATCTTCGCGTTTCTTTAGCAAACTGCACCCTGAAACCCAAGTGCGGACACTATAGCATTCGCTCATGTCCTCAATCGGTTTTAGAAACGATAAAACAGGTTTTTCAAGAGAACAAGAATAAAGAAATTGACTTTGATGTACACGATTTAGCATTTGAAATTACACACAGCATTATTGGCAGAATTGGATTCGATACTGGAGAGGTCCGTTTAGACTTTGCTGACAGTATTATTGACGGTGCCGGGGTGGCAGCTATAAGCCCGAATTGTAATCGAGTTCCCTCTGAACAGGATGAAGTGATAAAAGTCTCAATAACGGCTTCATTCCAACGGTGCACTCTTTTGGGATCGGTTCAAATCAATACGCTCACATCCGCTATTGATTCCATTTTTACCCAGCCGATCAGGATAGTACGTCGAAACCAGGGTTATCTCTGCTATTGTTTTGTTCCGCATGGCTCACTGACACCAGTTAGATTCCGTTGCCAGCCTGATCTCACCTTGGAGTCGGCACAAAACTTGGCAGAGGTTCATAACGATATCCTTCTTAAATTAAGGCCTGTTTTTAGCAGTACTGAGTATGGAATTCCAAGTTACGCGCAACTGGGGCTAAGCTGCCCTGATAGTATTCGTAGAGGTGCCGAAAATGGCTCGGAAATGGGTGCCTTTCACCACCTCAATACGATGTTGAGAGAACAAGGCTTGAAAAAGGCATTGGAAGAATATTTACCCTATGGTCTGGATGCAGAAGTGTTTTGCATGTCCTGACATTTAAAACAATTTTTGTAGTGATGGTTTGCAAAGGTAGGACTAAGTATGAAGGGTGATTTCTCAAGATTGACATTCAAACCCGCTCATCAATATAAACGGGTTCTCATGCAGCAAGGTCGTGTCCAATTGGACGCCGACTGGAACGAACAGTCTGCCATTTTTTGGCAACGGATTGAAGCGGAAGCAAAAGATTTAATTGGCAGCTCCGGCGCCCCTGAAGCAGCATCTGGTTTTGGTATAAGTGTTCATGCGGGTTTGTCGTTTAATGGCTTGGGCGGGCATTTGGTAGTGCCAAATGCTCACGCTTTTTCTTTTCCGGGTGAAAATCCTTTTACCCTAGAGCTCCAGCTTTCATCACCCGCTTTAAATCAAGCTGGATTTTTGGCAGGTAAATGGAATCCTTCTAATCCTCACGACTCTGAATTTGGCCTGTTTCTGAATCCCGACCGAAGCCTGTCTTTATGGGTTCACGAACGACACGGTCATCATCACGATCAAGCCCAACAGGGTGAACATGAAACCCATCATCATCATCATCATCAGTCGCATCATTCCCACAAAAAACATGTTCGGTATCGGGAAATTCGTACCCGTGCCATTATCCCAGTGGATCAACTGTGTCACATCGCTGTCATAAAATCCCCCGCAAAACACAATCCAGTTCACTCGGAAATCCAGATTGTCGTAGATGGATCCATAGTGACAATGGCACGACTTCAAACGTTGCACAATGCAATTGATTCTGCATTTTTTATGGGAGCTGCGCATCGCGAGTCTTTTTGGACTGGGAATTTATTCAAGGTCAAAATCTGGAAACATGCCAAAACGGTAGAGGAAATTCAGCATCGCTTTCATCTGGACAGCGATGATCATGAGCATGCCCTCTATGACAACCTGATTGCATGCTGGCTATTTCAGGATGGAGATGGATTAGTTGCTTCAGATAGCAGCAAACATCATCATGAGGCGCATCTTAAAAGTTGTCATAAAGAAGATGCAGATGCTTCGACTGGCAATTTCCCAGTCTGGTTGCCACAAACATTTTGGATCGGAGCCGGGCGGTACTATGTCGGTGGAAATCTGTGCCATAATTTTACGCCTTTGCAACTCACTGAGCAGCCGGACTCCCCAGGAAGACAAGAACCTGAAACGTCTATCGATTACTTGGTTTATCTCGATGTGTGGGAACGTTATTTATCGATTCTGGAAGATCCATCCTTGCTTGAAAGTGCTTTGGGTGGACCCGATACAACTTCTCGAACCCGACAGATTCAACAAGTTAAAACGATTCCAATCGAGATGGCAGCACAAGTCCTTGACCTTGATCGTAAAAAGTTCAAAATGGCCGCTCAACTCACACCCCTCATTCCTTTAATCGGCAACCTGCTTTATCGCGTTGAAATCCATCAAGGGGGATATCTTTTAGGCAGTCCACTTCCTCAAGCCAATTATGAAAACGAAGGCCATGAAACATTTTTAAAAGTGACTGAATGGCAGCCAGAGTATCACTCTTTGACTATTCAAGGCTGGACACTAGATGCCTTAAAATGGGAGGCTGGACAACTCGTTGAGTTTTTCAAGGTTGGTCAGGCAAATACTATTGTCGCAGAGCCTTTATTGGCAACACTTAGTGCAGCAGCAAACCAGGCCGAAAAAACACTTTCTTTTGAAAGCCTCCCCGTACTGCCCAAGTCAGATGCAACTTGGTATATTCGTCCGATTGCCACTTTCAAATGGTCCAATAATAATGGGCTCGTTGTCTCCGCTATTGAAGAAGCTGATGAAACTCAGTTTACCCTAAAGCCAGCCCCCTGGAGCCGAAACCTGTTTGCAGTCAAAGATTGGGTGGAATTGGTCAACGATGACAGTATTTTGGAAAACTGTCCCGGCTTTATGCGTCAAATTATCAGTATTGATTCGCAGGCTGGAAACGAGGCATTTCAAGTCAGTTTAAATGAAAGTATTCCGAGTGATTTCTGCTTAAAGGAAAATTCTCACCCGTTAATCCGTCGTTGGGAATGCGGTAAGGATCAACAGTTCCTCAATACGGTTATTGTTCCTGCTCCCTATGAAAACTGGACACCTTTGGAAAACGGGATTGAAGTTCGTTTCGACGGTGAAGGCTATTGCGAACCCGGCGACTATTGGATGATTCCCTCTCGCGAAGGAGTACAGCAAATTGATTGGCCCAGCCAAGCTTCTACTACTTCAGATATCGATATTCCACTGTCTCTAGAACCCGAGGGCATATTTCACCGTCGCGTGCCTTTAGCGCATTTGAAACGCGATGAAAATCGATTCCGAGTGATTGATAAAAGAAATCATTTTAGTCCGGTTGGAAATCAGCTCAGTACCAGTGGTGGAACTTTGACGGGTCCGCTTGTCATTAATGCCTCCCTAAAAGTTCATGGGCACGCCCATATCGATAAACTTTATGGGTCTCTGGCTCCAGATTTGGTAGGAACCGAGCAAATCCAAAAGCAGTCAGTCACCGAAGACAAATTAGCATGCGATATTGGCTTTGTACCAGATGGTTTTATGATTCTCGGGGAATCATCCGAAGCGCCTTCAGGCTATCAATTGATAGGAAGTACAGTACCCATTGAGCAAGGCGATTCTCTTTGGAAGGAATTGAGTGAACATACCCCTAGAACAGGTATCTGCCATAGTGCCACTATAGGAAATAAACTCTACGTTTACTGGGAAAAAGACGGAAGCCTTTGGATTTACCATCCGGGTGAACAAAAATGGCACGAAAAAACCAAATTTCCCGGTACTCCCAACCAGGAAGTTGGATTTACAGCATTGCACGGTAAACTATACATTGCAGGTGGCTTGGACGATCAGGGAAAGATTTGCGGGCGGGTTGATGTTTACGATACTGAGTTTGATGTTTGGAATGAACTCCCCTCATTAAAATATCCCCGCAAAAAAATTGCCCTCGCGAGCTATGACGGGAAAATTTATGCCTTGGGCGGATTGTCTCCTAAGTTATGGGGGGTATTTCCAGAGCCTGCTAGTCGAGTCGTTGAATGTTACGATCTGGAAAAGAACATCTGGTTTGAGGCCGCATCCTTACCGAAAGGGTTATATGGGTTTGCGTGCACGACATCCAACGATGGAATTCATATTCTGGGCGGTAAAGCTCGAAAACTGTTCAATCTTTTTTGCACCCATGAAACTCATAGCCATTGGCTGTTTAATGGAAGTGTCAACCATTGGAAAAATGCACCTGCTTTACCTTTAGTACTATTTGGAGCCAGTGCAACCGTTTCAGAGCAAGTCCTATTTTTGGCAGGAGGGGAAAACGACGAATACGATTCACAGCGAGTATTTCTCTATAATCTTGCTTCACGCTCTTGGAAGTCAGGCCCCTCGCTTCGGCATGCAAGGCATGGATTTGGATTAAGCGTAAAAAACGGTCTTTTATATGCCCTGGGTGGGATTCAGCGAAATAAAAACACCACGGAAATTAAGCATATTGAGGAGTGCTCTTTTGGATCTCAACTCTATATTTTCAGAAAAACCACTGGTAATTAATTAAAATAAGAGAGAACGGAAAAGTCCGTACCCTCTTAAGTTAAATTGTTTCCCATCAATTTATTAAGGGTTCGTTAAAATTATCGCGCCTGTTTTTGTTACAACCATCGAATGTTCGTACTGAGCGGTAACGAATTCCGGTGCCGTATATAGTGTCCAGCCATCGTCAGATTCCTGAAACTCCCAGGCACCACTGGAAATAAAGGGCTCTATGGTGATAACCATTCCGTCTTTTAGAATTCTTCCATCGTCTGGGTCATCATACGGTTGAATAAACCCCGGTTCCTCGTGCAAACTTCTGCCGACTCCATGGCTCCCTAAATTCAAAATAATGGAGCAGCCATGCACTTTCGCCGTGGACTGAATGGCTTGACCGATGACATTGACCAAAGCCCCTGCCTTGACTACCGAAATCGCATTCTGCAAAGCCTGTTGCGTCACAGACATAACATGGCTTTGAATGGCATTAGGCTCGCCGATAACAAATGAATACCCGGTATCACCAAAGTACCCATTTAACTCTGCGGAGACATCGATATTGACCATATCGCCTTCCTGCAAGCATCGAGACCCTGGAATACCATGAGCGACTTCATGATTCACACTAATACATGTAGCTCCCGGGAATTTATAAACGAGTTCCGGCGCGGAGCGAGCCCCATGCTCGGTTAAAAACGCGCGTCCGATATCGTCAATTTCCTGCGTTGTGACGCCTGGTTTTAAATGGGAGCCCATTAGCTGCACTGTTTGCGCAACAATTTTTCCAACCTGCTTCAGAGCAGCTAATTCTTCTTCCGTTTTTACTATCATCGGGCAGCATCTTTCATGAATAGGGATGGCCTATGGAAGATAAATCTTTCCCATAGAAATTCCTATCGGTACAGGTATTTATTCCATTTTAAAACAACCTGTCCCTGATCCCGTTAATATGTCCAAAATTTAAACGGAAATTATCCTACAGCGTTCTGTTGAGCGGGCATTTTAAAGGGTGATGAGTTTAAGGCAAAGGGAGAATTCGGTTTTCTCTTCGCATTCGCGTCTTTTTTCAAAACATCTAATAATTCTAAGAAGGTTCCATTACTCCAACCAAACCCAAGCTCGTTCGTAGAATACCCAAAGTCAATGCCTTTGGAAACATCACTCGCCATAGTTTGAACATTGTATTTTTCGAAAATACCACCATTCTCATAAAAAGATTTCGATATTTGGTTCACGAATTTGTTTGAGAGTCGAATCGCACTATCGTGAGCACCTGGAATATCGTAATTCAAGAGCCCTTTTACAGCGATTAATTGAAGTGGGGCCCAGGCAAAAGGAGCATCCCACTGGTTTCCACTATGGAAGGCACTGGTCATAAGGCCACCTGGAGCTTCCAGGCGAGGTAGATTCTTCATGGTCTTAGCAGCCTGATCGGGGGAGGCTACGCCTGCCCAAAGCGGGAAGAACATCGTCGCATAAGGATAAAACCGTCTTTGATTGGTCTTGGTGTTAAAGTCCTCATACATCCCGGTTTTATCATCCCAAAGGGCATTATTCATACGCGTTTTACGTTGAGATGATAACTGATCCATTCCAGCCGCACGATCAGGCATGTCGAGAGTTTTATAAATCTCAGACATATCTTTTTCCATTTTATACAAAAGGCTATTTAGGCAGACTGGCGCATAATTAGTAACATCAATGTTGAAAGGTCCAAAACGATTCGACGGATCAAATCCTGATTCCCGCATCGTTTGATCACCTTTATAAAATGCAGGCGTCAGTTTGCCGGTTTTAGGATCCATATAATCATTGACATCGTAATCTGCTATTTTATGAGTTTTGTAATAATCCTGAATTCGGTCATAGTGATTTTTACCGTGCTCAACTTCGCCCTGGACCACCTCTCTGGCCGGACCCTCTCCGAAAGAATAGTATCGAGAAAGCCCTGCGGCGGGGCCACTTTGAATAAGATGCTCACCACTGGTCCAATATTTGTGATGATTTTCAATCGGTCCAAGTGCTTGTTTCAGCCATTCTTTATCGTGAGTTTGATTGTAGACGTTTAATACCATTTCAGTAATGAAAGGGGGCTGAGAGCGGGTAAGGAAGTAGCTACGATTAGCGTTTAAAATAGTCCCGTAATTATTGATTTCATACAGCAGGTTATCGGTCATATCCTTGGCTGTACCGATCTGCTTATCTTTCAATAAACCGAGCTGAATAAAATAACTATCCCATCCGTACATTTCTTTAAACCGTCCACCCGGTACAACATAAGGGTGTGGTACATACAGCAAGCCTGGCGGGTTCAGATCATTTCGAGCTGGGCCAGCGGGTGGGAGCGTTCTAATTTGAACCTTATTTAAATCCTGGGGTGTTAAAGAGTGTCGAAGCTCCTGGTAAACGTGTTGAGGATTTTCTTGCTCTGAAATATACAGAGTGCCAGCAGTACCGGGTGCTAATTTTACCTTCGGATCTTTCATTACATCCAGCAGTTGCCGATTTGTAATGAGTAGATTACTCCATTGCGCTTTAATATATTTTAAAACCGGTTGAACGGGATAAAGTACTTGACGACCTGCCATTGCTTTAACATATTCCGGGGAATAAATTGGATAAACAGGTCCGCCACCTGGGCGTTGAGCAGGTGGTGTAGATGGAATGCCTTGCGATGGCGCCGCTGCAAAAGTATCTTGTCTGCCTTGAGGAGGCATATAAGAGGGCGTATTTGTTAGAGGTGAATTTAACGGTGCATTACCGAAGAATACCTTACTGCGCCCTTGTATTTTAGAATTACTAAGTGAATTTGGTGAGGATAATTGCATCATTTTTAATAAGCTTTTTCAAAATAATGTAATAAAGTTTGATTGTCTCATTTAGAAAAGAGTGAGAATCTCCAGAGAATTAAAGCCCTCTATCACTCGATAATAGAAACTTTAACCATGATGTACGGAATAGAGTGAGGATGTCAATCATAAACCTGAGCTTGAAAATTAAAGGTTAAAGCACTTTTAGAGATAAAATTTTAAGGAATAAATAAAATTGCAAAGATTTTTAAATCATTCCTAAAGTGACGTTCTTAGCAATTCTATTATACTAAACCGACGGAAGACATAGGGAATTTTGGACTGGGTAACCTCAAATTTCTTACGGCAACATGTCCCGTAAATTGAGGATTATTTATGGCCGGAGAAACATAAGGTTGATTCGGCTTACTCGTAATATCTAAGGCATTTCTTTTCTCAAATTCCTTAAATTCTTTGTATTCTAGATCGGTTTTTTCAACACTTTTATTTAGTTCTTGCCCTGTCTTTTTAACTTCTTTATCTGTTTTTTTAAATAGCCCAACTAATGAAGGCGTTAATAGTGGACTGAGAATTGCCAATGAAATAAGTCCAGAAAAATTTGTGATCAATGTTGTTAAAGCGGCTCTTCCGTCTTGCCCCACCTTGCTGGCTAATAGTTTTGGATCTGCATATCGTTTCATGATCTGATGAGTGACCACCATGGTCATTCCCCAAAGAGACAGCAAAGTCACCACATTGATAATTTGTTTACCGAGTTCCTGAGCAACCAACATTTTACGCTCTTTGTCGGGTTTATGCTGCTTTTTATACTGAGAATCTAGCAAAATGGGGTTGAGAATTCCTGTTGCAACGGGCGCACCCACAGCAAACAAAGTTCCAAAGTTGGAAATTTGTTTTCCTTTTGTCAAGCACGTATTTAATAGTTGTATTTTGGAAGCTGCCACAGTCTAACCTCACGTTCATACACCCTCGCAGAAGGGTATGTGCTCTGTTTATATAATTTCAACAAGTGCTTCAACTGCTAAATTAAGACCCTGTAGAATTCAAGAAGGAAATTGAAACATTAACATTTCAAAAGCACAACCTTATTGTACAAGTAACACAATTCAACAGGTGTCTAATGAATTTTATGTTGATAATTTAATAGTGTGCTAATAAATAAGCTTTTAATTTTAATTTTAATAAGTCTACTAATTCAGACCAATGTATCTGAGCATACTCTATAGAAGCATCTGAACTGTGAATTGGTGATGCAAATTCCAGAACGAGATAAATTCAAATAGAACTAGAATTTAAATGAGTCGCTCTTCCGTTGCGGCATCAAACAGAAGAATTTTAGAGGTATCCAGTTGCATAGAAATCGGGGCTGATTCTTTAACCTGGATATCTGAAGTCCAGCGCGCAATAGCTGTTTGATCGGCAAAGCTGAAATGCAGCAGTTGTTCACTACCCAGCATTTCCACACGCTGCAGAGGCACAGTAAACTTTTGACCTTGCCAGCTGTCAGAGGCCGGTAACCAATGCTCTGGACGTACGCCCAGCACTACGTCATGGCCGTTCAATTGATTGGCCTTTGCCTGCAACGAGTCAGGTAAATTCAACACAGTGCCGTCCTTCAGGCGCAAAGCGCCAGATTCAAGAACACCAGCTAAAAAGTTCATCTGTCCGATAAAACCCGCAACGAACATATTGTGAGGATTCTGGTAAACCTGCAGAGGCGTATCCATCTGCTGAATTTTACCCTTGTTGAGGATGACGACGCGATCACCCATTGTCATCGCTTCCACCTGATCGTGGGTAACGTAAATGGTTGTTGCCTCTAAACGTTTATGCAGTGCAGAGATTTCGGTTCGCATTTGTACCCGCAATTTGGCATCCAGGTTAGATAAGGGTTCATCCATTAAAAAAACTTTAGGATGGCGAACAATAGCCCTACCTAACGCAACCCGTTGACGCTGTCCGCCCGAAAGTTGCTTCGGTGTACGATCCAACAAGTGTGCTAAATCCAGAATGCGTGCAGCTTCCTGGACTTTAGGATCGATTTCTGCCTTTGGTGTTTTGCGCATTTTTAGACCAAAGGCCATGTTGTCATACACGCTCATATGGGGATATAACGCGTAGTTCTGGAATACCATGGCAATATCGCGATCTTTAGGGGCAACCGCATTAACGACTTTCCCTTCAATCGAAAGTGAGCCGCCAGTGATACTTTCGAGCCCTGCGATCATCCGAAGTAGCGTGGATTTGCCACAGCCACTAGGACCGACCAACACAACAAACTCTCGGTTATGAACAGTCAACGACACGTCTTGAATGATCATGTGCTGATTATCATAAGATTTAGAGATTTGATCTAAAACAACTTCTGCCATTCTATTTATCCCAAATAGTTGATGTGCTTAGCCTATTTTACCAGCAAGTATAGCCACCGTCTGCTTGAACAATGCTACCGGTCATTAAGCTGGATGCATCTGATGCCAGGAAGTGAATCACTGACGCAACTTCTTCAGATTCACCCATTCTTGCCATAGGGGTACTATCGATCCAACGGTCATACATCGCTTTATCCTGCTTTGCAAACGCATTGAGAGGGGTTGCAATATAAGTGGGTGCAACGGCATTCACACGAACATTGCGATCAGCCCACTCTGCAGCCAACGATTTTGTTAACTGATGAACTGCTGCTTTGGAAGCATTGTAATAGCTTTGAGCTTGTGGGCGATTGACGATGAAGCCGCTCATAGAGCCTACGTTCACGATAACACCGGATTTTTGTTTCAACATATGTTGACCAAAAGCGCGTGCGCACCAGAAGGTACCATTTAAATTCACATCCAGTACATTCAACCAATGCTCGTCAGCAACGGTTTCAGCAGGTGTTTGACTCCGTGCAATCCCTGCGTTGTTCACTAGAATATCTACTCGCCCGAATTTTTTGACAATCTCGTCGGCTGCTTTCGTTACAGCAGCAGAATCGGTTACATTCATAACCATGGTTTCAGTTTTGAAGTTTTTGGATTGCAAATGAGCTTGTGCAACTTCTAACTCTTGCGCGTTCATATCTGCCAATACCACTTTTGCACCCGCCTCAGCCAAAGCTTCCGCAGTCGCCAAACCAATACCGCGAGCCGCTCCGGTGATAACCGCAACACGATCTGTAAGCAAATATTTCGATAAGTACATACAATACATTCCTGTCGAATTAAAGAGGATGGGATAATGCAAATGGTTATTTAGATAAAAATTAAATTCGATCTTATAAAAAGAAAGGGGTAAGGGTCGAGGCCTATTTGACTGCGCCGAACGTCAAACCGCGTACTAATTGCTTTTGGCACAACCAACCCACAATGAGGATGGGTGCAACTGATAAGCAGGATGCAGCCGATAGTCTGGCCCAGAATAATCCCTGAGGACTGGAAAATGATGCGATAAATGCAGTTAACGGAGCCGCATTCGCACCGCTTAAGTTCAAGGTCCAGAAGGATTCATTCCACGCTAGAATAATGCTTAACAAGGCTGTTGACGCGATTCCGGGAGCTGCCATAGGGAGTAGGAACGAAAAGATTTCCTGGGGTACAGAAGCGCCATCAATTCTAGCGGCTTCGATAATACCAAAGGGAATATCCTTAAAATACGAAAAAAGCATCCAGATAATAATTGGCAGATTACCCGCTGCTACCATTAATACTAAACCGAGTTGCGTATCCAGCAATCTCAATTGGTTATAAATTAAGAAAATGGGCATTAAGGTACCAATGGCGGGCATCATTTTAGTGGATAGAATCCAAATCATAACGCCACTTCGCTTAGCACTAGGAGCAAATGTTAATGCCCATGCAGCAGGCAGAGCTAAGGCTAGCGCAAGCAGGGTAGACCCAAAAGCGGTGACAATTGAATTCAGTAAATAAAGAAAGTAGGCCTGATCTTTAAAAACCGATTTATAGCTTTTCAGAGTCCACATTCCCAAAGAAAAATCTAGGGGATTACGGGCAGCATTAAAGTCGGTTTTAAAACTCATCAAAAGCATCCAAATCAATGGAAATGCAATCAGCAAAGCAAGGACAGCGCTCACCGCCATTGCATAATAATTCGGTTTGTCGTGGTTCATAATCCAACCGACCTTTTGATATTTTTTGCCATAACTGCACTGACCACGTTTGCAAGAACAACAGCCAAAAGACCTGCAGCAGAAGCCGTACCGACATTGAACTCGAGTAAAGCTTTTGAATAAATATAATAGGTTAAGTTTGTCGTTGCTGAGCCCGGGCCTCCAGCGGTAGTAACCAGGATTTCTGCAAAAATGGCTAATAAATAAAGCAATTCCATCAAAACGACAATCGTGATGGGTCTCATCAAGTGAGGCAAGATAATATAGCGTAGATTGTCCATGCTTTTTGCCCCATCTAGACTCGCCGCTTCCATCTGTTCCATATCCAGCGACTGTAACGAGGTCAGTAAAATAAGGGTTGCAAAGGGAAGCCACTGCCAGCAAACAATAACAATAATCATCGCCATAGGCATCACAGCAAACGTATCAATAGGCGTTTGACCAAAGTGCTTAAACAGGATAGCGAATACACCACTGGCTGGATCGAGTAATAAATTTTTCCAAATTAATGCGCCAACTGTTGGAATAATAAAAAATGGAGAAATAACCATCATTCGAATCAAACGCTTGGCTGGCATTTCATGATTTAAAAGTGAGGCTAAAAGAAATCCACCAACGACAGTAATTGCAATAACAATCAAAACAATTTCAGCCGTATGCCCAACAGATTCTATAAATTGACTATCTGCAAAAAGCCGTATGAAATTTTGTAGTCCACAAAATTTGGGAACACCGGGAATTAAAAGTCTATATCTCAGTAGGGAGAATACAATCGTAAAGAGGAGAGGCACAATCGAAAAAATAGCCAGGAATACGACAGCTGGCGTCAGCATCCAGAACCCTTGCTTGGCAAGCATTGCTTCTGTCGAGTTTGAATCAGAATTTAAAGTCACTTGATGTAACCTGCATCGGTCATTTCACGTTCAGCATTAATTTGAGATAGCGCTAAGGCCTCTTTGGGTGTTTCTGTTCCAACCAGTGCGGCTGCAAAGTGGCGACCCAACTGCGATCCAATTCCCTGAAATTCTGGAATTGTCGCAAATTGAATCCCGGTATAAGGTACAGGCTTCAGAGTGGGGTGAATGGGATCCGCCGCCTCAATTGCCATGAGGGTAGCCTTGGAAAAAGGAACTTCTTTTTGATATTGAGGATCTGCGTAAAGCGACTTGCTGGTACCCGGAGGTACAGAAGCCCACCCATATTTTTTAGCAACTAATTTTCTATACTCTGGGCTGCTTGCCCATGCGATAAATTCCTGGGCCGTTTCTGATTTACGCGAACCGGCAGGAACCGCTAATCCCCAGGAAAAAAGCCAATTAGCGCTTTTTCCCAACCCTGCATTGGGTGCAAAAGCAAACGCTGTTTTTTGAGACACTGCCGATGTTTTGGCATTCGTTACAAAGGAACCTGCAACGGTGGAGTCAATCCACATAGCGCATTTTCCGGCACTGAAAAGTGCCAGGTTTTCGCTAAAACCGTTAACACTACTCCCTGGGGGCCCATAATTCTGTAATAAGCGAACGTAAGTAGTCAGCGTTTTTTGCCATTCGGGGGTATTAAATTCTGGATGCCATCCTTCATCAAAAAGGCGAGCTCCAAATGAATTTGCCATTGCTGTTAAAAGTGATACATTTTCTCCCCATCCGGCTTTTCCCCGCATGCAGAGCCCATAGACACCCGCTGATGGATCGTTGAGACGTTTGGCAGTATTTTCAATAAATGTCCAGCTTGGATATTCCGGCATTTTAATTCCGGCCTTTTCCATCAGATCCTTTCGGTAAATGGTGAAAACACCTTCCCCGTAAAAAGGAACCGTGTAAAGGTGATCCTGGTAGCTAACAATCTTTTTAATGCTGTCGAAATAGTCGTTAGACTGTTTCAATATGGTGGGATTATTGATTTGCGTTAACCAGCCCTGACGTGACCACATGGGGACTTCGTAGGAACCAACTGATATCACGTCAAATTGGCCGGATTTTACAGCGGTATCAACAGTGATACGCTGCCTTAGCATATTTTCTTCCAAGGTAAGCCAACGGAGCTTGATATTAGGATGCTCTGTTTCGAATACAGACGATAACGACTTCAATCGAACCAGATCCGCATTGTTGACAATGGCAATATTAAGCGTTTCTTCTTTGTTGTCAGAGGAAGAGCAGCCCACTAATAACGAGGTAAGCCCCAACAAGACTAAACACCCCATCCCGAAAACTTTGCCCTTACTCATTAGAACATGATTTTGCATGCGCATCAGCTTCCCACAGCAGTTCCCATCTGTCAACCGTTTAAGAATGCTTATCTCAGGAGCCTCTATATGAAGTTTATGCAATAAGAATCAATGCACTTTAACTGCATTCTTACAAGTGTGAAACCCGTGTTAAACAGACACTAAGACGACACTTTAGAATTAATAGTTGACAAATCCTCTTTTTAAATTACCTTGGCTTTATCTTCTATTTCGCTTATTTAAGGGTCTATCTAGGCGATGTAGGGTATTTCAATGTTAGAGCTGGTACAGAAGGGCTATCTTAAGCACTGCTTCTGTTAATGAGGCTTTGTTGAAATCGAATCCTTAACTGCAAGCTGGAAACCGAGGGTCTACATTGGTGAAAATGCCATCGATTATTACTATTGGTGAACTTTTGGTAGATTGGGTCTGTCAGGAGCCAGGGCTTAAAGAGCCTAAAATTTATGATTTTAAGCTGGCAGCAGGTGGCGCTCCTGCGAATGTTGCAGTTGCTCTAGCGACACTCGGTTATCCCGTTAATTTTATGGGTGGCGTTTCCGAGGATTTATTTGGAAAATGGCTTTTTGATTATTTGAAATCAACGGGTGTTGGAACTGATTTAGCCATCAAAATACCACAGGCGAGTACACGGCAATCCTATGTATTTACGGAAGAGACCGGTAATCGCATTTTAGACAATATTACCTCGAAAGATGCTCCGGATAGTTTGTTGCAAAGTAGTATGCTGCCAGCCTCTTGCTTTACGGAAACATCCCTTGTTTATTTTGGCTCTGTAATGCAATCGACACTTGCAGGCGCTAAAAGTCTGGATGAAATCCTTCAACGTTTTCCTTCAACCGTTTTGACGATTTACGATCCCAATGTTCGTTTGTGTTTATGGACTGAGCAGAAAGATAGATTAATAGAGTGTTTAAAACAGTCTGCTCGGAAAACTGATATTTTGAAACTGAGTGATAATGAACTCCAGTTTTTGTCTGATAAATTGGATATTCAGGATGCTGCCAGAGCTATTTTTGAGGAATATCAGCCGAGCTTGCTTGTTGTGACAATGGGGGAAAAAGGTGCTTTCTATATTTCCTCAAAAGGAGAAGGCTCCGTAAAAAGCTTTACGGTTTCTTCTGTTGAAATGACGGGAGCCGGTGACGGCTTTGTTGCAGGACTATTAGGCGGGATTTATTCTTTGGCGGAAAGCAAAAACAAAACTGTCAAAGAAACGGCTTTGGCCTTAACGCCAAGTGAAATAGAAAGCGTATTGCGTGAGGCAAATGGTGTAGGGGCACTTGCAACCACACAACCGGGTGCAACGGCAGGTTTACCGACTAAGGCAGAGTTAAAAGAATTTTTATCAAAACAATTAACATCACCGGGTCTTAATTAACCCTATTCTAATTATTTAATATATCCAATTATAGAGTGAGTTAACGGGAGTTTATCCCGTTAAAAATGGTTGCGGATTTAACGATGAATACATCAAATCCATTTTATAAACTGCTTAATAAATTAGGAAGCGATAGTCCTGCTACGATTCTATCGATCCTTACTTTTAACTGTTTAACCCTGGCTACAGTACGACCCACGATTACATTGTGTAATCCAAGCGAGCCGATGCAGCGGAAAAAGTATGCTGCCCTAAGGGAGTCGTTATCGGAACTGATAGGTATCCCCTTTGTCGTTGGCTTCGGTCTTTTAGGAGCGAAGTTTTTAGCTCCTAAATTCTTTAAAAAAGAATCGAAAGACATCGATAAAGAAGTTATTCGAAAAGTATTTTCAATTGGTGGAATTGCGGGTGGGAATATGATGATTCCCTTTTTCACCACCGCTGCCATTGGACTTTTGGGTCTTAATGCTAAGAAATCTCACCCTAAACCTAAACCCGATGCAACTGCTTTACACGAGCAAGGGGTGCCTAACAAAACGGAAAAGCCACCCCCTCAACCTCCCAAGCCTTTTTCTTATTTGTCACAAAATCCGGTTACAAAACCCAATAATTCTCAACGCTCGGTTAATTTCAATTCATCCAATTCAAATACGTCTTATTATCAAAATACAATGAGTCCTTCATTGTATTCTTATAGGGCTCCTTCCTTATGATAAACCCTATTAGCAGAGCTTTAAATAAGCCTCAACGATTGAATTTTTATGACACGACTAAATTTCAAAGCCATGCTGTTTCAGCTCTCATTGTTACCAATGCCGTATTAAGGCCGTTAGCAACCGAGTTGGATACCAGTACACCCAAAAAAGATAGAGATTACTCGGCTGCCCGAGAATTTTTTCATCAATCGATGTGTTTGGCCAGCCACTTAATGCTTGCCCCTCTTTTTGAGAAGATTGCTTTCGGTATAGCCAAACGAATTCCGGCTCTGAAAAAAGATTTTGAAGCGTTTCCGACTTATAAAGATGTCGGTGCTGCCATTAACGGAAATGCAGAAGCTCGTCGGCATAATCGTCTTATTGCGGCTAAGCTCAAAGAGGGAGTAGAGCAGTCCTATAAAGAAATACCTCGGGCATTATCGGGTGTTTTGAGGTTAGGCAGCACGATGGGAACCGTTGTTGCGTTGGCCTATGTCGCCCCTACAATCAATAACCACTTGTTGAAACCTATTTTAAAAGCCTTACATCTTGGTAGTTCTGAAGATAAAGACAAGGGTAAAGAAACAAAAGATAAAAAGAAGACATCCTAATTTAATTTGTGTCTAATCTGACGGACTCAGTAAACTTCTTTAAGATACTTTTTAGTTAGCGACTCTTATTTTCTTGGACTTTTAGAAGACCTTTTTTTAGGGCTTCCAGAGGACGGGTAATAACCATCTCGAGCCTCTGATTGTTTGGCTTGCCTTTTCTGCTCCTCTTCCTTAACAGTGTTTAGTCTCGTATCAACATAGTCAAGAGAAAATTTTGTTTTGTTTGTGTCTCTAGCAGGAGTTCTGTTCAATCCATCCATTAAATAGGGGGAAGGCGTGTAAGGCTTGTAAGGCATGACGATTGCCACCTCTATAATCTGAAGTGCTACAACGATAAAAACAGTATTTTAAACCGAGGATTTACCTATTGTAAAGCTATTTGAATAACCCAAAACATTCTCCTTAACAATTACAGATTTCTTTTAGAAAGTAACCTACTGAACTCTCCTCTTGTCTAAGAGGCCTAGTAAGGTGGCTAGTAACGAAAACTAAGCATGTTCCTAATTGTTCAGCCACACGATATGCTCTTTAATGGATAAATAAACTATTAAAGGAGGATAAACTTATGAAAAAGACAGTTGTAGCCATAATGAGTGGCTTGTTACTTGTTTCTGCAGCATCCTCAGCCTTTGCTAAAAATGGCTGGCAACAGATGGATGAACAACGCATCCAACAGGGTGTTAGAAACGGCACTATCAACCCTAATGAAGAAAAAGAGCTCTACGATAAGCTTGAGCGAATTAACCAATATGCCGAGCAAGCCCACCAGTCGGGCGGCAAAATTGGGTTCATGGAGCGTATGAAACTCCAATCAATGAAAGCCGGTCAACGAGTTGCTATCTTCAAAGATAAGCACGACCCTCACTAGATAGAGAAAAAAGCCAGACAAGACGGTCTGGCTTTTTTTGAACTTTTTCATAGTTGATCCATAATGAGGTAAGCCTGTTTGTGTTTTCCTTTATATGGCGAAGAAAAGCAGCTGATTTCTGACATTTTCGTATTAGGATGGTAGTACGAAGGAAATAAAACTCATGCATTCAAGCCCACTCCCAATTTCACCTACCTTGTCTGAAGCGATAAACGTTATGCCTCCTTCAGAAGGCTTTTCCCGTCCCGAGAAATCCGCATGGGAACACTTTAAAACCTTTTGTATTCGATGGTTTGATGCCGATGTCTACAAAGAGGAAGATTTCGAGCCCGGCGTCTATAAGACCAAGTGGACCCAGGTTCTTCCCTTTGTCATTCAGCACAGCGGTTTTCTCTGGATGTTTTTTGTGGGTTGGAGCCCGACCGCTCTGGCGTATTGCTTTGCCCTCTACGTGTTTCGGATGTTCGCGGTCACTGGCATTTATCACCGCTACTTTTCCCATAAAACCTATAAAACCAGTCGTTTTATGCAGTTCATATTTGGGCTATGGGGCTTACTGTCAGCTCATAAAGGTCCTTTGTGGTGGGCTGCACACCATCGGAAACACCATTCCTATTCCGACACGCCTAAAGATCTGCATTCACCTAAACAGTATGGTTTTTTTCAGGCCCATATCGGCTGGCTTTTAACGGATGCAACGATGGTAACGGATCTCTCTCGTGTGCCCGATTTGGCCAAGTATCCGGAGCTTCGTTTTTTGAATCGCTTTGATGGAATTGGTGTCGTAATTTTGGCAATTTTCTCCTTCACACTGGGTGAAATTTTACGAGTTCACGCACCTCAATTGCATACCAATGGCTGGCAGCTTTTGGTGTGGGGATCCTTCATTAGTACCTGTCTGTTATATAACGGCACAGTCACTATCAATTCTTTGGCCCATGTCTATGGCACTCGTCGTTATAACACCGATGATACGAGCCGTAATAATTTCTGGCTTGCATTGATTACTCTCGGAGAAGGCTGGCATAATAATCATCACATGTTCCAAGGGACGGTTCGCCAAGGATTTTACTGGTGGGAAATTGATATTAGCTTTTATGTGCTTTGGCTCATGAGCAAGGTCGGTTTGGTTTGGGATTTAAAACCTGTCCCTGACAGATTGTATGACCCTAAAAACCAGATATCAGCTAGCTAGAACGGTAATTAACGACCTTACTAAAAGACTGGAACCTTAAAAGATCGTCATTCCCGCGAAGGCGGGAATCTCAAGGCGCGAAGCGTACTCAGCAGGAAAAGTTCATTAATCGTTTGCTCTAAATAAATTAAGCTTTCTCAAGTTGAAATAGGGTAAAGTGATACTCCATTTTCTTTTATTCGCAAACATGAAACATAGTATGAGCTTAATTGTTTTGATAAAAAGGTTGGTTCGGGAGCGAACCAGGAAATAGAAGCTTCGAATGCGGATATAAAGCAGAGAAAATCTACCGCAGCAATTATTTTATAAAAATTGATTGGTTTTCCATAATCTTCATCACAATATGCTCCATGCAATATGCCATGCCGGTTGGTCTTGTCTTTTAGAACATATTCCGTAGATCCGATATATAAGTGATGCTTAGCAAATTCAATAAATGAATCCATCATTGAAACAATTTCTCCAACCTCGCCCTTCTTGTTGGTAATGGCATCATTTTTACAATCGGTTGCAAGATTAATAAAAATACTTGTGATGCCTTTTACTTTTACAGACCTGCTTTCGGCAAGCTTGCGTCCTGCACCTTCGACTACTGGAAGTAATGTAGCAACAGCAGCATAATTTAAGCCGTAGAAATGAGCTGAAATTGATTCCGAGATAATATTCTTATAATCCTGAATGTATGGGGTTATTGGATAACGTTCTAAAACCATTGCAGCAAGGTTTTCCGGTGAATAGATAAGTTCAAGAAATTGCTCCAAATTTTCTTGATTAAAATCTGAATTTCTTTCGTTTATTTCCGTAGCCATTTTTGCAAGAAAGCCCATGGCAACATAAGGAGGTATGAACCATCCAACCTTGTTGAAGGCATGTTTATAGGGCTCCAAGCTACCTTTATTCAATTATTAAATTACCCGTTGTAAAGAGCTGGGCATTACGCTTCGCGCCTTGAGATTCCCGCCTGCGCGGGAATGACGATTTTTACGTTACAAGAAGAAATCCCTGAGCTCAGATTATGAGCGCTAAGCAAGACTAAGTGGACGTTCTTCCTGCTCAATTTTCTGTTCAGGGGAAACTGTATTTAAAGCATTTTGCAGATCCTGCTTTAAATCACGAACAGCCTCTAAACCGATCGATAAACGCAAGAGTTGATCGCTAATTCCTGCTTCAGCACGGGCTTTGGGCGCCATTGCCACATGCGTCATTGTAGCAGGGTGGGCGACCAAACTTTCAATACCGCCGAGGGATTCTGCCAGGCTAAAAAGTTTCAGTTGATCTAAAAACTGAATGAGCTCAGGTTCTCCACCCGCGAGTTCAAAACTGATCATGGCACCGAATCCATTTTGTTGGCGGCATGCCAAACGATGCTCGGGATGATCTACTAAGCCAGGGTAATAGACTTTAGTGATGGCAGGATGTTGATTGAGGAGTTCAGCTATTTCTCTCGCACTGTCTTCTTGTTGGCGCACACGGAGTTCTAAAGTCCTCATTCCGCGAAGTGTCATATAGCTATCAAAAGGAGCACCCGTATTTCCGATGCAGTTTCCCCACCAGGTAAAGTGATCGTGAAGTTCTTTATTCTTAGAAACAAGGGCACCACCAACAACATCACCATGTCCATTTAAATACTTGGTGGTCGAATGGATCACGATATCAGCGCCCAGGGAAAGCGGTTGTTGGAGCACGGGTGACATAAAGGTATTATCGACCGCACATAGAACGCCATAGGTTTTAGCAAGCTCGCAAGCGGCCCTAATATCCGTTAAACGCAACAAGGGATTGCTAGGAGATTCTAGCAGTAAAAGCTTGGGTGCTTCTTCTGCCAAGGCCAAGGCAAGGCCTGCCAAGTCTGTCATATCCAAAAAGCGTACGCGATAAAAACCGAAATCCGCTTTGTAGCGAAGCAGTCGATAGGTTCCACCATAACAGTCATGCGGTGCAAAAATCAGCTCACCCGGGCGTACATAATGGAAAAGGAGATCGAGCGCGCCCATACCGGATGCGGTCAGAACAGCACCGGCGCCACCTTCTAAATCTGCAATGGCTTGACCGACGGCATCGCGAGTCGGGTTTCCGCTACGAGAATAGTCGTATTGACGCTTTCCTTTAAACCCATCAAACGTGTAATTGCTTGATAAGTAAAGAGGTGGCATGACGGAGCCGTAGTTGGAATCTTTATCGACGGCTGCCCGAGAGGTTAATGTCGTTGCAGCATAGGGTGATGAGGAAGAATCTTGACTGTTGTCTACAGGAAAGGGAGGAAGAGGACGTTCGGAGGGGTGTTTTACAGGGCTGTTATTAGATGAAGGGACTGACATGGGAAGTGGAATCTCCAAATATATTAATTTAAGTGAGAGTGTTCTGTGAAACACTCTCAGATATCAACAACACGGTTTTAAGGCAGTCTGCAGTGCTTTGGAAATGATGTCGGTTTCTTTTAAAAATGCATCGTGGCCGAAGTAAGAATCAAACTCCACAACGCGAGCATTGCCTTTGCTGCCAGAAGCCAATAAGCGCAATTCTTCGATAGGAACCAATTGATCTTGACGGCAGCCAATCAAAGTTAGATTGGCCTCAAGTGAGCTTGGATCAATATAGTGGGTATCAATCGACTCTGAAAGACTGAGGTAGCGCTGAGGACTCATGGTGCCTAAGAAGGCTTGTCCACGACTTTCTAAGTAAGCTTCAACCGGGGACGCTGCTTTTTGTGCAGCTTGCTCTGGGCAAACGGCGAAGCGTTCACCAAATTCCTGGGAAGTCCGATAGGTTGTCATACCGAGTTCGCGAGCCAGGCTGAGCGCTTTATCGGGTTGGCCGGTTTCTAATCCGAAACGAACGAGTTTGCGTTGAATGCTTCTCCAAGCCGAACCCATTGGATGAGGCCGGTGGGCTGCGCAGAGCACAACCACGCGTTCCGCCATGCCGGGGAATTGTTGCGCGAAGCTTAGGCTCACCATGCCACCGTAAGAGGCACCCACTAAGGCATATAAGGATTGAATACCCAGTTGTTTGCAAATAAATTTTGCAATGCGGGCTTGATCACCGGTGGTAATTAAGCGCGTATTGATGAGAGGAGATGGAGCATCTCGTTTCACTGAGGAATTGAGATGCTCCGGTGTTCCCCCATCCAAACTGACTGCTTTTTCAGGGCTGACTGCTGATAGAGCCTCATTACCCGGAAGAAAGTCAAAAGATAAAATGCGGTATTGAGCCGTATTCAGAACTTGGTTTTCGCCGACCATTTCCGGCCACCAGCCACTGATATTTTCGCTGGCTTTAGGGCAAGCGTGGCGATTTGCAGAAATGCCGCCCAGCGTCAGGATGACGGGCGCGTTTTTAGGTCCCACGAGTCGTGCTTTTACGTCACAGCCCGCTAAGTGAGATCCTGATTCGGAAATAAAATCGTTCGGAAGCAACCAGCTAAATTCTTCATCCTGAATGGTAGGACGAACGGGCTGAGGCGCTGTCAGAAAGTGTTGTGTGGCGCTTCTTCGCTGACGAAAAGAGTGAGTTTTCATTGTGAGATCGGAAATGAGCATGCCGTTATCGCTTCCAAAAAAGGCTATCGAGCGGATGAATTTGGGACTGTTGATGGTGTTGGAAGAGATAAAGGAACTGGCTAAACTGCTCATAACGGATCTCCCAAATCGACTGATTACAGAAAAACCCCAATCACCATACGGTAACAGGGGCTCTTTGAGATCATGAGTGGAAGACTGAAAACTAAAACGAGACTTCCTGGAATTCAACTCATCTCTCGGCGCCCGGGCCGTAGGAGTTGGCACCTTGTCTAAGATTAATTAGACAGGTTGCCCCAGCATCTTCGGGCCTGATCCCTCCGCTGGTCTTGATGATTGGTCACTCGGTATTTCCGAGTTCTGTATACTTTGCATGATTTTGAATTCGATGTCAAGCATTCCCCTTTTAAAAAACCGAGCTGCAGTCCATGGCCTGCGCAACCCCGCTCGGTGCTTGGGGTAATCCACCTCCCCGGCGGATTAGAGGGGTGCGTCCAGTAACCCGTGACGCCGCCTAGCGGGATTAGTTCAATGCGCTCTGAGTGGGTTCGGGTTCCAGGAATATCCTTTTCGGGCTAAAGTGCACATCGCCCTACTGAGTGTGGAAACCTATCGATCCTGATCAAAGAATCGACCACTAAACTTTCATTGGCTCTGGAATTGCAGTTCCAGGAACTAATACCATGCACTGTAGCATTGCTTTTTTTATTTGGGAGTGGACATGAGGTGTAATGTTTTAGAAATCTTTACAAATGTTTCTAGAAGGGCGTCTCTAAGGGAAATCAAATCGAATCGGGTATAATTTCAGCACATACAAGCGCCCGGAGATTATTCATGAGTCAGGAAACCCTGGAATTAACGCCCTCGTTATACGATTACTTTCAACAAACAACGCTCCGGGAGCCAGAAAGCTTAAAGCGTTTGAGAGCAAAAACGCACAAAATGGGTCAAGTGGGTCGCATGCAAATTTGTCCCGAGCAAGGGCAATTCATGGGCTTGCTGATTGAATTGATGGATGCCAGAAACTTAGTGGAAGTGGGAACTTTCACCGGTTACAGCGCTTTAGCATGCGCTTTGGCCTTACCAGACGATGGAAAAATCCTGGCCTGTGATATGAATGTTGAGTGGACAAAAATGGCTCGCCAAGCATGGGAAGAAGCCGGCGTTGCTCATAAAATTGACCTTCGACTCGCACCTGCAACAGAGACACTGAGCGCTTTGTTGGATGAAGGTAAAGCGGGCAGCTTTGATATGGCTTTTATCGATGCCGACAAAAAAAATTACGATGAGTATTACGAACTTTGCTTGAAGCTTTTACGGCAAGGGGGCGTGATTTTGGTGGATAACGTACTTTGGGGCGGAGCAGTCGTTGATCCCGAGATTCAGGATGAAAATACGGTTGCTATTCGAGCCTTAAACAAAAAAATGCAGAAAGATGAACGCATAACCTTCAGCATGTTGCCGATTGGTGATGGTTTATCGCTTGCACGCAAACGCTAGCTGAAGGATACTGACTCGTTGATTCCCATTCAAGTGATTGCAGATGGGCTGACTCTGCCTGTACGAGTTACGCTACGTGCCAGTAAAAATGCTCTAGAGGCTTTTCAGGAAGGTGATACCGTCCTGAAAGTTAAAACGACGTCTGTGCCGGAGGAGGGGAAGGCTAATTTAGCAGTTCAAAAAATACTGAGTGAAGTATTGGGGATTCGGAAAACTGCAATTTTTTTAATTCAAGGGGAGACTTCCAGAAATAAAGTCTTTAAGGTTCAAACAGAAAGCCCACAAGGAGTATTGGATACTTTGGCCAAAAACCTTGCCAACAGAGTGGGCCGGGGCTCCTGTTTCCAAATCAACTCTTAAAACTTGCCTGAAAAACAATACTGATTTGAAATCAAAGGTAAAATAGTAGATAGAGAAATAGTTGGTACTGAAACTATTGTGAGGGAAAGTCCATTGCCTCAACAAACGCTTACAGACCTTGAACCTTTAATTCAAAAAAATCTGTCTGAAGACGGTTATTTTATCCTGGCAAATGTACTTTCTACTGAATTCTTAACCAGCACGAAGCAGGCGATGCGGTCTGCTCAAAAAAAGATTGAAACTGAAGTGGGTACTGAGCGCTTAAAAGCGGCAGGAGAGCTTGGTGTTTTGCGCTTAATGATGAAGTATGAACCCTATTTCTTTCAATTCTTACAAATTCCTGAATTGCTATCCGTTGTGGATAAAGTCTTAAGTCCTACAGCCATAATGCATCTGCAAAATGGTTTTATTTTGCCTTCCTTTTCTGAAGGCGTAACGCCATCCGTATTTCAGAATACCTTTCACCGGGATTTTCCCCGTGATCTCAATGGGTATCGCGCGTCTATTAATATGCTTTTTGCGATCGATCCTTTTACAGAAGAAAGTGGTGCCACATGGGCTCTTCCGGGAAGTCATCTGAAGGCAGAGATTCCGGATACTCAAACTCTTAAAAGCAAGGTGATTCCCTTGGTTTGCCCTGCGGGTTCCATGATTGTATTCGACTCAACACTTTGGCACGCTGCCGGGACAAATACGTCTGGAAAAGACCGTTATGCAATTAATCATCAATTTACAGCTTCCTTTTTAAAGCAGCAGTTTGATTATGTCCGCGCTTTGGGAGAAGACGTTATTGTGACTCTGCCCGCTCGTTCGCAGCAATTGTTAGGTTATTACACACGGGTTGTCACGAGTTTGGATGAATACTATCGGCCGGAGCAGGCTCGATTGTATCGGAAAGGCCAAGGCTAGAGTGTGTCACTTATGAAAAGTACGTATCATCAGATTTTGGATTTGCTACGACAGGCCTTTGCTGAAAATCAGGATCGAAGTCTGAAGGGACAGTACTTACATAATGCTGCCGTTTTAATTCTTAAAGAAGGAGATGAGGGACGTCAGGCAATTCTTCAGCACATTCTTAAAAGTGGTAAACGCTTAGCGGGTAATCAACAAGTACTCTTAAAATCCCTTGTTTTCTATCTTGCGAAATCGGATACATCGATTAAAGACGTTGCTGCACTGCTTACAAACTACACTGATAATCTTGAAGAATATCATTATCTGTTTTGGAAAATACGGCAGTCCATGTTCAATTTTAGTGGGTTTTTGTCTCCTGAGGCGTCTTTCGACGTTCGGGAAAAGTACATGCGTCCCAGTTATCACAAGGTTATGGCTGCTATTAAGGAGTGTATTCAAAACGAGCAGGCATACAAACCCGCACCCCAGTTAAAAAGAATCGCGATTGTCCTGTCCCAGTTCTTGGGTGATTTGCATGCGCCCAGTCGAACTGCTCTCATGATTGCCACAGGTTTAAGGTGTGACTATGATATCGAAGTCCATATTATTAATTCAAATCTACTGCCCTTTACTCGACCTTTGGATTACTTCTATGGACTCGTACCCAATGTCAATGAAGGTTTCCAAGGCAAACAAAGTGTTCGCTATGATGACGCAGAGTTTGGAATGCAAGTTTTTACGGTTAAAACATATAATCCTCACCAGTTTGATTTAAGCTATCTGGTCGACGTTTGGAATGATTTAGAATCTGAAAATTACGATGGCTTCATCAATTTAGGGGACGTTGTTTTTGCAACCGATTATTTTTTTGGAAGACTTCCCGTTTTATGCATTCCAACAGTTAAGGAAATGCCGACTTCTTTTGCCGATCAAGTGATTATGTCTCAAGAGTCTGTCACGAGTGAAGAGAAATTGATTCTAGAAAAAAACTTTCCATGCGAGCCTATTTTAGGTTTTAGTTTTAACATAGCCGCTCATGACGTAGAGCATGATATTAGTAAAGCGAGTTTGAATATTCCTGAAGATGGCTTTGTATTTGTCGTCGTGGGTAATCGCTTATTATATGAAATTGATGCCAGTTTCATGGCGATGATTCGCTCTTTGATTGATGGTAATCCAAAAAATTATGTTTTGTTTGCGGCTGGCCAGGAGCCGGTCGCCAATTTATTAGCAACGCATAATCAAGGGATTGAAGACCGCTTGCGTTATGTTGGATTTCAGCAGAATTTAAAAGGTTTCTATAGTGCTTGTGATGTTTATTTGAATCCAACCCGATCGGGTGGTGGCGTATCAGCGCAAATGGCCTTGATGGCAAAAATCCCGGTTTTAACGAGTAGTCATGGGGATGTGGGTGCCTTGTTGCCCCCTGAGTATCGTTTAGATACTTATGATGCGATGGGACAACTGGCTTTAAAGCTGAGCTTAAATCCAGACTTATTTTTGAAATGGCAAAATCATATGGCTGAACGCTCTACAGCTCGACTCAGCGCTCGTCATAATATCGATCTGCTTTATCAACGACTTCAAGCCTTACATCAAGACAAAATTACTCAATTTGAAAATCAGAATAATCCTTCTCCAGTAGGCAACTAAGTACACTGTGTTTAAAACGAGGCATTTCTTGAGAGTTTGCATACTACAACCATCTTATATTCCATGGAAAGGATTTTTCCATCAAATTGCGCTGTCTGATGTTTTCGTTTTTCTGGATACGGTTCAGTATGACAAGCGCGGCTGGCGTAACCGGAATCAAATTAAAACGCCTACAGGCTTAACTTGGCTAACGATTCCGGTGCATGCGCATGGTACGCATCAGGGGCTTTTGATTAAAGACGTTGACGTACAAGGGCCGGATTGGGCTCAAAAGCATACTGCCCAAATAGCACAAGCGTATAAAAAAGCGCCATTTTTTTCTCGGGAATTTCCTCTTTTAGAAGCTTTATTGCTGGAAACGGCCAAAACTGAAACTAAAATTGCTCGAATTGCTGCTGAAATAACGAAAACACAAGCGCATTGGATTGGCATCGATAAAACACAATTCTTGTATGCCAGTGAACTCCCCTTCGATAGCGTTTCTTTAGAGCCCAGTCAACGATTATTGAGTATTGTGCAATACCTCCAGGGGACCCATTATTTGTCTGGTCCTAGTGCTAAAGACTACCTTAATCTCGATTTATTTAAGGATGCAGACGTTCAAGTTGACTGGATGCAATACAATTATGAGGAGACCCCCCAATTGTATCCGCCTTTTACACACACTGTTTCGTTAGTGGATACAGTACTGACTTTAGGTCGGGAAGAGGCAGGAAAATTAATCCAACATAATCCTTTGTTATCGGTTTAGGCGTTAGCGATTCAAGATCGGGCTCCCTCTTATGAATAAGATATTTAATCTGAAAAAATCAAAGAAGCTGATTATTTTTGGAGCCAATGACACCGCAAAATTGGCTCATTATTATTTCCAGAATGATACTGAATATGAGGTTGTCGCTTTTACTGTCGATCCTGCCTATATTCAAGAAAATGAGTTTCAAGGTTTGCCGTTGCATTCTTTTGAAACGATTGAAAACCAGTATCCTCCCTCGCAATACGATTTGTTTGTGGCTGTAAGCTATAACCAAATCAATAAGCTGCGTGCCAAAAAATTTCAGGAAGCCCTGGATAAAGGCTATATGCTACCTTCCTATATTAGTTCTAAGGCGACCGTATGGTCCGAAGCCATTGGTCGTAATTGCTTCATTATGGAAGATAATACGATTCAACCTTTCGTGAGTATCGGAGATAATGTGGTGCTTTGGAGTGGAAACCATATTGGCCACGATACGGTGATTCAAGATCACTGTTTTATCAGTTCCCATGTCGTGGTTTCAGGCCATGTCGTGGTGGAGCCATATTGCTTTTTGGGGGTAAATGCCACCATTCGCAATGCAATCCGTATCGCAACAGAATGTGTGATTGGTGCCGGTGCCATTATTGTAAAAAATACAGAGCCGAAAGGTGTCTATATTGGTTCTGCGGCGAGCAAATATAAGTTGAATAGCGACGAATTGCCCAGTATTTAAGAATGCAATCTCTTATCTAACTTTAGGGGAGCCTCTTGTGGGCTCCCAGCAAAAAAATAAGGGGAAGGCACAGGACCCTCTCCTACAAAAATTCTCCTAAAGACTTACAGGAAAAAGCTATGGAATCAACGCCATCTGAAACCTTGCCAAAAGCGTTAAGAGGCATACGCTGGAAAAAATTGGGCTGCATTTGGGAAACAATCCCGACGTATTCCTGGATGCAGAGCCATTCGGCTAATCCTGTGGCCGAAGTTTTGGGAAATGGAGATGTCAGGGTCTATTTCAGTTGTCGTGATCAATACAATATTTCCTCCATTGCCTCAATTGAATTCAATGTGGCCAATCCTCAACAGTCTTTTCTGGTTTCAGAGGAGCCTGTTCTAGGGCCGGGTCCTATTGGCGCTTTTGATGATAATGGAGCCAGTATGGGTTGCCTGGTTCATGCGCATGGGAAACGTTACCTATATTACTTGGGGTGGAATTTGGGTGTAACAGTTCCATGGCGTAACAGCATCGGTTTGGCAATTAGTAATGGACCGAATTTACCCTTTGAAAAGATTTCTTTAGCCCCTGTATTAGATCGCAGCGATACGGACCCTTTTTCCATTTCTTACCCGTGGATTTTATGGGATGAGGACAGTGATCGCTGGCAAATGTGGTACGGCTCCAATTTGAAATGGGGACCGGAACAACGGGATATGGCGCATACACTTAAATATGCGGAATCCGATGATGGTATCCATTGGAAACCGACAGGGGATTTAATCACGCCCTTGCATGAGCCATTGGAATATGCGCAATCCAAGCCATGTGTCGTGAAGGATAGCGATGGATACCGGCTCTGGTTTTCGTTCCGGGGTGAGCGTTACCGCATAGGCTATGCAGAGTCGTCAGACGGTCGCCATTGGGAGCGTTTGGACGAGTATTCGGGTATCGATGTCAGTCCTGAAGGCTGGGATTCTACAATGGTCTGCTATCCCAATGTATTCTCCTGGGATGGAAAGCTTTATATGCTTTATAATGGCAATGCCTACGGAAAGACGGGGATTGGCCTCGCTGTTCAGCAGGATTAGACAAGATTGAGAAAAATAATGAAAGCATTGATTCTCGCTGGGGGAAAAGGAACTCGACTTCGTCCGTTAACCTATGCAATGGCAAAACAGCTCGTGCCAGTCGCCAATAAGCCGATTTTGCATTACTGCATGGATAGCCTTTATCAGGCGGGGATTCGGGATTTCGGGATTATTATCAGCCCGGAAACGGGGGAGAGTATTCGAGCATCGCTTGCGAGCTGGCAACCTTCAGATGCTTTGCTGCATTACATTCCTCAGGCGGAACCGGCCGGTCTGGCCCATGCGGTTAAAATCGCTGAAGACTATATCAAGGATGATGACTTTGTCATGTACCTCGGGGACAACTTAATCAATGCCAATTTAAAAGAGCATTTAGAGTCCTTCAATCACCAAAAGATGCAGCCCCCCACCCTTGATCCCTCCCCCGCAGAGGCGGGAGGGGAGAATAATGTTAGTATAGATGCATCCATCTTATTGGCCCGTGTTCCTAATCCCTCTTCGTTTGGGGTCGCCGAATTGAATGAGGATGGAACCGTGTTTCGACTGGTTGAAAAGCCAGCTGAACCTAAGTCGGATTTGGCCTTGGTGGGTGTTTATGTTTTTACGAGCCGGATTTTTGAGGCCGTGAAGTCGATACAGCCCAGTAGCCGGGGTGAGCTGGAAATTACGGATGCGATCCAATGGTTATTGGATCATCAGGCCAAGGTAACTGCTCATGTTCATCAAGGTTGGTGGTTGGATACGGGTAAAAAGGATGACTTACTGTCCGCAAATAGAATTGTTTTAGATGATATGCAGATGGCGAATTCGCATCGTATCTCAAATGATGCGTCTATTGATGAAAGTTCAGAACTGTCTGGTGCCGTTCATATTGCCAGTAATACGGTCCTGAAGGGCGTTAAGATTCAAGGGCCAGTTAGTATTGGTGCTAATTGTGTGATTGAAGATGCTTTTATTGGTCCCGATGTGAGTATTGGGGATGATTGCCATTTGCAGGATTGCCAGATTCGAAATAGTGTTTTATTACAAAATTGTGTAATTTCAGGTGTTAGAGGGCAAATTGAGGGCAGCTTGCTCGGAAGAGGGTGCAGGGTGGAGCGTGCAAAGCGTCACCCGAAGGAAGGGCAAGAGTTTCACCAGTTTGTGCTGGCGGATCATTCAGATGTCAGAATTCCATAGCTCGAGCTAAGTTATAATTAAGAAATCAGAGACTGAAAAATTAAAAATGATTAAATAGGAAATGAAGAGAAACCATGGCATTGGAAAATAAAGTGGTATCTCTTCCTTTTGGAGAGAGCCAGAACAATAGCCAGGAGACTGGTGTTATTGTCGTGGTTGACGACGAGCCAATGGTGACGGGTAGCTTGCAAACTATGCTGCAACTCCAAACACCTCACACTGTTTATTGTTTTAATCATCCACAGGAAGCGCTGGAAGAAATTCAGCATCTGAAACCTGAATTGGTCATTTCAGATTTTTCAATGCCCGGTATGGATGGAATTGAATTTCTTAAAGCAGTGCGTGCCATCTTGCCCGAAGCAACTTTAATGTTACTGACCGGCTATGCGGATAAAGAAAGTGCCATTACGGCCATTAACCAAGTGGGTATTTACCGTTATCTGGAGAAACCCTGGGATAATAACGAGCTTAAGCAAAGTATTGAAAATGCCCTGGAGCGAAGCCGCTTGATAAGGAGCCTTCGGGATTCAATTACAGAGTTAGAAGCGACGAAGCAACAGTTGGCACAACATAATCTTCAGTTGGAAGAGCTCGTTAAAGCGAGAACAGAAGCCTTACAAGGTGCTTATCAAACATTATCGTCTATCGTGAATAATACGACAGATGGTATTGCCACTCTGGATGCTAATTTAAGACTTCAATCCTTTAATCCGGCGATTGAATCTTGGTTTCGTCAGACAACCAGCTTAAGTTCAGCGAGTTTAACGGAACTGGAAATTGATCAATGGTTAAAGCCAGACCAGCCTAACCAAACCGGTGTGCGTCACTATTTTGCAAGTGGTGAAGCGTGTAGGGTGGAGCATCTTTGTATCGGTGATGTACCTGTTGAGGTCAGTATTTCGCCCCTTAAAGAGTCTGGAGGATCTCTATTCTCCTCTCCCTCGAAAGGACTTAAAGGATTTGTTTTAGTTTTACGGGATATTACAGCACGCCGAGTTGTTGAACGACTTCGAGATGATTTCGTATCAACGTTAACGCACGACTTGCGAACTCCTTTGTTAGCGGCTATCCAGTCTCTGGGATTCTTTTCGGATGGAACGCTTGGAGAGCTGAGTGAGCGTCAGCAAGACTTGATTCGCATGCTGGTTAGCAGCCATAAAGACCTGCTTGAATTGGTGAATGTTCTCCTGGACGTCTACCGCTATGAGGCAGGGAATCAATCCTTACTCTTTGACAAGGTGGCTATCTTCGATTTGCTGGAGGCAACCGTTAAAGAGTTGACCGCATTGGCGCAAAGCCGACAGCATGACATCAGTATTTCGCCTGGGGCCGAGCTGGATATCATTAAAGGGTTGACCGTTAGGGCGGATAAACGTGAATTGAAGCGGGTTCTTGTTAATTTGATCGGGAATGCGATTCATTACACCCCAAAATCGGGAAAAATTGTGATTCATTTAAATAATCCATCTGGAAAAAATGTGGTTGCGGTTGTGGTTGAAGACAATGGTCGTGGAATTCCTGCCCAGGATATTTCTGTTTTGTTCCAGCGCTTTTCCCAGGGAACGAGTCGTCAACGGTCTTCAGGCTCCGGTTTAGGTCTGTACTTAAGCCGACAAATTATTGAAGCCCATGGGGGAGAAATTGGAGTGGAAAGCGAAGTTGGTGTCGGTAGTCGCTTTTTTGTAGAGCTTCCCCTTTCGGCTGACACTGTGATTCAGGCGCTGAGTGAGACTGAGGAACCAGTTTAAATATTAAGGTATACGGCTTGAGGCTTGTATAGGCTCATGTTGTGCTGGGGAGTTTATTTAAATTCCCCTCCCTCGTAGGGGTACGCTTTAGCGGGGGGTGGTGCTCGGCAGTTTTTATAGTATTTTTCAAACCACCCCGTCTGGCTGCGCCAGCCACCCCTCCTAAGAGGGGAATTTTCGTGGTTTACACTATTTAGGTTTTATTCTTTTCCCTGGAATCATGTATTTAAAGACAACGTTTCTAAAAATAGTTCTGGCGAATTACCTATCGATTCAAAAGTGCCAATGTGTCAGGGATTAACCTTCCTCTCTTTGGTTTAAGCGGGTGGGTTTTAGAGCTGTTTTCTCATTTGTTTGATGTAGATTTCGAAAAAATCTAAAGTATTTGGGTTAGTGGATCGATAGGAGATGTATATCTTTCTAGCGAGTAGTAAGTTCCCTTCTTAAATAAGTTTGTCTATCGCTTTGTAGAGAAGTCTAGGTCACGGATGAATCACTATAGTACGAAGGAGTGTTGCGTATGCCTTTAAATATTAATACCAATGTGTCGTCTTTGAATGCTCAACGTTATTTGAATTCAAATAGTAACTCTTTGAGCAAGTCAATGGAAAAATTATCTTCAGGATACAGAATTAACCGCGCTGGCGATGATGCAGCCGGATTGGCTTTGTCTGAAAAGTTGCGTAGCCAGATTCGTGGTAGCCAAAAAGCCCAAGATAACGTTCAAGACGGTATTAACGTCTTAAATATTACTGACGGTGCTATGCAAAGCGTTACGGACTATCTTCAACGTATGCGGGAACTCGCAGTTCAAGCGGGTAACGATACCTACAATTCGGCACAACGTTCTTCAATGCAGGCAGAGTTTAATCAACTTGCAAGCGGTATTGACCAAATTGCTCAAGCCACTCAGTTTAACGGCATTAAATTGATGAATGGTTCTCTTTCAACAATGAACCTGCAAATTGGTGCGAACGCTTCGACCGGGGTTGATACGTTGGACTTAGGTTCTCAAGGTGTTTTTGGTTCCGCTGGTGCTAGCGCTCTCAGTGTTTCCAGCTTGGCCTTGTCTTCCAATAGTGCAGCCCTGAATGCGATTACTAAACTGGATGCTGCAATCAGCACAATAAACTCCCGTCGAGGAACAATTGGTGCTATCAGTAACCGTTTAGAAACTACGGCAACCAACCTTGCAACCAATGTGGAAAATACGTCAGCATCTGAATCGAGGATACGTAACGTGGATGTCGCATCAGAATCAGCCAAAATGAGTCAGTATCAAATTCTACAGCAGGCCGCTGCAGCGATGTTGTCTCAAGCAAACCAGGCTCCGCAGTTAGCACTGCAACTGTTAAGAGGTTAAAAATCAGTCTAAAGGAAATCTTCGAGAGGCGCATTGTATGCGTCTCTCGAAAAAAACTAATCTAAATTAATTCTAGAGTCATTTTTTCATAGTTTTACTTCATAGCTGGGTTTATAAGTAATTTATACTTTTTCACCTGTAAATATCCGGATTATTTTTCATGGAAGATAATTTTTGTACGAAGGAGTAATTGGTTATGCCCTTAAATATTAATACGAACGTTTCTTCGCTAAATGCTCAGCGTTATTTGAATGCAAATAGCAATTCTTTGAGCAAGTCGATGGAGAAATTATCGTCTGGCTACAGAATTAACAGAGCGGGCGATGACGCAGCCGGATTGGCTTTGTCTGAAAAGTTGCGTAGCCAAATTCGAGGCAGTCAAAAAGCAGCGGATAACGTTCAAGATGGCATTAACGTCTTAAACATTGCCGATGGCGCACTGCAAAGCGTTACCGATTATCTTCAACGGATGCGTGAACTGGCTGTACAAGCGGGTAACGACACTTACAATACAGCGCAACGTTCGTCAATGAAAGCCGAGTTTGATCAATTGGCGAGTGGTATTAACCAAATTGCATCTTCAACACAATTTAACGGTGTTAAGTTGCTTAATGGAGCCTCCACAAGCTTGAAACTTCAGATTGGCGCAAACGATACATCGGGTGTAGACACACTCGACTTAGGTAAAGCAGGTGCCTTTGGTGCGGTTGATACCACAACCTTAAGCGTTGGTTCTTTAGCACTTACCAGTAACTCTGCAGCCTTAGCTACGATTACAGCTTTGGATGCTGCGATTGGCACCGTCAACAAACAGCGCGGTACCATCGGTGCGTTAAGCAACCGTTTAGAAACCACAGCGACCAACCTGGCAACCAACGTTGAGAATACATCCGCATCCGAATCCAGAATCCGTAACGTGGATGTCGCCTCGGAGTCCGCCAAAATGAGTCAATATCAGATACTACAGCAAGCAGCGGCGGCTATGTTAACTCAAGCAAACCAGGCTCCGCAGTTAGCACTTCAACTGTTAAGAGGTTAAAAATCGGTTTAAACAATATCTTTGAGAGACGCAGAAATGCGTCTCTCGATAAACCCAATCTTAAATAGTTATATTATTCGGATCGTCATATTTTTATTTCAGGTTTGCTAACAGCTTTTGTGGGTGGTCACTATCTGGGTTTATTTTCACGGAAGACAATCGCGGATTAAGGAGTCTTATTTATGCCTTTAAATATCAATACGAACGTATCGTCTTTAAATGCTCAACGCTATTTGAACTCAAATAGTAACGCTTTAGGCAAGTCGATGGAAAAACTGTCATCCGGTTACCGGATTAACCGTGCTGGAGATGATGCTGCGGGTTTGGCTCTGTCCGAAAAATTAAGAAGTCAGATCCGTGGTAGCCAAAAAGCGCAAGATAACGTTCAAGATGGTATCAACGTCTTAAATATTACCGATGGTGCAATGCAAAGCGTTACCGACTACCTTCAACGGATGCGGGAACTCGCAGTTCAAGCGGGTAACGATACCTACAATACAGCGCAACGTTCATCCATGAAGGCTGAGTTTGATCAGCTGGCAAGCGGTATTGACCAGATTGCTAATGCGACCCAGTTCAACGGTGTAAAACTGATGGATGGTACATTGACGGCAATGAAGCTACAGATCGGTGCCAACGCTTCATCTGGCGTTGATACCTTGGATCTTGCAGGTCAAAACGTTTTTAAAACTGCTAGCTCAGCCGCATTAAGTGTTGGTAGCTTGAGCCTGGGTTCAAACTCGGATGCATTAGGAGCCATTACAGCACTCGATAAGGCGATCTCAACGATTAACACCCGACGCGGTACCATCGGTGCTATCAGTAACCGTTTAGAAACCACTGCGACCAACTTGGCAACCAACGTAGAAAATACGTCAGCATCCGAATCAAGAATTCGAAATGTGGACGTGGCTTCGGAGTCAGCCAAAATGAGTCAGTATCAAATTCTGCAACAAGCTGCCGCTGCGATGTTGACCCAAGCGAATCAAGCCCCGCAGCTAGCCCTACAGCTGCTGAGAGGCTAAATGACATGATCGAGAGAGACCTGCCGAAAGGCAGTCTCTCTCGGTAATACTCCCCAAGTGGTTTTAATTAAGAGCATACATTTTAATAGCACATAATTTGAGTCTTTTTGTAGTTAAGAGATAGATCTGGATTGATTGTTAAAGGAGTTTCAATAATGCCTTTAAATATTAACACTAACGTTTCCTCCCTAAATGCCCAACGGTATTTAAATTCAAATAGTTCTCAACTCAGTAAATCAATGGAAAAATTATCATCCGGTTATCGGATTAACCGAGCGGGTGATGATGCAGCAGGGTTAGCATTATCAGAAAAATTACGTAGTCAGATTCGTGGTAGCCAAAAAGCCCAAGATAACGTTCAAGACGGTATTAATGTTTTAAACATCGCCGATGGCGCACTACAAAGCGTTACCGATTATCTTCAACGTATGCGGGAACTCGCAGTTCAAGCGGGTAACGATACCTATAATTCGGCACAACGTTCTTCGATGAAAGCCGAATTTGATCAGTTGGCAAGCGGTATTAACCAGATTTCAGATGCAACACAATTCAACGGTGTTAAGTTGTTGGATGGCTCTTTAAGCACAATGAAATTACAAATTGGAGCCAATTCAGCGAGCGGTGTTGATACCCTGGATTTGGGTGCGCAAAGCGTTTTTGCGACTGCCAACTCGTCAGCATTAAGTCTATCCGGTTTAAAGCTAGATAGTAGTTCAGGTGCCTTAGCAACCATTACAGCTTTAGACAGCGCAATTAGTACTGTGAGTACCCGTCGAGGATCGATCGGTGCATTAAGTAACCGTTTAGAAACCACGGCGACAAACTTGGCAACTAATGTGGAAAATACGTCGGCATCCGAATCGAGGATTCGAAATGTGGATGTCGCCTCTGAGTCCGCCAAGATGAGTCAATACCAGATACTACAGCAGGCAGCGGCAGCAATGTTGAGCCAGGCAAATCAATCGCCTCAGTTGGCCTTGCAATTACTGAGAGGATAACGAGTCGTGTAGAGGAAACCCTCAAAAATGGGGTCGCCTCTAAGTCTCAAAATTTTAGGAAATCAACTATTTAGAACAATGGGTTTCACGGAAGAGTCTACAGACACAGTAAGGAGTGGATTTTATGCCCTTAAATATTAATACCAACGTTTCATCATTAAATGCTCAACGTTATTTGAATTCAAATAGCACTCAGTTGAGCAAGTCGATGGAAAAATTATCATCAGGTTACCGGATTAACCGAGCAGGTGACGATGCAGCGGGTTTAGCGTTGTCTGAAAAATTACGCAGCCAGATTCGTGGCAGCCAAAAAGCTCAAGATAACGTTCAAGATGGTATTAATGTCTTAAACATTGCCGATGGTGCCTTGCAAAGTATTACGGACAATCTTCAGCGGATGCGTGAGCTTGCGGTACAAGCAGGTAACGATACCTATAACTCGGCTCAACGTTCCTCCATGAAGGCAGAATTTGATCAGTTGGCAAGTGGTATCAATCAAATTGCCTCTTCCACACAATTCAATGGTGTCAAGCTTCTCAATGGCGATGCTACTGCGATGAAATTACAAATTGGCGCCAATTCATCGAGTGGTGTTGACACTTTGGATATCGGTGCAGCGGGTGCATTTGGCAATGTTAATTCCAGTTCGTTAGGCCTTGGTTCTGTCTCCTTTTCGGGTAACGCTGGTGCCTTATCAGCCCTTTCATCCCTGGATGCTGCTATTACTACGATTAACACGCAACGCGGCACCATCGGTGCTTTAAGCAACCGTTTGGAAACAACTGCGACCAATTTGGCGACTAACGTTGAAAATACATCCGCGTCTGAATCCCGGATTCGTAACGTAGATGTGGCCTCTGAGTCGGCCAAAATGAGTCAGTATCAGATACTACAGCAGGCGGCTGCAGCGATGCTATCTCAGGCAAACCAGTCACCTCAATTGGCCTTGCAATTACTGAGAGGGTAATGAGTCTTTCAGAGGGAATCATTTTCGGGTTCCCTCTAACTCTCAAAATTGGTTGAGATAAATTAGTCAGAATTGGTGGGTAATCAAGGAAGAATTTTAAGAGCATTTTTTAAGGAGTGTAGAGTATGCCTTTAAATATTAATACGAACGTATCATCCTTAAACGCACAGCGTTATTTGAATTCAAATAGCACTCAGTTGAGCAAGTCGATGGAAAAATTATCATCCGGTTATCGGATTAACCGAGCAGGTGACGATGCAGCGGGTTTAGCGTTGTCTGAAAAATTACGCAGCCAAATTCGAGGAAGCCAAAAAGCCCAAGATAACGTTCAAGATGGTATTAACGTCTTAAACATTGCCGACGGTGCCTTGCAAAGTATTACCGACTACCTTCAACGGATGCGTGAACTTGCAGTTCAAGCGGGTAACGACACCTACAACACAGCACAACGTTCCTCTATGAAGGCCGAGTTTGATCAGTTATCAAGCGGTATTACTCAAATTGCCAATGCGACCCAGTTCAACGGTGTTAAATTGTTGGATGGAAGTGCTTCGGCATTGAAATTACAAATTGGCGCCAATTCAGCGAGCGGGGTTGATACGCTGGATGTTGGTGCAGCGGGAGCCTTTGCCAGCATTACGATGAGTTCATTAGGCTTAACGACTTCTGCAACAAGCCTTGATACCAATGCTAATGCGCTTACCGCTATTGGTGCGCTTGATACGGCAATCAGTACCATTAACACCCAACGCGGTACGATTGGTGCTTTAAGCAACCGTTTAGAAACGACTGCAACCAACCTGGCGACCAATGTTGAAAATACATCTGCATCGGAGTCCAGAATCCGTAACGTGGATGTGGCATCAGAGGCTGCCAAAATGAGCCAGTATCAAATCCTTCAACAGGCAGCGGCAGCGATGCTATCTCAAGCAAACCAGTCTCCACAGTTGGCATTGCAACTGCTAAGAGGTTAATCTAATTTCAACAAGCTTAAACATTGAATAGTTATAATACTCGATCTGTCTATCCAGGCAGGTCGAGTATTTGCATTTCTTCTCTTTATAAAAGACACGGAACAAGTCCGTGCTTTTAAAACTATTAGTCGACATAGAGTTGTAGGAAGGCGGTAAGGGTCCTTAAAAAGAACGGCTGACTTTCTCGACATTTTAATATACGCCAACCTGTGTTGTGGCAACTCTAGAGATTATGGTGAAAGAGGACAACGGTCGCAGGATTAAAATGTCCTTTAAGTCCGTCGTTTTTTTAAGGACCTTACCGCCTTTTCCGTCCGCCCTAACTGTTTTGAGTTTCCCCCAAGGGGATGCTGCGCGATAAAAGCACGGATTTGTTCCCGCTACTCCTATTAAAGGGCTTGGTCGCTTTGGAGGGTATTTTAGAAGACTGTCCTCTACATGGAGGAAATAAGGAGCATTCTCTCAAGCGGGAAATGTAATACGTCGATAGGAAAAATATACCAAACGTTACATTGACTGGGTGATAGGGTTTCACATAAAAACAATTTTCCTGTATCTAGCTTGGTTAATAAGTCACGGATGAAAAAAATCTGATTATCGTAGTAAGGAGACGGAAATGCCTTTAAATATTAATACCAACGTTGCCTCTTTAAATGCACAACGGTTTTTGACTAACAATACATCGATGTTGAGTAAATCGATGGAAAAATTATCATCCGGTTATCGGATTAACCGCGCTGGAGACGATGCTGCAGGTTTAGCATTATCTGAAAAATTACGTAGCCAAATTCGTGGTAGCCAAAAAGCCCAAGACAACGTTCAAGATGGTATCAACGTCTTAAACATTGCCGATGGTGCTTTGCAAAGTGTTACCGACTACCTTCAACGGATGAGAGAACTCGCAGTACAAGCAGGTAACGATACCTACAACACTGCACAAAGGTCTTCAATGAAAGCGGAATTTGATCAACTCGCAAGCGGTATTAATCAAATCGCTGCTGCAACCCAGTTCAACGGCGTTAAACTGATGGACGGAAGCGCTTCCGCCTTGAAGCTGCAAATCGGAGCCAATGCATCATCCGGCGTTGATACGTTAGACATCGGTGCAGCAGGCGCATTTGCAAACGTTACCACCAGCTCATTGAGTATTGCTTCTTTATCACTGTCCAGCAACTCTGCAGCGTTATCAACGATTACCGCTTTGGATTCAGCGTTGACCACAATTAATACACAACGCGGTACTATCGGTGCTTTGAGTAACCGTTTAGAAACGACCGCTACCAACCTGGCAACCAATGTAGAAAATACATCCGCATCCGAATCCAGAATCCGTAACGTGGATGTGGCTTCAGAGTCAGCGAAGATGAGTCAGTACCAAATTCTTCAACAGGCAGCGGCGGCAATGTTAACGCAGGCGAACCAAGCGCCACAGTTAGCGTTACAGTTGCTAAAAGGCTAAATCTAAACCAAAAACGATAATCAAAAAGCTCAGTCTGTTATTGATAGCAGGCTGAGCTTTTTCTATTTAAAACAATGTAAGCTTTAAATGGTGATCCAATAAAAAGCCTAATATAAATGGAGTAGATTATCCATTTTCTATCAAGTATTTGATGTACATTGCCGATAGTATATTTGTAAAGTCGAATAAATTCAGCCTTGGGTGGAAGTCATTCTATTTAAATTAAGTCACCAGCTCTGCAGGCTCCAGGATGAAATTAGCCTGCCAATTTGACTACGGTAAGGAGACATAATGCCTTTAAATATTAATACGAACGTATCGTCTTTAAATGCTCAGCGTCATTTAACGAGTAATACGTCAATGCTCAGTAAATCGATGGAAAAGTTATCGTCCGGTTATCGGATTAACCGCGCTGGAGATGATGCAGCGGGTTTAGCGTTGTCCGAGAAATTACGTAGCCAAATCCGTGGTAGCCAAAAAGCGCAAGATAACGTTCAAGATGGTATCAACGTATTGAACATTGCTGACGGTGCCTTGCAAAGTGTAACAGACAATCTTCAACGGATGCGGGAACTCGCAGTACAAGCGGGTAACGATACCTATAATTCGGCTCAGCGTTCTTCAATGAAAGCCGAGTTTGATCAGCTTGCAAGCGGTATCAACCAAATTGCCAATGCGACTCAGTTCAACGGCGTAAAACTCTTGGACGGAAGCGCTTCCGCACTGAAGTTACAAATCGGTGCGAACGCCTCATCCGGAGTTGACACTTTAGACATTGGTGCAGCAGGCGCATTCGGCAATGTTACCACCAGTTCATTAAACCTTACTTCTGTGTCGCTTTCGAGCAACGCCGGTGCCTTGGGTACCCTTTCATCCTTGGATGCCGCGATCACGACAATTAACACCCAACGCGGTACCATTGGCGCTTTGAGCAACCGATTAGAAACCACGGCTACAAACTTAGCGACCAACGTTGAAAATACCTCTGCATCCGAATCGAGGATTCGTAATGTGGATGTCGCCTCGGAGTCAGCCAAAATGAGTCAGTATCAGATATTACAGCAGGCAGCCGCTGCGATGTTGACTCAAGCGAATCAGGCGCCACAATTAGCACTCCAGCTTTTAAGAGGCTAGTTTGTTAACTTAAATAATTCAATCTGATGTTAAAAGCTCGATCGACTGTTTTAGTCGACCGAGCTTTTTTAATTTCTTGAAGACATTGACTTATTCAGCGTCCTTTCACTTTGAATTTTGCACTGCATTCAACGTCTTTAAGAGGGATAAAAAGAAAAAATATCGTCCATATATAGTATACGCGGCATTATTATTCAAGTATTTGCTGTAATGCTTCGATAGTATCTTTAGGAATCTTAATTTTAAGGTCTTGGGTTTAGGTAGGTTCTTAATTTGAATGGTAAGTAGTTCCGGAAAATCATGGACGAATGATTTATTTTAACAAGGAGTGAGTAATGCCTTTAAACATTAATACTAACGTTGCGTCATTGAATGCTCAGCGTTTTTTAACTAACAACACATCAATGCTCAGTAAGTCGATGGAAAAACTGTCGTCGGGTTACCGTATTAATAGAGCCGGTGATGATGCTGCGGGTTTAGCGTTGTCTGAAAAATTAAGAAGTCAGATTCGTGGTAGCCAGAAAGCGGCAGATAACGTTCAAGACGGTATTAACGTATTGAATATTACCGATGGCGCGATGCAAAGTGTTACCGATTACTTGCAACGGATGCGTGAATTAGCGGTTCAAGCGGGTAACGATACCTACAATACGGCACAGCGTTCCTCGATGAAAGCTGAGTTTGATCAGTTAAAAAGTGGTATTAACCAGATTGCCGCTTCTACCCAGTTTAACGGCGTTAAACTGATGAACGGCGATACAACCTCCATGAAACTTCAAATCGGTGCTAACGATGTTTCTGGGGTGGATACTATCGATTTACAAAGCTCCAGTGTTTTCAATACGGCAACAACGGATGCATTGGGTGTTAGCTCTTCCTTAGGCTTAAATAGCAACAGTTCGGCTCTTGCGACTATTACAGCTTTGGATACTGCCATTAGCACTATTAACACACGACGTGGTGCTATTGGTGCTTTGAGTAACCGTTTGGAAACCACAGCGACCAACCTGGCAACTAACGTTGAGAATACATCGGCTTCTGAATCCCGTATTCGTAACGTAGATGTTGCTTCGGAGTCCGCAAAAATGAGTCAGTACCAAATCCTTCAACAAGCTGCTGCCGCGATGCTAACTCAAGCCAACCAAGCTCCTCAGTTGGCTTTGCAGCTACTGAGAGGCTAATCTGGAAATTAAAACTGTCTCCTTATTTGGAAAAAGGCTCTGGTTAAAAGTGTTGCCAGGGTCTTTTTCTTTTGTTGCATAAAATATAATGAAAATATCTTTAGATTAATCCCCCTTAACCGTTAGATCTAATCCAATTTATCTAAAGTATTTAGTGGAGTATACCGATAGAGTTTCAGTAGTAACCTTTGTTCCTTCGAACAGGTGGATTGATCTGAAATTACAAGCCTTTAAATCCTTTTGCTTCAAGCTACATCGTCATGGATGCATTGATTCACGCAGGAAGGGAGAGAATTTCCGATGCCCTTAAATATTAATACCAACGTTTCATCGTTAAATGCGCAACGCTATTTAAATGCAAATAGCAATCAGTTGAGCAAGTCTATGGAAAAGTTATCATCGGGATACCGTATTAACCATGCCGGTGACGATGCTGCAGGCTTGGCCCTATCTGAAAAGTTGCGTAGCCAGATTCGTGGGAGTCAGAAAGCTTCAGACAACGTCCAGGATGGGATTAATGTCCTCAATATTGCTGACGGCGCGATGCAGAGCGTCACCGATTATCTTCAACGGATGCGAGAATTGGCAGTTCAAGCGGGTAACGATACCTATAACTCAGCCCAACGTTCTTCCATGAAAGCCGAGTTTGAGCAGTTGGCCAGTGGTATTGACCAAATTGCGGAAGCCACTCAATTCAACGGCGTTTATCTGCTTAAAGGCTCAAGTGCTGCAAGCTCAATGAAACTGCAGATAGGAGCCAATTCTGGTTCAGGAGTTGATGTGCTTGATATCGGCTCTACAGGCGCTTTTGGTTCTTTGAAGGCAAGCGTAATATCTGTGAGCGGTTTAGCGTTATCAAGCAATAGTACCGCTTTATCAGCCCTTACAAAATTGGATGCCGCAATTAGTACGGTTAACTCTCGCCGAGCAACGATTGGTGCAATGACTAATCGACTTGAAACCACAGCGACTAACTTGGCGACAAATATTGAAAACACATCGGCCTCCGAATCGCGAATTCGTAACGTGGATGTTGCATCAGAGTCCGCTAAGATGAGTCAATACCAGATACTACAGCAAGCCGCAGCAGCAATGCTAAGCCAGGCTAATCAGTCGCCCCAATTAGCGCTTGAACTTCTGAAAGGGTAAGCTTTTTAGAGTAGTTCTTCAGTCTAAAGGATTTGCTTGAAACGAATTCCCCTGTCCTTTCATCTGGATGGGGGAATTAATTTAAAAAAGTATTCAGGGGAAAATGGATTTTCCCGATAGCACTCTTGTAAATCAAAACGAGATGCAAATATCACAAAGGGGCTTTACCAGTGAGAGTATCCTGGCCGGGATATCTTGCTGTGCATCTAAATATTAAGGTCACTCTTTTAAGCTGAGGGTTAATTTGGAATGGATTCTTAATTTAAAAAACCTCCCAAAGGATTGGGAACCTTAGTCACAGTTATCGAACACGGATTAATTTCTAAGTTTCTAATATTTAACTAACTTAATTATATTTTGGAGAAGATTAAATGCCTTTAAATATTAATACTAACGTCGCTTCTTTAAATGCCCAGCGTTTTTTAAGTAACAATACCTCGATGCTCGGTAAGTCAATGGAGAAATTGGCTTCAGGATACAGGATTAACCGCGCTGGAGACGATGCTGCGGGTTTGGCCTTGTCGGAGAAATTAAGAAGCCAGATTCGTGGTAGCCAAAAAGCTCAAGATAACGTACAAGATGGTATTAACCTGCTGAATATCGCAGACGGTGCGATGCAGAGTATTACCGATTATCTTCAAAGGATGCGGGAACTCGCAGTACAAGCGGGTAACGATACGTATAACACAGCCCAGCGTTCCTCTATGAAAGCCGAGTTTGACCAGCTGGCGAGCGGTATTACTCAAATTGCCAATGCAACCCAGTTCAACGGTGTCTTCCTGTTAAATGGTTCTTCGCAAGCCAGTGGCTTAGTATTGCAAATTGGTGCGAATGCTACCTCCGGTGTTGATACCTTAGCCATCGGTGCCCAAGGCATATTCGACACGATGGACGCAAGTGCTCTGGGTGTTGGCAGCGGTTTATCCATCGCTTCTAACAGTGGTGCTTTGGGTACGATTACCGCTCTTGATGATGCTATCGCAACGCTGAATACACGACGCGGTAAATTGGGTGCGTTAAGCAACCGTTTAGAAACCACGGCGAGCAACTTGGCGACCAACGTTGAGAATACATCCGCCTCCGAATCCAGAATTCGAAATGTCGATGTGGCGTCGGAATCGGCTAAGCTCAGTCAATATCAGATTCTGCAACAAGCGGCATCGGCCATGTTGACCCAGGCGAACCAGGCTCCGCAGTTGGCACTTCAACTTCTCAAAGGTGGTTAAAATCGTTTTTAGAAAAATCTCAAAAAGGATCGGCATTAAGCCGGTCCTTTTTTATTGGGTATTGCTAGTCAAAATTGACAGAGCCCATTGGATCGAAGGATGATGGAACTCATAATGACTTGTTATTTCAATCAGGCTATGGAAATTTCTTACCATGTTGGATCAGTTTTCTGAACGTCTTCAAAATGCCCTGTCTAAGTTTGGCAGTGGCCGCGAGCTGACGGAAGAAAATATGGAAGAAGCGCTTCGTGATATCCGTCGTGCTTTGCTTGAGGCTGATGTCAACTTACGGGTGATTAAAGCTTTCTTGTCCCGCGTGAAAGATCGCGCTGTGGGTGAAAGCGTTTTAAAAAGTCTCGATCCGGGGCAACAACTCGTTGGCATCGTACATGATGAAATGTTGGCTCTTTTAGGTGGCGAAAGTAAACCTTTATTCGAGCAAGAACCTACGGAAGGTGAGCCGGCTATCCTGGTTTTATTCGGTTTGCAAGGATCGGGAAAAACCACAACGGCGGGTAAACTTGCCTTAAAGTTGAAGAAAGAAGGGAAGAAACCCTTTTTAATTGCGGCAGACGTTTACCGTCCCGCTGCGATCAAGCAATTGCAAGTTCTGGGAAAAGAAGTGGGCGTTCCTGTTTTTACGATCGACGATTCTAAAGATGTTTTGACGATTGTCCATAGTGGTATCCAAGAAGCCAAAGCGCAAGGTTGCGACCTCATCATTATTGATACCGCTGGCCGCTTACAGATTGATACCGATATGATGGCCGAGCTGCTTTTAGTTGAGCGCACCGTAAAACCACACGAAAAATTGTTGGTTGTTGATGCGATGACTGGCCAGGAAGCTGTTTCGGTCGCTGAAGCGTTTAATGCTCAGCTCAGTGTTACAGGATTGGTTCTGACAAAACTCGACGGAGACTCCCGAGGTGGTGCTGCGCTTTCCATTGTAGAAGCGACTGGCAAACCGGTAAAACTCATTGGTGTGAGTGAAAAATTAACGGGATTGGAAACCTTCCATCCCGAGCGGATGACAAGCCGAATTCTGGGTATGGGCGATATTATGAGCTTGGTTGAAAAAGCTCAAACGGCGTTTGATATCGAAGAAGCTCAGCGCATGGAAGCCAAAATGCGCAAGCAGGAATTCTCGCTCGATGATTTCATGAAGCTTCAGAAGCAACTCAAAATGTTGGGTTCTTTGGATCAGATTTTAAGCATGTTGCCGATTCCAGGTTTAACCAAAGAAATGCGGGAAACCGTTTCGGGCTTAGGTGAAAGCCATTTCAAAAAAGTTGAAATTATCATCAACAGTTTGAATCGCAAAGAACGGGAAACACCAACCTTATTGCTTTCAGGTGCAGGCGCCGAAAGTCGGGTGCGTCGGGTTGCCAAAGGTGCAGGTTTACCAGAAAAAGAAATTGAGACCTTTCTCAAGCAGTTCCAACAAATGCGCATGATGATGAAGCAGTTCACTGGCATGATGGGTGGCGGCGCTTCTGATGATGACATGGATATGGGTGACGCCTTTGGTATGGGGGCTGCTGCCGGAAAACAGGCTGGCAGTAAAACCGGGAATACCCTGGGTCTGAGTATGCCCCGAAACAACCGCAAAAAAAATAAAAACCCCAATAAAGCCCAGGAAGAAATGATGGAAGCGCTTATGCGCGGACAGAAGGGCGGCGGAGCAGGCTTTCCTAAAATGCCGGGTGGAGGACTTGGTGGTGGATTTCCAGGGATGCCCGGTGGTGGGTGGCCTTTTGGCGGCGGTAAAAAATAATAGAATAATGTTAGGATAGTAAAACCAGTCAATGTTACAGGGACGAGGGATTCTATCAGCATGCCGAAAGTCACTTTTATGCCGAGTGGTGAAAGCATGGATATCGACGGTGAAACAACGCTACGCGAAGCGGCGCATCTCTTGCATGTGAACGTCCATGATCGCTGTGGTGGCATGGGAGCCTGCTGCAATTGTGTTGTGACCGTTCTTCAGGGTGCGGCAAATATTCAGCCGAAAAGTACGGTTGAAGAAGCGGTTTTCTATCTGGCAGAAAATGATCGTTTATCCTGCCAGTGTCGCATTACGGGCGATGTGGTTGTGAGTACGATTTAGATCTATCTAAAGTATAATTGCTATTCCTGTAGGGGAGGGTCTTGTGTTCCCCGTGCGATATTTACGGGAGCCCACAGGAGGCTTCCCTATGAAAAGACGGAAATGGCGATCTTGAAGTTTGAAAGTCGCTCATCACAGGCTTATGGCATAATAAAGACATTTAATATTCAGTTTTTTGTTTGAGAGGCATTTCATGCGGATGAAAAAAGTAGAAACGACAAGGAAATACCATGCAAGAAAATCAGATGGCGGAAATGCTGGCCTCGATACCGCTTTTTTAGTGCTTTGTGCCATTGCTATCTGCTTCATGGGACTGAGTGTTTTTCAATTTACCAATAAACCCAAGCAGATATTGTCGCAGGAATACAAAACTTGGTCTGAGGATGCACCCGGTTATAAGCAAGTGATGGAAGAGCAAAAACGGACCCACACTCCCGTTCTGATTTATTTTTACGCGGAATGGTGTCCTCATTGCCAAGAGTTGAATGCCAAGGTAATGAGTAATAAGCGTGTGGATCGTTACTTATACCGCTTACCCCATGTCAAAATTGCACCCGATCATGGTATGCCTGAAAAGCAACTTATGTCGCGTTACGATGTAGAGGGTTATCCGACATTATTTGTCGTTGAAGAAGACGGCAGCAAGAAGCCGGTCGAAACATTCAATATGGATCCCGCAAATCCTCGCCAAAAAACGCCCACTGAATTTATTAAAGGGTTAGGTGAGCTGCTTGCATCGGTTAAAAAATCTTAAATTGATTTTGAGATATTTTTTTCCGTTTCTCGATTACCCATATATTATTCTAAAAGAGCCTCTTCATTGATTTTGAAGGGGTCTTTTAATTTATTTACCCTAGCAATATACCCATGAATTTTTCAATTTATGGGCGTGAGAGCCATGCTTTTAGGACAGATTTGCATCTGTCTTTAATTCCGGCGATCGTTATTAAAACCAGGAATGCTTAAGAGCAGGGGTTGTAGGATTGCTTTGTATTTTCTTTTGCAGTGAAATAAGGAAAATTAATCTTATGCAGAGTATGTTGTAGAAAATGGGATCTGAGGGACTGACTAACGATGAAAAAAATTATCGCTATATTGGGATGTTTTGGATTACTGACCTTATCGGGAAGTTTGGCGCAAAATGCAACGCCTGCACTGAATTTGAATGCCTGGAATTTTGTATTGGTGCCCACCTTTGAAAGTAAAAAAGAGACCTCAAAAGATAATAATCTGTCGGTGACAGGATTGAACCACTCCCTTCAGTTTGCTCAATTGCTCAATAACATTACGGCAGCTAAAACAGAGAAATTGCGTCAGATCTATGCCTTTACGGAAAGCGGCAATAAAACTGATATGACGCCGATTGAAAGCATAGAGCCTTATTCGCTGCTTAATAATTTAGGCATAAAATCTGTATCGTTGAATAAAGGCGATGAGTCTGTTTATAATTCACCGGCTTATTTTGTTCAGAACATTCTGGCGAATCAGGCGCGTGGTATCTACATTATGGCGATGCCAGATTCTGTAATGCAAAGCATTGTACAAAGTTTGACGGGTTCCTCCCTTTCCAATCAAGATTCGAACCATTATGTGGTGCTCAGTGGCAAATCCGGGGCTTTTACCGTGAATACCTACAACGATCATATTCAACCCTCGTCGCATTATCCCGATATTTCCTTGGCGCATCACAGTGCCTGCCCGCAAGCACCGCTCACTATTAAGGTTAAAAAGCCTGCCGGACTGAAGGTGTATCCATTGCAATCCGTCTACTTTGTTCGGCACGTGGAAGCGCATCCTAATTGGATTTTTGAAAACGGGAACTATGTTTGCCAGGGGCAATGGCGGGCTCTGGGAGCGAATGCTGTCTTGAACAAATTGATGAAGGGGAAAAAGCCGGACTACGTTTTTACCACGAATACTACGAATATTATGGATGGCGCTGGAACAGCCTATTCTTATATCCGGCCAGCGCTAACGGTTGCTCCTTTTGCGATTCAGCAGGATCTCCCACTCACGTTGGCACCCTTTCAGTGGCAAGATGAAATCGATCTTGCCCAAGCCCTCTTCAATCCAGAAGCTCCCTACTTTCAACATCGGAAGTCAGGCGCTTCAATTTTAGTCGGTTGGGAACATGTGCACATTGAAAAAGCAGTGAAATATCTGTTGGAAACGCTTTACAAGGATAAGAAAGCGGCGAATAAACTCCCTGCTTGGGATTTTGGGGATTACGATACGGTTTGGAAGCTGAGCACGGATAAAAATGGTGATTTGACATTTAAAACCACATGCGAAGGGATTCCTACAGAGTCCTTGCCCAGTACATGTCCGGCGTTTTTTCCAGAGCAAAAATAGCGCTAAAAATTTAATGAAACCGCATGAATGGCTTTGATCTGAATCTTGCCATTCATGCGTTTATCGATCGATACTGCGCATTAAGTTTTGTGAAACAGTCCACTGTTTGTACACCTCTAAAGATTAAAAAAGGAACAATTTGGGTAGAAAATTCTGAAATAAAGTTGGTTTATCGTTATAAAATCTGTGAAAAAGATCCGTTTATTAATTTTTGTCTGAAATTCTGATCGTCTCTACGGAAAAGCTGACTAGTCATGTCTGCCTCGTTTTCGATAGAATGAATTAGATAGTTTTCAGTTTTGATAAGGAAATCCCGGCATGTTGTCTCAGCAAGAAACGAATCAGGCAGTCTCCCAAGCAACGAAGCCTGGTATGACAGTTCCTAAGGTCCGTATGAATCGCCAAGTAACCGTTAAAACCTTGGTAACTGACTCTTTTCGCGAACGTGCCCGTGAAGAAATGAGCAATGAACTGAAGTTACTGGACACTCAAGGCCAACAGCTGGAAGCGCAGTATCAGTACTCCATGCAGCAGTTGGAAAAAGTGGCTCAGCAAGGACAGGCTGTGGATGCTCAGTTCATGCAGGTGAATCAGGAAGCGCAACAAAAACGCAACCAAATCGCGACCTTGAAAATGCAGGTAGCGGCTCAGTTGGGCAACCTGGACAAAATTGAAAACGGCCAATACATCAACACTGGCTTATTGGAAAGCCAAGTTGAAATTACTATTGGCGATAATCTTTACGATAAGCTTACGAATGCTGAAATTTTAGTAGAAGACGGCATTGTAAAAGGCATTAATGCTGGTTAATTTTGAAATGACTCAACAAGAACCCTCTCCACCAAAATCTGACTGCTTAAAAATTGGCAAGATAGTTGGCTTTCATGGTTTGAAGGGCGATGCAAAAGTGAGACCTTCCGATCCGAATGCAGATTGGTCTGACAGCCTCAAACAGGTTTTTGTTTTCGATGCAAAAACGGCCCAGGCAAAACGTCTTGAAATCTGTAATTCCAAGCACAATGGTCCCCATGTTCTTCTACGTTTCGAAGGTTATGCGGATCGTACGCAGGCTGAACCCTTAATGGGATTGGAACTCTACGCTATAGCTTCAGAACTTCCCAAGCCGGATGAGGAGCAATATTACGCCAGTGATTTGATTGGTTTAGCTGTCTATATTCCTGAAATGACCGAGCCCTTGGGTGTGGTGAATGATATGGTTTCATCCACCGGTTCCGACTTTCTGGAGATCCGCGTGACAGCCTCCAATGAGACGATTCTGGTTCCGTTTTTGGCGCACTTTTTTCCGTTGGTTAATCTCGCTGAAAAACGTATTACGCTCGATATGCCACCTGGGTTTATAGACACCGAAACTGAAGCGAAAACTGATGGTTGAGCCCTCTCCTCAGAATGAAACTCAGCCCGCTTTAACCTTTTCAATTCTGACTCTTTTTCCGCAAGTGATTGATAGTTATGCGCAGGCGAGCATTATGGGTCGTGCGCAGCAGGCTGGCGTGATTCAGGTAGATGCTGTTAATTTTCGAGATTTCACAAACGATCTGCATCGCAAGGTAGATGATTCTCCCTTTGGGGGAGGTAGTGGCATGGTTTTAACCTGCCAGCCTTTGGAGAGTGCTTACGAAAGCCTTCTTCCCCTTCAGGAGCCAGCCCGAGTTTTAATGACCACACCGTCGGGTCGTCGTTTTGATCATGCTTTTGCGGCTGAACTTGCTGACTGTAAGCAGATAGTGCTTTTTTGCGGACATTATGAGGGATTTGATGAACGCATTCGCGATCTGATTCCCCGTATGGAAGAAATCTCCATTGGTGATTTTGTTTTAACCGGTGGTGAGCTTCCTGCGCTTTGCCTGATGGATGCGGTAACGCGTTTAATTCCGGGAGCAGTACAAAAATTCAGCTCGGTGGAAGCGGATTCTTTTTATAATGGTTTGTTAGATTATCCGCACTATACACGCCCTGCAGACTATAAGGGTTTGAAAGTTCCGGATGTGCTTTTGAGTGGGAATCACAAAGCAATTGCAGAATGGCGCCATAAACAATCTTTGGAAAGAACCCAGAGACTTCGCCCTGACTTGTTAGAGGGTTAATTTTGCCGTTATAAACTTTAAAGATTTAAATCTAATTTGTTTTCAGTTTCGTCGTTGGGTTTTAGCAATAGAAACGAAGGTTTCGTTTTAATTCAGACATAATTAGTCAGGATTCCTCCAACCATTTCTTCTCTGTACCAATTTAGGTAAAAATTAAGCCTCTTCTAACGATGACGATTGTGTAGGTATCAGCAGTGCAAATCACTCGTTCACGAAGTTTATCAACTCAACGTCCTAAAAAAGTGGCTTTTTCGGGCAATACTCCTGAGGCTTCAAAAAATTATCCAGAAGAAGAAATAGAAAAACAAAAGCAAAGCAAAATAGTACCAACGGCTCTGGCAATATTCGAAGAGTATGGAATGCCAGTTTATGGTGAGGATGGTGAGCATAAGCGTCTGTATAATCCTCCTAATCGAGCGTATCGTAGTGTTGTCGACGCTGATGAAACTACACGTGGAAAAATGGCTGCCTTACTCACAGCATTTATTCCTGAACTACAAGAATCCATTAATTTTGGATTAGGCCCAGAAGAAAGGAAGGTAATTCAACGAGAAGCACGTTTAGACAAAGATTTTGATCCTGCGAAAGACACAAAACTCTTCAATAAAATCCGAGACGAGTATTTTGCCAGTTCTTTTGAAGACTACAAAACTGCTAATCCAAATAGTGTAATTAGAGAAGATCAATTCAAAGATGTACAAAAGACTAGCCCACATGCAGATTTGAAGGTGAAGGAAGAGTCACCTCCTCCCGCATTGGAGCGGAGTGAGCAAAGCGCTCTTCATAGTCCTGAGGCTTCAAAAAGTTCTCAGGAAGCAGAAGTAGAAAATAATAGAGGATTAGCAAGGCAAGTTCGAAATGAGGCAGAAGAAAATAAGATTAAATTATATGAAGGAGGACGTGGTTATGACACGCCGCGTAGTTTTTTGTTTGCTAGTAGTCGTGCGGCGAATTTTGATGACTTCTACAAAATAGATGAAATCATTCCTGAGCTATTACCAAAACCCAACTTTGGTTTGGATGATGAAACGGCTAAGAAAATCTCGCTACAAGTAAGCTTTGACAAGAAGTTTGATCCTAGAGAAAAGACTAAAAAACATGAAACAATCTGGTCACAGTATTTGGATAAATCTTATGGTGACTATACAAAAGATTATCCTAAGAGTTTATTAACGGAAAATCAGTTTAAAGCGCTCCAATCAATTGGTTGGCAAACGGCCATAAAGCCTCAGGAAGAATCACTGCTTCAGAGAGAGGAAATGCCCTCTACTTCCTCGTCTGTTAAGCAAATCACCAAAAAAATGCCTGCTTCTCCAGAGATACAGGACGAAGTGATGACTCCATCTTCTCCATTGAAGCTGAGTCCAAGCAAGTCTCCTGTGAGGTCGAGTTTGGAAGAAACAAGGCCATCTCCCGAGAGTCCGAGCGGGAAAGAATTATCTCCTACCCCAGTGAAGCCGAGTGCGAGAAAAACTATTCCCTCTCCAGCTCCGGTGAGTTCGAGGATTGAAAACGATCCTACTCCTGTAAGGCCGAGTGCGAGAAAAGCCCCTATGGGTGCGGGAAAAACAGCACCTCCTCGAGAGATATCTTATTCTCCAGAAAGGCAGAGCGAAGAAGAATCATCTGCTACCCTAGTGAAGCCGAGTGCTAGGAAAGCTCCTATGAGTGCGGGAAAAACAGTTCCCTCCTCGTTGGAGATGTCCGAGCAAGATCTTAAAAAAGAATTGGATACGGCTTGGAGCCAATTAGAGAAGAAGAACATTGCACCATCCCAACACGATGTTCAACAATATGGTCGAGCCGGTGCTTTATACCGTAGTTATTTTGAGGCTACGGGCAAAAATCGTAAAACAATGAATGCACTACTCAAAAAGCTAGATAGTGTTAATTTTGGTTTAAACGACCAACAGAGAGAGCAAATTCGGAATAAATCACTTTCTGACTCAAAAAATAACCTGCCAAAAATCCTTCATTCCTCTACAATAAGTACTGCTAAAAAGAATTCAACCTCTGCTAATCGACCAGCACCTAAGAGTCCTGAAACAATTAAGCTGCAGGCCCTAAAATTAATTCAGGATTATAGAATAAAAACTAATAAAGACTTAATGCCTCACGAACGAGTTCTTATTGCAAAAGCCAACGGAGAACTGCCCGTGGGTACTGATAATACATTTAAACAACTTGCGATTGATTTTGAACTAACTGAAGCGGAATCAAGAAGAATTAGAAACTTGGCTAAAGAACGTAATGATAATCCCGTTGAAGCAGCTAAGGAATCTCGGAATCACCCATTCCAGCCTACAACTGATGCTGCTAAAACAAAACCTGTTGCTGCAAAGCCAGTTCCAAAAGCTCAGGTAGGCCCTAGAACTTTAGAAGCTGAAAGGATTATTCGAAAATTTAGGTTAAATAAAGCTCCTCATACGGATTCTAAGACCTGCGTGTATTACGCATTGTTGGATAAGCGCATATCTGATGAGGAGATTCAAGAATATCCATACTTCAAAGATGTCTTCAAAACCATGCCTCCTGAAAGATATAAAGAAATTAAGGACGGGTGGAAAAAAGCTCGAGGGCTACAGCCCACACCGGGAAAAAAAGCTATTCCACCAATCGCGTCTAGTTCATCTATGGCTAATTTAGAAGGGGCCGGTAAAAAAATCTCTAGGTCCGCTCCTTCCTCCGCCTTGCCTGAAAATGATCGGAGCACCACTCAGTTATCAAAAACTGCCAACTTAAATCAGAAAAAAAGACCTGTAGCTACTTCTTCTTTTAAGAACGATCCAAATTTGGCTGGTATGCAGTTTACTGAACCTGGAAGTTTAAAGAAGGCGCCGGAAGCCTTAGAACATGACTCCGATATCGATATGCTAAGAGAGGAGTCAACGTATGATGACCCATTACAGTCTATGGCACCGCCAACAAAAACAAGCCCCGAACAGCAGAAGGTACAAGACACCCCCCCCAACTTCCACTTACCCAGTGAAGCACAGGACGCTTTATATTTTGTAGGAGGGGGAGAATCGGCTTTTTCTGACCGGATGGATTTTGGTACGCCGTCAGTCAGTTCTCAGTTGAGAAAATTCAAGCTCGGTAGTAATAAAACCTCGGAGGCACCATCTAGTCTTGTAAGAAAGCGCAAGGCTGCTGCTTCTTCTTTTAAAAATAGCGTAAGTGATTTACTTGGAACCGTCATAACAAGTGGCCAGTTAAATCCCCAAGAAGATAGATTTAAAATTAAACTTATACAACGTTTGAGTGATAAGCTCGAGGACCCTGAGCGCAGCAATCCTAATACTGATGACGAGAAGGATATTGCTGGCATTGAAAAGATAGATCCTCATGAGAAGGCAATTATACTCAGAGACCTTAAAAAATTAAAGTCTTCCAAGAAAATCAAGCCTACCGAAGGCGTCCCTCTATCGCAGCCTCCATTAGACGCTGTTTCCACAGCTAAAGAGATTACAAGTTCTCAAGATGTGGTTCCAGCGCAGGCGTCATTAGTCGCTACTTCACCTTTCAAAAAAGATCTCCTTTCACAAAATTTAACTACTGTAAAAACGCCATCACTGGATGCTTTGCCCTTTACAGAGGATATCGCTCCTAAAACGGATTCAACTTCTAAAACTCCTCGGCAAGCGTATCCAGGTTTAGCTTCTTTCAAGATAAGAAAAAAAAATAAAAGGGATTCTCCACCCCCACCCACAAAACCTGACAGTCGACAGACTAATTTGGATAGTGTAAGAAGCAAGCCTTCGATTGCGCAAGATTCTAAAGCTCCACCTTCTTCAGGTTCCAAATCGATGCGTGAGAAGACTTCTATGGAAGAATTAATGCATTCAGGAGCTGATGCATTAATTCTTAGTCCGAGGAGAGGTAGTAGACAAACAAGCATTCTTCCCGCTACTCCTAATGCTGGAACCGGTTCCATTGTTATTAAAAATGAACCTGAAAGCCCCAAATCTAACCGATCTCGATCCGAGTCTCCATCCGTAGGGTTTGATAGGGAATTTAAGGCTTGGATGAGAATAAAATGGGAACACAAAAATGATTTAGCGCAGGCTGAAGAAGAAGGCCGAAAAGTGGGTTACGTCCGAGAAAAGAAATATCCCGACGACGAATTTCAGAAATTTAAACCTATTTATGATGCTCAGACAAAAGCCCATGATGGCCTTCACAAAGCTTCAAATAAACTGAATGAAATTCAGGAAGCGGAAATGAAATATAAAGAGGAAAAATTTAATCAAATTATAAAGGATGCTAGTTCTGAGTTGGCAAAAATTAAAATAGAAGGTGGAAATTCTTGGGAAAAAATAAGCGAAATTAATTGCCGGATTGAAGCCGCTATGGGTGAGCTAAAACAAATTGCTAGAAAAAAAAGCAACTACGAAGAGGGAAAACACGGGAGAACTGGGCAAAATACAGTCCCCGGATATTTTGAACGAAATCGCACACCTGAGCATTATGGTGGCCGTCGGAGAGAGGGCTTGTCTTATCGTTCTTCGCCTCCGAGAAGAGAGCGTAGGGATAGCATAATAGAACGTGATCTTACATTCGAGCAGAGGAGACGTGATTCTCGTAGTCCACTAAGAGGGAGGCAAAGAAGCCTTTCACCCCATGACATGTTAAATAAGCCGAAAGATCAGTTACAGGCTAAGCTTGAAAATTGGGAGTCTTATCCAACCAATTTTGCACAATTAGGCAGAAGAGATTTGGATTACGAGTTTCACTTTTGGGATCCAAGAAGACGCACTGCTAATAAAGCTTCAAAAGAGGCGGAGGATTCAGCAACAGCTATTATGTATAAAAAAATGGAGGATTTTGCTTATGACCGCACACGGCTGATTAGGAATGCACAACGTGTACTAGATGAACCTTACCGAGGTAGACAAAGAAGCCTTTCACCCCATGAAATGTTAAATAAGGGCAAGGAACAGTTAAAGGTTAAGCTTGAAAACTGGAAGTCCTATCCAACCAATTTTGCAGAATTCAGCAGAAAAGAGTTGAAAAACGAGAATCATTTTTGGGATCCAAGAAGACGTGTTGCTAAAGAGGCTGGCGCTGCGACGCAAGATCCAGAATTGGTTTCTATTTATAGAGAAATGGGTGAACTAGCACATTCTCGTACAGGAATGATTAGAAAAGAACAAGCGTTAGATCATGAGTCTTCATTTGCGGCTACTTCTTCCTCAAGAGATAGAGGTCGTCGAGGGAGAGAAAGAAGCCTCTCACCCCAAGATATTTCCAAATTGAGGGAAGAAGAGTTAGATGCTATATTCGACAGATGGAAGTCAGAGCTGACTGATTTTTCAAAATTAAATAGCAGCGAACTGAGCCGAATGGAGGATCTTTGGAAGGAAAGAGAAGTAAAAGCGCACGAAGGTAGGCGTAATGCAGACTCTGAGTTGCCTGAAGCTGATATTTTTAAAGAGATGAGGACCCTTGCGTCTAGTCGTAAAAATCAGATTAGAGAAGAAAAAAGCAAATTTAGAGTAAGCTCTAGGTCCCCTGTTCGCCAGTCAAGGTCCGGTGCCTCGGAACGAGGTCGTGAGCATGGAAATTACGGTCCCAGTGATAAAGTGAATGAACGAGGTTCCGGACAGCAGAGAGAACGTTCCAGCATGAGAGATAGATGGAGAAGTCGTTCTCCATATCGTGACAATCACGGACAAGAAGAGGACCGTGGAACTGGTTTAGAGCGTTCCAGGGATAGAGGTAAATATCGAAGTCGTTCACCTCTAAATCGTATTGTGGGTAGAGTTAGAAGTAACAGAAGTAGAAGTCGCTCGCCTTTAGAGCGAGACAGCCATAGAGGCAAAGGTTCAGAAAGAAGGAATAGTCGTTCTCCCTTGAGGTCGATACGAAGGCTCCCATAACTCAATAGGGGTAAAAGGCTAAACTCAATTTTTCAACGTTGAGTAGGACTTATAGTGAGTATGCAATTACTATTCAGTGTTAAGGCGAAGCAATAGTAGCAGTTTCAGTATGGCTTTCTTGCACCAGCTCAACAATGCGCTCTTTCAAGGCTTCTGCTTTAAAGCTTGTATCCGGGCTTGAGCTTTTTTTCAGGTACAACAGAAATTCTATATTCCCTTTAGGGCCGGTAATGGGAGAAAAGCTCATATCCATTAAAGAAACGGGGAGCGTTTCAAGGAGCAGGGTAATCACACGCTCTAAAATGACTTCATGCACGTCTGCATCTCGCACGACGCCTTTGAACTTTTTTTGAAGCGCCATATTTTGCTGGGCGTAAAATTCAGAGTATTCAAACTGGGGTTTTAAAAGCGCAATGATCACAGCGCCCTCGTTGAGAACGCTGACGACATGAGGCAGAACCTTGATCAGCGAAATAAACGAGGTATCGATGGTTACGACATCGGGAACTTGACCTAAGGCATTCTCGCAGAGTTCAGGGTTAAGTTGGTTCACGTGCGTTTTTTCATGAACGGAAACACGCTCGTCATTTCGTAGGGACCAATCAAGCTGGTTGCTTCCCACATCCAAGGCCATAACCCGACTGGCTCCATTTTGGAGCATGCAATCCGTAAAGCCACCTGTGGAGGAACCCACATCCAGGCAAACTTTGTTTTCAACGGAGATTTTGAATTGGGCAAGAGCTTTTTCAAGCTTGAGTCCGCCTCGACTTACGTAGCGGAGACTTTCCTGAATTTCGATTTTAGCATCGGGTTGGACTAAGGTGCCTGGTTTAGAAACGGGTTGGCCATCGACACGCACTTGGCCGCTCATAATAAGTCCCTGGGCTTGTGCCCGGCTTTGGCAAAGACCCTGCTCAAGCAAGGTCATGTCTAATCTGTTTTTAGGAAGTCTGTGTTTTGGCGGGTGGGGAGTCTTCACAAAAGGTAACGCTCATGCAGAAATTTAAGATGCTTTATTCTATACTGAGCAAAATTTGATTGCCGTAAAGTTTCGGTAACAAGTTTTTTTCGTATTAAGAATGATGTCTATATGAGAACAACATTGATTGTGGGTTTAGGTAACCCTGGAACTCAGTATGAAGGAACGCGGCATAATATCGGTTTTACCGCGATAGAAGCATTGTCGCGCCAGTTTAATATTGTAGGTAAAGCGGATAAAAAATTTCAAGCCATTGTGGGTATCGGTAAAGTGGGTGATCATCGGGTCATTCTGGCTCAACCCACGACCTACATGAATTTGTCGGGCCAAGCGGTCCAAAAGTTATTGGCTTACTACGATATCCCGCTGCTTGATCTCCTCGTTATTTACGATGAAGCAGCCTTGCCTTTTGGTCGTTTAAGACTTCGCCCCTCTGGCAGCGATGCGGGCCAAAAAGGAATGCGATCGATCCAACAAAGTTTAGGAGGATCCCAGGATATCCCTCGCATACGAGTGGGTATCGGATCTCCAACGCCGCCCATGGCCATGGCAGATTATGTATTGGCACGCTTTTCACCCTCTGAGCGTGAAAGCTTGGATGACTTGTTAATCACAATGCAAAAAGCGGTTGAAGCCTGGTTGAATGAGGGCATGCAAACTGCGATGGAACGTTTTAATGGTCCTGCAATTATTCCAACTAAAAATGAACCAAAACCGAGTAATACAGCATTATTAGAAAGTAACAAAATGAAGGAAGATTAGCCTAAATTAGTCCAAAAGTCTTATTTTACTGAGTTATTTGTAAAACCGAAGATTTTGGCGTTTACAAGCTCTTCCAATCGGTACAACATAAGAGCAATCGATTATAAGTTTTATTGGGCTTGCCCTTCGACGGGTATTCAAGGGAGTTTCTTCACTCGAATGAATCCATATTCTTCTGACACTATACCGCCACGCCCTTCATCTGACACTTTGTCAGATGGCATGGCAGTTAATACTGAAGAGGCTGCAACTGTTAATAAGGCTGGGGTGGAGGAAGCATGCTGTGAACCTGGGTCTGTTTGCGATGAAACTATTCCATCCAAACGAACCTTGAATGGAACAGCCTATCGTATTTTTAAAATGTTGCAATGGCTGATGGAGCAACCTTTAACCTTCCAGGAATTAAATGCTCGGTTTGTTCAGGATCCAATTATCGGAAAAGCGGTTTCTAATGACAGTGTTTGGCTTTATATCAACACTTTAAAACAATTGGGTTGTCAGTTTAAGCGCCCGGCTCCCAAGAATAACTTTTGTTATGAGCTGAAATCCCATCCCTTTGGCTTGTCCTTGTCGGAAGGTCACCAAGATACACTGATTATGGTAAAGGCATTTGCGCAAAAATGTTTTGATCACTCAGAAATGCTGGTTTTAGATCACCTTTTTAAAAAAATTATTCGTTATAGTTCGGTTGCAATGCCTGAACGGTGTATTGAAACTTTATTTTCAGAGAGTCGTTCATTCGATTTTGGTTCAAGCTCAGGCTACATAAACCTTTTAGAGCAAGGGGTTCGGGAAGAGCTTCTGTGCAAGGTGAATTACCGCTCACCGAGACAGGGTACTCTCCTTTTCGAATTTATTCCGGAAACGCTTTATTACGAGCATGGCGTAGCCTATGTTCGGGGTGAAAGAGCCGATAAAAATTTACCGAGTAGTTTGCGAATTGATAAAATTCTTTCCCTGGATCTCATTCAAGATGAACCTTTACGACGCTTGTTATTGTTGCGTCGCGATCAAAAAATCAAGGTTCATCTTCGTGTCTTTTTACCGAAGGAGGACTACTGGCCTGGCTTTGGTTTGGAAGCGCACCATGGGATTTATCAGGAAACTTGCTTAAAAACAGAAAGCCATGACGGAAAAACTTGTGTGGATGTTGAGTTGCTCGCGCGTGATTTTTTCTATCTGAAGCAAAAGCTGCTTTCGAGTCGAGTTGCACTTGAGGTGATTAGTCCTATGTCCCTTAAATTGGAATTCGAAAAGACGTTACAGTCCATGCTGGGTCGATATGAAGAGCTTCTACCTAAGTCCTCGACCTCCCAATTGGAAGCTCAGTCAAAGACTCAGCTAGAGGTTCAGAAAATATAATGCCTACTGACTCGCAGCCTTTAGAGCTTTCTGCCGCTGCTTCTAACCTCAATATTTCAGCTTATCGCGTTCTTTATATCTTACTGATGCTGGTTAAATACCGACGATTGGATTTGATGGAGCTCAATCGTCACCTCTATGAAAATCCATTGATTGCTCGGGGTTATAACAATGAGACCCTAACAAAGTATGTCAATACATTGAGATGGGCTGGATGTCGCATCCCGAAAGCCAGTATTCGCAATGATTATCATTACGAGCTGGTTAAAAATCCGTTCCCCTTACAGTTGGGCAAAGAAGAAATAGAGATTGCTGGTAAGCTGCTGAATGTTCTCTCTGAACAGACTGATGAGAGCTTGGCACAAGATTATCGAGATTTTCTGGATCATCTTTCCTGGAGTATTGATCTTCCTGCTTGGCCTGAATCTACTTTAGTCGACAATCAGCGCTTCTTTTATGAGTTGGCTTGCCGTCGTAAATTACTGAACACCTTTAGGCAGTATTGCCAAGACGCCTTTCATCTGGAACTGGATTACCGAGATCTGACTTCAAATGTGGTTCATGCCATGCATGTGGAGCCGCAAGAGGTCATTCAACGCGATGATACCCTATACTTGGATGCGGTTGATTGTCAGTCTCAAGAAACCGTTTCTTTGGACCTCACTCGAATTGAAAATAGTCGTCAGCTTCCGTCTAAAAACCGACGCACGAAAAGTCATTTGATTGCCACCTTTGTTGTATCTGGAAGACTGGCTCAGAGTTACCGCTTATATGCTGATGAGTGGGTTATCTATAAAAACAATGAAGAGCTTCATATTAAAAGCAAGGTTGATAATGTGGATGCGTTTTTAGATCGCTTAATGAAGTATGGGGAAAACTGTGAAGTGTTAGCGCCGACCAATCTACGGGAAATGGTACGCGAACGACTCAAAAATCTTTTAATGGGCGTCTCGGCTTCTTTAAACTAATTGAGGATAGGGAATAAGTCCGTGCCCTCGATCCTACAAGAAGATGATTTTTCCCTCTCTGAAAGTTGTAGAATTACCCACAAAAATTATGGATAGGCTAGAATTGAGCAAAGCGTAGTTTTGTCTGATTGGGATATCCGTGGTACTAAATGATTTTGCTCAAAAATCTGATATGAGGCCTTTAGACAAGCCTCTGGTTTTACTCATTCATCAGGAAACGGGTGTTTTGAGACGCTGTCAGGAAAACTTGGAAGCTCAAGGCTTTCAGGTCGATACTGCAACCGATGGTTCTGAAGGGATTCGTAAGGCCTACTTGACGATTCCGGATGCCATTGTTGTGGGTGCAGCGGTCACCGATCTCAATGGCTATCAAGTAACGCGCCTGCTGAAAAATGACCCCGTTATGCGCAAAATTCCGATTTTGTTGGTCGCGGAAGTTTCTCGGAAAATGGAGCGTTTTTGGGGAATGAAAGCTGGGGTTGATGACTTTATCCCTCAAAACGAACTGGAAACAACCCTTTTAAAACGCCTTAACGGCATTTTGGATATTTACGGCCAGATCGATTTAAACGAAAAACGTTTACTTCAAGCCAATAATGCGAAAAATCCTTTCAATATTCGAGCTCGGATCAATCAGATTTTGGATATTTCTCTGGTTGAATCAATGCTCATGGTTGAGTTTAGAGGCATGGCGGATTTGGTCCACGATGTTAGCCTCCTCAACTACATGCTTTTTAGTTTGTTAGAGAGCCTCTTAGAGTATTCCGCCGCCGCAGTTTTATATCAGGATGCAGGCAAAACCCCTCGCATTGTAACGGTACACTTGCCAGAAGGTCAGTCTCAGCCTGCATCGGCATTAGAGCTTTTAACGGATTCTTTTTTCTATCGTTTGAAAGAAAAAGGAATGACAGATGCTCAATTGGAAATGACCCGTTCCGAAATTATCGGAACCATTGATGATCAGATTCCAGCAACGGCATACCAAACTACTTATGCTAAAGACTTTTTCTTTGAGGGTAAGTTACTTGGGTCTTTTGTCTTGTACTCGGAAAAAGTGGTTGATTACTCTCGCATTTTTCCGCTTCACTTGATTGAAGAAGAAATTCGGTTACTGATGAAGCTCCGACATCTCTATTCCAGAGCGGAATCTTTTGCGGTTAGTGATTCCCTGACGGGCCTCTGTAATCAGAATCATTTTATGAATCAGCTTCAGCATGAATGCAAGTCTGCTGTCCGGTATGAGCAGGAATTGACACTAGCACTGCTGAGCGTTGATTCGTTAAAGCGTATTAATGAAGCAGCAGGTCACTCTGCCGGTGATAATGCCCTGAAACAATTTGCTGCTCTAATGGAAGCCTCTCTTCGAGGGGTGGATATTATTGCTCGCTTGACGGGTAAAACCTTTGCTATTTTGATGCCTTCAACACCTTTGGAGCAAGCTGCTTTGGCGATTCAACGGCTTCAAAGCTCAGTCTCAAACATTGATTTTTCAGCAGAGGGCCATAAATTTTCAATGTCATTTAGTGCGGGCTTAACCGCTGTTGGGCCTGAGGGTAAGGATTCTGCGGCTGCTTTAATGACGCATGCACAGCAGGCTTTAAATCGCGCGAGACAAAATGGGCAAAATCAGATTGAGATTTCCTGACTCGGCGCATAGAATGAAGGGACGTCACTCGTAAAATGGGCTTGTACTCTTTTCATTGATGTACAAGAGCCTCATGGATTTGAAATGCCAAACGAAAACGTATACAGTTTGAAGGGTGAACAAGGATATTCATCATTGGAACGAGTTCGGGAGTCTGAGGACATTCGTGAAGCGCTTTTAGTTGTGGGTAAAGCCACTCGTAAAGGGCCTAAAAGTGATCCCACAGATAGAGATTACTTGTTAGCATTATTGCTAACCTGCAGGAAATTCAGCCGTTTAGATGCTTTGCTTCATGAGCTGCGCTGCTCGGCGAGACGCCTGAAGGCAGCTTTAAAAAATTTACCGTCAACGACTGCGTATTTGGGTGCTTCTCAAATTTTTGAATCGTCTGCACAATGGGCTCGCCAAGATGCAGCGAATCCGAAAAAAAATCAAACTGTTCAGGTAGATGTTGAGCATTGGCTCAAGGCCTTATGTGAATCTAGTGACGTGGAACTGCGAAAACTGTTTCTAACGTTCAATATTACCCCTGCCAGTATTGATGAGGCGATGTTACGCTGTAAACGCTCAATGCCACAACGGACAGTCTTATTTTTTGGCAAAGAAGCTCTCGAAGTTATCATTTTTGTTCTCACCTTTCTCATTCTGATTAAAAGTCTTTTCGGTGAACTTCGTCTGATTCCGTCGGAATCGATGGTACCAGGTCTTAAAGTCGATGATCGTTTAGTAATAGAGCGTGTTACCCATTGGTTCAGACCGTATCAACGTGGGGATATTCTTGTTTTTTATCCCCCGATGACCAATTTAGGTCGGGATCCTTGGAGCGTATTTATGCGTATTACCGGGTTTTCTGGCTTGGTTTATAAAAAAGAAGACAATGTTGATATCGCCTATATTAAAAGATTGATTGGCTTGCCTGGCGATAAAATTGAAGTTCGCCCTCACGTGGGCGTTTTTGTGAATGGCAAGCAATTGTATGAACCTTACGTGAATGAGATTGCAGACACCTGTACTTTAATGCAGCCTCCTATTTGCGGCAGCGTAACGGTTCCCAAGGATGAGTACTATATGATGGGTGATAACCGCAATTTAAGTTGGGATAGTCGGTACTGGGGTTTTGAGAAGCAGGGCCGTATTATTGGACGTGCTGTCTTCCGCTTATGGCCTATGAATCGGGTGGGGCTCCTGGAACAACCTCCCTACCAATCCAAACCCTAAGTCTATTATCAATACTGTCTACTTCGTTGCTGCGCTATTGCTCAATTCACGCGTTTTTCCGATACGCCTGTGAATTGCCCAATTTCCTAGTGCCTCGTACCCACTAATTGCTAACAGCCTTAGAAGTTTTTGTGTACCTTCTCGTCTGCGCGCTTAGCGCCTAGTTGCTTCTACCATCAAAACAGCTCTGCTAATAAACTTAGAAATATTTTCTTTTGGATAAAAAACCAATTTATCCGGCTGATGTGCTTTCTCATCTCTTGAAATACGATATAATAGTGTTATATAGAGGAGGAGGGCAGGCTATCCAGATGCAAGATCCGAATACCGGGGGTCCAGACAGCCTTTCGATAATTGAGCTCTATGTGATGGGTATCGCTTTAGATACTCGTACCGGTACGCCGATCGTTGTCTTGAACGATCAGCAAAATCGACGTGCACTGCCCATTTGGATTGGGACTGCTGAGGCCAGTGCGATTATTCGTCAGTTGGAGAATATAAAGTCTGCTCGCCCGATGACGCATGATTTGCTTTACGGCATGATTGAAACCGTGGGGTATAAAATCAAGAAAATCGAGATTAACGATATTAACTCGGATACCTACTATGCCAGTATTACCTTGGTAAATGCTGAAGGTGTTGAGCATGTAATCGACTCTCGCCCGTCCGATGCGATTGCACTTGCTCTGAAGGCAGGGATTCCAATTTTTGCCACAGCCAATGTAGTTGCTGAAGGAACGATTTCAACCGATCAAGAGCGTGATGAAGCCGAGGCACAAGAGTTCAAGGAGTTCTTAACCAACTTGAAAGCTTCTGACTTTAAGTTTCAAGGCGATATCGAGTCCAATCAGTAAGTTCTGATCGCCTTTCAAGCTAATCCCTATCCATCCATAATGTGTAAAAGAAGCGTGCAGTCGCACGTTTTTTTTATTGTCTGTTTTAATATTCTAGGATGGATATAGGTATTGAGCACGTATGATTAGCACATCGGGAACAACCTTTTCTGGCGGCTCGAATGCGACATCGTCATCGAGTGATAGACCGGACAGCGATTGTATAGCGGATAATAAACGATCCGACAAATCGTTAAATAGTGATGAGCTTTGCACGTCTAACGGGCAAATTAAAAAATCGCCTGCAGATCAGGCAGAATCCGATAAAACCCAAACGGGTATTTTTGCAGGCTATGGTGCCGCTGCAGGTACTGTGTTGGGTCTTGGGCAAACCTTTTGCCATATACTATCTACCGGAAACAAAGGGTTGGGAGAATTGGGTCTTGGTGCAATTCTTATTCCAATCTATACCGGCTTAGGCGCTGCTATTGGTGCGATTGCAGCCAAGGGATCTCAGAAAAATCGAGCAGCACAAGAAGACTTAAATAACGCGAATTTAAATAACAATCCCAAAAACTAGAGTTTAGGCTACCTCATCTGAAACGAGTGCGAAGTACGGATTTTTAGTGTCACTCTTATACTCTTGGTTATAAATTGATATTGCGAATTAATTAAGAGCTGAATTCTTAATTACTCCTACCCATATAGGTAGTTAAACTCCCCGTGAGACCAAGGAAGAATCAGCCGATCGCCGCCTTGACGGATAGATAGGGCTCATCTACACTGAAAGCTTGTTGTCAATGATTCATGGAAGGGGCCAAGGTAACATATTATGTCCCACGAACAAGGCCGTTCTAACGGTGATGATGATATAGCAACCTTTTTAATCGGGCTGTCTATTGGGTTAGTCGGTGGTTTATTAACTGCTTTGTTTATAACCCCAAAAGCTGGTTCCGAAGTTCGGGAAGGTGTTTCACGTGCATTTCGGGAACTCCCGGATCGCGTTAACGATGAATTGACAAGCTCGAGTGTCAAAACTAAAGAGCTGCTTGATAAAACACGTCAAAATATTGAAGACCAAATTGACCGTTCTCGTCGTGATCGCACGGCAGACAAGATGGCCAAGGCAAAAAATGCTGAAGAGCTCGCCACCGGCTATGACTATAATTAAGGCCCACGACTAATGGATGCTGTAGCAATGCAAAATAGCGCTGAATGGGAACAGTTGGTACGTGTTGCCTGGATTATCTTGATACCGACAGGCGTATTACTGGCCATGGTGCTTTATAAGCTGGCGATGCTGATTCATGGCTTAATGGAGTTTGTTTCATTGGCTCGCTATGAAATGACACCCGCTATGCAGGATTTAAGAATGACTGCGGAGCATGTGGAAGCATTGAGTCGTAAGGCTGTTTCCGGTGTTGAAAGTTTGGAAGAAGGTATTGCGGCCACGGGTCCTGCTATTCGTAGTCTCAAGCAACGCTTGTCAATTGGAGCTCGTTCCTTGGTGGGAAGTCTCGGACAAGTGTTTTTAAAAAGCTAATCTTCAGATTTTAACGAATTTTACAAATTACTATAATTAAGGAGCTTGATCATGAGTGATTCATCTTTAAGTAAATTTTTAGGTGGCGCTATCCTGGGTGGATTATTGGGCGGCATTATTGGCGTCTTAATGGCTCCACGTGCCGGTAGCGAAACACGTAACTTGCTCAGAAGTGAGTTTGATACCCGTTACAGCGATTCTCGTGATGCTTTGCATCAAGGTCAGGAAAAATTGAAAGAAAAGAGTGACCGTTTGCAAGAAAAAGCGACAGAAATTAGCAGCGACCTTAAACACAAAGTTCAAGACACTGTTTCTGATTTGACAGATACGTTGGAAGAAAAAAGCAAACAAGTTTTCAACAAAATCCGCGAAACGACGTCCAAAGTCGCTGAGTAGGAATAGGTTATTCATCCCCTAATGGCTCTCAACAGGCTATAATGGAGTGATGAGTAAAGATAAAAAGCTTAAATTTTACATCTCCGCAGATCTCGAAGGGATTTGCGGAGTTGTTTCGTTAAAACAGTGCTCTCCCGAGCCGGATCGTTCAGCCTATGAGCTTGCGGTTCGTCAGATGATGCGCGAAGTCTCTGTTGTGTGCAATACCTTACATGCCAGTGGGCAGGTGGGTACGATCGTTGTGAACGATGCCCATTGTTCTATGTTGAACCTTTCTTACGAGAGTTTACCGCTTTCTGTCGAGCTGATTAGCGGAAAACCCAAGCCGCTGGCGATGAGCGCGGGTTTGAATTCCGATTATGATGGACTCCTCTTAATGGGCTACCACGCCAAGGCGGGAGCCCTCCATGGGGTGATTAGTCATACTTTCCATCATCGATTATTTGATGTCAGCATCAACGGTTTTTCTTTGGGAGAAGCGGGTATTAATGCCCTTCATGCGAAGCAGACCTATGGCGTTCCCCTGCTTTTCGCAAGTGGAGATTGGGCTTTAGGCCAAGAACTCGAGACTTTCGTCCCAGGGCTACCCTTTGTTGAAACCAAGCGCGGAATGGGCCAAAATGCGGCACAATGCCATGCCTGGAATGAGGTAGAAGCGGCTTATCAACGTCAAATCCGGGCCATGCTACAAACTATGGACTCAAAACAGCCGGAATTATCGGTTCCCAGTCTTGAAAAAGGCCCATTTGAAGTCCAGGTGACTTTCCTGACACCCCTTGCGGCTGATAATGCCTGTATTATTCCGCGTTTAAAGCGCATTGATGGCCGAACGGTCAGTTTTTCTGCGGATACTTTCGCGGAAGCTTATGGCTTTCTCCAGTCCAGCTACACGATCCTGGCTGCGACAGCGGGTATGGACTAATTGTTTCGCTATACTCTAGCGAATGGGTGTCATTGGTGGTGTGTTTTTATGAAGAAACTTATTTAAACACCACTGATGATCTAAGCTGCAGTGAGCATCTGTAATGCTTTTGTCAATTATGTAGAATTTGGCCAGCTGATAGGTCTGGTTTTCAGAGAGGTAATGGAATAGTGGTGGTGTGCCGCCATAATCCATTTTAAAAATTAAAGCGAAAATGACGGATGGTAATACGATTACATACAGTGTTTTCCAGATTGAATTGACTGTTAATTTGATTAATACAACAAATACAAGCCAATTTAGAGTTAGCAAAAACATTTTTATCAGGCAATAAGCTAGAAATCGACGTTCCGTACTGTAACCAAATTCATAAATTTTCATGGTGGCTAAACAGAATGGAATACTAGTAAGCAAGAAAGGGCTTAGTGTCAGAACAAAAAGTTGGCCAGCTGAGCGCTTTACTCCAAGACAATGGAAAGAACATCAAGAAAAGATACCCCAATCCTAATGTAAGAAGAATGCCCAACGGGGCAATCAGCAGCATTAGTATGGCACCGACTGCATCTGAACGAACGCAGCCGGAACTCTTACAGAGCGCAGCGCTTGCTGCCAAACTAGTTATTTCGCCATAGGTGCCGCATACAATCAAAAGCACTAAAGATAGAAAAGATAGTATTACTTCCCATTTCTTGTAAGATTCTACCCAGCTTAAGAATCGAATATACTTTTTCATTCAACAAGCTCTTCATTTAAAAAGTTAGTATAACTTTCGCGGGAATGACATTTTGCTCAGACTAGTTAAGCTATTTAAGACACTGGGTTACAGCAACCGTAATATCTTCAATAAGATCGCTGGGTTCTTCCAGGCCGATATTAAAGCGCACTAAGTGGGTGCGGTAATGATCTTTCCCGGGTCTGTCGAGCTTTGGGAAAATAACTGCCAAACTTTGGACGCCACCCCAGCTGAGTCCTATACCAAAAAGCTTGAGAGCATCAACAAAAGCACAGAGCTGTTCTGCACTGTACTGTGTTTTAAAAAGTACGGAAAACACGCTGGAAGAGCCAGTAAAGTCCCGCTTCCAGATTTCATGTCCCGGGCATGATGGAAGAGCTGGATGGAAGACCGTTTCAACAGCATCCTGTTTTACAAACCACTCTGCAACGTCCATGGCTGATTTTTCCAACTTTTCGAGCCGGACACCCAGCGTTTGTAGTCCGCGCAGGGCTAAACTGCATTCATCGGGAGAGACGGCTTGTCCCATTTGTCGCCAAATTTTACCCACCCGCTCATAGAGTTCTTCATTGGCTACCGAAACAGAACCCAGAAGTAAGTCGCTATGCCCGCCCACATACTTGGTTAAGGCTTGCATACTTACATCCACGCCATGAGCAAAGGCATCGAATAAAACTCCCGAAGCCCAGCTATTATCCAAGGCAACCGGAATATTTTTAGCGTGAGCCACTTTTACGATGGCAGGGATGTCTTGTACTTCAAACGTCACTGAACCCGGGCTTTCACACCAAATTAAGCTCGTATTGGGTCGGATTAAGCTTTCAATATTAGCGCCAATGAGCGGATCGTAAGGTTCAACATCAATGCCGAGTCCTTTTAACAAACCAGCGGCTAATTCTCGGTTGGGTCCGTATGCGTTTAAAGGGACCAGTGCATGGGAGCCCGTCTCGCAGAAGGCTAAATAAATTAATAGAATGGCAGCTTGCCCGCTGGGGAGCAAGAAGGTATGACGGGCACCTTCCAGTTCTGCAATACGGGCAGCGAGCTCTAGTACAGTTGGCGTTCCATAAAGACCGTAGCTATAGGAAGATTCTGTTTTCCAGTCGTTACAGACATTTGCCTGACAGTTGAACAGAACCGTAGAACCCCGATAAACGGGTGGTGTCAGGGAACGGAACCCTTCCGGTGCCTGAGCCTGATGGTGGATTAATCTCGAACGCCAATGCATATAGTCATTCCCATCTGCTGTGCAGCGTACCTAAATTAATGGTCTGACAGTCATAGAGATAGTCAAAAACTCAACAAAAAGAGGACTATCTGTCTATCATATCGAACTTTTTTGCTTGAAGTTGATTACTAGAAATACAAATCGCCGGAATGAATAGTCATCCCGGCGATTTAGATGTTTACCGTTTATTTGTAGGTGAAGCCGTATTTCTCCAGACGGTGAGCGACTTCTTCGAGCTCTTTAACTGGGTTAACAACAGAAAGACGGACGAAACCTTCACCCGTTTTACCAAAGGCGGTGCCAGGAACGAGAACCACCCCGGATTGCTCTAGAACATCCGCCGCAAATTTTTCACAGCCTTTTTCGAGGTAGTTCGGTGGAATGGGGAGCCAGAGGTAAAAGGTTGCTTTGGGTGGGTTGAGTTCTTCAATCGGCCAACCTAAGCGTTTAAAGCCTTTCAGCATAACGGCCTGATTATTGGCATACATTTTGTTGCAGTCTTTGATATAGTCGTCGCACTCAGTGCTGGTGAGAGCAAATGCGGCAGCTTTTTGAATGGCGCGGAAAATGCCACTGTCCATGGTGCCTTTAATTTTGGCCAAAATGCCGACAGCATCTTTATTACCCACGGCAAAACCAATCCGCCAGCCAGTCATCGCATAAGGTTTGCTTAAGCTATGGAATTCAATGGCGAGGTCTTTCGCTCCTTCCACTTCTAGAATACTGCGAGGTGCTTCTTGCCCATCGAAGTACATTTCGGAGTAAGCGATGTCGCTAATCACTAAAATGCCATGCTTACGAGCGAAAGCGACAACACTCTCCAGGTAGCTGAAAGGAGCACATGCACCGATAGGATTGCTGGGGTAGTTGATAATCACTGCTTTAACGCGTTTAGGATCGAAACCGTCTTTTTTCAGGTTATCCATAGCGGCTTCAAGGTCAGGCAGGTAGTTATTGGTCAGGGTTAATGGCGTTGGGTAGCTAGTTCCACCAGCGATTTTAATGGCATCAACATAAGACGCATAACCCGGATCGGGGGTCAGGATAATGTCTTGCTCTTTCTCATTCAGCGTTGGCGTAATGAGGGTGCGGAACATATTCGCTAAGCCTTCCTTGGAACCGACCAAGGCGGTTACTTCGCTCATCGGATCCAGGGTAACGCCAAAGCGGCTTTTCATCCGGGAAACAACAGCATCGAGGAAGAAGCGCTCACCTTTGGGAACAGAGTAGGTATGGATACCTGGTTCGCTGAGGCACGCGTTAAAGTGATCCATTACAGCTTTGGGAGGGGCAATTGTAGGAGCCCCAATGCTCATTTTAATGGGAGGCAAACCCTTAGCGGTGAGCTCAGGGGTGAGTTCTACCACGCGAGCGGCGATACGGAACATGATGTAGGTTTCCATGTTCCGGCAGTACTCAGAATAGAGACTTTTAACATCAAAAGGAGCGGATGCGGCTGCGGTCATTGGTTAATTCCTGCTAGTAAGAATCAAATAAACTAAAATTGGGTTTTGACTCGATCATACGAAGTGAAAGGATTACCAAAAAAAGTAGAAACAAGAGTATAAACCCTGCTTCGATTCCATAGATTTGGCTTGGCATTTATACCACAAAGGCACTCTGGACCATAGGTTTCCCGAAAAATGTGCATCTTTATCCCTGATGTTTAGACGATTCGAGAAGGTAGGTAAAAATTTCAGTTTTTCCATTTGCAATTCAGAAAAACTTGGTGGTATAGTCAGTTGATGCACAGCGGGATTAGCCGAGAGGCTCATTCGCTGGGTTAATTCCGTGCCCGAGTGGCGGAATGGTAGACGCGTTGGTCTCAAAAACCAATAGTAGTAGTACTGTGTCGGTTCGAGTCCGACCTCGGGCACCATCTATTCAAGTGGTCAGGTTGATTCTTTACCGGGAATAACAATAATTTTGTTTAACCGTGTAGGGTTTTTATCAGAGTATCTACAATAAATTCCTGCTCTGAGTCACTGAGGCCGTAGTAAAGCGGAAGAGAAATTGCACCAGCATAATAGGCTTCGGCTTTTGGGAAATCTCCGCTTTTGAAACCTAACTTTTGATAATAGGGCTGGGTATGCACCGGAATATAATGCACGTTAACACCAATACCTGCCGCTTGTAAGCTTTTGAAAACTTCGGCTCGCTTACTCCATAAGTGAGGTTTAAGTCGAATCGTATATAAGTGCCAGGCAGAGTCTGTATTTTGACGTCTACCAGGGAGCTCCAGATAGGCATCATCACCATTTGATGAGAGGGAAGCCAGCTTTTCATCGTAACATTGTGCAAGTTGGCGACGTCTGGCGATAAATTCCTCAATCCGACTCAACTGGCTATTACCCAAAGCTGCCTGGATATCAGTCATACGCGCATTAAATCCAAGTAAAAGCTGTTCATAAACCCAGGGTTCTTCTTGAGCTATTGCTGGGTTCTCCATCCATTCGGCTTTGCGCGTAATGCCATGGCTGCGAAGCATCACTAAGCTTTTATAGAGCTCTTCCCGATTGGTGAGAACCATTCCACCTTCGCCGGTGGTGATGATTTTAACCGGGTGAAAGCTGAATACCGTCATATCCGAGAACTGGCAGGAGCCTGTTTTTTGCTTTCCATAAGTGGCACCAATAGCATGAGCGGCATCTTCTATGACTATTGCACCAATGGAATCGGCGAGGGTCCGAATTTCTTCCATAGCGCAAGGTTGCCCCATGAGGTGAACCGGAATAATCACTTTAGGAAGCGCTTTGCCTGCTTTTTGAGTTGCCTCGATTTTCTCCCGTAATGCTTCCACGCTCATTGCACCTGTTTGAGGCTCTGCATCGACAAAATCAACGGTTGCGCCACAGTAAAGTCCGCAATTGGCGGATGCGACGAAGGTTACCGGAGAGCTCCAAAGCAGATCCCCCAGTTTTAAACCTGCTGCCAGGCAAGCAATATGAAGGCCAATGGTCGCATTGGATACGGCAAGGGCGTATTTGGCACCCGTATAATCGGCAACTGCTTTTTCGAACTGCTCAATTGCCGGACCCTGAGTCAAAAAATCGGAGCGAAGCACGGCTTCTACAGCGGCTATATCCGCTTCGTTGATGCTTTGTCGACCGTACGGAATCATTGACCCTCTCCCAAACAAAAATTCTCCCTTGATCCTAGCTTATCACGACTTTTCCAGCATCAAATAAGTGGGTATTGGCTTTTTTGTGGTTCTTGAGCTCAAGGCAATTTAGATTTAAAAAATGTTTTTATATCTATAAGTCTATGTAGGGATATTCAGTAGGGATTAAAGCGTAACGCTTTCACGTTGTGCTGGAAACAAAGATGTGGGGATCAAGTAGTAGTGGCTGGTTTTTCAAATATTAAATGGAAAAGCCTGTTTCGTTCGTCTAAAAGCAAGTCTGCTACGACGTCGAAAAATTCTGCTACGGAAAAATCAGCTCAGCAACAAACTCAAACTAATCAGCAAAACGTTAATACCACTCAACGCCGTAATGATTCTGTTGACTTCAATCAGCAACATTCCATTTACGGAAATCACGATGCAAGTAAAAGCGCTCCCGACCTTGGGGAACGTAAATACGGCTCCAATTCTGTTTACGGGAACCACGATGCAAGTAAAAGTGCCCCCGATTTAGGGAAGCAAAAATATGGCTCTTCTTTTGAAGAGCGGTTGAACAAACGAAATTCTGAGGGTACCTTCAAGAGCACTCCTCTTGATGATAAACCTCGTTTTGGCTCGAAGTTTGAGGAACGTCTCAATCAACAGCAAGGAAAAAGAACTGAAGCTCGTAAAGCGGACGATGAAAAAACCAGTGCTCGCAAGGAGAGGACTGAGGCAAATCGTAAAGCTTACGAGGAAAAAATAAATACTCAACAGCAGGCGGAAGCTGGTAAAAATAGTGAAGGCACTCCAAAGCCTGAACCTAAAAAGTATCAAGCTTATAGACCGGACAATACTTATGCCAGGCAGGCAGAGCATGATCCCAATGCTGAAGCCCTTCGGATGCCTGATCCTAAAGATTTTCAGTATAAATCGTATGGGGGAGCTTATAAACAAACTGATTCCACTTATGGTTCCTCAACATCCCTCAATCGTGATTTTGACAATTCAAAAAGCGAAACAGGTTCACTCTATAGCCATAGTAATGGCAGTAGAGACTCTAGCTTTGATGAGCCGATTAACTATGGCAATTCACAGTCACACTCTACACAACAAAAGGCATCGAATACAACGGAGCGTCAACAGCAATCTCTATACCAAAATAAGAATGATTCAGCGGTTTCTGTTTCAAGTCATTATGGGAATTCCGGTTCTTATAAGGGCCAAAGTTCGCAATCATTGCAGTACAAGGCCTATAGTAATCAGAAGCAAGCGGATGACATGTATGCCTATTCGGCTAAGCATGAAACCAATATTTATGGAAAAAAAGATGCGGATCCTTACTCGCAAACACATACAACTCAAAAGCAGGATGAATGGGGTCAGCAAGGTTCTCACAATATAGATTCTTCATACGGAAAGCAATCTAATCAGGGCTATCAGCAACTTCAAATGCAAAATTCCTACGGGAAGCAGCAAAGCTGGCAAAGTGGCCATGATCCCTTGTACACGACGACTGGCAAAAATTCGTATTCAACTAACACTCATCAGGGTGCGTTTGAATCAAAAACGATGCAACCTATTAAGGAAGATCAGGCTTTAACTCACTTTACGCCACCGGTCAAACATGAGCCCGTTGTCAAAAATAATACGGAATTCCATGAGCCGGAAGGTTTTGCATCTAACAATAAAATAAACTTTGTTGGACGTAATACTGATTCCAGTGTAACCATGAAAACCGATGGAACCGCTTCCCCTATTACGGTTAATGGTTTTTCAATTAGACCTCATGAAAACTTCACAGTGAGAAAAGGCGACAGTGTTGAGGTTGATAACGTACTGTATAGAATGAACCATGAGCAAAAGTTTGTACCGGTATCTCAGGATGCTAAAATGGTTAATGACCTTTTCCCGAACGGTATTAACAATATCAATTCTCGACAAGGCCAGATTGGTGATTGCGCCAAAATGGCGCAAATGCACTCTATGATGACGGATCCAAGTGGTATTGCTACAAAGGCACTTCTAGATACCATTAAGCGCCATCCGAGTGGTCAGGGCTACCAAGTAACTACAGGAACTGGCTATACCACCCATATTCGAACAGTTAGGGATGATTATGGAAATGTTCAGGTTCTCGGAAAAAAACCTGATGAAGCCCAGGGTGCCACGGGTGATCCAGGATTTCAGGTTTTAGAGCGTGCTCATTATCGCCAAGTTCGTAACGAGAGATTCGGCAAGGACGAAGTAACCTACACTGATCAAAATGGTATGCTTCAGCGCTCTAATACACTGGCTAAAAGGAATACAGACTTAGATGCAAACTGGAGCAGTGACTACGCAACCAAATTAGTGGGTAATAACGGGAACTTTAAGTCATTTACTTTCGATGGTGGTGATGTGCCCGTTAAGCAAATGAGTACTTTGGAAAAACTCAAATTAAAAAAGGCTCAACCAGAAATGACGCCAGCAGAATGGCAATCCCTTCAAAAACAAAGATGGATGAATAAAACAACTTTTGATGATCGGATGAAGGATCCAGCTCAGAGAGCAAAAATTGAAGCGTTTATGAAAGATGCTGAACAAAATCCTGGTAATTTCCGAGGTGTTGCGGTTTCCAGGTATACAAATGGTAATGATACAGTGAAATTGAAACTCAGTGATGGCCGGGAAATTTATGGGAACCATGCCTATTCCTTCCAGGGAGTGGGGAAGGATATCAACGGTAACAAGATGGTAATGTTAAGTAATCCCCATGATGCGGCTGTGCCACTTAATATGAGTCCGACAGACTTCTACAGGAACTTCAGCATGTTTGATGGGTTAATGCGTACCAGCTAATGGGAGATAAAGCCTTAAATTGGGCTGAAACAAAGCGCAATTTAGGAAAATCAAAATTTTTAATTAGTATAGGGAATATTGTTTAGGGATTGTGGAATTCGTATTGAATTCAATAAGTGCTATTCGGGATTGGGGAACGGATGTTGAACAATAATGAGCCAAAGAGCCAATTAGGGGATTTGAACTTGATCGATCCTCTGGATTTGCATTTAAGTCCAGAGCCAAGGCCGGGTGTAACACCGTTTCAGGTCGATAAAGACTCTCAGGACCAGTGGACTCCAAGAACGCTCTCCTCTTCCAAAGAGTCTGATTCCGAGGATGCTTTTAGCAAAGAGATTTCTTTGGACGATGATCTGAGCCTGCAGACAAAGGATTCGGACCGTTTCCTGTTTCAAAAATCGCTTAATCCCTTTTCAAAAGAAATAAGCCCCAACAAAGAACCTGTCGTTCTAAGACAGACTTGATAGTTTGTATTACCACTTATTACCTCTTTTTCGGATTTCATTCAGCTGCGCAAGATAGCGGGGCTTGAGTTGTTGGGCATACATGAGCAGTTTGTCCTGGAAAATAGTGCTATCAACCTTCATTTCCATCGTTCGGGACTGTTCCATAGCTCGTTCCACAACCTGTTTCACTAATGGAAGCGGTAAATGGTTGACTTGAAAGGTTACTTTTAAGGCATGAGTCACTACATCTGCTAATGCCGTGTTATTGGGTATGAATTTGATAACATAGCCTCGAATATCAGGTGGCATGGGGCTGTTTTTCCTCCCGCGTCAATCGAACATTTCAAGCATACGAGTTTTTGGAAAGAGGTGCTTCCTTTAAGGGGAGGTTTTTGCCTACAATAAAGGAAGGATATATCGTTTTGATTCAGGCTTGATTTTGAGAGAGAATAAAAACCCTCTTTTTCGGGACGTTCCGAATTTAGGGCCAATCAAACGGATCACGAATTTTCAACGGAGAGCATCGTCGCAATGCCTAAGAAACGGATACTGGTAATGACCGGCGGGGGAGACTGCCCCGGCTTAAACGCCGTCATTCGAGCCATCGTTCGGCGTACCGAACACGAAAGTGACTGGGAAGTCATTGGTAGCATAGAAGCATTTAACGGCATCTTGCGCGATCCGATGGAAGTTGTCCTCCTGGATGCAAAAACTGTTTCAGGGATTCACATTCGAGGCGGCACGATTTTAAAAACCACCAATAAAGGTGGGCCTTTTCATTGGCCGGTCCATAATGCGGACGGCTCTTGGTCTTACGTCAACAGGACCCAGGATTTGAAGGATCGCCTTGAAAAGTTGGGTATCGATTGCATTATCAGCATCGGTGGTGAAGGGTCGATGGATATCGCCCACCAGCTCCAACAAAATGGCATTAATATTGTCGGCGTCCCCAAGACGATTGATAACGATTTGTCTTCAACAGACGTTACCTTTGGTTTCCAAACGGCTGTGCAAATTGCAACGGAAGCCGTTGATCGGCTTGTAACTACGGCTGCCAGCCATAACCGTCTTATGATTCTTGAAGTTATGGGTCGTGATGCAGGCTGGATCTGCTTGAATGCCGCCATTGCCGGTGGTGCTCACGTGGCCTTGATTCCTGAAATTCCTTACGATATCGACCAGGTCGCGGCTAAAATTAATGATCAAGTTGAAAATGGCCGTGGATTCGCTATTGTTGTCGTTGCTGAGGGCGCTAAACCTATCGGTGGTGAGACAACAGCCCGTGCAAGCGATCAACCCGGCTACCAGAACAAAATTCTGGGTGGTGTGGGTCACCGTGTGCTCGAAGAACTTAAGGGTAAAATCGAAGTCGATGCGCGTGTAACCATTTTGGGTCACTTGCAACGCGGCGGTTCCCCAACAGCTTACGATCGTATTCTGGCATCCCAGTTTGGGGTTAAAGCGGTTGAGTTGGTTTTGAACGGACAGTATGGTCAGATGGTTTCTTACCGTCACCCGAATGTTGTTTCTGTTCCCATTGAAACGGCTATTGCTGAGTACAACTGCGTAAAACTCGAAAGCGCACTTGTCTACACGGCTCGTGGTCTTGGGATCTCCTTGGGAGACTAGTAAATCCGGAAATCTTAACGCTTAGAAAGAGCTCCCTTGATCAAAGGGAGCTCTTTTTTGTTGAGCTAAATTTCCTCTAATGATCCGATGCACTTGACGCGGTAGTAAATCAAAATACACTCATGAGCATATCAAGTGGGTTTGCTTTTGAGGGCATTTATTGACGATGGAAAACTTTTTATCGCCTTTCACAAAAGGGATGCAGAATCTGCAGCCTTATAAAAAAACGACTTCACTCACTCCTATTTCCACAACAACAGAAGAGACTGCTCTAAAACGGCAAAATCCATTTTTGTCAGCAATGAATACGGATAGCGACTTTTTTAAAAACACTTACGGTAAAAATCGTCCGTTGGATAAGCCCATGTTAGTGGGTTATCGGGATGGGGAACCCATGTATGGTGGATCAAAGTTATTTATTTTGTATTAGCGTATCATTATTAATAAATGCTGTTCAATAATCCTAAAAATGCGTCCTTGGGAAATTTCCAAGGGCGCATTTAAAATTTAATTCACTAGTTAATAAATTAAGCTTGCAGAGTTTCCAAGTCCTGCTGCAAAACGAGTGGACTCCATCAGCTCTTTAAAATGTTTCAAATCTTCCTTAACCATGTGGCTTGGATTGCTAAATATTTCAGCGATGACCTCCCCTAAAGGCCCAACTGCTGCTTCAAACATGATACTGGAAGTGATTCGTGTCAAATTGGGAGCGATTTCCTGAAAGGTAATAACCCCTTCAGCACCGATATCGTTTTCCCCCACACTGTGCCAGGATATAATCCGGTTAGGCTCATTACCATCCATGACGGCATCCCATTCAACCTTCTTGCCCAAAGGGCCATCAATCACCCAGTGCCACATATTAGGACCCTGTGGCGTAACACTCCGAACGTGTTTCATAAAACGAGGAAAGTCTTCAAAACAGACCCATTGCTTATAGCAGGCTTGAGCATCCGTCATAACATCAATATATTCTTGGAATCGTGCCATATAAATCACACTCCTCAATTTGAATTTCTAAAAAAAGCTGAATTCAAACAATTCAACAGAAATAAGTCATTACGGTTTCATTGATAAACAGTGTATTTAGTATAGGGATGAATCTTGCTTAAACCTATGGGGCACTTGTCTAAAAATAAAAACGCTCTATTAACTAAAGAAGCTAGCCTATTGGTTTAGGCACAAGTCTTTATTCCCATTATGACAAGCTTTTAGAGGGTTTTATGGGCTTTTTATTCAAGTTTTATTTGGACTGTGCCGAAAAAGGAGATAGCAACTCCTCTGCTTGTTGGACGCTATTCGATGCAGCATTGTTTATCATATAGATAAAATTACGATACTAGTGCGAAGTATCAGAGCATTTACAACCAGCAGATCCTAGCTCTTGCTTGTGAGAGCTTAGAGATAGCGTTCACCGAAGGTGCCGACGCAGTAACAAAGTAGATGACAGTTGTAAACGCGCTTTGCAAGCGTGGTGATAGACGAGGAAGTTATTTCCAGGTGTTTGATGTCATTTAATCCCGACAATATTAACACGACGTTTTATGACTCCATTCAGGGGCTTGTCTCGGTTGGCGAGCCTGATACTGTTGTGCAGGAGTTGTTCCGGGAAATGTCTGGGGATATCAATACCCGGTATAAAGTGGAACGTGGGGAAGTTGATCAAGATTTACAGTCTGCTCATACCTTGTATGAGACCGGGATGCTGTATAACTTCAAGAAACAAGTGGAAAATGCGATAGAGCATCTTGAAAAAGCGTATGGTATCTACCTTGTACACCGTTACTTTATCGGAGCCATTCAGTGTTTAACGGAGCTGGCCCTTTTGCGTGCGGAAGAAGACAGCCCGGATAACATGAGCAAGGCAAATCGCCTCTTTGCTGAAGCTGGTAAGATGATTCACGTTCATATGCACGAGCCTGGGATTAATGAGGTTCGTGCACGCTTAATCCACTACCAGGGGCTGATTAAATACCGCGACAAGCAGTATGGGGAAGCGGTTCATAACTTTATGTACGCTAAAACCTTTTGTAATGCGCTGGGATTGGAAGCTGCCCGCATTAACGAAAGTCTGGCTGTGCATTATGAACGAACAAATGACTATCATCGTTCAATCCAATGCCTAGAAGTTGCTTTGGATCTGAAGAATAAGAATGGATGCTTGTATGAGCAGGCCGTTAGCTATCAGATTATGGGCCGTATTTACATTTTGCGTGAGGAATACACACGCGCTGCGGAGACATTAAACCGTGCGCTTCATATTGCGGCGGATGTTGGTGATATGTTGCGGGTTGCTCGGATTAAAAATGAACTCATCCGTTTACGGATTTATGAAAATGATATTCCTGAAGCGCAACGTCTCATTCGTGAAGTGGAACAGGAATGCGGGGATCGCAATATGCGGATTCCCCTTGGACAAAGCTTATTTTATAAAGCTTATATCTATTACAATCGTATGGAACTTCAGCCTGCACTGGATCTCTTAAGGCAGGATGTTCTCCCTATTTTCCATCGTTACGGGCCTCGGAAAAACCTGGCCATGGCGTGCCGTCTTCAGGCCAGTATTCACTATCAACAACAACGCAGTACCAGCGTTATTGAAGAGATGAGTGAAGTCATCGCCATCTTTAAAGAAGAAGGCGAAATTGCGGAACTCGCTAAAACGTATTATGAATTGGGTAAAATCTACCTGGGCTTGAATGAGCAGAAATTGGCCTTCACTAGTATGATGGAGGCTTTGCGCATTGCGGAATCCAACGGGCTTAGCTTCCTGATTCCTCATATCGAGGATGAAATTTTCCGCCTGGATGAACGCCAATGGCAGGAAATTGTTGATAAACGTGCCCGTCACGAGCGTGTTTTTGAAAAAGAAGCCAATTTACTCGATACACTGGCAAGTAACGATGCCGATCTTGAAGATGGTGCTGAGCGGGGGCCTAATAAACAGCTCGTTTCCTTGCTTAAAGTGGGCCAGGCCATGGCCGGAGAGCAAGATTTAAATCGCTTGCTTGGTTTGATTAAAACCGAAACGGAAGATGCCCTGGAAGCGGATCGGTGTACGGTATTCATTTACGATCGTGATAAAAACGAGTTATGGTCCCGGGTTGCAACCGGTATGGATAGCAGCGAAGAAATTCGCTTCCCGGCTCATTTGGGCTTAGCGGGCTATGTTGTGAAAACCGGTGAAGTGCTCAACATTCGCAACGCGTATGAAGATCCGCGTTTCAATACCGAAATCGATAAGAAAACCGGCTATAAAACGCGTAATATCTTGTGTTTACCCATGCGCAACCGTCGTATGGAAATTATTGGCGTGTTTCAGGTACTCAATAAGCGCCAGGGGCATTTTACTAAGTCTGATGAAGATCTGCTTAGTCCGATTGCTACCCAAGCGGGTATTGCCATTGAAAACGCAACCTTAACGCGTGAAATGAAAGTTTCCTTTGACAGTTTTGTTAAAACACTCTCCAGTACGATTGATGCACGGGATCCGATTACAGCGGGTCATTCCGAGCGTGTCGCGGAATATGCGGTTTTACTGGGCGATCAAATGACTTTATCGAAAGATGAGTTGGAAGCCCTTCGGTACGCGAGCCTATTGCACGATATCGGTAAAATTGGGATTAAGGAAGACGTTCTGAAAAAGGATGGACGTTTAACCGAGAAAGAATATCGTCATATTCAAAATCACGTTATGTACACACATGAGATTTTGAAAAACGTTCACTTTGAGCGCCATTTGCGGCAAGTGCCTGAAATTGCAGCATCCCACCATGAAAAAGTGGATGGTTCTGGCTATCACCGCGGTTTAAGCGGATGCGATATTCACCTGAGTGGTAGAATTTTAGCGATAGCTGATGTATTTGATGCCATTACGTCTCGCAGACATTACCGGAATCGTATGGCCTTCGATCGCGTCCTTAGCATTATGAAGCGGGATGCCGGTACCCACTTCGATGCAGAGTGTGTAGATACGTTTTTTAGAATTCCCTTGTACCAAATTGGAAATGTGCTTCTACAAGATAGAGGCGTTGCAGAAAACAGCCCTGATTTGATTTTAAAGCTCGATCGCCATATTACTATCGGTGAGTATTACCGACAGCTGGCGAATGAGGACAAAACTAAAGGCGAACTTGAAGTTCACCGTGTGTTCAGTTTGCTTTATCATCAGATGGAGCCGGGACAGACAGAGCCCGACGCTCTACCCTAGTTTTTCAATTGAAACAAAAATCATTCCTGCGAAAGCAGGAATGATTTTTGTTTCTCTAAATTCTGTAATTAATAACTAGGCATCATGGGGTGGGTAGAGCCATTCAGGTTAGGGAATATCAATAAATTCCCGTCATCATCTCGCCAACGAAGCCAGCCAATCGGAGAATTCATTTCAAAATCCTGAATTTCCACCAGGAGCCAGTTTCCCCGGACATACCGTACTTTCAATTTGCGAATTATGGTTGTACTGATTAGCTTGGCGGTATCTTCATCTTTGCTTCTTAAGGCGCGATTATAATCGACCACCCCACTCAGCCAGTAAATACCATTATTTTTGGCATTGTATTTCATAAATTCAAGCCAAGTTTGATAGACGCCCAGATGTGCTTCATTGGCAGAGCTGGAACTTCCTTTAGCCGGTGTTTCAGCATCGCTTTCCTGTTTCGCTTTAACCCAGGCCGTTTTTTGGTTTTGCTGGTCATAAATGACTTCAACCCAGCCATCGCCATTTTCCCCAGCTACTGCCATCATTGCGATATTAAGCTCGGGGTAATAGCAAAAAAAGAGTTTATCGGCATAAGCATTTTTAGGCATGCCGTCTGCTGATGTCATATGGAGGCCACTGAGGCCACTTTTATTATCCCATTCAATGGTTCCCAGGCTGGGAGAACTGTCTTTCGGCTCTGTGTAAAGCGTAAATTTGTGAGGTGCAAAGTAAACGCCTGTGCCGTAGTGCGTGCCATCTTTATAGCGCTGAGGCGAGAAGCCTTGTGCCATTTCTGCAGCATAAGTCAGGGCGTGATTTTGAGAAACAAAAATGCTTCCAGGTATGAGGAGTGCGAGCAGCAATCCAAAGCTTGTGATTGTTTTTGAAATTCTCATAAGGCGCTTTATTTCAAAAGGTGCTTTCTAGTGGAATAACCGCTGAACTGTATAAACGTGTTAGGATACAGCCAGTTTTTAAAACCTTATTTCCTAACGTCATTCCCGCGAAGGCGGGAATCTTACTCTTTTTAAGTACTGTCTTTCGAAGAAACGGTATACACAAACACTAAGTAATCTGCATTATCTAGTGATTTGAAATGTGAAGATTCCCGCCTTCGCGGGAATGACGGAGCAACGTTAATATTTGTTATTTTAACTCATGTTAGGGCGTAAATCTCCCTCCACCCATAGGATTTTGATGGGCTATTGAGTTCTAATTAAATTTTAATGACGTTGATTTTTTCTCAAAGTTCAATAACTCATTCAATTTCTAGATGGCGATTATGAAAATTTTAAATTGCGACTATATCAAAAGTGCTCCCGCTCTTAAGGATTGCCCCGATTTTGGTAGTATGCCTGAGTTTGCTTTAGTCGGGCGCTCGAATGTGGGTAAATCCTCTTTTATCAACTGTATGGTGGGGCGTAAAAATATTGCCCGTACCAGCAACACGCCCGGTAAAACTCGATATATCAACTTTTATCAGCTCTCCTATCGACACGAGCAAACGGCGGAAAGCAAACCCTCTCAGTTACTTTTTGTCGATTTACCGGGCTATGGTTACGCCAAGGTTTCCCACACAGAGCAAGCTAAGTGGCGTGAACAACTCGAGAATTATCTTCAAAAGCGCCAATCCTTAAAGGCAGTCGTCCAATTGATTGATGCCCGCCATGGTGCCTTGGAGAATGACATTGCGATGTTCGAATGGCTTCAGTTTCATGGACTGCGTACCTTTGTGGTGTTGACGAAGTGCGACAAGGTTAAGCAGAGAGACTTGGCTAAAACGACTAAAGCGTCAGCACAAGCTTTTGACCTATTATCCGAGAGTTTTTTACATTTTTCAGCAGAAACCCAGATGGGTCGTTCTGCAATGTGGACTTCTATCCAATCCATTTTGGGATAATTGAACGAGCTTTTTGGGTTTTAATTCCAAAAATAAAGCCAGTTCTTTTTAGAATTGGCTTTATTTGAATCTTATAAAGTGCTAAGTACTAATTATTAGCAATGGCTCTTGGTTCATCCAAAGGCATTGCAGTTACAGTTGCAGTGGCCTTAGCGATAGGAAGTGGCACTATATCGCTTGCCAGTCCAACGGTTTTTAAAAGAGCAATGATGCCGTATGTGGGGTCAAATTCCCACCACTTGTGTCCGTTCCGAGCGGTTGCAGGGAAGGCGTGGTGGTTATTATGCCAGCCTTCACCGAATGCCAGGATACCGACCCACCATAAGTTAAGGCTTTCATCACGAACTTTGTAATTGGTGTAACCCCAAATATGAGTAACAGAGTTAACACACCAGGTAATATGCCAAACCCAGACAATTCTGAAAAAACCACCCCAGCAAAGCAGGGAAAGTGCAATCTTTGGGCCACCGATGAGATAACCTAACCCATAGAGTAAAACGGGAAAGGCTAAATTAATGGGAAGAAAGGCCTTTTCAAAAAATTTTGCTACAGGATCGTTAACTAAATCCGGGATAAGCTTACTTTTAATACAATCCTTTTCCAATTTTGGATTGGCAAAAAATAGCCATAGCATGTGGGACCAAGGTAAACTCACCAGCGGTGAGTGTGGATCCAGATCCCGATCGGCTTCTTTGTGGTGAAGACGGTGATTTGCAACCCACCAATTTGGATCGCCTTCCAGTGTTAAAACACCACAAAGCATGAGAAAATTCTTAACCCATGGATGGGCTTTAAAACTTTTATGGCTCAGCATACGATGGTAGCAGAGGGTAATTCCTAAACATCCGGTTGCAAAGCCCATCACCAAAAAGGCGACTAAACCTTGCCAGGAATAAGTAAAGATGGCGGATAAGGCTAATACATGAATGGCGATGATGACAGCAAAGGTAGCTGGTCTAAACGTTTTCGCCGTAGCACTTGCGTGCAATAAGGGCATGAAAGACTTCCTTCTGCTCTAGCAGTAAACTGCCTGTTTAAGGTGGGTTGATCTGAAAAAGGGTTTAATTTCTGACTCAAGGCCCACACGGTCATCCATTCGGTTCAATTGCTATAATGCATTCAAAAAAAGAGAAAGGCTTGATGGAATGGGTCTCAACTTTGGCTAAATGGATCCTTGGGTATTTTACCCCTTTGTTCTACCCATGTAAACGATATATTAAAACTACATCTATAAAGATAAGCTTGTAGAAGTGCTTAAACGGCCAATGTGGAAGTTATTGTGATGAAATACACAAACGGTGAGATTATCTAAATCTTATTATTGTTTTTATATTTATTTAACGTTTAAATTAATGATTTACCCCAAAATGGTATTATTTCATCTATACGTAGGACCAGTTCTAATTGAGATTTTTTCGGATTTGTAGAACTTCGGGATTGTTCTTTTCTTCAGGTTTGGCCAACAAATACGTGTTGAGAGAATCTTGTGCCTCTGCTTTTTGGTTGAGTTTGCTTAGGTACCAAGATTGTAATAAATAATAATCTGCTTCTTTTCGGTTCCGTGCGAGTGCATTTCGAATATCCGTTAATGCGGCAGGAATGTCATTTAAGGATTGATGAACCAAGCTCAACTTATGGTAAGGTTTGGGATCTTGAGGTTCCTTGCGAATGGCCGAATTGAGGGCAATAATGGCTTTGTCGTAATAAGGCTTGGCAGGTTTTTGCGGATCTTTGAGGGTTTCTAGTAAGCGTGCTTTTTGGAAATATGCGACACCCAAGTTCATGGTACTGAGAGCGGTACCATCCAACTGGCTTTGCTTTTCAAGCCGTGCAATCGTTGTTTCAACTCGTCCAAGGGCTTGTTGAGCCTTTAAAATCGGGTCACCGGTTACGTTGTTATTTGTACGATTACTAACATCAGCTGGCATGGAATATAAGGTTCGAATGGTTCGGATATCGGCGGCGCTTAGCTTGGCAACCTTGTGATTTCGAACATACATAACGTCATCAGGGTTTTCACTGTGACCCAAAATGCCCAAAGCGTGGCCTATTTCGTGTAAGGAAACGGCATAAATCGTTTCTTCTTGTTGAGCGTTCCCTAAAATGTCGTAAGTGGCAAGGGTCACATGCATAGCCCTAAGTTGATTGTCGCGGATATCAGGTACCGTTAAACCCGCTGTATAGGAGGTTCCACCATCTCCAGAATGCCCTTGAGTATCGATACTATTGGACCAGCTAATTTGGATTTGTGCATTTTCAGGGACACTTTGGATTTCAAAGACAATTTGTTGTCCTAAGGCCTGCCGCCACTGATCGAGCGCGGATAGAATCTGCTTTTCAAATCCTGGCTGTATGTTTCGAACCCCGTTTGGATTTTTTTCAATCCAAACACTGACAGGCTTGAGTAAGCTCCAACGAACAACCCCGTTGACGCCAATAGATTGCTTAATGAAGGTATTTCCTTCTCCAATGGGGCCAGTATACCGATCATTGAGTCCTGTCTCTTCGTTGCTTGTACTGACAAGCTTCCAATGCCCGCCATTCAACCCTTTTGCCTGAGTTCGGATGGATATCAGGCCTTTTGTCGATAGTTTTGCGCTTTGACTAGTGGGTGCAATCTGCATGATTTTTAAATAGTGGCTTTGCGCTTCATTGGCTTGCCCCATTTGTCGGAGTGTTTCCGCCAAGTAATAACGTGCGTTCACGTTCTTTGGATCCTGAGAAACGGTGGCTCGTAAAGGACCCAAGGCATGGACATAATCACTTTGGTAAAAGTACAAAACCCCTTTTTCAAAATCTGATAGCGGTGAACTCGTACTCGTGGAGGAGGAAGCTGCTTGGCAAAGCGGTGCGAGGAAAAATCCCATCAAAAAGCTCAGAGTCAGGATAGACCCAAGTTTTGGATGTTTATGTCTAAAGGACTTGATGATCAACATAATCTTTATTTTATGGGAGAATAAAGCAAGCTCATTCACCCTATGATAAATCTCCTCCAAAAAATTGGGAGTTTACAATAAGTTTCCATGTTCAAAAAAAGTATCTTTCTAGCCATTTCTATTCTCCTTCTTGTTTTTGGCTCCGCGCTTGCGGGCCAGCTCTGGGTTTCTAATAGCCTTCCATCCCGATTTGATACCGGTGTTGGTATTGGCCAGGCTATGAAAACCTCCAAAGTACCCTTATTGGTTGAGTTTTATAGTGATACTTGCGGAGCATGCCAGCGCGTAGCCCCGTGGATACATAACCTCTCTGAAACAGAGTTTAAAAATCGCTTAACCCCGGTTATGTTGAATGTCGATGATCCTGAAATTATGTCCATTGCCAAGCTTTTCGGTGTGAATAGCTTACCGGCTGTTTATGTGTTTGATACGCATCACCAGCGCATGAAAAAATACCCTATCACGCCAGAGCAAATGGTTTCCGAAAGCGAGCTGAAAAAATCTTTGGAAACGGTTGTCCAACAGGTAAATGGATAGCATAAGCGTTAGAGAAAGTTCTTATCAGCATCGCTTAGCTGCCAGTCTCTTCGGTATTTTTTTTGTTTTAACCTTGCTGAGTATTGTGTCTCGCTTTGGGCAGTATAGCTGGCAGTTAGATTTACTGAGCCATTTTCAACCTTGGTATCTCGTGATCCAAGTGGTAGTGTGTTCCCTGTTTCTGTGTTTAAGAAAATGGAAGCTTGTTGGCGTTGCGCTGCTTTTTTTGAGTGTCAATGCTTTGCCTTTTGTAGCGCTGTTTTTCCCCCTGGCTGTTGAAGGAACCATTTCGAATCGATTCAAACTGCTTCAGTTCAATGTGTGTGCACCTGCTAAAAGATACGAAGCGTTGAGTCATTATCTAGACGCCGAAAAGCCCGACATTGTTACTTTAGAAGAATGTAGTGACAACTGTTTTAATGATCTGAAGCGAGATTCAGTTTTTAAGGCTTACCCTTACCAGATCCGCAAAGTGCCGTATCGTCATCGATTGCTAGTATTGAGTAAATTCCCGCTTCAAGAGTTGAAAACCCCTCATTTAAGCGCCGATCCTGCTGTCTTATTGCTGAGCGTTCAATTGAAGCCAAAGCCTATTACGCTTTTAGTCATGCATTCAACGCGCCCGAGTTCGGGGAGGATTTATTATGAACGGCAGATTCTTCAATTTCACCAGATTGCAAAATTAGTTTCTGATTCCTCAACGCCCTTTTTGATGGCAGGAGATTTGAATGTAAGCCCTTGGAATTATTCTTTCAATGCACTTCTAAGGGAATCCTATCTCAAAAACTCGATGGATGGATTCGGCTTCCAGCCCTCGTTTCCTACCTTTGTCTCTCGTTTTAAAACCTTTCCACTCGTACCCATCGATCATGTGCTTGTGAGTGAGCAATTCCAAGTTTTGGACCGACATACGGGTCCGCGCTTACAGTCGGATCATTTGCCGATTGTAGTAGAGTTGGGACTATAAGGTAGATTGCTGTTAAAAGCAAAACGCCTGCGATTTTTCACAGGCGTTTTCTAAAAAGTTTGTTTTATCGGTTAATCAAGGAAAATCTCTATAAATCCAGAACAGTTTGTCCAACTCCTCACTGTAGAGGAGGGCTTTCATTATGAGGTAATATTTGGATCATATCTTACTTCTGGTGCCATCTTTTTACGGTTAAAAAAGTTTTCAATATGTTGACGAATGCTTCTAGGTCTAGTTATGAGCTTACCGTCCTTTGAATAATGCTTGTAATTGTATTTATCACTACCTTCTACTTTTGGTTCTCTAAACCCTTTTGGTTTTATCTCTTGAACAGTGTGAGGTTTAACCAAACTGGGACTACCCTTTAAGTGAGCTGGAGAAAACATAAAAAACTCTCCTATAAGTAATAGTTGCAAATGAAACTATTTGCATTAAAACATTACTTCCATGAAAGATGCATAAATTAATAAAAATAAATCGTACTCTATGTTTAAACAGGAACCAGCGTACACCAGTCGGAATAACGGGGATTTTTGTTTTTCACAACGTCAAAGTATATCTTTTGGAGTGCAGCGGTAACTTCTCCAACTTGTCCCGTACCGACTGGGCGGGTATCAATCTTGGTAATCGGAGCAACTTGAGCCGCAGTACCGGTAAAGAACAGTTCATCGGCCCGGTAGAGTTCCGTTCTGTTGACTTGGCGCTCTTCTACTTCAAGCCCAAGCTCGTTTTTCGCCAATGTCAGAATGCAATCCCGAGTGACGCCTTCAAGAATATTCTCCGTAATGGCGGGTGTCACCAGTTTGCCCTTACGAACCATGAATACGTTCATGGCGCTTCCTTCGGACACATGGCCGTCCTGAGTCAGTGAAATCAGCTCATCAAAGCCTTGGCGCTTGGCATCTGTAATCATTACGGCGGTATTCATATAAGAACCACCGGTTTTGGCACAAGGCGGGATGGCATTGTCGTCTACACGGCGCCAGGAGGATACTGTAACGTGGAGACCATCAATATTGACGTAGTTTCCAAGTGGATGAGTCCAGATAGTATGCGTGGTTTCTACTTTATCGAGGAAGGGACCGATGTTAACCCCTGTTTTATAAAGGGTCATGCGGATATAAACATCTTGCTTGGGTGCGTTGCGACGAATGACTTCCATGGTTTGCTCGATAAGGTCGTCGAGAGTGTCCTTTGGCGTCATCATGAAAATACGACTGTTGGCTAAAATGCGCTGATAGTGCTCTTTAAGGCGAAAAATGGAAATGGACTTTTCTTCCGGAAGCCAGTAGCCGCGGATACCCTCGAATAACGACGTACCATACAAAAAGGCATGCGTTTTAATGCCGAGGTTAGCTTCTTCTAAAGGAACATACTGGTCATTGAAATAGACGATTTCGCTCATTGCGCGTCTCACAGTCCTATTTAAGTACGGTTAATAGCAGTCCACACAGGTTTTTGAAGTCTAGCATAAAGTATTAGACTTCTCTTTGTGGAATGTTGCTTACTTGATATCTTGCTATCAATAAAAGCAGTCTTGAATCTTATGAAAAGAGGGATCGAATGGTTGGTTTTTGAGATTAAAACAATATTTTTAATTCATTTTGAGGTGTACATGGCATCTACTATTTTAGAAAAGTTTACAATTTTTCCTGTTTAATTATGAACGTTCTGGCAAAGTGGAAGGCAATCAATTCTCAAAATCAAAAACGGCGATCTGAAACTCAGAATCGCCGTTTTTGTGATTTAAAGGGATTTAACTAGCTAGTAGTCATCCATTCCAGGCATTCCGCCGCCCATTCCAGCTGTAGCAGAACCTTTTCTGTCTGGAACATCAACAATCATCGCTTCTGTGGTTAACAGTAAGCCAGCGATGCTAGCAGCGTTTTCAAGTGCAGAACGGGTTACTTTCGCAGGGTCAACGATACCCGCTTTGAACATATCGACGTATTCGCCGTTCAAAGCATCGTAGCCGATGTTACCGGCTTCATTTTTAACACGCTCTACGACAACGTGACCATGAACACCGGCATTGTTCGCGATTTGGCAGCAAGGCGCTTCCAAAGAGCGGATCAAGATTTCAGCACCAGTGCGCTCATCGCCATGAAGGTCTTTGCATTTTTCAGCGAGAACTTTTTGGGCTTTAACCAAGGCTGTACCGCCGCCAGGAACGATACCTTCTTCGATAGCCGCACGGGTAGCGTTCAAAGCATCTTCCAAACGAAGTTTTTTGTCTTTGAGTTCGGTTTCAGTAGCTGCACCGACTTCGATAACAGCAACGCCACCCGCTAATTTAGCTAAGCGCTCTTGCAGTTTTTCTTTGTCGTATTCGCTTTCGCTCTCTTCAAGTTGGCGTTTGATTTGCTTAACGCGATCATCAACAGCTTTTTTGTTGTGCTCATCAACCACGATGATGGTGTTTTCGCGGTTAACGGTTACGCGGCGCGCTTTACCCATTTCTTGAACAGTGACGTTTTCCAACTTGGTACCGAGGTCTTCGGTAAACATTTGGCCACCAGTCAAAATAGCGATATCTTCTAACATCGCTTTACGGCGGTCGCCAAAGCCGGGAGCTTTAACGGCAACAGCGCGGATAACTTTACGCATGCTGTTAACAACCAAGGTTGCCAACGCTTCGCCTTCGATATCTTCAGCGATAATCAAAATGCCACGGCCTTCGCGAGCCACTTGCTCCAAAATTGGAACGAGGTCGCTAACCAGGTTGATTTTTTTGTTGCAGCAAAGGACGAAACAGTCTTCTAAAACGGTTTCCATACGTTCGCTGTCGGTTATGAAGTAAGGAGAGATGTAGCCTTTATCGAACTGCATCCCTTCAACAACTTTCAACTGAGTACCGATGGATTTGGACTCTTCAACGGTGATAACACCTTCTTTGCCCACTTTATCCATGGCTTCAGCAATCAAATTGCCGACAATGCTGTCGTTACCAGCAGAAACAGCAGCAACTTGTGCGATTGCTTCATTGGTTTCAACTTTGCGAGCTTGTTTGCGGATATCTTCAACAACGATTTTTACAGCAGATTCGATACCACGCTTAATGCCGATTGGATTGGCACCAGCAACGACATTTTTCATGCCTTCGTGAACAATAGCTTGAGCCAGTACTGCAGCGGTGGTGGTTCCATCACCCGCAACATCGTTGGTTTTCGTTGCTACTTCGCGAATCAACTGAGCGCCAGCATTTTGCTCTTTGCATTCCAGTTCGATTTCTTTCGCGATGGTCACACCATCATTGATGATTTGGGGTGAGCCGAATTTTTTATCGATAACCACGTTACGTCCTTTGGGGCCGAGGGTTACTTTAACCGCGTCAGCAACCGCATCGATACCGCTTTCAAGAGCGCGACGGGCTTCTTCTTCAAAGATGATACGCTTAGCCATTCATGTATTCCTTATTTATATCAATCAAACAGATGGGTTTGTTCTTAAAAAAAGGGAAGGGTTTGAAACTAGCCTTCAATGATTCCAAGAATGTCTTTTTCAGACATGATTTTGAGTTCTTTGCCGTTGAGTTTAATGTCGTTGCCGCTGTATTTTGCGAACAAAACAACTTCGCCCACTTTAACGGACATTTCTTCACGTTTGCCGGTATTTTCGTTCACACGGCCAGGACCAACGGCAACTACTTTTGCGCGTTGTGGTTTTTCACGAGCGGTTTCTGGAAGGTAGATTCCACCAGCGGTTTGCTCGGTGTCATTTAAAACTTCAAGGACAACCCGATCGGCCAAAGGCTTCAATTTGACTTCGGTTGCGGTTGCTGCAGACATGTTCAAAACCCTCTACAAGTAGCTGACAAATGCTGAAAGCGATGCAATGCCCAAAACAAAGACTATGCTCGATCTCAGCGTAAAAAGAGTACCCTATATGGTATGTAAGACGGTTCTGCTTGTCTATGAGCTTAAGGAAAACTTAAGATTTAAAATCTCCACTAAACGCAGGAGGTCGAAGTGCTTGAGAATCCCTCGTGGAGAGGAGGTTGGAATGAGCCGATACACCCTACAATGAGTATGAATGCTCTAATTAGCCGCAATGGCTTCTCAATAAAAGGGTTCAAGTCTAAATCAACAGCATTCAAGTGAAACAAGCCGATATAACGTGAAATGTGAGTAAAGGTTGAGAGTGTTCGTAAGAGAGTATCGACAACAGAAGAAAAGTTTGCCGTGCATTCCTCTTTTAAATGCTCGGCTGTGGCTTTCAAATGCTCTGCTCTGGATGCTGGTACCCTTTTTTTTAAGTGCTTGTGGAGCGCCACCTTCCTCTACGAGTGGAGGACCCGCTATGGGTCAGCCTCCTAAACCTGATACATCCCAAATGTCTGGAGCAAGTGCTCCTATGATGCCCCCAATGCCTAATGCAATGGACAGTAAATCGCCCACGGCTTTAAAAGATAATCTGCCTTCACCCCCTTCGGCCAAGGATTCTCCGTTAGCGAGCCTTATACCGGGTTCCAATAATGGGGATAATTCTCAACTGAAGCGTGGAGATGGTGATTCTGTAACGATTGATGGTTTTATTTTGAGGCTAGCCTCCAATATTATTACAGCGGGTACCAATCCTTTTTTAAACCGGCTCAATCGTCCAAAACCCCAAGAAGTCAGTACAACGGCTTCTCTTTTACCGGATCCGAACGCTGGCATTGTAAGTAATCCTACACCTGAACTTCCCCCGGCCGATCCATTGGAACATGTGAATCTTACGGGTGTTATGTACAACACAAAATATCCGATGGCGTTAATGACTGTGGGTACTGAACAGGTGGCTCGCATGGTAAAAGTCGGCGAAAAACTGACTGTCGATCCAACGCATTCTTTTCAAGTCGTGAAAATTAGGCCTGACTCCATCGAATTAAAAGCTCCGGGAAGTAAAGTAAAAACCCGTTTTCTCAAAATTTCTAGCATTATTGGTCAATCTTCGAATGGTAATGCCACTCAAGATGCCGCTTTCAACGCTTATACCAATCCCGAAGCTGGAACCCCTGCTAGACCCGGCAGAAATGGATCGGATTTATCGAATCTTAGTAAGTTAATGGATCTAACCAATTCGCCAGTTGATGGTGGATTCAATCCCAATGGACGTAATTAATAAAGAGTTAGGGTGATGATGAACTGTCCAACTAATAAGCACAGGCAATCTAACAAAAATAATGGTATAAAGAGTGTTTCTGCTCTGGCCAAGCCTGTTATGTCTTGGATGTTAGCCAGTGGACTTCTCCTCTTGCCACTTCAGGCAGCTTATTCGCAGGCTCTTGATACAAGTACCCCCAATGCGGTGCAAGCCCAAGTCAGCATTTCTCGGGACGTTGTTGCGACACCATCTAAAGAAATGGTTTCGCTCAACCTCCGTAATGCAGAACTTTCGGATGTACTTAATATTTTAGCCGAACAGGGCCACTTCAATGTTTTGATTGGTGAGTCGGTAAAAGGAAAACTGACCATTGACATCAAAAACGTGTCCATTAATAAGGCTCTGGAATATATTTTCACCGTAGCAGATCTCGGCTATACCCGTGATGGGAATACCATTATTGTGGCTTCTAAAACGGATGCACAAGGCAAGTACTTGAATGCTAAAACCTTACGTGCCATTCCTATTCACTATAAAGATGCGTCTACCATTGCAAAAACCTTGAATGACACCATTTTTAAAGTGACGCGGCCGGATGCAGGCTCTACTACTTTGGCTTCTTATGATCCAGGAAGTAACTCCATTCTGGTTTTAGGAACGGATATTGATTTTAAATTAGTTAATCAAGCCTTACATGAGTTAGATAGGCCCAGAAACCGGAAGGTTTATAATATCCGGCATAGTACACCCGGCTATGTTGCAACTGTGTTGGCGGCAAACTTTTTTAACCCACAAAGCTCGGGTTCCGGTACGTCGGCTTCTGGTGGTGGCTCAACGGGAGCTGCATCTGGTAGTCCGACAGCTGCAACCGGTGCAACGGGTGCTTCCGCTGGAGCATCAGGTGGTGCTGCTGGCGGTGCAGCGGGTGCTTCAACAGGTGGTGCTGGAGCAACGGGTGCTAGTGGTGCATCAGGCGGCGCAGCTGGCGGTGCAGCGGGTGGAGCTTCTGGTGGCGCAGCGGGCGGCGGTGCGGCCGCAGCACCGACTCTAAGCAACTTTACAGTCGGCGGTGTCACTTTTATTGCTGAGCCTGTTTCTGCCACATTAACCGTTCTTGCAACGCAAGAGCAAATGAATCTTATCGATTCTATTATTAGTCATGTTGATGTTAAACGACCTCAAGCTGAAATTGAGGTCTCATTGGTTGAGATTCAAAATTCAGATTTAAGAAGTTTCCGCCCAATCTATGGACAAATGATTCTGGGTAAAGAGACAGGCTTAACCCTTAACCAGCTTGATAGCACAGGAAACCCGACAGGAACAAACTTATTCACGTTTAACAGGGCGAATATATCGGCCTTTGTTCCTCGTAATTTGAATCCATTGTCAACGCTTAATATTCGCCAAAGTACTCAAAATACGAAGGGTAAAATTCTGGCGAATCCAACGATTGTCGCTTTAGATGGTCAGTCTTCTACGATTACGATTACAGACCAGATTCCGAGTATCAGCCAGACGGCGACAACCAACGGTGTTTCAGCACCAGTACTGACGACCAGTATTACGACACAGGATGCCGGGATTACTTTAACTCTGACACCGACTATTACCAACGACGGATCCATTGTGTTGAGCCTGCAACCCGAAGTTTCCCAACCGAGTCGTGTTATCTCATCAGGAACCGTTTCTACCACCTTGATTTCAAAACGAACGCTGTCTTTAAACGGAGTTCGTGTTCATGATGGCCAGACATTGGTTATTGGTGGCTTGCTTAGAGAAACCAGTCAGTTGGATGTGAATAAAGTACCTGGTTTAGATAAATTACCGATTATCAGTGCCATGTTCCGGGCCATTAATAGCAATAATAAAGACAAGACCGAGCTGGTGTTAATGGTGACACCTCATATCTTGAATGAAGATGCCGTCACTTACTTCGATCCAGGTTCCGGGCCATCCTCAACAACGCCGCAAGGTGAACCTTCGGTTAGTAATATGAACCGTACTCGCGGCAATATTATTCCGGCATCTCTGCCAAGCTTTACCGGTGCTGAGGCGGTTGAGTACGAGGAAAAAAGTAAAAAAGAAAAAAGATTTTCCTCTCAAAGTAAATTCAATAGAAATTCTGACGATTCTGAAGTAATGCCTTTACGTAGCTCAACCCAGTAAATTACTGACAGCGATGTCTGAAGCGTTCAAGTCCCTAAATTAAGTAGTGCGAACCTTTTGTTTAAATGAGTGCCGAAAGTCACAACTTAAAAGAGTCTTCTCCTTTATCGGGATCCCCTTCTGCTGAGCCAGAAGCTCCGACTGTGCAGAAACGCAAAAACGTGGGTGAAATCCTACGTGAAGCGGGTCTCATTACAGATACCGATATTGCAACGACTTTGGCTGAATCCCGTCGGACCGGGCAGCCTATTGGGATGCTGTTGGTGAAAATGGGTAAAATCACCACGGATCAATTGGGTAAGGCCTTAGCCATGCAGTCTGGCTTAAAGTATGCCAGTATTGCAAAGTTAGAGGTTCCTAAAGACCTCTTGGACTTGCTGCCCGAAGAATTTATACGAGAAAAACAAGTGGTTCCCATTGGCCGGGAGCGGGGCAGAATTCTGGTTGCCATGGTGAATCCGGGCAACCGTGATGCCGTTGATGAAATTACCTTTTTAACAGGAATGCGGCCGTTGATTGCCGTGACACCTATACTTGAGTTTCAAGAGTTTTTCTCGAAGCATTTTGGAGACTCTTCGGCGAATAATTTAATAGATGAGGTTTCTACTGTATCCGATACGATGGTCAACTCCACTGAGATTGACCTTCGTTTACGTCGCGATGCCGAGATATCCGACTCAGCAAACCCCTTGGTTCGACTCATTAACTCGGTGATTGAGGAAGCTATTTCCAAGAATGCCAGTGACGTCCACGTTGAGCCCCGTTCTGGAAAATATCTGGTTCGTTTCCGTGTGGATGGTATTTTGCGGACGATTCTGGAAGTTCCTCAGAACATGGAAGCCAGCTTTGTAACCCGAATCAAGGTTATGGCTCGTATGGATATTGCGGAGCATCGCCGTCCTCAGGATGGTCGTTTGTCCATTAAGCATAAGAATTCGGAATATAACTTGAGGGTGAATACCCTACCGGTCAGTGATAGTCGGGAAAAGATTGTAATCCGTATTTTACGGCCGTCTAAAAGTATTTCTGATTTTCATTCCTTGGGTTTCGACGAAGAAGAAACAAAGAAGCTGGAATTGCTCTATAAAATGCCGCATGGCATTGTGCTGGTTTGCGGTCCCACGGGTTCCGGTAAAACAACGACGCTGTATACCATTCTGCAAACTATTAATGATGACGTTCGCAACATTTGTACGGTTGAAGATCCCGTTGAGTTGCTGATTGACGGTTTAACGCAGTCTCAAGTAAATCCGAAGGCTGATTACACCTTTGCGAGTTCGATGAGAGCCCTGTTACGTCAAGACCCTGACGTTATCATGGTCGGTGAGATCCGGGACTACGAAACGCTAGAGGCCGCTGTCCATGCGTCCTTAACAGGTCACTTGGTTTTTAGTACGATTCACAGTAATACCACATCGGCAACCATTACACGTATGGTTGAGATGGGTGCCGCTTCTAACCTAATCGGTTCTGCTCTTGCAGGGGTCGTTGCTCAACGACTGGTTAGGACTATTTGCCCGTATTGCCGGGAACCTTATGATGCGGAAGAGCATGAAAAAGCCTTACTTTTGCCTTTTGATGAAGAACGGCGCAAAGAAATAATCACCCTGTACCGCGGTCGCGGTTGTGAATTTTGTATGGGAACCGGCTATTTAGGCCGTAGTGGTATCTATGAAATTATGGTTGTCGATCGGGAAATTCGACAACTCATTAATAGCAGCCATTCCGATTTGGAAATCGAAGATGCGGCAATTGCATCGGGCATGCGCTCTTTAGCAATGAGTGCACGATTAAAAGTATTGCAAGGGGTTTGCACCACACAAGAAATTATTCGGGTTCTTGGTCTTAACCTTGGAGGCATATAATGCCTGCTTATCAGTACGATGCACTGAAAATAAACAGTAAAACCCGTCAAAATGGGATTATCAATGCTCCCAGCGAACGGGAAGCCCGTGAAATGCTGCGGGATCAAAATCTTATCCCCACTCAAATCACCTTAGTTAATAACGGTGGCGGAGAACGATCGGGAAAAAAAATAGGATTCTTCGCTGCACTCATCCAAAGCGTTATGGGTGTTGGCACGAAAGATTTAATTACGTTTACGCGTAACGTTGGCATCATGATTCGGGCCGGTATTCCGGTTACTGAAGCCCTGCTTTATTTTGAAAACTATTGTACCAATCCAAAATTCAAAAAAACGATTGCTTCTGTTCGCCAGGATATTATGACAGGCTATGCCTTTAATCAGGCGTTGTCCAAGCATAAAGACATTTTTGGTGATGTCTATGTCAACGTCACTAAAGCCGGGGAACGAAGCGGGGAACTTGATCAAACGATGGGTCGCTTAACCGAGTTGTTGACTCGATCGGAGCGGTTGAAAATGAAGGTTTTATCCGCCTCCATGTACCCTATCATTGTTGTCTGTATTTTGGTTCTTGTCCTCATTATTATGTTTGTTCTGGTTTTGCCGACCTTTGCGAAGCTTTATGTGGATATGAATATTAAGTTGCCTTTAATTACACAGATTATGTTGGGCATTAGTCATATTTTTCGGGATTATTGGTTTATCGCCTTCCCCTTAATGGCCGTGAGTGTCGTAATGGGTATTAAATTCTTTAAAGGCGATGGAAAGCCTTTACTGGATGACCTTTTGATGAAACTTCCTGTACTCGGCGACTTGATTCAGCATACGCAGAGTTCTCACTTTGTCTCTACCTTGTTTGTTGCCTTTGGGGCAGGCTTGCCGATTACCGATGCGCTTTATCTGGCTTCGGAAACAGTAACGCATACCCAAATGCGCGCCGCTTTTAAACAGGTTAACGTCCAGATTCAAACCGGGCAGCGTTTGGCAACAGCCTTATCGAAGGTTGGCTATGTTCCCGATATCGTTATGCTGATGGTTTCCACCGGGGAAGAATCCGGAGACCTCGAGAAGATGCTGGAAACCGCCTACGATTATCTGGAAGAAGAAATTAATCACCGGGTAGAGATTTTAACGTCCATGCTAGAGCCTGTTATGTTGGTGGTTATCGGGGCTGTTGTCGGGGCTGTTGCGCTATCCATCTACCTGCCACTCTTCAGTATTTACGAGCATTTATAGTCAAAAGACTCGCTAAACTTGCGAGTCTTTTAAAATTGTTGAGCTGCCATTATTACTTGGCGTATTATGAATTACTGTCACTGCGCTAATAAATCATAGGCCTAAGCTGTGAGCTGTAATTCCTGTTTAAAGAAGCTGGGTACTTGATCCCACGGATTACCATCGCTGATGCTATCGTCGGTGGCGTAGATATAACCCGCATTATTTTGACTCGCTTTATTAATCAGGCCTTGCATATCGACATTGGAGGGGGTGTCGTATACAACGTTCCATAATTTGTCCGGAGAAACCGACTTTGTCCATTCGGGGAACTGGGTTTTCATGTAATCCGAATATGAGCCTTCGAAATTCATAATATGGTCAGTGAAGCTTGCAGCAGCCGGATCAATATCGGGTTGGCCTGGATTGGCTGCAACTTCTATACCACTTTGGTGAAGGTTATCACTGATGGACTTGTAGTAAGACAAATGTTGACTATCCAGCTGAGCTTCATCTAAAAAGATGCCATCCACGCCATACCCGGATTTATAAGCATTAATATCGCTGTTTACATCGCTGGCAGAGCGATTTCCGTACTGGGTGGACACATAACCATATATTTTAACGCCTTTAGCGTGGGCTGCTTCCACAGCGGCTTTATAAGTGGGATCGACTTGGTTTCCAGGACCACTATTGGGGTTCATGATGAAGATACTGCCAGGTTTTGCATTCTGCACTTGATCCCAAAAACTGTTGCCATCGGGAGCACCATAAGCCGGAACGCCTAATTTAACGCCACTGCTGACTGTGTTGCTGGTAATGGGAGCTGTAGTATTACTGCCGTCAGTACTAGCTATGGATGAATCTTCCAGGCCGCTACTATCAGTTATAGTGGATATGTTAAAAGGGGAATTACTGGTTCCGGTGGTGTTTCCAGAAGTCGAGATGGATTCATCATCAATGTTAGTATTGCTTGCGGACGATCTGCCACCCCTATGGTGAGATTTTCCCAAGCGGGAGCTGTTTCCGGAATTTGAGGTGGATTCGTCATCACTGTCATTATTGCTTGCAGACGATCTGCCACCCTTATGGCGCGATCTTCCAGCTCTGGAGCTGTTTCCAGAATCGAAGCTGGCTTCATCGTCGCTGTCGTCATTGCTTTCGGAAGATTTACCGTTTCGATGAGACGATTTAAAGGAAGACTCTTCTGAGCTGGAGTCATCAGAATCCCAAGTGGCCTGACCGCTTGTGTCGATTTTATCTAAGTCTAAAGAATGGCGGTTTTGTCCTGTGACACTGCCTTTCGAAGAATCTAAAGCTGCAAATGAAGAATCACTGCTACTATCGCTGCCGTTACATTTACCCGATTGCCCAGCTTTGGTTTTTTGAGAGGTTTTACTGTCATAAGAAGCATACGTTGACGCAGAATTACTGCTTACTTTCATCGTGATTCTCGCTCTATATGTATATATAGTATATAAAAACATTCTTAATGCGAGAATTGCTTGCTGAGCTATTATGACTATTGCAATTTGGCTCCGCCTGCCACCCATCCCCAGATGGTCATTTAATCTCTTAAGGCAGTCCTTGGAGCGAGCATTTCAAATTGCACAAGTAATGCAGGGATCGATAGTTTTAGATTGGAAAAATGTCATTCCCGCGAAAGCGGGAATCTTACCCTTTAAAAAATATTAATTTTTATAAAAACTCAGACTTTATATTTGAAACTAATTTTTTAAACTTTTTCCGCGGAGGTTTTGGAGGTGTAACATCTTTGATTTGTTTAGCATCTATAGGATGTATATACATTGCTTGCAACAAATGCTCAACTATAGTTAGTGCTTTCTTTAAAATTTCAAAATTGGACTGAGGGAACGATGCGCTGATGCACTTCCTATATCAAATACAATTTCCAATAATTCTTTTTGCTTTGCTGTGATATAACCGCTTTGGATCATTGCATTCAACGAATCGTCGCTAGTATAGTAAGCGCCCACTTTATCTGTGAAAACTCTGTCCAAAACTGTTCTAATACCAGTACAAGCCAGTGTTAAACATTTGTCCTGTATTGCAATATAAATTTCTTTTAGCAATTTCAGAATTTCAATAGGTAGCTTTGTCATCCATTCAGGTTCTTCAAGATATTTCTCATTTGGATAACGAGTTTTAATAATGTCTTCTCTATTATGCTCAGAAAACCATTTCCAACATTCTATAAAATGCTCGTTGCAGCCTAAACACCTGAAAACTGTGTATCCTTTGTGCAGACCAATATCACATTCATATTCGGGAGAATATTCTTCATTATCCGCTGAACCTGAATTAACTTCAGTATGATTAACATATCTTTGACACTCATTGCAAAACTTAGTTGTGGTAGTGTTGGTCATATCAAGTCTCTACTAATAAAAGTGTAGAAGTAATTAATTTATTAAATTTCTATTTGAATTCACTGTTAAAATAAACCGATTTCTTACAGTATGAATGAAAAAGCTTAGATAGTTTTATCTGCACACTGCTCTAATTTGAGTCCGAAAGGATAAGATTCCCGCTTTCGCGGGAATGACAGTATTCTTGGAAGTCTATATTTTCTGATATCAACTTCTGAATGCATTGATTGTTGTCTTCAGTGACTTCCCAATACTTGCATCGAGTTCTAGCGCTTGTTTTTCCTTTTGTAGCTTGTCATGGTCTATACTTATTTTTTTGTTTTTTGCTTTCAGGCCCTGATTCGAAAAACAGAAATAGAGAACGACAACGCCCCAAGTTAATATGGGGTTATCTAATAGATAAGCAATAGCAGTCTTTATCAGTTCAGCGAAATTCATCTTGAACGCTACACCCTTCTCTCTATATAAACAATCATACAGGGCTCAGGCTGATTTCGTCTCGTGTCGTTAAGAGAAGTGACACGAAATTTTGCTGTAGGAGAGGATTGGCAGAACGTCTTCTATTTGTTGGGGAGGATTTTTTTAAATTTTTGTCATGGACGATTGTTTTTAGCTTTTTAAATTGATAGGATGCCTAAGCTGTACTGTTTGCTTGTCAGTTTTCCTTCGAAAACCGAGGATTTACCTGAACTATTGATCGTGACTCATGGGAGTCCCACTTACACTGAGACTATAAATTAAAACATTTAAAGAGAGAGCAGAGAACTTACGCAAAATAATGAAAGCAGATGTCATAGCATTATTAACACTTATTGCAGATAGGTTGGCTTGATATCTATTTTCATTATTTTGCGTAAGTTCTAAAGAAAGGCAAAGGAGAAATTGTCATGGGCAATACCATGGTCAGCGATGTCGTTGGCTTACATTTGGGCTCAAAAGGTATTGGTGTTCAAGAATTACAAGAAGCGCTCACTAAGCATGGCTTCGATCCTGGCAAGCCGGACGGTAACTTCGGACCCCATACTCAGTCCGCATTAATCAACTTTCAAAGAAGTGAGTCCTTGCCCGCAACAGGAAAAGTGGATACGGCAACGGCAACGGGACTGGGTATTACAGCGATTCCTTATGCCGACGATAGAGCCAAGTTTACGGTGGATAAGGTCTGGAGTTCCATGTTTAAAAGCGCTCCTCGTGCCAATGTTGAAAAATATCTGCCGGATATTTTAAATTCATTGTATCAGCTGAATTTAGCAGATAAATCCATGATTTTAATGGCACTGGCCACGATTCGCGCTGAAAGTGGGAACTTTGTCCCGATTAGCGAGTATCAGTCTACCTATAATACGCCTCCACGGGGTGTTCCTTACTCGTTATACGATTTCCGTAAAGACCTGGGGAATAAGGCCAAAGGCGATGGCTCTTTGTTTAAGGGGCGTGGCTTTGTTCAATTAACAGGCCGTAACAACTACGCCTTCTATAGTAAGTTATTGGGCTTGGGTACCCAGCTACTGCAACATCCCGATATGGCCAATGATAGCCACGTCGCAGCGGATATTTTGGCACAGTTCTTGAAACGTCATGAAGTCCAAATTAGAAACGCCCTCCATGAAAACGATCTACGTACCGCACGCCGCATGGTAAATGGTGGTTCCCATGGTCTGGATGTCTTTAAAGTGGCGTTTAATGCGGGGCAAAAGTCGATTGCTTAGCTAAAACTGTGGAAATCTGGAATTTAAATTCCAGGTTTCCACTTGTACTGTGTTTCTTAGCTTTTTATTTGTGCTTGCTTAAAGAAAATTCAAAGTTCTTTGGTGCTTTTTGTGTTTGAAATTTATTTTTTAGGCCTTTTAAAAAACCAAAGCTTGAAAAAAACCTGATGCTATATTAAATTTAGTTCATCAATAAAGTTAAAGCAGTAGGTCCCCTTAAACTATTGTCTTGATCACAAGATTAATTTTGATTTTGTTGATAAAGATGAGCTTGGTTGAGAATTAGCAACACCTATTGAATTCCTGGTATTCCACGCATTTCTTGAAGAGTAAAAACCTGTGACAGCACGTTCTACTCGATAAGAGGGTTGTTTTGTTTTGCAAAATTTATAGGCAGTACCTTACTATATAAGGGAGAAGCGCACCGTGCTTTTAATTCCAAGTGTTGATCAATTCAATGATGTCACTATTTATCAAGATTCTGCAAAAGATTTTGTATTCTATGTGATGCCAAATGCGCCCACATTGCGGAAAGATAGCAATGGGAAAAACGTTTTTGAGTTTTTGAAATACCGGGAAGATGCATCCACTGTAAAAGAAGGAGCCTCTGCTGGCGGTGGCTATATTCAATTCGATTGTGAATTCCATGTGCCTGATGATCAGTTGAAAAAAATTACCGATAAATTGCAAGAGAGAGTTAATCAAAAGTATTCTGGCCGTAGTGGCAGCCCTCCTCAGGTTCAAGTCGCCCAACCAACTTGGGTTGATGGTTCCATTCAGCTCCTGACTTTTGAAGCCAAGCCTGATGGTAGCGGGATGATTAGTCATACGGTTACCGGTGGTAAACCATCGTTAATCGGTTCCAATATTGCCTCATTTTCAACTGAATTAACCCAACGGGGTGCTGCATTGATGTGGCAGGCATGTCAAATGGCCAATATGCCGATTGCCGTTGTTTATAAGTTGAAATTTTTGGCACAAACTCCCAGCTTGAATATTCACGGTTACCTGTATACCCGTCAATTCCAACAACATTTTGAAGAAATTACAAAACAGATTGATGAAAGTGTCTGGGGCGATACCAACGAAGATTACAAAAAAACCGTTCAAGATACCTTCTCTAAATTTGGTATCTCGGGTGTCGATGTTATCGGATGGAATTTAGGCACCGATCCCGATGCTGAAAAATTTAAAACTCAAATGGTGCAACAGGTCTGGAGTTCTATTCAAGATCAATTTAAAGAAGCCACTAAAGATAAATTTGCTCCCACACCGGCAGATACCGATGGTGGAAGCTACGAACATCAAATGCGGAAATATACCCAAACCGCAACAACAGATATTCATATTTATATCAACCAAAATCAGGTTATTCCTTGGGAAATTAACCCTCAAGCCACGATGCAGGGTTTCCTGAGCGGAAAAGACGGTGCCGGACAAGCCATTAAGAAGGACGATTACTTCAAGGAAATCTCCCTGGATGATCCGTTCTTCAAAATGCTCAAGGTTTCGGCATACTGCAACGCGGACTTTGCCAATGACCCCATTTATTCCGTAAAGCTTCATATTCAGTACGGTCAAACGGTTCAGGACTTTCTGTTTAGAGATGCGTCTACTGTTGGTGTTTTCCAACAGTATATTGAAGCCGCTTTGGGGAATAAATATACCTACTCCGCAGTGGTTGCTTTCAAAAACAGCGATAAAACCCTGACCATTCCTCAACGGACCACGGATGAAACCCGTCTGGTTCTGAGTGTTCAGGACATGGGTGTCTTGAAAGTTAACATCATGGTCGGTAACTTTAACTGGGATGCGATTAATACGGCACAAGTGCATATTCGATACAGTGACACGGGTCGTGGCGTTCCGATGCAGGAAGACATGTTGAAGCTGGATCAAACAACGCCGTCGCAGGTCTATCAACGTTTAACGATGACACTGATCGATCGTCCTTATGAGTACAAGGTGACCTACTTCCTGAAAGATGGGCAAAACATCGCTACTGAATGGAAGCAGGAAACCTCTCCCAACTTGATGATCAATGACATTTTTGCCGATCGTTTAGCCGTTAAATTATTGGCTTCCGGTGGTTTTGATCGTATCCAGAAAATGGTCGTTGATCTTAGTTATGACGATTCGACACACAACTACAGTTCTGAAAAAACGATGGAATTGAGTGCCGATCAAGACTTTGCAACCTGGATTCTGCCTTTGTGGGATCAGGCGCCAAAAGGCTTCAAGTACCGCACAACCTTAATCTACAAAGATAGCCATAGTGACCAGGCTGAGTGGAAAACAGCAAGTGATTCACAAACGATTATTGTGGGTGAAATCATCGCGGATTACCTCACCGTTGACTTCATTACGGACTTGATTGACTTCACAACCATCCGGTTAGTGAAACTCAATCTGCACTATGTGGATGCTGCGAATCAAATCGATGCAATTGAGGATGTGGTATTTACAGCGGCGAAGAAAACCGCGCCAGCCTGGAAGTTGCCAATTAAAAATAAAGCATTGAAGCAGTACACCTACAAGGTTACGTACTACAAAACCGATGGCACCCATGTCGATAGCGCCGAGATAACAACCAAGGATGGCGATCTGGTTCTGGATCCGAGTGTGGTCGCAACCCCGGTTTAATTCTTCACAAGTCTCCTCCCCCCTTGGGGGAGGAGACTTCTAAACAATAAATACGTCATTCCCGCGAAGGGCGGTCTTTAGCCGTTTCCCTTTAGGGATTACGGATAAGGATATCTGTAAGATTAATCTCATCCGCTATAATTGAGGCTAGTATCCGATGTTGTACTTTGAAGCGCCCTACCAAATCATCGATGGTTTAACCATTCTGCGGGATCATGCTGACCCCTTGCAGTTCTACTATTACCCCTTGGCGCCTCAGTTGGCACAAAACCCGGATGGCAGTCCGTGCTTTCTGTTTGTAAAGTACCGGCAAGATTTATCGAATTTGCCTCAAGGCTGCCAACCTGGCGGCGGTTTCCTTAACTTTGACGTGGATCTGCGCGTTGACGAGGACCGTTTGAATAATGCCGCCCAGCAGTTGAAAAGCCGCTTGAATCTTAACGATACTCCCCGGCTGGCTCCCATCGATTATCGTAAGGGAACCACACGGTTAATCTTCCTGGATGCTCAAGATCCCAATGCTAATAGTCCGGCGGCCAACACGGCCAATGCTGGCACCAGTAGCTCAGAGGATAGCTCGGCAACACCGACTTCCAGCACACCCGCGGGTCAACCTAAATTTGTAGAAAAAGCCAGTTACTATGCAACACCGTCTCTGTATGGTGATAATCGGGCTTGTTTCTCGGTTCAACTGTCCGCACAGGGTGCCACCTTAGTGCAAGAAACATTGGATGCCAAAACATCCATGATTGGTGTGGTTTATGACTTGGTTTTCGTCGGCTTGCGTCCCGCGTATCAAGTCAACTTACAAGTGGATTGGAGCCAGGTTTATAGCTTTGTTGAAGATCACTTCAAAGCATCGGTGCTCTTTTTCTCGGTTGATATCGATAATGTGACTGAAAAACTGATTGAAGACCGCGTTATTAAATTGGATGTCGTGAGTTTTGGTGCCGGAGCCTCAGACGCTGACATCATCGGAGAGAAGGACGAAGCCGTTAAGTTCGTTAAAGGCTTTATCACCGAAAAGTTCTTCCAACCCTCCATGAGCCCCAACAAGGGCGAAACAGACAATTGGGCGTCTCAACTGGGCAGTACACTGAAATCATTCAAACCCGATAACATTGGCTATACACGCAGAACCTACGACCGCACGGATGTAAAAACCTTGCAGATCAACATGCGGGAAAAAGCCGCTGTTGAACGTCGTATCGTTCCTCAGGGTCACCTTGAAGGCTTGCTGGATACCCTAAAAAACTATCCGAAAGACGCTTACATTAAAGAAGTTGATTTAGCCGATCCCTTCTTCCAGCAAATGAAAGTGGATGTTGTGGGTGGGGCAGCCATTGCAACCGATCATATCGATCGCTTGGCGGTGCACGTTCAATACACCGACGATCAACCTCAAGACACCTTGCTTGCCAATGCAGGCGATACGACTAAAATGACCTGGGCTTTGAAGCCCGATAAAGGGTTTGATTACAACTATAATTATCAGGTCTTTTTCAAACCTGACGCTCCTGATGGAATTAATGATCAGGTCGTATCAGGAACAATCAAAAGCAATGCCAGCAAGTTGATTGTTGATCCGCGTGATCTGTATCAAATCCAAAAAGTGCGTGTCCAAGCGGTTAATTTACCGTTTGATCGCTATACGCAGGTTGAAGTGAATTTAAGATACACCGATGCAGCGACTAAAAATACGCTTCAAAAAACCATCCTGATTTCTCAAACTGCGGCTGCGGATGACTGGAGTTTCCGAACGCCTCCTGATGAATCGTTAAGTTACGACTATCAACTCACTTACTATGGTGCGGGTGCTCAACCGATTCAACTGGATTGGGTAAACAGCAAAGATCCGGCTGTTTTAGTCGGTGATCCCTTCCCAGATGCCTTGAATATAACCGTTGTACCGGCAGGCGATTTCACTAAAATCCAACGCATGATGATCGAGCTGACTTACGACGATGCTCCCAATAATATTCACGAACAGCAAACGATTTCCTTCACCAGTTTGAACGATATGAAAGTGTGGTCCCCGCATATCCAAAACCGGATGAAGCGGGATTATTCCTATTCGGCCATTGTTCAATTTAAAGATGGAACCGTAAAACAGTTTCCACCCGTTCCCACAAGCGATACCTTGCTTTTTGTCGGTGATATCTATAAACGAACCTTCAAGCTGGATATCAGTGTTAAAGGACGTCCTTTCAGTGAAGCGGGACTTCGTAAGATCGTGATAAACCTTGGCTATGCTGATGCGAAAAACCAAATTAATTTGACTAAGGAAGTGGTGCTCAGTTCCATAAACGATACCTATGAGTGGTCTTTCGCCATGATGGATCCGGAAGCGGATAGTTACACGTATGAGATTACTTACTTTAGTACGGATGGATTTAAGCAACGCCAAACTGCTCAATCTAGCAATAAAACGGTATTGCAACTTACCTCAGCAATGCCCGCATCAGTTTAGGAGTTTAAAACATGCTTGCTTTAAAGCCTTTATTTACCCTTAACCGCGTTACCGTATTTGGTGATAACGCTGATCCGGATCAGTTTTACTATCTGCCGGAACAGGTCCACCTGGCCACCGATAATAGTGGCAAGCCTCAATTTACCCTGATTAAATACATGCGGGATATTACGGATAATCCGGACTGGACGGAAGGCGAGCAGTTGGGCGGCGGCTTCTTGATTTTTAGCGTGAACTTGTCTTTGGATGCGGATACACGCTCGCAAATCATCCGTCAGGCGAATAAATTCAGTAAAGGAAGTCCTAACTTAGCGACTGCTCCTTTTACCGATGGAACGGTTCGTGTATTGGCTTTAGATGCAACCAATGCGCCTGTTCAGGGACGCATTCGCTTTGTTGAAAATGTAATCGGAACAACCAAGCCATCTTTGTTTGGTGATTTGCAAGCGACCTTTTCTCTGGAACTTTCCCAGGAAGGCGTCACGATGCTAGAGCAGGCCTTTGAAAAAGGTGGACAGCCTATCGGTCTGGTTTACGACATGACCTTTTTGGGCTTGCGCCCCGCTTTTGACGTCACCGTAAAAGCTGATTACAGACGCATTTACGAAGAATTTAACGCGAAATTGGCCGCTCAATACATGATGATTCGCGCAGAAATTGAGGCGGGTTTCCAAAAGCTGATTGAAAATAAAGCCATTGAAGTGACGGTTAACTCTTATACGACCGATGCCAATATGCGCGAACAACAACAAAACGCACTGAAGTTTTTCACGGACAATTTATTGAAAGACTTCTTTACGCCATCCCTTCAAATGCCTGCGGCGCAAAGTACCTCCCTTTTAGGAGAATTGGCTGGTATGTTGGGCTTGCCCCAATCGGCCAACCGTCCTGCGAGTAACCCCAGTGCCCCAGCGGGTCAAGGTGCTGCTACACCTACTACCCAAACTGCGGCTGCCCGCCCAACAGGCACTGCGACGGCAGCTCCTCCTGTAACAACGACACCACGAACAGCCAGTACCTCGGCTGCTTCTATTGCAACGGCAGGAATGGCTAATCCAAGCCGCGCGATTACAACAACGGCACCCACGGGTACCGCCGCAACAACTGGACCCAGCGGTAGTTCAGGAACAACAACACCTACAGCAACGACGCCGACTGCATCCACAACGGCGACGGCTACTCCCGCTCCTTCGGCAAGTTCAACTGCAACAACACCCGTCAGTACTACTGCAACGAGTACAGCAAGCACAACTCCCAGTGGAAGTTCAGGAAGCACTACGACAACCACTACGACCACTTCAACAGCAAGTCATCCCACAGCCACCACGACAACTACGACAACAGCCGGATCGGCTGCATCGCGTCCGACTACAGCAGCATCCAGTGGTAGTTCTTCTTCATCGGCAGCGCGTCCGGGTGGAGCGAGTGCTGCTACGACACCCGCAGCGGGTGCAGCAGGCGGTAGCAATTTAGCGCTTGGTTTTACCATGCGTTATGTTCATCAGGATGAACTTAAAACCTTTACGATGAGTTGGAAAGAGGCTGCTGCAACAGAACAGCACCATACGCCGAACGGCACCTTCGGTATCATGTTGCGTGGGCTCAACAAAAGTGAACATTTTATTTCTGTCAATTTAGATGACGATTTCTTCAAGCGCCTTAAGGTCATGATCGATTGCCCGACACCGTTTGCCAGTGTTGGACTGAGTCAAGTTAAAGTTCACTTGGAATATGGAATTGGGAACAATGGACAGCCGCTTTATGTGGATGACGTTGAGTTAAAGCCCGATGCCACCGGCCATATTACGCCCCAGGAATTAACAACGGCACTGGATGCGCGTCGGGAACTTTCTTACAAGTACCGGGTTGATTTTTACTTCGATCCCAGCACCAGTATTCGTGGTCAAAAAATGCACTACACCACGGAGATGCTCACGTCGATGGATCGAATGTTGACCATTGATCCGGCCACTTATGTCGGCATGATGAATATCAATGTTACGGCGGGTGAATTGAGTTTTGATCAGATTCCTCGCGTACAAGTGAAAATGGGCTACGATGATGCAGCCAATAACTTTCATGTGGAAGACAGCTTTGTCCTGAGCAAGGATAAGACCAACTTCGACTGGCGCCTGCGTCTCAGCGATCCAGCTCAAAAAACCTATTGGTATGATGTCACCTACTTCCTGCCGGATGATCGCAGCATTCAAATGCCGCGCCAAACTGCCAGCGGACAAAACCTGGTGATTAACGAACCTTGGCAGGATCGTCTGGATCTACTCGTTGATGCCTTGTGGGACGACACCATCTCCCATTTTGTATTGCAACTCGACTACACGGATTCCACGAATAACTATCGCTATTCCACCGTCAAACGCATGGCGAGTGTGAACGAAATTCCGTTGAATCTGAGTATCCCTCTCTTGGATAGAGCGAATCGAAATTATAAATATCAAATTACGGCTTTGGGAAAAGACAACAGTGTTCGCAGAATTCCGTCAACGCAGGCGGAAGACACTTATCTGCTGATGTCGCCTCCTGCACCGGCGATACCCACACCGTAAACAGAAATAAAATTCCCCTCTTGGGAGGGGTGGCGGCGGAGCCGACGGGGTGGTTTCCATAACGGGAGCCCACAAGGGACTCCCCTACAAAAAGACTTTACCTAAAAATGATGAAAACCAAAGGAAGAAGGCTATGACAAAAAGAGCTTTCATTGTCGGTATTAACGATTATCAGAATTGGCAAGCAGTGCCTCAACTCAGCTTTCCAAACCTGCAATACTGCTGTGCGGATGCGGAAGCCTTTGCCAGACAACTCGTAACCAATCAGGGCTTCGCTCCTGAAGATGTTCTTCTTTGTGAAAATACGGAAGCCACGCTTAATTCCATCCTGGGTGGTTTACAAAACATGCTGTCTCAGTCCCAACCGGGAGATGTCGCATGTTTTTACTTTGCCGGACACGGCGGCTATGTGCCTGAATCCGGTTGGGGACATCCGAGCGCTCGATACTATCAAAGTATTGTGCCCTACGATGGCGCGGGCATGATTTTTGATGAGCAATTACTCAGTATTTGCCAAACAGGATTGAACTCCGGCGTCAATTTAACTCTGATTTTGGATACGGGCTATGCGGGTCAGGTGGATCAAAATACACAAGGTGTGCGCGGTTTTGGTTGGACGACCGATATGCGGAATGCCTTTGTGAATCAGGCACGGACCATTATTCCACTGGTGGGTATAACCGATGTTTCTTTCCTGGAGAACAATATTTCGAATCCCCAAGCCAGCGGTATGGGTGTCACTATGACGGTTAATTCCGATAAAAACTGGGTGGACGGCGCGCAAGCTGTTTTGCTGAGCGCCTGTGACTTTAACCAAATGGCGAATGAAAATGCCAATCAAAGTCATGGCCTCTTAACCACCGCTCTGTTGGATGTATTAAACCAAAGTGGCACGGGCGGTATCCGTCACGACCAGCTACTTCGTACTTTGCAGGAGAAAGTCGGTGTTGCTTCTAATCATAAGCAAACCCCTCAGCTGAGAGGTCGCTTATCACTACAAGGACAAAACTTCTTGAATAATTAGAGACCCAAAAAATCCTATTCCGCCCATCGACCAACGACTCGAATTCAAAAAGAACTAGCAAAAGGAAATGGTAAATCACTACTTGTAACTAACCTGAAAGTTTAATCAAATTTGGGCGGAATTTTATTTTTTACAACAATCAATAGAAATATCAGACGTTAGGATTTAAACTTAATTAGCAAAGGGAGAGAGATTATGACTACAAAACGCGCATTAGTCGTGGGAATTAACGACTACGCCACCAACTGGACCTATACAACGCCTCACTGGTTTCAACCGCTTAATTGCTGTGTGGCCGATGCCAATGCATTTTGCGATACCTTAATCAACGGTTTTGGCTTTGATGGCAGCAACGTTACGCTGTTATTAGATTCTGATGCGACTCACGACAACATTATCAACACATTGCAAAGTTTGCTGAATCAATCTGAAGCAGGCGATGTAGTTTGTTTATACTACTCGGGTCATGGCGACCGTTTTCCTGAAGCCGGCTGGGAAGGCAGCAGCAGCCGTTACTATGAAACCATTGTTCCCTGGGATGCCAACATGATTACAAGTCATGAAATCGCTGCTTTGGCCGATGGACTTGAACCGTCTTACGTTAACTTCACCATTATCTTAGACAGTTGCCACTCTGGCGGCGTTTACCTGAGTGCGGAAGATCAACCGGCTGGTGTCAAAGGTTACGCTGCCCCTGATGATTCAACCATCTCCTCCTTTGTTGAGAGCGTTTTGTGTGTTCTTCCCTGGATTTGCTCCAGCCCGGACAGCGTAAACGGAAACGTATCCCAGCTCTCCAAAAATGATGATGGCAGCGTCAGTATGTATATCGATCCTGCCAAAGATAATCCTTACGATGCAAAAGCGACCCTCTTCAGCGCATGTAACTACGACGAAACCGCAGGCGAAAGTACCGATATCGGTCATGGCTTCTTCACCAAAGCAATTATCGATGCAGTGAATGCTTGTGGTTACACCGTGAATTACACAAGCTTTTTGGATGCAATTCGCAATGCGGTTGCGGCATACACCAGCACGCAAAATCCTCAGTTGCGTGGCCGTCCTGCTCGCTTGGAAGAAAACTTCCTTGAAGGATGGACTTACAGCATCGCTTCAGCGGAGACATCAAATTCCGCTGCTGCCATCGGTTAGTAAATTTACCTTGTCCCCCTGCCTGATTCAGTTTAACTGTCTAAGGCAGGGAGATTGGGTTTTTTGGTTTCAAAAAAGCAAAGGATAATAACCATGACTCTGTATGCACTTTGCGCGGGTGTAAGTGATTATAGCCAATGGCGGAACATTGGTTGGAATGCTCCCGATCTTCCCTATTCGGTTAAAAATGCGGAAGACTTTGCCCAGATTTTAATGACAAGCTTTGGTGCACTTGCAGAGAATGTGGGAATACAACGCGATACATGGTGCTCTTCCGGGAATTTTTTGACGGCCTTCCATGATCTCATTCAAAAAGCGCAGCCAGGGGATTCCCTCTGTGTATTCTTTTCAGGACATGGAACACGTCTGGCAGGTTCTGCTATTCCAGACAAGCCCGCTGAGCTTTGGTACAATGCTATTTTGCCTTATGGCGGTTCGGCGGTTACGGATTACGATATTGCGTCTCTCACACAGGTGTTAGATGCCGCTAAAGTAAGTTTAACCGTCGTTTTAGATACAGGCTTTGTGGGTGGTGTTCGCCCTGTTCCAGGAGCACCTCAACCTGTGGGTATTGCATTGGGAGATCCTGCACGTGAAAGCTTTGTTCAATACTGCCATACCTTAGTCCCTGTTGGTTTGGGTATTCAAAACCCCATGGGCACATTGGCAGGCAATATTTCCGCCATTACGAAAACACCTACAGGACAGCTTGCTATTACATTGCCTGCCAATGCGACTCAGGTGGAAGCTGCCAAAGCTGTTGTTTATACTGCTTGTGCCGAGGATGAAGTCGCTTGGCAAATTCGAGATCCTAAAAACACGGATCTTCAAAACAGCCTTTTCGTATCCGCCTGGAAACAGGTTGCAGCGGTAGCAAATGGCCCGCTTTCCTTGACTCATACGGACTTGCTGGCTGCTTTGAGAACACAAAGCGATCAGCTGATGACACAAGCTGTGCGACGTATCGCCAGCTATTCGCATTTTACACAAGTACCCCAACTCTATGGCCCAGCTTCTGCATTGTCTCAAAAAGCTCTCTCTGCAAATGCTGCGGGCGTTTCAGGTTAATGTCATTAGACGATATTCCAGAGGATTCTGCTTCCAGTGCAACGGATGATTCGTCTGTTGATCTTAAGTTGGAAGCCTACCGTTTGCGGTTATTGGCGACTGTACAGGATTGGCATTTACTGGCCGGTGGTACGGCGCAAACATGGACAGAGCAGGTTCGGGAAGTGGAACGCCTTTTTGCTCCCCTAGGAAATGGGGTTGAGCCTAAGGATTGGCGTCAATTTTCCAAGCTCTGTAGCGATGGTTCACCGGTGGAATGGTGCGAGCGTTTGAGTGAAGAAGATACCCCCCATGGCCCCGCTTATACCATCGATCCAGCTCCCTATACTATGGACGATAACCATAAAATTCCGATGGCGCGCCAGTCACTGGAAATGTTATTGGCTCAGGAAGGCTTGGATATCAGCCTTCCTGGCGATCTAATCCGGATTCTCAATGGTGAGTTTCTCGATCAACCAATACCACTAGAAGCCAGCCAGGGCGTAGCCAGTTTATGGATGGGCGTTGAGCACCGACCCGATCGCGCCAAACGACTCATTAAACTGTATATCAACTTAAACTGGCGTCACATGCCGGAGCCCTGGGAGCAACTCTCCTTTGCACTCACCCGGCTCGGTTGCCCACCGGATGATTTAACAGCTTGGTTGATTCGTCCCTTAGGGATGCAAGGCTATCCCAAAATGTTAGCTATTGCGCTTTCCGCCGATGCAAGGCCGGGTGCTAAATTGTATTACCGCATGCATCAAATGGATAAGAATCGTCTTTTTCAAATTGTTGAAGGCGCTTCCTGGCCCCGGGTACCCTTTGAAAATTATTTGAAAACGGTGCTCAATAGCGGGGAGTTCTGGAGCGATGGGAATACGGGTATCGGACTCGGTCTACGGGGTGAGGCGGGCTTAACGAGTCTGTCTCTCTTCCATTATGCGTCCCCTTATTTTCGTAACGATACGGACCTCCGACATGCCGTTTTATCGGCTTCCCCCGAGTTCTCCTGGAAAAGTGAAGGTTTCCGCTTGAGTTCTCGTTTGCTGGAAGTACCGGACGAGCAGCATCATCGCTTGCGTCATTTATTAGGGTTTAGTGTCCATGCCAACGGACGCACGGGTTTACGTCTGTATTCCCGAACCGGTTATTTGGCGGGCTTGCAGTGATGAACAAAGTTGCAGATAAGCTAGTTCTTACAGAAAAATTCTCGCTTAAGACCGTACAAATCCAGGCTGCATTAGCCTTTTTGGAAGCTGCACAAAGTTCATCGAATCAATCTTTTTTCGGGTCTTTTGTATGTCGTTTGAATCAATCGAATGGAAGCCAGAAGGACGATTGGACTGTCTTTAATACGGCGCTTACCGCGCAACACTTAAATCAATTGCTCAGCAAGGCACCGTTTAATTATTCGGTTTTGGGTGGGGAATCACTTCCTACCATGATTCAGTCGGCGTCTTCGTTTCTGAATCGCTCTCAGCACAACACACCCGCCGGTAGTTTTTCGTTTTGGCCGCTTGGAAACCCATATCAGGCTAAACCGGATTTAGATGACACGGCATTGGCCCTCAGTGCTGTGCATGCAGATTTTTATAAATTAGATGCCTATGGGGTGGAAGTTTTACACCACACGCCTACAGTCTCGCATGAGTGTTCTCCACTTGAGGCAGAGAGAGAAGAACTGAGAAATAAGGCGTGGGAGCTTTTTCCCCCTTATCGTTATAGTCGTGGCATGACGTTGGCTCTGCAAAGCCGCTGGGTTGAGACATACCCAGGTGTTTTTTCGACATGGATTTTTCAAGAGCAATCATCCAATAATACCGATCCTATTGTGATTGATGCTGTAGCCCTAGCCCATATTTGTCGTTACCTATTAGATATCGGATCAACGGATATACCCGGCTTAGGGGAAAGTCTGACACTTTTAAGCGGTCTTTTATCGCATTGTTTAGAACGGATTCAATCTACAGCCTCTTTAAAAAAGGCGATGCAGAGTTTACCTTTGGCGCAGTGGATGCCTTACTACCGATCCTTGCCTCATTTTTTATCGGCATGTGCGGCACTGAGCACGCCCCATGCTTCATCCCCTGATTTAAGCCCGAAAATTGAAGCGATTCATAAAAAAGTGAGCGCTCTCTTCGTACAGTCCCTTGAAGACGACTTCTCCAATGATTTTACGAGTCAATTGTGGCTTTGGGATGCAGCGGTTCACTGCAATTTAACCTTATCTTCAAAAGATTTAACGGATTTATCGGCCTTGCAGCAAGCGGATGGCGGATGGCCGGAGATTGAAATTTGTACTGATTTGCAAGGGGATTGGCGTTGGACAAGTCGTACTGTGTCCACGGTGATTGCTCTCAATTTGTTATCGCAACATAACCCTATCCCAGGATCTCGCTGAAAAATTTTCTATATTTATGAGTAGAAGGAGTTAACCCGACTATGCTAAATCTTTTTGACCCGATTACAGTCCCGGGTGTTGAACACGTCACGGTTTATCATGACGATCAAGACCCCAACAAGTTTTACATGCTTCCTGAATTTCCAACCATTTCCCGCTTACCCAGTAATTCGGGTAATCCTAAGGGCGATCTTCAATTTAGCTTGGTGATGTTTGCACGCGATTTTCGCTTAATGCAAGATGCCGCTAAAAATTTAACCGGTACGGAAACCGAAGGCGGCTTATTTGCCATGACGACTGAACTTAGCGTAAGTGCTGAGGATCAGGCTAAAATCATCGCCTACCTTAAATTTAGCTTGAAAGGTGGCTGGCGTCCGCTTTTGCAAGCCGGTAGTGCCAAAATGGTTTTCCAACAAATTTTTTCCATGGCGACTGCTCCCGTGACATTGGCCTACCCAACATGGGTGGACGGCAAAGTGGAATTCTCTTTAATTCCATCGGCGGGTAATACCTTTGTAAAAGCTCAAGAAGGCTCTGATAAACCGTCTTTGATGACGACCAACCTGGCGAACTACAGCGCCTTATTGGGACAGGAAGGTGTTGAGTTAGTTCGTGGCATGCTCGATAGAGGCATGACCCCGGGCAGTGTGAATTATACCGTTTCTTTCATGGCTCGGATTCCAAGCATGACGGTTAGCGTTAAAGGGAACATGTCCGACATTTATAAGCAAATTCGAAGTTTGGCTATTCCCTATATGTATGCAAATCGTTGCTATTATCGCTATCCAACATTTAATAAATTGTCTGAAGTTGAAGAACGAGTAACCAGCTTAAAAATTAAAGTGACGAGCAGTGACTTTTCCCAGCTTGCTGCGGCTGGAGGTACACCTGCCGCAGCAAGCAACGATATGGCGACACAAATCCAAACTAAATTGAACGATCTCGCCTTTGGCATTATTCAAGATATTTTGAAAAATCAATTCTGTACACCGTCTTTCAGTGCCGCTGCTGCAAGCGATCCCGCTGCTGCAGGCACAAGCAGCTCGGGTGCACCGTCTGATCAACGGGGTTGGATGAAACCTAACCAAAGTATGACCGGTGAATTGGATGTTGAAATTACCTACGACAAAAACCTGCCTGTGACCAAGTATCCCGGTTGTTCTTTGCTGACACTCTGTACGGCCGATGAAGCGAAGAAACATTTTGTTGCTGCGGATCTTAGTGATCCCTTCTTCCAAATTTTGGATATCTCGGTTCAAGTGACGGCAGATTTCCAAAACGATCCGATTGCGGCCATCAAAATCTTTATGGATTACAAAGAAACCGATGAAACCACCGGGATGGTAAAAACCGAAACCCAGGAATTCATGTTTACTACCGGTGCGGAAGTCTATCGTTTCCAAACCGTGATGGCAAAAACGAAAGATGGAACGCCAAAAGACAGCTATACCTACCACAGCCAAATTATCTACAAGGCATCCTCTAAGCCTGAACTTACTCCCCCTGTCGTTTCTCGCGATCGGGCTTTGATTATTGGCTATAACCAATTGAGCTGTGTTCGGGTACAAACAACATTGGGTTCAGTTCCTATGGATACCATTAGTCAGGTTCAGGTGCATTTTGAATATCCTGGTTCCAATTTACCAACGGCTAAAAAAGATTTGTTTTTATCGCCCACACGTACCACTGACAGTTGGTTTACCTATACCAATGGCAATGCATCCCTGGATTACCAAGTACAGCTGACTTATATGCTGACAGGCGGTCAACAGTTGAAAATGCCGGCTCAAACATGCAATAGCAATACCTTTATTGTGAACTCGCCATTCAACGATATCTTGAGAGTTACATTTGCACCGCAAGGTCAGTTCCCCGCTATCGCTAGTATTTTATTGTCGGTGAAATACGAAGATAAGGATCAAGGGTATGTTCAGGAAGCCACCCACACCTTCCTGAGTTTAGCTGATAGTTGGCAGTGGTCCTTGCCTGTATTGGATAAAACCAAACGCACGTATCAGTACCAGGTAACAGTCACCAACGCGGACGGTAGTTCCGATCAAGGGGATTGGAAAAGTTCGGCTGAAACAACCTTGTTAGTGGGTCAAACGGCGAAACAAATGCTGGAAGTCGATGTTGTTTCTTCTCTCATCGATCTTCAAAAACAGTACAAGCTTGTTATTGCCCGTCTTGATTACGAAGACGAAGCCAACCATGTCAGTGAAAATCAAATTTTCCAAATTACCGGTGCCAATGCGGGTCAGCCGCTCACTTGGAAAATTCCGCTTAAAAACCCCGCAATGAAGAGCTATACCTACAAGCTGGATGCCTACGGTTTCGACAGTGCCAACAATAAAAGCATCGGGCCGGTTAAAACGGAAGATCCGCTGCTCGTTATCCAGATTTAAAGTTTTCTCGTAGGGGAGTCCCTTGTGGGCTCCCGCTTGAGAATTTGAAATAGGGATATAAATTCCCCTCTTTGGAGGGGTGGCAGGCGAAGCCTGACGGGCTGGTCCCCAAGAAGACACAGGACTACAAAAACCTTGGGCGGGAGCCCACAAGGGACTCCCCTACAAGTTAAATATCTATCAAATATTAATTGGAGTTCCGCGATGGAAACGCTAAGACCTCGTATGGCCATACTACAGGCTAAACCGATCCTCCCGATGGTTCAGCCTGTGGCGATGACTTTGAAGCAACCTGTGATTGCAGGGCAAAAATTTAATCCACTGACACTGGCTTACCTCAAAATGGTGGCGTGGCAACAAAACAATGCCCCGGCTTTTAATAGTGCTCCAACTCAAACAGGTGTGGCTTATACCTCCGTGAATGGCAGCTCGTACTTTATTCCCAATGCCAGAGTGAGTATGCGGATGAAGGGCAGTACCACACCGGATGTTTTCCTCCAGCGGAAAGCGACAAGTTCGGGAGATGTTGGCTACACACTCCGAGTGACCTTTGAACTTAGACGTTCTGAGAATCTATCGGATAGCGCGCGAGCCCTCCCATTGGATCAATTTTCCATTAGCTTGCAATCCGGTTCTGGAGCCATTATTCAGTTTCCGTCTCAAAACATTACGGTATTACCCGCTCCGGACGGGGGAGATCCGGACATCGTGCAGAAGCTTGCCGTCGAAGCACCTGTGGATGTGGATCAAGTCGTTAATATTTTGCAGAATGATGCCCAGGCGCATTTCACGCTTCAGGCTGCGGTGCATTATCAAATCATCGTTGATCCCAATCAGCCACCGCCTGTCAACAATCTTCCTCCTGCAGTGCGTCAGCCTCTGCATGTGATGCCCTATCGCCCCGCCATTAATATGGCAACCATGCGTGCCGAATCTGTGGCTCCTATGGCAATCAATCCGCAACTCATGAGGATTCGACGCTTTAACCCGACCAATCAGCCGCTTCCTCCTATACAACCGGTTGCAATTGCGCTTCCTCCTCCTCCCCCCATAACGCCGCAATCGAATGAGGCCAGTACGACCCGAGGAGGCTTGGCCTCGAAAGCACTTTTCGGCTTGGGTAAATTGGTGAAAGCGGCCATTGAATCCTCAATTAATAATGCGGCCAATAACACTGCTAATGGGACTCCAACGACGAGTGATCCAAATAAAAAGCTCGATGTATCGACACTCACCCAATTCCTTTTCGACTCAGCCAATGTACCTACGAATACACAATCTAATCCGAATGCTCATCCCGCACAGGCCATTATGTCTTTGGCTTTGGCTAATACCGCAAGCTCGGGTTTAGGGGCCTATTTCCCTAAAACCACGCCGAAAAACAGACCGATATATGCGGGTGTGGATAGCAGCTACGGTGATAACCCGGATGCAGTTTGGGTCACTTCTAATCTGGGTTATTTCAAAGAATCTGCGGTTCCCAACCAGTTTTATATTCTTCCCGATGGCTATTCTTTATCGCTGAATATCGAGAAAAGCATACCTAATATGACTGTGTTGATGACACCCAACCCCGATCCCAATGCAACGGGCTCCAGTGCTTATAAAATTCGTGTCAGCTTTGGAATTGCCCCCTGGGTCGATGCGAGTCGGAAACGTGATTTACGGACTTACCTGAGCAGTCAATTGGGTATTGTATACCCAGACTTGGTTTTAGGCGGGTATACCGGCGGTACGTTTGAGCCGACCCGTCTTTTTGATCAACTTGGCAGTTCTGCATTAGGCAGTACCATGGGCCCGGATGGTAAGCCCATTATCCAGAGCGTTAACCCCGCCCAACCCTTTGAGTTTATTCTCGATTGCACGATGGAATTTTATACGCTCCTGTCCAAATTGCTGGTGTCCAATGACGGGCAAGGCATGAAGGGTAATGTGCATATTCAATTGAAGACGGATAGTACAGCCAATGCCGCACCCAGCGATGTGGTGGTTCCAGTTTCACTGCGTTTGGATCAAGTGGCAAACCACCCCTTGATGAGTGGATTGGTTGCCATGCCGACTGCGGATGCGGACAAGTCCGATGATGCGGATGAGGCGACCATGAATCCAACTCAAATGATGATCTCCAATCCGTCGCAATTATCGGTTTCGGTTGAAAGCGTCATTAGCACATTGCTGTTTACGCAAGACGATCTCCCTCCTGTGAATGCCGCTGTTGCAACCTCCACACCGACCAGTTTAATGTTGGGCCCGAATGGTATTGTTACCATCGATCTCAAGCCCCCTCCGAAAGTATCGGCTTGGACCAGTGTAGCGGTTGATTATGACGGCATTGCCGTTAAGCTCGATGCCGCTCGGGTTTTGAATCAAGTGCATCAGATGGCGAGTTCTTCCAGCTTTAAAACGGCTCTGAAGTTGAATTGCTATGCCTTGGCACATCCTGAGTTTCTGCCACCAGAACTGACCAATATTATTGGCTTGCACGTTCAACTTCAGAACACGTCCATGCCAGCTCCTCAAGCTGGTGAGACATCGGGTGCCGGGATTCAGGATATCTACGTGACTCGGGATAAACCGACACCCACTGTGAATATTGCGTACAGCTTGGCGGATGTATTGAACGGTGCGTCGCTCGATCAACCCAAGTGCCGCTTCCGTTGCCGCAATATGACGGCTATGGGAGAGACAGGCAATTGGTCCGAGTGGCAGGAAAATTTGGGGCAGGATCTGTTTGTCGCCCCCGTCACCACTTAAAAATTAAATCTAAAGCAAGGGAGAATTAGCAAATGGCAACCATTCAACCCAATCGTGGTGCTACCACCACAACCACTACAACAACCAAAGTAACCACCGGGATCAATCCTTACTTGCGTTTTATCTGTTCAAGAGCCTACATGACAAGCCTGGGTTATGCCGTGGTTGTTGCATGCGCTATCGGTTTGCTGTTTTTCGGCTTGCATTATGGTCCCAATGCAACAGCTGTTGCTATTGCGGGAGTCGGTTTACTGAGTTTCTTCAGTGTGATCGGTTTGGTGAATGGTGCGACAGGGGATGGCAGCTTGAACAACGGAGAAATCCGCAAAGCAATCACTGCGGCCTTTATTACTGTGTACCTAACTGTCGTAGGGCTCACCTTTATTAAACCGTACCCCTTCCATATGCAGGATGATTTCACCAAGCTGGTGGGAGCCATTGTTCTGTTTTACTTCGGCAGCAGCAGCTTCCGGGATTACCTGGCTGTTAAAGCAATGAAAGCAGCAGATCCCAGTATCAATACGCCCCCGGCTCCTGATAAGGATTCAGACTCGGATTCCTCTGGAAAGGTGAATGACGTACAAAATAATGCACCGTCACTATCACAGAATATTCAGATCATTAGCCCGAATCCCGCTGTTACGCAGGGTGGTGTGACAACCGGCGAACTTTCCACCACGGAAAGCAATCTCACAGGTGCTGCTTCGTAAGCAATGAATCAATTGGCAGTAATCGGACCACCCTACGCAAAAGCGGAGGGTGGTTTTTTAAGCAGGCCTAATGACTTGTGGATTTCGTTTGTTTGGCTTTAGCTTTCTGACGACGTTTTATTGCACGGTGGACTATGCCAAAAGTTTTAGGAATGGACGAGAGTCTCGCCTCCACTTCCTCTTTTTCTACGCCAGTCAGTAAAGCTTGGTATTCATCGGGGTTTGTGCGTGCCAGGTAATCCGTATGAGCTTTTCTTTTTAATGCAGTTGAGAAATCAGGTGTATCTTGAATTTGTTGGCGTGTTTCAGCAAGCCAGGGCCTTCCGTACTTTTTTGTTATGAATTTTTCCTGAGCAGCTTTGGATTTTTCCAGTAATTCCGTTCTCTCTTCCTCTTTCTTCTGTTTAACTCGCTTTCTAGCTCTTTCTAACCAAGGGCTTCCGTACTTTCTTGCTATGTATTTTGGTTGAGCTGCATTGAATTTTTCCAGTAATTCCATTCTCTCTTCTTCTTGCTTCTGCTTGGTTTGTTTTCTAGCTCTTTCAACCCAAGGGCTTCCGTACTTTCTTGCTATATATTTTGGTTGAGCAGCTTTAAATTGTTCCTGTAATTTCTCTTTCTCTGCTCGTTCCTTAATATAGTCCATATCAAATAGGAAATTCTCTTCAGAAGAACTGGACTTTGGAGTTGAAGGTTTTGGAGAAGTGTTTACGGGAGGCTGAACAACCTGTATCGAAGGTTCAGGAGTTATGATTGTAAGATCCGGAGGTTTCTGGGTTTGGACTTTTTTGCGTTCAAAACTGCGTGGTATCGCTGGTAGAATCGGCTTGGTAATGTTTGATTGCCAAGCCGTTACCTTTGATGTGAGCGGGAGCTCCTGGCTGATGGCTTTTGTATAAGGTGTTTTTGTTGGCTTAACAGGTGTAGGCGTCGAAGGGGTTGCCTTGGGACTGCTTGCTTTAGAAGTTTGAGTTTGAAAAGGAGAAGTAGTTCTTGGGCCAAGAGTAAGCGCCTCAAAAGGTGCGTCTAACACTGATAATGAAGTGGAAGGTGCAGGGTCTCTTTGAAAAGGTGCTTTTAGAGGAGAAGGCTCAGGGCTGGGTTGATCAAGCCTCAATGTGTGGGAAGACTTTGTGGAGGCCACTGATAAACTACGAGGTTTTTGAGAAGAGGCAGTAACTGCTTGACCTTGCTGGGTTGATTCTTTCACTTGCTGTTCAGGGAGCGTCTCTGGTGTTTTAGCTGCTTTTGCTTTCAATTCGAGTCTGCTTTGTCCTGCCTTGTAAGCTTGTACAGCTTCTTCTGCAAGAGTTCTGAGGGTATGTTTTCTCTCTTTTTGTTGCTCCAGTTTATTGTTTCTGGCCTTAATGAATACTGGAAGCAGATCACGGAAGCGTTTTGCATTTTGGGCTTGAAGCTTTTTTTCAGCCTCTTTTTTAATCTTCTCCGCTTGTTTTTCAGCTTTCTTTATTTTTTCTCTTTCTTTTTTATTAGCTTTGCTCTCTTCTTTAGCCGCTTCTCTTTCTTTTTCTTTCGCTAAAAGCTTATCTAAATCTTCTGTTGCTTTATCAATTCCTTCTTGTGTTCTCGGTTTTTCATATAAATAGTCTGCCTTAACTATCTGAGTGATGCGTGCAAGATCAGCCTTGGTAACACTATCGAAGTTCTGTATTGTGCGAGCCATAAACTTATATCCGGCAGGATTTTGTTCTTTTAGTTTAGAAGCCGAACTTTCAGGATCAGGGTGATTGCTCTTCTTAAAATAAAGGATAATGTCTTGATGATCAGCTTTTGCTTGAGTTTTCTTGTCTATCTTAACTGGCGTTTGCTGACGAGTGGGGGTGGGTTCGTTTAACTCTCCTGAAATCTTTAGACGCTCTATCTCACCCGAGATTTTATTATCGGCACCAGTGAGGCTACCGGGATTCAAGGTAAGACGAACTAAAACATCATGGTGTTTAGGATATTTTTCTTTTAGGACTGAAGCCGCATATTCAGGGTTACTCATTCCCTTAAAGTAACCGACGACTATTTGATGATTCTTTGCTTCTTGCTCTTCAGAAGAGAAAGTAGAAAGCTCCTTTAGTAGTTGGCTAGCTTTTTTTGGTTTAGCAACCGTTTCAAAGGTATCCTGTTTAGTAGGAGTATCAGTTTTTCCTGTAGGGACAGTTTTAGCGGTTTTTAGGAGGTTGCTGATGCTTAGCGCCTCCGGGACTTTCATTCTTTCGTACGCCTGATGAACCAACTCCGTTTTTGAATCCAAACTAGGGATAGCACCCTTCTTTAGTAAAAATTCTACTGAACCAGCATCTTGGGCCATTACGGCGTAATCCAAGAGACGCAATCCTGTCTGAAGAAGAGGTGTGTTTATTTCATGACCGTCGTTAAGAAGCTTTTCAACATCGGCTGGGAACCCTAGCTCTTTCGCATTCCACGCCTTTTTATTATATGCATCTTTAAATATCTGTTGAGATTTTTGTAATTCCATCCGTTATAAATCTCCAATCCAAAAGCCCTGAATTTTATCATGATCTTAAAACAGATAGAGATGGATGCATGCCTATTTAAATTTAAAATTCTGAGATGCTCATTTCGTTTTCTGAAAAAAGGCATTGGAAAACTTTTGTTCTTTGCGTTGTTGCTTCGACAGTTTTTTATCACTGACGTAGTAGGCTCCTACAGGCGAAGTCGCTGAAGAGGGAGATGTTGATAGCTCTCCCGTTTTTAGTCTGCTTTTCGGAGCTTCCATTTGAGGTAGATTGAAGGCACTCGCGAATTGATTCGCGGCTTCACGGGTATCTTCTAACAGCACTTTCAATTCATCAAGTGTCATCGCCTCGACATCGCTATCATCACTATCGTCAGAGACAGGGTCACCCAATAGTTTTAACCCGGAAACGGCTTGTGCCTCCATGCCCAAAGTATCATTATGTTCCTCGAATTTTGGATTGCTTGGATACACGAGGGCAGAGTAGCGATTTAAATCCTTGTGAAGGTTGAGTACCATGCGAGCCAAGCTGAGCAGAGCTTTATCGGCTTTATCCTGCGCTTCCGGTTCTGAATTTCCGCTGTTGAGGCTTATCGTAAGTCGCTCGATACGCTGATCGCAAAGTGCAAGCAATTTAACAACTCGATCCAAGGCATGCTTTAGTATACTTTTGACTTCCGGGTGCGGTGCTGCGAGAACGGACTTCATTTTTGATGTGCTTTGTATGAGTACGGAAGATGCCATGTCAAAAACCCCTTCTAACTGAATAAGGACAACACCGTTTTAAGTACTTTAACCGGAAAATTGAAACCTGAACCCTATGTATACCTCATGAATACCAATTTTTTTAAAACTCGTCAAATCAGAACTTAACATTTCATAAATAAAATCTTTTTACCAACTAAACCATGATGGATCTCGAGTTGCATCTGGGTTAGTGGTGTACCAGCTTCCCCACTCATGAGTAACTGTATTGCTTGTAATAGAAGCCCAAGTGGCAATACGACCCGTTGTATAAATATAAATCTTTAAGGATTTACTAGGGCCCGTTGTGCTTCCGGAGTATTTACCATCGGGATCAATCAGGAAATAGATTGCATTGAGTGCCCCCGTTCCTCCAAAGTCAACATTGCTGCTTCCATTCCAAAGCATTGCGCCGTTATGCAGCCGATAGCATGCAGTTCCAGCTGTAGAACAATCCAGACTTGTGCCCCCGGTTTCTGAATCAATAATGCTGGTGGAATCTTTTGCGACATAGTTCAAATAGGGTGTAAGGTCGGCAGTGCTGGTCGACATACTGAGTGTATTGGCGACTTTGTATTGCATTAGAGCTGTCGACAGTGTTCCTGCCGCCTCTTTAGCGATGGCGTTCGATTTGCTGTTCTGCTGCGATACTAGGAGTTTTGGAATGGTAAAAGTCGCAATTTCTGCCAGAATAACCAAGCAGACTAATAGCTCAGCTAGTGTAAAGCCTGGTTTAGAAAACAGAAAAGTTTTTTTAAACACAGCAGAGAATGGATACCTATTTTATGATTGCTTCTATTGTCTCAAATTTTATTGAAAATTAAATTCCTACAACTTATGGAATATCACAGCAGGTAGTCCCATAAAAGTAGGAATGAATACAATATAGATGAGTTGCTTTAAAAAATAACGCCCTGGATAATTATCCAAGGCGTTATCTGAGTGCTTCTAAAATCTAATTGTGATCGGCACCGCTTTTCTCAATGTGTCCTTTAGTACTTTGACCATTATCGTTGTGCCCATTTTGGTGGTGATTTTTCTCTTGAACCTTTTCAGATTGAGCCTTATCCGATTGATTTAGGGACCGACGAGTGCGATTCTCCACCATCAACAAGGGTTTGTACCAGAGCTGGCGTTCCAGCCAGGTTTTGCTTTCGGCGCCACTCTGCCTTTTAGTAGAATCTCCATTGGGTAAAATTCGACAAGCCAATTGACTTAAAGACGCATATGTTTCAGGCATAAGCGCATGGAGTGCGATTCCTAACGCTGTTCGTTTTGGGAAACGAACTACGGCATTGCCTTCTTGAACCCCTTTGAAAATAATATCAGCGGCTTTTTCTGCGCAGATGGTTAATCCTGGAAGGTTATCGCTAAGGGCAAACCAAGCATATTCTTTTTCATGGTTCCCTTTAAACAAGGCTTGGATGGGAGAGCCGGTTCTCATAAGGCCGGGATAAACGGTTGTTACCTGGATACCGTCAGGCACTAATTCTGCCTGAAGTCCTTCCGATAAAGCAGAAAGCGCGTGTTTAGCGACACTGTAGCTACTCATATGCGGAACCGGAATGCGACCCCCAACTGAGCTGATATTGACAATTTGCCCGCCTTTTAAAAGAGGTTTTGCATAGCGAACCAGCTCTAAGACCGCAAAGAGATGGAGCTTCAGACTGGATTTATAGTCGGATTTCTCAAGCGTAGAAATAGGTCCAACTGTGATGCTGCCTGCATTATTAATAAGGACATCAATCCGTCCAAAATCATGGCGGATTTTATCGATAGTAGTTTCCACTTGGTGATTTTGGGTAATATCGCAAACCATCGTATGAACAGACGCATAAGGGTACTGCTTTTTGATGAGTGCCCATGCGCGGTCAAGCTCTTCGCTATCACGAGCCAGTAAAACAACCTGTGCGCCTTCTTTGGCATAGCGTTTCGCCATGGCAAAGCCTAAACCCCGGGAGCCGCCAGTAATAACGACCGTTTTCCCGAAATAATCACGTTTCTGTCCAGGCCAAACTCGCAACAATAAGGCTAATAATCCGAGATTTTTAGCGGTTCGTTTGTGGCCGTTTAATAAAAAAAGCAGGGCAGCAATCCCACTAAGGGCTGCAATTTCTTTTCGTACACCATGTCTCAACATAATCAATATTTCTCCCAAAATTTCAATAAAAATAATAGCCGTCATCCCGGTAAAGAGGGGTGACGGCTATTGGCTATTTAGTGTTCACGGGAAGATAGCAGGTCCAACATATCGTTTGCGTGCTCTTCCTCAGTGCAAAGAATGCCTTCCAGCATGACCCGTGTTGCAGGGTCATCATTGCCGAAGTAACGAATTAATTCTCGGTAATGCTCAACAGCAATACGCTCAGCAATTAAATTCTCTTTAATCATATCGACGAGCTCAGTCGCATTGCCGTACTCAGCAGCAGAGCGAGTTGATAATCCATCGGGGTTGAAGTTAGGAATACCGCCGAGCTGACTAATACGCTCAGCCACTAACATCATGTGCTGTTGCTCTTCAGCGGCATGCTCTTGAAACTCAGTCTTAACGGCCTCACTATCGATTCCATGGGCTGAAATTGCATGCATGGTATAACGAAGTACGCAGAGAATTTCGGTCGCAAGTACATTTTGAAGGATGTCGATCGTTTCATGGACGTCGCCGCCGTAATTTGATGTTAATGCGCCATCCTGGATTTGTTCACGGCTTCTACGACGTAATTCCTGTACATCGGATAGGAAAGGACGATCTACTGTAGCGCTCATGGGCACACTCCTTATTAAAAACTGAAAACCGTTAATTAGCGGGCTTATCTGCAAAATAAAGCGTATAAACCATGGTTATAACGGAACGGACAATTGAGAAAATGTCATTTTCCTTATTCTCATTAAAGAGCAGGCGGTTTCGCATGAATCAGTAAGAATAAGGGACAGGTTACAGCCCATCATAGCGATCAGCTCCCTGTGCTGTCATCGCCTGATATACTACAAATAGCTGGGCAGAATGAGACTGTCGGCTATAGGTTGAGCGGTTAGGGTGTTACAGAATGTTGTGCATAGTATTGTGCGAAACAAGCTAGCCATAAAAGAATAAAAAACCAATCTATCATCTATTTAAAAGTCAAAACTTTATTTTACAGGATTAAGTAGACCATATTATTCAGTAGGAAGCTCCATGTGAGTGTCCAGCAATAGCGCTAGAAAGTATATAAAGTATGATAAAAAGCGGGACTGCAAATATTATTAATTGAATTAAAAAAGCAGGTATAAGATTTAAAATACTTTTTATGACGTCAAAATATTGAATTTCTGAATAAGTCAAGATTTCTAAAGCCATTAAATAGAGCATGGAAAGTGCCATGACAATTGATTCTGCTAGTTCGGGGTGGAGGTGATTGGAATGTGGAAAGGCAATAAAAACGATTATTCTTGCAAGATTAAGTGGAACTTTTGACCAAAATCTGGCTACAAACATTTCAATGAAGAGGGCTTTTCCTTTGAATAATTTGGCGATGAACCAAGTAACTCCGGTACTTATTAAAAGTACAAGGGTTTGTATAAATATACAAATAACAATGAAAGAGCTGTTATACCAATCTTTAGTTAAATAGAGCATCCAGTATAGGGCTACTTCTATTAGGCATAACCATCCCAATCCATAATAAATATCTTCATTAATAATGCGTCTAATGGTTTTCTTCGGATGAACCAGCATGCCAAAAACACAATTCCAAAACTTAAGTTTAGGTGGGATTTCACTCATACTGTCTTCTGGTAAGGCATCCATGATCCCTACTAATCCACTTTTGTGCTTGTAAAAACATTTTTAAAAAGAGGGGGAAAAGTTAGGCATTACGTTGTGAAGAACACCTAATGCCATGCTGGCAATCAAAGTCCAGAAAATAATCATGAGAATGATTAAGGGGGCACTCATCAATAATAAAGCATAGGCTTGATTTACAACGCTTTCCCAAAGTGTAAAACCTTGAACTTCAGCCAGGGTGGCAATGGTGAGCTTTAACCCAAATAAGAAAAATAGAACCGCGATCAGTCCTGAAAGGAGTTCGGGAACAAAGGCAGAGATAGCGAAAGCGACAATATTTCCTAAAATAGTGGGACTCATGGCCCACATGAAAGCGGTGGTGATTTCTGTATAAGTACCTTTCCCTTTGAGTTGCTTTCCGGTAAACCAGATAGCCGCAATGGTTGGATAAATAGAAACAGCCCAAAAAAGCACGGAGACGAGGAGACCTTGTAGAAATCCTATAACCCCATGTTTTAAATCTTGAAGCGCTGTACTGAGGACCAGTAAGGCAAATAATTGAATTTGGCCGTATTGGGGGTTCTGGTTGATAATAATGCGAATGGTTTTATAGGGATGCAAGCAAATTCCTTGCATGCACTCCCAAAAATCCAAGGTTGTGCTGCTTTGCAGGATTTCGTCAGGCAGGTTCGCTTTTGGCGTATTCCATTGAGGGGGAATTATTTCACTCATGTTCCCATTATAGCGCTTAATTGACCGCCCTATTCGCAAGCTGCGCTTTTATCGCGGGAATGACAATTTTTATACCAGGTGAAAACAAGGGTTTCTACATCGCCTTATTTGTATTATTTACCATGAGTAAAATGATGCGGGCACTTCCCGTCAACTTCGCGAAGAAAGTCTTGAAAGGCCTTCTGATAAACCTCAAGCGCTAAGCGATTTCGTTCAAGGTTTTCGACACTTTTTCCCATGGGTAGACTTTTCAGCCAAGCACGGTAGAAGCGGAACAAGGCATAGGCCATAAACGTTACTTTTTGCAGCGGCGTGGCAATTTGGGATAAAAGCTTGAGTCGATTCCGTTGGAAGTAGTACTGGGTTGCAGCACTGCTTTTGCCTGTACTGGCGCTTTCGTGATGATACACGATCGACTGCGTTGCAACCGTCAGAGAAAAACCCGCCCGGGCACAGCGAAGGCTGTACTCGACGTCTTCAAAATAAAGGAAATAGCGTTCATCCAGCAGGCCTACTCGGGCTACTGCTCTCATGGGAATCAGCATGCTGGCACCGCAGAGGATTTGCACCGGCATGTGATCCAATACAGAGTCTTCTGGATAGCCTTTTACATTTCCAGTCCATCGGTTGAACCGAGTACCCACTTGTTGGTAGCGATTATCCGGGTAAAGAAGGAGTGAACCCGCAAGACCTTTGGTCCGTTCTGCTTCCTCAAAAAGCGCATGGAGGGCATTAGCATCGACCAGAGTATCGTTATTGAGAAGCCAAATATAGCGAGGCGCGTTAAGTCGTGCCCGCATCGCACGAATAGCAAGATTACAGCCCCCGCTATACCCTAAGTTGTGAGTGGATTCGATCAGGGTAAATTCAGGATGATACTCTGATTCTTCTCTTGTTTTGGAACTGGGAGCGTCTTGAGAATGCGCTGCAAGTTCGTCGCGTAGGGCACGGCTATGTGTGCTGTTTTGTCGGTCGAGCCTTTCCCGTAAATGCAGCAGAGAGTCATCAGGTGAGGCATTATCGACAACAAAAATCTGATAGCTGGGCCCTGTGACCAGCCTTAGGGAATCCAGACAGGCTAAAGTTTTCTCAACATGGCCATAGTTTAATAAAATAATGGCGACATCAAAATGATTGTCGTTTTGAGCTGCTGTGCTTGAGGGAGAATTCATAAAATGGGTTTAGACATGATCGTCTATAGCGCGGTTTAATTCATCCAGCAGCGCTTGCAAAGGAAGCTGATGAACACGTGCGGTCGCAAAAAGTGTTTCGAATTCAATGGCTTTGTAACTCTTAACTTGAATGCCATGGCGATTAAAGATGGCTTCCGTCGTGGGAAATTGTTCCACGATTTCAGGAATGGTCATCTCTGCATGAATGGGGGCTTGCTGTTGAGGTGTTTCGCTCATGGTCGTATAGGCCTGCTTCAAGTAACTGCTTCTATTATACAGGGCATCGCAGGACGAAACGAGGCGGCCTCTCGTTATAAGGTTTTACTTCTTCCTCCTAAACTGCTGAGCCAGTTCAATGTTCTTGAGCTCGCCTCAGAAGTGTTTAAAGATGGCTTTGAGTTTTTATTGAATGGATTAGATAGGATTTGGGCAGCGCTCATATGTTCCGGGGTGGGTTCGTCTAACGAGCTTGATGAACTCATTGGACTGGGGATGGAAAGGTTTGAACTTTGAGAACGAGATAATGAAGGAGAGAGATAAGGGCCGCGAGAAGGCGTTGATAGACGACGTAGTCTAAAATTAAACAAAGTGGGGCGTTGCCGTTTTGGATAGGAGTGATGAGGCTTAGCTGTGTCGTTTAACGAGGCAGAACTCCGCTTTAAACCCTCATTCGAAGTCGATTGTTGAAACTGTCGATCAAGTTGGCCCTCAGAAGCATTTGGAAATAGCGGTAAAGGTGACCGCATTTGTTTCGTTGAGGCTTTGAAAAAAGAGGCTGTTTGACCGCGTAACATTGCGGAGTTTACAACACTTCCAGTCGAGTTTTCTATTAAGGAGCCATTAATGCTGTGAGGAGGGAGTGGTAAATTTTGCCGACTAGGATGAAGAGAGTGATCGAGTATTTCATAGCTACTAGAGGCAGAGCTGGGAGAGGGTTTTGTTGGATGTGTTGCAGACAAGTAAGAGTCTGTAACAAGCTCATTGGATTTAATGTTAGGCTTTTTTTTAAAATTCCAGCCAAAAAGCAGTGTATTGGGACGGTTTTGCGTGATTAGCATCAAAAACAACTTTATGTGATGAACATTAACGAGGCCCCTAATCGTATTACAAACAGGTGTTTGGGTACAATTTTACTGTGATTTTTTTAAGGTTTTATCTGATTTAATCAACAAATATCGAGGTCTCTCAGAGAGAGTAGGGGATTCAATTTTGAAAACTATAAGAGAGTCTCTTAAAGCTAAATCTTTTATGGGTTTTACATTGGCAGAGTGATTAGTCTGCATGAATGGGGAGCTTGCTGTTGAGGTTTGTCGCTCATGGACGGTATAGTCATACGTCAATGGCTTTTATTATACAGGGCATTAGTAAGCAAAAAGCCCATAAAGCAATCTGATCGGATGTATACCCGATCAGATTACCGTTATAAAATGTATAAATTAGAACAGCCTTCTAATTACTTGCGAGGTAAGTGTTGCTCAATTCTTCGTCTAATGGGTTGAATAGAAGCTAGTAGCTCAAAATTCCCCGCGGCAGCTTTTTCAGCAGTACTAAGGTGGACCAGCGCTTCTCTGTTTTTTGCTTCTGTACCTTGTGAAGACAGAAAATTCGTAAGTCCTATATAGCTTTTCACAAGTGAATGTTTATCTGGATTGGGCATTTTCATTAGATAGTTAATAGCCCGCTTATAGTGCTTATCATCCTCTCCTAACTTCGCATCCCCTTGTGACCTAGCGGCTCTGGCCTGCAGTTTTAAAGATAGATTTCTATTGGTAGGCGGTATGGCTTGAGCAACTTTTTCTGCTTCTGCTGCCATAACGAACCCTTCTTTTCCGCCATGGGCATAACTGGACTCAATTAAACACTCAGACAATGTTGGTGAATGTCCTTCTAAGGTTGCATTTTCCCTAGCTGTTGCCAAAAGTGCTTTTTGCTCAATACTTCCTGGAGTTTTACCACGAGCTAAATTACGGGCTGCATCTGATTTAGTGAGGCGGGTTCCACTTTTTAGAAGCTGTGTATAAATCGTCTCTGCTTCGGCAGGATTTGTCTTTTGTACCAACTCAGCTAGCCAAAGCTGGGCTGTTTCATTTCCAGGAGAAACCTGAAGCGCTTTCCTTGCGTACTCTTCAGCCTTTCGAGGATTATTTTCCCATTTATTTATTTTCGCCAAAGCTAACAAGCGTTTTGATCTTGCTCCTTTTGGAACGTTCGCCCCTTTCCAATTTCTAAAGCTGGATTTTAAAGCAGCCTTTGCATAAGGAAGGTATCCCTGTTGCTTAGGAAGTTGCGTTAATGCAGTGCCGACATCGTATAAAGCTGTAGACTGGGCTTCAGACTGAGACGATTTTGCTTTAATAATGCCCTTGAAGCCTTTGATCCCTGTCATTCTAGGAAATGCCTTTTTCAGGGATTCCCATGCTTGATGACCTTTAGGATCTTTCGGAAAGCTTGGAAGCGGGAGCTTATCATTCAAAGTGTCTATTGTACTAACGCTTACATCAGTTTTTGCAGAGCGAGCACTTTCCGAACTCTTTCGAACTACTGTATTGTCGTCATAACCTTCTAAACTTCTACGACTATCAAAACTGTTACGTTGTGATGACGAAATGGGAAGTAAGTGCGTTGTACTTGGGTTTTGTGAGGGTGCTAAATTCCCACTTGCTGCTATCTCCGCAAAAGATCTGGGTTTTGAATCCTTAAGATCTGCACTTTTTTGTTGATTATCTAAGCGTCCTCGGCCAGCTGCAATATCCGCAAAGGATCTTCTTGGCGTATCATCTTGAGACATATTTCCTTCCGCAGCGGGCTCTACCACTTCAGGAATCGTGGTAGAACTTGATGCTACCGTCCCAGACTGATTTTTTTTCTTATTATTACGCCATGACAAACTTCTTTTGAATCGTTCAATTGGGTTTTGTGAAGCTCCCTCTTGTGCTGTGCTTGATTCGGCAGCTGGAGTTGAGTTCTTTCCTCTACTATTCCATGAGAATTTTTTTGTAAGTGTTGAAATGGGACTTGCGGGAGTTTCTACCGCTGTTGTACTTGATTCAGCAGGAACTGCACCCGGTACAACAGCACTAGCTTCAGAATCTTTCGGTGTTTTTCTTTTTCGCGCAGAAAATCGAGTATGAGTAGAAGAGTAGCCATAAGAATTGGAAATTGTCATAGAAGTTAACCCATATTGAATTTTTAATGTAATAATATAAAGCCGTTAATTAATCGGGAAGCTGATCTTAAGTCTATAAAATCCACTTTAAAAAGAATCGGTTTAAATAAAACGAGAGCAGACCATACTTTTAATCTACTCCGGATTTTTCATGAGCTTATAATGAACCATAAAAAAAATCCAGCATCTTCTCCGATTAAATGGAGACTTCTAATTTTTAACATACTCCACTGTTTAATTGACTTTTCCTTAAAAGTTGGTTTTTTAAAGGTTGATGAGCTTGCCCCCAATTAAATAATCCATTAAGATAGAAAAAAGTGTGGTTCAAGAATTTGTAAAGCTAGTCTGGAGGCTGTTTAGAATGTACCGTAAACTGCTCCCATTAATGAAACGTTTTATATTTGTTCGTCAAGGTGCTTATAACCGATATTACGAAGGTAAGCTAATTTCTCTCGATCCTGAATCGATTCAAATTCAAGCGTTCAGGAAAGATGGAACTCCTGAAGAAATCTGGACAATTAGTTTAGATTCAATTTCGGAATTCTCGGTTGGTGGCCGGCATTTAGCGGAAATGGAGCTTAAGGTATCTTTTGCTTCTTCGGCTTACGGCGAAGTGACCGAAGAAGAGGCTGATGAAGTCTCTTCTGACCTGGCAACAGCCAGCAAAGAGTCCGCCACCGAAGGCTAATTAAGTTTAAAAGTTCCCCTATTAATACCTACTGATTTTTCCATAAACGCAACAGGCAGATTATTCACTGTCGTTGCGTTTTTCCATTTTTAATTTTAATTGATTTAACTCGCTCATTAGGACTTCCAATCGATCTAAGACCTCGGTATGTCTTAAATCTTCATCCGTAGGCTTACGAGTAATAAACGATAAATTGCCACTGGTTTCAAGGGTAATGGTTTCCAACTCATCTAATGAGGCATATCCTTGTTGCTGAGCTGTTTCCAGTAATTCTTGATGCCTGATTTCCTCGCTTTTTAAATTCTCTTCTATAATTTTTCCATCTTTCATTAAAGTGATTGCATCCCCTTCAATAAGGGTTGAAAGTTCAGGTTTCACATAAAGAAAATGGACTAATAAAGCATTGGCTCCTACTAGTGCTGCTGCCCCAATTAAACCGCCCAGTAGCGAATTATCAGGTCCAATAATGGCATTTTGAACCGTATTCGAAATAGTAAGTAGAACAATTAAGTCCATTGTATTGATTTGAGCCAGCTGACGCTTACCGGCAAGGCGGAAAACAATGATTAGAAATACATAAACGGCAACTGAACGAATGACTTTTTCAATAATGGAGACATCCAGTTGAAAAAGATCAGGCGGAAATTTCCATATCTCAAAACCGTGAATATGCGGATTGCTTGTTGCCCAGAAGACAGAAAAATCTGCCATTAGGTGTTGTTCTATCATCCGCCGAGACTTTTTAAGCGTTCTTTCGCGTATTTCACGAAGTCGTCTTCCGCCTTATCGCCAGAGAGCTGTACGAATTTAGAAAAGGCCGCTTTTGCACCGTTGGTATCTTTCTGTGTATCTAAATCTACAGCGAGGGCGTAATAGGCATCGCCAAAGCTGGGATTATAACGAGTTGCATTGCGATAGTTTGTAATGGCAAAGGCGACTTTCTTTTGAGCGTCGTAAATGAGTCCCTTGTAATAGTAGGCCATGGCTTCTTGCGGATTTCTGGCAATCGTGGCGTCCAGTTTGGTGAGTGCAACGGGATACTGTTTATTCGTATAGGCTTTAATCGCCTCATCCAGTTCTCCGCTCGCTTGGCTGAGTTTTAAGTCAGAGAGAGCCTTAACGGCATCGGCATAACCGGGTTTTATAACAAGAGCACTTTTATAGGAGGCTTCAGCCTGTTTAAAGTCCTTTTTTTGTTGATAGACAGTTCCAATTGCGTATAAAACATCCGCATTTTTCGGATCGGCAAGGGCGACTTTTTTATACTCACTCAATGCATCATCCAACTTTCCGCTGGATTGAAGCGCGATACCGTAATCAAAACGGACTTCGCTTTTATTTTGAAGCGCTAAAGACTTCCGGTACAGATCCAGGGAGTCTTCCGGTTTTCCTTTTTGCTGGAGAGCAACCGCTTGTGTATACGCATCTTGGGCTTGTTCGTCAGCAATGCCTTTAGCCAATTGCTTGTAGGAAGCATTTTTAGGATCAAGCGCCTGAGCTTTTTCGTAGGCGTCTTTGCTTTCCGCTACCTTATTTTCGGCCTGATAAACAGCGCCTAAGTTGGCCCATACGCTCGCCAGCTTGGGATCAATGGCTAAGGCTTTTTTGTAATAGATCTCAGCATTCACGAGGTCTTTTTGTTGGTGGAGCTCCTCTCCCACCTGAGCTTGTACAGTGGCATTGGTCGGGAAGCGATTGGCGTAGGCCTGCAGATTTTCACTTTTTTGTTGAGGTTGATCTTTCTGCTGTTTGATTAAAGACAGAATTTTATCTTGGGCATCACCGTTTTTAGGATCGAGTGTCAGGAGTCGGTTATAAGCATCGATCGCTTCAGGAATTTTTCCCGTGTCACCGAGTAAGGTCGCTTTGTAATACATGGCAGTTTTATTTTTAGGATCGACCTGGAGCACTGTATCATAGGCCTTCAGGGCTAAGTCATACCGTTTTTGTGATTGAAATAAAGTCCCGATATTGAGACGGATTTGCTTTTTGATATCAAAAGGCGTTCTCGGGTCGCTGTCGGCAAAATGTTCGGCGGCAATGTATTGCTTCATCGCTTCGTTATAATCGCGTTTTTTCTGATAAAGGCTGCCCAGGTTGGCATGGGCTGTCACACTGGTTGGATTGGTTTGAAGCTCGGATTTCCAGACTTTCAGAAGAACATTCATGGCCCCTTCGTTATTGGGGTTTGCTGCCAGTGCTTTGTTCAAATTCGCGATAGCTTTATCGATTTCTCCGGTTTTATATTGTGCCGTTCCGAGTTGAACCAGGAGATCATCCTTGCTTTGGCCCGGTAATCCGGCAGCAGACGCGGCATCCGAACCCCCTGCAACGAGGGCATAATAGCGCTTCGATTTTTCCGGTTGATTGATCACGGTGAATAAATCACCGAGTGTTTTGGCAACGGCGGTGTCTTTACGGTCCATCTCATAGGCTAAAGATGCTTCTGTAATGGCTTCTGCAAAGTGATTGGCCTGCACGCGAAGTCCACTCGCCATTTCAAGATGTTCTGCCTTAGTGGGAACTCCCATGCTCATATTTTTATAAGCAATAAACAGGTTGGTTTTGGCAATCGATCGATTTTGGTTATGGGTCGCATTGCGGCCTTCGCCCTCAGGCCAGCCCGGTTCCAAGTAATAATACGCTTTGCGAAAATCGTTTAAAGCAACGGTCGCCTGTTTTTTATCATTCAGGTAATAGTTTCCTCTACGAATGTAGGCTGCTGCCAGGTTATTGTAGACAACGGGAACATAATTATCGGGTGCGATTAAGCGGGCTTTTTCAAACTCCTCGATGGCGTTATTCAGCTGGCCAGAGCGATAAAAGCGACTTCCGGCTTCTGAAAAGTTAGCATACTGATCCAATTTTTCGGTATCGGCATCGTTGTCATTTTGAGCTTGGTTTGCTTGTTGTTGCGCTTGTTGATTATTGTATTGTTGCAAGGCTTGTTGGGGATTCGAGGTATCACCATTTCCGTTTGGAGACTGATTATAGGTCGGTGCTTGCCCGTAACTATAATCATTGGGATAACCTGATGGGAGATTTGGATTACCGCTTTGCTGGTTCGGAAATACGGCATTGTTACGGCGACGATTGCCAGTATTGTAGTTTTGATAACTGCTGTTTGAGGAGTTTCCATAACCGTTTCCCGATCCATAATTCGGACCCGGATAACCCCCGAATGAGTTGTAACTCCCAAACTGAGCGTGAGCAAAAAGTGGGACGCTGCTCGCTATCATGATAAAGAGGGACGAGGCAATTCGAGTAGTGTGAGACCGCATTGCGTAAAAACCCTTTTTCCTTAAATCTAATTTCCATTATATCGCCATGGTCAAGTCCGCAGGATGACTCTATTTGGCGATCTGCTGAATAATCTCCTTTAAGTCAAAGAAGGCCACCCCCCATCTTGCTAAGCAATGCACTTAAAGTTACCTATGTTGTAGGCGTATCAACATGTCCATATGATAGCCACTTTATAAATTACCCCCTCCATATGGGTGACTTAATGTGTCGCCGTTTGTCGTATATGAAAGGGCTTGTTATAGGAGTAGATTTGAATACTATACCGACACCGACAAAAGATGAAGATAATGCATAGGGATGTACGCCGTGGTGACTACTGAATTTCCTGGATCTATACCGGAAGTCAAGGTTTGTAGCGACTTTCGCTTTGCGCAACTCAGTTTTGAAGACTTTACGCGTCTTGCTCTGCAAAATGCGGATTTTTACGCAGCTATTCTGGACTCGACCCAGTTCTGTGATGCGAATCTTGTCCATGCCCGTTTTGATGAAAGTTTGATTAAAAACGCCAGCTTTCATAGAGCTCACTTAGAAGGAGCCTCTTTTTCCAGTTCGGAGTTGTCGCATACTGATTTCACCCAAGCCAACCTGGAAAAAGCGAGTTTTGATAAAGCAAATTGTGTAGGAGTGAACTTCCGAGGTGCCAATTTAATGGGGGCTGATCTAGCAACTACCCGCCTTGGAGATGCGATTGCTGACAATAATTTTGATAGTGCGGTGTACGATGGGAGCACAGTTTTCCCCTCTGGTTTTAATCCGCAGGATCATCACATGTTATACCGGGAATGTGTTTGAGCTAACGACAATTGAATATAAAAAGCTCCATCCTGGTAAGCCAGAGTGGAGCTTTTCTAAGGGGTTCCGTAATTGTCATTCCTGCGAAAGCAGGAATGACAATTACATATGCGATTTTTTAGGGTTTTCTCTACCGAGATCCTTTAATATCTCTTTCCTTAATTCACCTGCACTCACTTCAGAGTCAAAACGTTTGATTGCTTGTCCTTTTGAATTAAAAACAACAAAGGTAGGGGTTGCAATCACACCATAGCGTTTAACCATAGTCTTATTTTTTTCATCATCAATGTTAAATTCAAGCAAATTCAGCTCTTTTCCAGTTTCCTGGGTGAGTTTTTTGATGGAAGGCTTTAGCATTTGGCAAGTAACACACCACGGGGCCGAAAACTCTAGAAGCGTGACTTTAGCTTGCGGATTTTTAGCCTTATACGCATCGGGAAGAGCGGGAATGGCTGCCATGCACAGAGTGCCAATATTCAAAAAGATGGCAGTACCCAGCAATAATTGGAAAAAATGTTTAGCTGATATGCGACGCATACTATGAACCCTCAATTGATAATGTTAGTAGAATTTAAGTATTTTTAATTGTTCATGGATAGGAGCAGTAGTAGATCTCCCAAGTGTCCACTGCCTAGGATCAATAAGTAAAATCCGGTTAAGATAAAAGCCCATCCGCTAATCTGATTCATCACAAAGCCAATTTTTCGCAGTGTCGCCATATGTTTAAGGACTCCCACCCCCAAACCCACCAGTAATAAAAGCATTCCTTGTCCCAGGGCGTAACAGAATAAGCTGCTGCCGCCTAAAATCCAATTATGTTCTTGAGACATGAGTCCCAAAATGACGCTTAAAAAAGGAGTTCCGCAGGGTGAGGAAGCAAGGCCGAAGGCCATTCCTAAGATCAGTGGGGTCAGATAACGGCCTGCTTGCGTATCGGGTAGCTTCTGTACAAGTTGCGGTAAGGGTACATGAAAAACCCCTAAAAGTTGAAGTCCCATCACAATGGCAAGAATGCCGATGGCATAGTACCATCCGCTTCCAATAAGGCCTCCAAAAGCAAGCCCGAGAACACTGGTTAAAATTCCGATAAACGTGAGTACGAGAGAAACACCTAGAACGAAGAGGCACACTTGCAGTAATAGCTCTGAACGTTTGGTTGCGTGGTTATAACCACCCATGTAGCCTACTAAAACGGGCAGCATACCGAGAGAACAAGGCAATAGAGAACTGACAATGCCTCCCAAAAATGCCGAAAAAAGCATGACGGCTGTATGCCCGCTACTAAGATCATTGAGAATCCATTCAGTTTGCATGAGCGTTGGCTTTTTTAGTGATTGGGGCAGGAAGTACGGGAAGATGAACTTTGTTCAGTCGATCAACGCGTTCTCGAATCAAAGCAGCATCCTCGATGGGTAAGGAGCATCTATTATTCGTACAAATGTAAGCTGTTGCCGTTTTTCTGGGAGGATAAACGACATCCGGGTTCACCATGGGACCTTCCGTTTTATCCCACCAATCAACCCGTTTGAAATAAGTGGGATACGCAATTGCTGTTTTAAAGAGTCTCAAGGAGAGTGGATCGCTTTTTGCGCCAATAATGGTGATATGAAGGGGTGCCTTATCTATTTCCTCATTAGCCAAAAGAGGCAGAGCGGGAAAACTGCTTTCAGCCAGGGTAGGATTCTGAGCGATGGCTTTTAAGGCATTTTCAGCCATTTGCTGGGGTTCTTTTCTTCCGGAGACTTGGGCAAGCAAATGACTCCAACGCACAAGCTGGAGATTCTCATCGCGATCCATGTAGGGAGGCGTATCGGTCTTTTGGACTTCCGTTGTCCAATAACCCGATACGTTTTCTTTTCGAAATTGATTATCGATAAAGTTGGCGGCATTAACGGCTTCTTGTAACCAGCTTTTATCTCCCGTGCTGATATAAAGACTTAAAAAAGCCTGCCCCATGGCTAAATTATCACCGAGATACAGGGGTTGAGACGCTACGACGACACCATGGGTGTAACCGCCGTCCGAGCGCTGACGATGAGACATAATCCAGACGGCCGCTTTTAAAGCCGCTTCCAGGCCGTCATCATCCTGCGTCATTTGGTAACTGTTACTGAGTGCCTCAATAGCCCATCCGTTTTCTCTCGCATAAATATGTCGATCGACCTGAGGCATACCGATCTTCCGACGCTCTACATCTGAAAGTTTATAGTAAGCCTCGTTGTCGATATTACCTTTAACATCAGCATCCTGGCTGACAAAAAAGGCGCCCGTCTTTTCGTCTCTTAAAAAAGTGCGGATGTAATTGGAAATCTGTTGAGCCGACTTTAAATCTTCCGGCCGTTTCCATTCGGAGTAAGCCAGGGCATAGGCTTTCAACGCATCAGCCTGAACACTCATGAGTTTTTCAGGATGGGGATGTGTCCAGACGCCACCGGTTGAATATTGAGAAGCACCACCCCAGATGGGATCGATCAGATGACGTTCCTGATCGAGGGTCTGCAAGGCCATGTGCTTCGCGTTTGCATCCCCGTGTTGCGCTCGATAAATGGCTTCTTCAACACTGACACCATCGATAAATTTTTGTTGTCCCTGACCCCAACTCCCTTGCGCTTTGTCGTAGAGAGACAGGTAATCTTTTTCCAGTGATTGTTTCAGGCTGGACGAAAAATGCTTGGAATCCGCTTTGATATCGGCTTGAGAAGACCTGGAGCCGGAAAACTCCCGAAGATCGTCATCTTTTTCGGCGATAGGATTTGCGGTAATTTTAGCCAGTAAAGCCTTCATTTCACTCGGTTCAATATACCCACTGCGCTTAACCAGTGGGGTTCCATCGGCCGAAAAGACAATGGTGGCTGGCCAACCGTAATCCCGAAAACGATTGGCAAGGTCTGGTCGGGAATCCTGATCCACGCGAAGGGGAATAAAGTGTTCAGTAATAGCCTGTATGACCTGAGGATTATGGTATGTTTCCTGATCCATCACATGACACCAATGACACCAATGACACCAGACCGCTTCTAAATCCAGTAACAAAAGCTTCTTTTCACTCTGCGCCTGTTTAAAGGCTTGCGAATTATAGTCCTGCCACTTGATATCGGGCTCTGCCGCAGTTGCAGCCAGATAACTCAGTTGTAACCCACTAAGAAAGAGAACAAGAGCGCGAGAGAATGCTTTACTCATGAGGCGTTATATCCGTAATCTCTGAAGGACATGAGCCTAGCAAAATCCCTTCGGTATGAAGCTGCTTAAAAATGGAGAGTCCCTCATTCAAAAGTGTTTCAAGTGAAATCGCCGCTAATTCCGGAATGCTGGATTGAAGCTCTTTCAAGATGCTTTCATAGGACTCTTTGGGATTTATTAGGCTGAGTTGAATCAGTTGCGCAGTGAGTGAATTTAACTCGAAAAAACGGGCTCTATGACTCCAGGGATCTCGAAAAATAAAGAGTAGGGTCAAGTGATAATCTATGGCCATAGTATTTGTCCACTTTGGATTGTTGGAATCTTTATTCGCAGCGCCATCTTTCTGCATCGCTTCAATGATACGCGGAATAGGGTACCAGGATGTTTGTAGTTCGCTGGCAGTATTCCAAACAGGAGCCAAAGTTTGAAGTTGTTCCGGGCTATCGGGTGCAAAGGGAATGGTATGTTTTGGTAAAATTTGCTCGCGCTCATTTTCAACCTGGACTTCAATCCACTCATAGCGCGCTAAATCTTCCAGGAATGGGTAGCGTTCAACCCAGTTGCTTTGCTCCCCTAGAAAAGCAGGCACGTTTTCAGCGCAGCGAAACAATTGATACGACTTATTGGGATACTGGCGTCGGTAGGCCTCACAAAGCGAAAACCAGTCTTCATTCAAAAGTTGTTTGCAATAGGGAAAAAAGCTACTGAGCGTTTCGTAAACCGTATTTTGCAAAAGCTCGGCATAAAGGGAAAACGGTTGATGAAGCTTCCGGTAAGGAGCGCGACTCTTTTCCTGCGCTTTGATGAAGCTTTCCCAGTTCTCGATGGAATCCAAGGCTTGATGGCCTGTATCTGCCCATAAGGCGTGCGACAAAAACTGTTGCGTATTTTCTAAGCGACTCATCGTGAAATCAATTCCTGTTTCTATCGCGTGAGTAGTGTGTCCTGATGCAAGGATCTTTGAATAGGTGAGGGTGTTGTTTGCGTTTCATTCCAAAGCGATCGAAGTAACTTTAACTCGCTTGCCAGCTCCTCAAATGGAGGGATATCAAGATCACGTTCTAATAGTACAGCGGCCGGCTTGCAGCGCTCCAGTACCCAACGGGTCAGGTCCCATACATCATCACAAACGGTATCACCGTGAGTATCCACAATACCTTCAGGGAAGTGGCTATGACCGGCGACATGGAGCTGGACTACACGTTCCAGGGGAAGACTCTCAATAAAAGTTTTAGCGTGGCTGCCATGATTCTGGGAGTTAACGTAGACGTTGTTTACATCAAGCAGCAAACCGCAGTCGGCTTTCTCAAGAATGGCATTGAAAAACTCGGTTTCATGCATGTCATGATCAGGATGGTGAAGATAGTAAGAAATGTTTTCCAATAAAAAAGGTCGTTGAAACCGATCTTGGAGTTTTTGGATTCGAGAAACGACTTGTTCAATGCTTTCCTGGGTAAAAGGCAGGGGTAATAAATCGTTGGAATAAGTGCCCCCAAAGCCACTAAAGCAGAGGTGATCACTAAACCACGGCGGGTTAATACGGGTAAATAAGGCTTCTAAGTCTTCAAGGTAAGCTTCATCCAGGGGATCCAGGCTGCCAATCGACATGGTGACGCCATGGGTAACCATCGGATAAATGGGTTTCACTTCTTGGAGTCTGGCCAAGGCTCTACCACCTCGACCCATAAAATTCTCGGGTGTAATTTCAACCCAGTCTATGAGATCTCTGGCTGCTAGCGTTTCTTCGTAAATTTCAGTTCGAAGTCCTAAACCGACCCCTAAAGTGGGGCAGTTTTTGAAGTGAGGCATTTCTCAATTTCCATAAGAGAACAACATGCCCCATCCTTAAAAAAAGACGGGGCATGTGTACTAATCAAAGGGATTATTCAGCTTTTTTATCGCTGCCACATTTATGTTCTTTGTCGCATTTTTGTGCGGAACATTTATGCTCGCCTTTTTTATCGCCGGCGCATTTGTGTCCTTTGTCGCATTTTTTTGCAGAACATTTATGGTCGGCTTTTTTGTCAGCGGAGCATTTGTGCTCACCGTTTTTATCAACAGCACATTTATGCTCAGCTGCTTTTTCCACTGGTGTTGCATGCTCTTCGCCAGCAGCAATCAGTTGAGAAGTTGCAACTTCTTTTAAAGAAAAAAGATTGCTTTCAGGAAGTGGCATAGCAGCCTGTGCGGAAACGCTTCCGGCTAAGAGGCTACACAGAACGCTTAAGAAAGCGATTTGTTTAACTAACATGAATTATGAACTCCTTTAAAGGGCGTCAGAACTGACTATTTGTCGTCAGTTTTTTCTTCTTTTTCAGTTTTTTCAGCAGCTTTGTCTTCGGTTTTTTCAGCTTTTTTGTGGTGGAAGAGACGGCCGGCACAGTGGCTTTGGAACCAGTTTTTGCGTTCGCCTTTGTCTGCAGAACATTTGTGGTCAGCAGCTTTTTCATCGGTGTTAGCATCTTCGCTAGCAGCGATTTTTGCTGGAGCAGAAACTTCAGCAACTTGGAACAAGGTTGCGCCATTGGTTGCGGAAGCGGCCTGAGCTGCATTGGTGTTAGCGAATACAACGATGAACGCTAAAGCGGATAAAAAGGTAATTTTTTGAGCTGTTTGCATAATTACGATAGCCTCTAAACTCTAAACAATACACGAGTGACTAACAATGCAGAGAAAGCCATCACGCCTCCTCCCCATTCTTTTACACACCCTTTAAGAGTACAGTGAGTCTTCTATTCTGGGAAGAGTTTTTCTACAAGCGGAGTGACTCGATCTACTGTAGTAGATTGTACTTATTCAGGTATCGTTGCCTTAGGTAAAGGATAGACAGAATCATAATGAGAGTTGTAAGCAAGAGAAAAGTTCATTAAAATAAGCTGATGAGTAAAATTGGCAGAAATGCAACGTGTCATTGTGGTAGTGAGAAAAAATATAAACGTTGTTGTGGGCGTTCATCTCCAAAAGTTGAGCTTGACATGAACTTTCAGGAAAAAATCTTAGAAGCTCAAGAGTATCGTCGTCGATTAATGCAAGGATTGGGAAAACCTATTTTATCGTATGAGTTGAGTGGTAAGAGGAGAATAAGAGTTGGTAGTGAAATCTTTAATGCTGAGAAGGCACAAACGTTTCATGAGTTTCTTTTATTCTATATTAAGCATGTTTTATTAACAGACCAGTGGGAGAGGGATGAGTTGGCAAAGCCTGACTCCGAACGTCATCCCTTGATTTCCTGGTGTCAAAAAGTTAGTGAACACCGTGAGCAACTAGTAGGTTCTCCTAAAAAGAATAAAATCTATGGTGCAAGAACTATAGGAGTAATAAGAGCCTATCTGGGTTTGGCATACGATCTTTATTTAGCGGCTCATAATGCCGAGCTTCCTGCTTTATTGATAAAGCGTCTTCAGAATAAAAATAATTTTGAAGGCGCTTTGTATGAAGCTTATGTAATTGGAAACTTTGCAAAGGCGGGTTTTAAAATTGAGATGGAAAGTGAGGACACTCCAACAACCTCTCACTGTGAATTTGTAGCGATTCACGTAGACACTGGTAGGAGATTCTCTGTTGAAGCAAAAGCTATAACATCTAAATCAGAGAGATCAGGAAAAACTTCGAAACCTCCTCGTATTAGAGCTCAGCTTCATAAGGCTCTTTCTAAAGATTTAGAGCATGAACGAATCATATTTATTGAGCTTAGTCGGGAGCATACGATGTTGGAGAATGGTCAACCTGATTGGTTACAAGCTATAGATCAAGAAATTGAAAAGGCTGAAAATGAGCTTACCATTATGGGCAATCCTGCTCCTCCTGCCTATGTTTTCGTTACTAATAGAGCCTTTATGCACTCACTTGATGAGGAAACTGCTTACCCAGAAATAGGGCTAATATGCGGCTTTAAGACTGAAGGTTTTCCTATAAAGAATGCTCCTTCAATGCTTGAGGCAGTTAAAATGCGTAAACAGCATATTGAACTCCATTGGCTTATGAAAGCTATAAGCACACATTCAACCATTCCTGCAACTTTTGACGATAAGTTACCAGAAGAAGTATTTTCTAAAGAACAAATTATACTCCCTCAGATTGGAAAAACTTTTCTTGTGCCTGATGAAAATGGCCGAGAAGTTCCAGGTGTTTTATATGATGGCATAGTTATAGAAAATGAACGAAGAGCAGCAGGTATTTTCAAATTGGAAGATGGCCGCTCAATTATTGTCAGTATGCCTCTGAATAGTGTGGAGTTAGAAATTTATAGACGTTCCCCTGACACCTTTTTTGGTGTATTAAAACACGAATCTAGAAAAGTTAAAGATCCTTTAGATATGTTTGATGCTGTATTTGAAACATATTCTAAGTCTTCTCGAGAGACTCTTTTGAAATTTATGGCAGAATGGCCAGAAATTGAACTGTTTGAATCCTTATCGGACATCGAACTTGCTGAATTTTATTGTGCTCAAGTGGCGACTTCAATGTGGAGAGATTCTTTGACTAGTTGATAATGTGGTACAAAAATTTATGACTCCCTCCTCTTTTAAGAAAGAAGAGGGAGTAGTAATCTTCTTAAGAAAGTGCAGGGCTTTCTAGTTTGGAGCTGATATAGGTCCCGATATCTTTCCCACGCAGGATATCGCAAATGGCTTTGGGCTGATTAAAGTCGAATACCAATAAAGGCAAGCCGGTTTCCTTACAAAGGGTAACGGCAGTTTGATCCATCACACGCAGGTTTTGATGAATGATATCGTCGTAGGTTAAACGATCAAACTTTTTCGCACTGGAATTCAACTTTGGATCGGAATCGTAAACGCCATCAACACCATTTTTGGCCATCATAATAACATCAGCGCCAATTTCAGCGGCCCGCAAAGCAGAGGTTGTATCGGTTGAGAAGAATGGGTTACCGGTACCACCCGCGAAAATGACAACGCGCCCTTTTTCAAGATGACGGACAGCACGGAGGCGGATATAAGGTTCTGCGACACGATCCATGCCAATAGCGCTCATCACACGAACGCGAACGCCCTTGCTTTTGAGTGTTTCTTGCAAAATTAAGGAGTTCATAATGGTAGCCAACATGCCGACGTAATCAGCTGCAGCACGATCCATTCCCAATTTTGTGGAGTTTTGAACGCCTCGGAAAATGTTACCGCCGCCGACAACAATGGCGATTTCACAGCCCATTGCAGACGCTTCTGCAATTTCATCAGCAACCAAGCTAATGACATCAGGTTGAATACCAAATCCTTGAGTACCCATCAGGGCCTCACCACTGATTTTAAGAAGAATCCGTTTGAAGCGAAGTTTATTGGGAGACGCTGACATCATAATTAAAGACCCTAGTTTGGTGGCTGACTAAATAGACTAAGAAATTGCGAAAAAAATTTAAACGATTTATAAGAGGATACAAGGGATTGACGAATAAGGAATCAATAAAAAGTTTAATACCCATAATCGAAACTAAGAGGGAATAAAGGATCGTAAAACAAGCTAATACAGTTTTAGTTCCGGTTTAATAGATATGTTTTATAAGTTGGATGAGATCAGGTGTTAGTAATTAAAGCTGAGTCGGTCTAAAAAAATGCGCCGTCTTTAAAATAAAGGCGACGCATTCTTTAAAAAACCATAAACTAAACTCGGGCTGCAGCTGCAACTTCTTCAGCAAAGTTTGAGACTTTTTTCTCAATACCTTCACCCAAGGCATAACGGGTAAAGCGCACAACAGCGAGTTCGGAATCACCATATTCTTTAGCTTTGGATTGAACGAGCTCTTCAATCGTCATCGACGGATCTTTAACGAAGGGTTGTTCAACTAAGCAGCGTTGTCCAAGCAACTTGGTAACGCGGCCGTCAACAATTTTCTTGCGAATTTCTTCCGGTTTATTGGCTAAGTCTTCTTTACCCATTTCCACACGGGTTTCAGTTTCAATGACCAACGGAGAAATTTCAGCGCGGGTTACAAAATCGGGTGCAGCACTTGCGATTTGCAGTGCTAAGTCTTTAATCAAAACTTTGAAGCCTTCGGAATCAGCAGTTTTTGCTTGTCCAGCTTTCATTTCAACTAAAACAGCAACACGTCCACCCGTATGGATGTAAGAGTGCAAAGCACCTTCTGTAGCAACGTTGTAGAGTTCGAAACGACGGATGCTGATGTTTTCGCCAATGGAGGCGATTTTATCGGTAACCAGCGCTTGAACACTTTTTCCGTCGACGGTTAATGCAAGTAATGCATCCAAATCAGCAGGTTTCTGTTCAAGGATTTGTTTGGAGATAACTTGGAGCAAGTCTTGGAATGCATCGCCTTTAGCAACAAAGTCTGTTTCGCAGTTCAATTCCAGAACAACGCCTTCTTTGCGGTTTTCGGTAATCAATGCGTAAACTTGACCTTCAGCAGCAATACGGCCGCTTTTCTTGTCAGCAGAAGCTATCCCTTTTTGGCGAAGCACTTCAGATGCTTTTTCCATATCGCCTTCGGCTTCTATCAATGCTTTTTTGGCATCCATCATGCCAGCGCCAGTTTTATCCCGTAATTCTTTAACTTGGGCGGCTGTAATTTGCATAAAAATTCCTCTGCAATCAGATATCGCGCGTTACGCGTACTACCCTTTTCGTGAACTTGATTAAGCTTTTAATGAAGCGTTCCTCAATGTATGAGGAACGCTTCATAGAGCTATTAGTTTTCGCTAGGGGCTTCAGCAGCTTCGGAAGAAGCACCAGCAGCAGCGCCTACAGCAGCAGCCATCGGTTGCTGAGCAGTACGTAAACGCTCTTGACGGTGTTGATCGCGAGTCGCATTGCCTTCGATGATCGCATCAGCCACTTTTTGAGTAATCAAACGAATGGAGCGAGTTGCATCATCGTTACCAGGAATAACGTAATCGATGCTTCCTGGATCGCAGTTGGTATCAATGATAGCCACGATAGGAATATTCAATTTAGAAGCTTCTTGCACAGCAATCAGTTCACGTTTTTGGTCGATCAAGAACATAACGTCGGGCATACCGCGCATGTCTTTAATGCCACCCAAAGAACGGTCTAATTTGTTCAACTGGCGGGTTAAAACAGCAACTTCTTTTTTGCCTAAACGCTCAAAATGACCATTGTCACGCATTTCTTCGAGTTCACGAAGTTTGCTGATCCGGGCACGAATGGTTTCGTAGTTGGTCAACATACCACCTAACCAACGTTTGTTGATGTAGAAGGCGCCGCAGCGTTTCGCTTCTTCTGCAACAATGTCGGTGGCTTGACGTTTTGTACCAACAAATACAATTTTCTTACCAGCAGCAGCAGATTTTCTCATGAATTCATGCGCTTCGTCTAAAAGCCGGCTGGTTTTGGTTAAATCGATAATGTAGATACCGTTACGCTCGCCCCAGATGTAGGGTTTCATCTTGGGATTCCAGCGATGTACTTGGTGGCCAAAGTGGACACCGGCTTCTAATAATTCTTGCAATGAAGCAACGGGCATAAAAAAGTGTTCTCCTTCCGGGGCAACAAACTCACGTGGGTGAGACAGACAATACGAATAAAAAATTAAACTATTTTTACATCTTACATACTGAAGCGCAGACTTCAAGCGCATTCCAGATTACCGATGATTTTGCGACGTTTTTGACACAAAGAAAACAGTGTTTGTTGTTAAGTTCTTAGCATCCAATTAAAGAAAGTACTGAGGATTCTTCCCTGTTCAGTAAATCATTCAATTGAGGGCGTATGTTTTCAGGAAATTGAAAGGCTTCGGCGTCATTCGAAGGGAAAGCACCTGTCTGAATGTCTTCACAGAAGCGTTCAACAGCATTTTGTATCAGCTCTTCGCCATTCATATAACGACGAACAAAGCGAGGACTGATCTGCGAGTATCGACCCAACAAATCATCAATGACTAAGACCTGTCCATCACAGCCATTCCCGGCACCAATCCCAATAATAGGTATGGAGACTATCTTGGTAATCGCAGTGGCAAGCTCGTGAGGAATCATTTCAAGCACAATGGCGAAAGCTCCGGCGCGCTCTAAAGCTTTCGCATCGCGAATCAATTGTTCCGCATCATCCAATGATTTGCCTTGCACCTTAAAACCACCCATCTGATGAACCGACTGAGGCGTAAAGCCCAGATGACCCATCACAGGGATTCCAATCTCACTGAGACGATGCACAAGCGTTAAGACTTCAGGGCTCGCACCTTCCAGCTTGACAGCTTTTGCGCCACCTTCTTGTAAAAAGCGACCGGCATTCCGAATCCCGTCCCCGAGATCGACCTGATAACTTAGGAAGGGCATGTCGGCCACAACAAAGGCAGATTGCGTTCCACGGACAACAGCTTTCGTGTGATGAAGCATTTCATCAACCGTGACACGAAGTGTATCAGGGTGTCCTAACACCGTCATTGCGAGTGAATCCCCAACTAAAAGGATATCTACACCAGCCCGATCTAAAATCAAAGCTGTCGTGTAGTCGTAGCATGTTAGGCAGGTCAGCTTTTGCTTACCTTTCGTCTTTTTAAGACCCAAGACATTTCGAGCAGGCTTTAAAGCGGAAGCTTTTTCACTCTGAGGATGAACGGACATAGAGAACCCCCTTTTACAGTTAAGGGATGCATTAAACGCAAGGGTGACAAAAAGAAATTGAATAGACTTTACCTAAAAATAGCGTTAACGTCATCCAAATCTGAACCTGGATGACGTTATACGAGAAAAATTGTATTTAAAACTTACTTCAGAGCTTCCGCACCACCGACGATTTCGAGAATCTCCTGTGTGATGGCAGCCTGACGAACTTTGTTATATTGGATCGTTAAACGGTTCAACATGTCGCCTGCGTTGTTTGTCGCATTCGACATCGCTGTCATACGGGCAGCTAGCTCACTTGCAGAACCTTCGAGTAAAAGGGTATAGATTATTTGACCCAAGTACATTGGCACAATCTTATCCAAGACGGCAATTGGATCTGGCTCAAGCAGGAGTTCCGGTTTTGGATGTCCTGGCTTGTAATTGCTGTCCATGGAGTAGGCAACATCCTGAGGAGGAATGAGTGCTGGTTCCCAATCAACCAAAGAACGCAACGGAATAATAGGCATCATCTGGAGTTTGTAAGAAATCATCGAGATGAAGTGCGTGGATAGGACATCGATACTATCAATTTTGCCCTTCAAGAATGCTTTCACCATCGTGCCAGCAATCATGTTTGCGTCTTGAATGGTCGGTGCAGCGGTCATATGGGACAGCTGACCCAGTATTTCGGAGTTTGAATATCTGGAAAATGCCTGGATTGCTTTGCTGCCAACCAAGAAGAAGTGAGGCGTTAAACCACGTGCGCGAATTTCTTTTTCCAAACGAAATGCCTGGCGTAAAACCGTCGCGTTGTAGCTTCCGCATAAACCACGGTCAGACGTCATAACAACGATGCCTAACTTTTTAATCGGACGAGGCTTCAACAACTCTTCATAACGCGAACCGCTATAGGAATGTGATAACTCACCCAGATGATTCGGCAATTCCTTGTAGACGGCACTGAAAACCCGGCGAAGTTCACTCGCATAAGGCCTTGTTGCTTTTACGCGGTTTTCTGCACGCTTAACTTTAGCAGCAGAAACCATACGCATCGCCTGCGTGATTTTCTGAGTACTTTTTACACTTTTAATCCGACGACGGATATCCTTGAGATTCGGCATTTCTGAGTCCTTGCGGAAATTAAGCTAAGACGACGGGGACTTTTTTAAAAGTCCTATTTGCTACCAGTGAAGGCGGATTGCGAGAATTTACGCATTCCGTCTACCAGCTTCGTTTCCTCAGCTGCATCGAGCTTATCACCACGGTTCAATTTTGCTTCAATTTCAGGTAAGTTGGCGCTGAAGTAAGGCATCCATTCTTGTTTGAACTCATTGATTTGTTTGTTATCAATGTTATTCAAGACGCCTTTGTTAGCGGCGATCAAGATGGAAACCTGTTGTGCAACGGATAAAGGACTGTATTGAGGTTGCTTCAAGACTTCAACCAATTTTTGTCCTAAACGCAGTTGATCTTGAGTCGCTTGATCCAAGTCACTTGCAAATTGGGAGAACGCTTCTAACTCTCTGTATTGAGCCAGTGCTAAACGCAAAGTACCAGCAACACTTTTCATTGCTTTGGTTTGAGCGGCACCACCAACACGGGATACGGATAAACCGGCGTTGATAGCTGGACGGATACCGGCGTTGAACAAGTCTGCCTCAAGGAAGATTTGTCCGTCGGTAATCGAAATAACGTTTGTCGGAATGTAAGCCGAAACGTCACCGGCTTGCGTTTCAATAATCGGAAGAGCAGTAATACTACCAGCGCCCAACTCATCGTTGAGTTTCGCAGCACGTTCCAATAAACGGGAGTGGAGGTAGAATACATCGCCAGGGTAAGCTTCACGACCTGGTGGACGGCGGAGCAACAAGCTCATCGCACGGTAGGACCATGCGTGTTTGGTTAAGTCATCGTAAATAACCAGAACGTGTTTGCCTTCTTGCATAAAGCCTTCAGCAATCGTGACCGCACTGAAAGGTGCCAGGTATTGAACAGGGGCAGCGTCGCTAGCAGAAGCCGCAACGATGACCGAGTATTCCATCGCGCCATTGTCTTCAAGCGTTTTAATGGTTTGAGCAACGGAGCTGGATTTTTGACCAATCGCGCAGTAGATACAGATAACGTCCTGACCTTTTTGGTTCAGAATCGTATCGAGGGCAATCGCAGATTTACCGGTTTGACGGTCACCAATAATTAACTGACGTTGACCACGACCGATGGGAGTCATTGCGTCGATCGCAGAAATACCGGTTTGCAAAGGTTGATGTACAGATTTACGAGCAATAATACCAGGCGCTTTACGGTCTACCGGGAGGTATTCGCGAGCTTCAATGGATCCTTTGCCGTCAATGGCCTGACCCAAGGGGTTAACAACACGGCCTAAAAGTCCATCTCCAACAGGAACGGACGCGATTTTGCCGGTTGTTTTAACGGTTTGGCCTTCACGGATATGAGTGTACTCACCCATAATAACCGCACCGACGTTGTCTTCTTCTAAGTTCAAGACCATACCCATGGTATTATGGCCGTCCTGAAACTCGATTAACTCACCTGACATTGCGCCACGTAAGCCGTAAATACGAGCAATTCCATCCCCAACTTCAAGGACGCTACCCACATCACTAACGGTGATCTGGCTTTCAAACTGACTCAGTTTTTCTTTAAGAACAGAACTGATTTCTTCTGCACGGAGCGCCATATTTAAGGATTCCTTTTCTATAGGATTAAAAAAGCAGCGTAAATGTTTATGCCTTGGTCAACTGGCTACGAAGAGCCTTCAGCCGACCGGAGAAACTTCCGTCAATAATTTGGTCTTCCATTCGAATAATGGCACCACCCAGAAGAGCGGGATCAATAATGGGTTTTATAGTCACTTCACGGAAACCAAGTTTTGATTGAAGGGTTTGAGAAATACGGTTAATCGCTTCTTCTGATAAAGGAGAAGCCGTAATCAGCTCCACTTGCGCACGGTGTTCGTGAGCGTTGTAAGCCGACTCAAAAAATCGGACCATTAACTCGAAAGAAGCCATGCGGCTGTGTTCAACAACCAAGCTCATTAAGCGAGAAACAATCGGATGAACTTTTCCATTCACAACTTCTTGTACAACGGCCATTTTGTCAGCCAGACTCAAAGCTGGATTGTCCAGAAAAATCATGAACTTGGGGACTTGGGCAAAGCCCTCAACTAGTTTTTTCAAATCGTCGTGAACTGCAGATAAAGCATCTTGCTCTAAAGCACTTTCAAAAGTGACGCGAGCATAGCGACGAGCAGCTTTTGGGTCGGCTTTCCGTTCAGCCATTAGCGAGCACCTCCGATAGGAGCCAAAGAGGCAATAAAGTCTTCAACAGACTGCACACGTTCCGAATCACTCATGGACGCTGACAATTCAGCCTGAGCATCCTGAATGGCTTCATCCAATAAACGGGCCTGAAGCGCTTTCATTGCAGAACGTTGTTCGAGTTCAACACGCTTGCGAGCGTTTTCAACAATGGCAGTGGCTTCAGCTTGAGCATTGGCAATAATTTGGTTTGACAATGTTTCGGCAGAGCTATGAGCAGTTGAAAGGATCTCTTCAACATCTTTTTTAAGATTAGCCGTTTGTTTTTGGACGTCAGCCAACTTGGCTTCCGCGTCCTGTTTTTGCTTTTGGGCGAGTAAAATTTCACCCGCAATCTTTTCCCGCTGACCATCAATGGCCGCTGGTATATTTTGCTTTTTAGCAACCCAAACAAGTAAGGCCACAATCAGCAAAATATTGATCAAATTAGAATGAACAATGCGCTCCCAAAGGCCGCCTGTTTCAGCATGAGCCTCTAGCAAAAACATAGAAATTTGAAATGGTAAGGTCATTAGAGAATCTTTTCTTAAGACAGTTTTTAAATGCCCGTCGACGCAAGCACTTGGTGTTTAACAACTTTGCTGATAATGGTCTGTTTCAAGGTGTGACGGTCTGATTCGAGTGCCTGGTAAGCCTGTTCGCGAGATTCTGCCAAGCTTGCAAGTTCCCGATCCAGCTGAGCCTGAGCATCGACACGAGCTTGGCCAATGATGGTACTTGCGTTGCGCTTTGCTTCTTCCCGCAGGCGTTGCAGAACTTGTTGCGCTTCGCGACGAGCCTTTTGCAAACCGGTATCGTACTCTTGCTTTAACGCGTCATGCTGCTCGTCAGAACGTTGAGTGGTTTCTCTATCTTGCAAGAGTTGCTGCTCACGCTGCGCCTTCAACTTTATAAGCGGATCAAAAAAGACCGCCTTCATGATCACCATGAAGATGATAAAGCTTACAAGGACAAAAAGCAGCGTGGCATTAAACTCGGGCATTTTAGAAAAAACCTTATTACTGAGATTTCAGATAGATTAGAGTGTGGTAGCACTAAGCGAATACGAGGCGGTGAGGATTATGAAATCGTAGCTCTTGCCCGTTAGGGCTTAGAGATAGGATTCCCCCTTGCGGGGTCAACCGCAACAACGAAGTAGGCGCTAGTAATAGCTCACTCTAGCCGCCAAACTTTTGGAGCAATAAGAAAAACGTTACAAAACCAAAGAGACCCAACAACTCGACAACACCGAGGGTGATGAAGTACTGAGGGGTGATGTTGCCTTGGATTTCAGGTTGACGAGCAACGCTATTAAAGTAAGCAACGGTCATCAAACCAATACCAATTGCTGGACCGATAGCAGCCAAGCCAACTGCGATAGGGCCTGCTAACATTGCAGCTGCAGCTGTTTCCATAATCGTAATTCTCCTTTTTTGACGAAAATCTAAATTTGTACGTAACTGAATCGATTAAAAACTAATGGTGATCTTCCGATAATAAGCTGATGTATACCGAGCTGAGAATCGAGAAGATGTAAGCCTGAACGACTGCTACAAACAACTCAAGCACAATAACAGCAGCGGGAAGAACGTAAGGGGCAACACTCATTGCAATGCCGGAAAGAATTTCACCGACCAGAATGTTGAAGTAAAGCCGGAGTAACAGTGAACCCGGACGGGTTAAATCTTCAACAATGTTAAGGGGTAAAAACAAGGGGCTGGGTTGAATGTAATGTTTGAAGTAGCGTAAGCCTTTTTTCTGAATACCGACAAAGAAGTACATGACCAAAGACATTAAAGCCAATGCCGTTGTCGTGTTAATGTCAGCTGTTGCTGCAACAAGCTCTCCGTGAGGAATTTCGAGTAAGCGCAGAGGAAGTTGGCCCATTAAGTTTGCCGTTAAAATGAACAAAAACAAAGAGCCAACAAAGTAGAGGAAGCTATCGCCACGTTTTCCAGCAGTTGCCATGGTGATACTGCGGCATAAATCAAAAATGCTTTCAGCCATCACCTGCCCCTTACTGGGGACAACTTCTAATTTACGCGTTAAAGACACAGCTGCCACAATGATAATAAACATTGCGACCCAAGTCATAAGCAGTGTGTTCATGTGAACGGCCTGGCCAAACAGGGTGACGTTCCAAAAATGTTCCATAGCGGATTCAACGACTTCCTGAGATTGAGAAACTTCCTAGTCCGGTAGAGGTCAAAAGCAAGGGGATGCGAGCGGTTTAGAGTGAAAACGTTTACGGCTTGATAAAACCCTTTATTTTTATCACGGGCAACGCTTGAATCACGTACTCTACCATTAGCACCAATTTGTAACCCAAAAGACCTATGATGACAAGCGCGAGTTCAGTCATTTTTGCACCTGTCAATTGTACTATCAGCCAAGAGATAAGGCACATTCGAATGATGGAAAAGCTCCACTGCCAAGATTTTTTGGGGTATTCGGCATTGAAAAGCAGACTCCAGAGATAAAAACAACCGAGCAGTGCTCCCATAAAAACAATTTTTAGATTAAAAGGTCTCCAAATGGCGACACTGCTCAGCAATAACGCCTCAACAATCAACGTGCCAATCCACAATCTCTTTTTCAGTTTGGGAAAGGGCAGCGGGTTGTAGTGCTCAAGCGATTGTTTAGAACTCATAGCGTTTTCTCAATTATCTCGATCTGAAAAATCGTAATCCTGATCATCGGGCTTATGAGAGTAATCCTGGTATAAAAAATCCATTTCATGGGGCAAAATGCCCGTTGATTTTTCGATGAAACGCCCTTTTTCGTCCGCTTGTTTTGCTTGGCTAGGGGCTGATTTTGTTTTCAGATCCATTTTGGGGATCGTTGTATTGAGAAGCGCCTTTTTGGCGAGGACACCAATTCCTAAAGCAAACCCCAACAGTCCCAAGGCTAATGTCCAAAGGGGAGATGCGTGGTATTTCTGTGTAAGCCAAGTTCCCAAGCAAAGCCCTGCAAGCATTGGGATTAATAATTGAATGGCATATTCCATTTCGCTACTTTAGGTTAAAGGACAAGCATTGTAAAATCATAAAAAACCCTAACAAAGGAGTTTATTAACTCAATGGCAGCAAAAGACAGTAGTTTTGATATCGTTTCCGATTTTGATCAACAAGAACTGGTGAATGCGCTGGATCAAACCAAAAGAGATGTTGCAACTCGTTTTGATCTCAAGGATTCCGGCAGCACACTTGAAATTGAAGAAGAAAAGCAGATCGTTTTAACCACAACGGACGACTTTCGGGCTCAAAATATTTTCGATATTTTAGAAGGAAAAGTCGTTAAGCGTGGATTGAATGCCATGATTTTGGACAAGCAAGATCCAGAGCCTGCATTGGGCGGCAAAGTTCGCCAGGTGATTAAATTGAAGCGTGGCTTGGAAGTGGAGCAATCTAAAAAAATTGTTGCCGCGATTAAAGAAGCAAAGCTGAAAGTTCAAGCAAGCATTCAAGGCGATCAAGTCCGTGTCAGCGGTAAAAGCCGTGATGATTTACAAGCGGCAATGCAAGCGGCACGAGAGATTGGTGAGCGGTTGAACATGCCCCTTCAATTTGAAAATTACAGATAAATACTGGTAAATAGAGGACTTACGCAAAATAATGGAAGCAGATGCCAAATAGGATAATCACAGGAACCTAATGTTGATATCTTTTTCATAATTTTGCGTAAGTCCTAAAATAAAGGAAAACTGCCCAGCTGTTTGGCAATGCTGGACAGTAGAATAGTACGGAATAGGTAGTAAAGAAGATTCTTTTGTTTGGGGGCAGAGATTATTGTTTCAATCGGTTTATGTCCATCCAATGAATTCAATTAACCTCCGGTACTCACATAAGACGATCCCGCCCCTAAAAATGTTCCCAAAACAAGACATTCACAGCATTTTTATTTTGAAAGCATCTAAGCTCATTCGGAAAGAGCTTCGTTGAGCTTGATATTACTGAGCAATAAAATAGGTACTGACCTGATCAGTACCTATTTTCTGAGTATTCGCTCTAAAAGTGTTTGAGTGAACTTTTTGTTAAGCCATTTAAAGGGAGCTTAGTGCTTTACGGATGACAGCTCCCAGTCTTCCCTATAAACTAGTCTCATCAAAAATAAACCTTATCGAGCTTTATCACCCCTATGCGAGTTGCTGCTATTGATGAATGTGGCCGTCTGTCGCCACACGAACAAGCCATTCCTTCTATTCCGGAAGGAGGTGCCTTATTACGCGTTAAGGGCTGCGGTATTTGTGGTTCCGATCTGGATAAGGTCGTAAAGCATAAATCAGCTTCTGGATCCGTATTGGGTCATGAAGTCGTGGGTATCCTGGAGGCTTTGAGCCCAACGGCTAGTATCCCCTGGGCCTTGGGAACCCGCGTAGTGGTTTCCCATCACGTGCCATGTGGTAATTGTCACTTCTGTCGGCAAGACAGTGAGTCAATGTGCCTGGAATTTAAGCGAAGTAACTTTATTCCTGGTGGCTTTTCAGAGGTTCTGGCTTTGAGTGCGGGACATTTGAAACATACTGCCTTTCCCGTTCCTGATACAGTCAGCGATGAGGAAGCCAGTTGTACGGAGCCTTTAGCCTGTGTGCTTCGGGCTTATCGTCGAACTCGTGGATTTCCTTTGTCAAGACAGGCTTCTTCAGGACAATCCGTTTTAGTCGTCGGACTAGGCTTCATTGGTTTACTGGCTGCGCAAGCCTATGGCTATGCCGGTGAGGTCGTATATGGTGCAGAAGTGGATCAGGCCCGGTTAGATTGGGCTATATCCCAGGAGACTTTGAAGGCAGGCTTTATTCCGGAACGACAAGCCTCAGTGCGACCTCAAGAAATCTCTCAGCCTGTAGATACGGTGTTTCTAACCGTTGTGAATGAAGCGACACTGCGTTTGGCTTTCGCTAGTGTTCGAGATGGTGGGCAAATCCTACTTTTTGCTTCCCCTGGGACCCAGGGTCCGGGCGTTATGCTGAATCCAGATGTTCTCTATTTCCGGGAACTGACAGTACTCACAAGTTATTCCCCAGCCTTGCAGGATTTACGCCTGGCGTCTGAGCTTATTTTTAGCCACGAACTGTCAATGCGCGCTACAGTGAGTGAAACCGTGCCCCTTGAGGAAATTACTCTGGCCATGGAACGTTACCGCACTGGACAAACTCGAAAAGTTTTTGTTCAGATGTCTGTTGAGGCTGACAGTTCGGAGAATCACGTCGATGGGTAATGCGGAAACCATGAAAACAGCGCTATTTCATGAACCGAATCGTGTCACTTATGAGACGTGCCCTATCCCGACACCAGGACCGGGTGAGGTTCTTGTACGAGTGAACACCGCGCTGACTTGTGGAACTGACGTGAAATGTTATCGTCGAGGCCATCCCGTCCTTTTAAAAACCTTTCCGTCTCCCTTTGGGCATGAGTTTGCGGGTATAGTTGCGGCTATCGGTGAAACAAAGCCTGAGGAAAGGATTCCCTTTCAAATCGGGGATCGAGTTGTGGCTGCCAACTCCGCGCCCTGTAATACTTGCTATTACTGCAGCAAGGCTCAATTTAACCTTTGCGAGCAGCTGAATCTCCTCAATGGTGCCTATGCGGATTACATTATTGTGCCCGCTCGTATTGTTCAGCAGAACATGCACCGTTTACCGGACAGTCTGAGTTTTGAGCATGCTGCCTTTACCGAACCCTTGTCTGTTTGCCTTCATGGCTTATCCCAAGCCGGTGTAGAGGCCGGGGATACGGTTGCGGTTATGGGCTTGGGTCCGATCGGTCAGCTCCTGGTTCGCTCAGCAACTTTGATGGGTGCCGAGGTCACGGCGTTGGCGAGAAGTAAAAGCAAGCTGGAGATGGCCAAAAGCTTTGGACATGCCAGTCAAACCGTTTCTATGCTGGATTACCCTGATATGGAGGAAATTCGTTCCCGTTTTTCTCCAGCGGGCCGGGGCTTTGATATTGTTATTGAAGCGATTGGACTACCGGAAACCTGGGAAAAGTCGCTCAAGCTGGTTCGTAAAGGGGGCACGATCAATTTATTCGGTGGCTGTCCTGGGCATACCACAGTCACTTTCTCGACCCGTCAGCTGCATTATGACGAAGTCAAGCTGGTGAGTTCCTTCCACCACACACCAAAGCAGGTTAAGGCGGCTTTTGATCTTTTATCCAGTGGCCAACTTGACCCCAGTCCACTTATCACTAAGGAAATGCCGATGGCTTCGTTTGAGCAGGCATTGCAGGAAGTGGAAGCCGGTAAGGCGCTTAAAATCGCTCTGAAAAATTAAGCTGTTTTTAGAATTGAGTTTAGTATTTTAGTTTTAGAAGCCATTTTGCTTTACAAAGGCTAACAACGGCGCTGTTTTCCAGGTAAAATACATGGCAGTAAAGAGATTCAGAACAGAAATGGCTTGCTAATTGCGTCCAATCGAAGGGGCTTAGCGCAAGTTGTTATTGAATGAGAGACGGTTTAAGCACATCCATGAATGGGTTATTACATTTTCAGTTTTGGTTTGGAAGCCTGATCGTTCTCGGTTTGCTCCGAAGATTAAGCATCGTTTTTGCGGCTGAGCAGGGTCGTAAACGTGACCTGCTTCGCAGAGGCTACTCCGAGAATCATGAGCAGCGGATCAGTGTGCTTATCCCCTTTTTAAAGAGTGAAGATTATTCCTCTCTCATTGCCTTGCTTCGCACGCTGGCGGATCAAAATTATCCGGCTTCCAAGGTCACAATTCACCTGGTTGCCTCCCAGGAAACCCGTCCTATCTTAATGCCTCAGGCCTTGCGTTATAACGTCCGGGTTTGGGAATACCCCTATGAAGAGGTGACTGAACACCAAGCACGCTCCTGGATTATCGATCGCTGTTTAGCCCAAGGTGGAAACAGTCTCTTTGTATTTTTACGGGCTACCGATATGGTGAAACAGGATTATTTCCGTCACCTTGTTGCTAAAAGCCTCGATAGCTTTGTAATTCAAGGTTATACCGCGATTAAAAATCAACCGCTTACGGTCCTGGATAAGGTTTCCGCCTTTTCAAACCGTCTCTTTAACCGGATTGATAATGCAGGCAGAAATCATCTCGGTTTTAGTATTCGTTTGATGGATTCCGGCTGGGCTGTTAAGCAAGACGTTCTGGAAATGATTCCCTACCGACGCGGTACGGATTTAGATAATCTGGAATATACAATCCGACTGGTTTTGGAAAACTTTAAAATTGCATGGGCTCCTCAGGCTGTTATTTATTCTGAATCTCGCCAACCTGTCAGTAGCCGAGTGATGATTCAGGCCTCCAGTATTTTTAATCGCCTGCGCTTGCTGGCGCTTTATGGACCCCGTTTGCTGGCCTTATCCGTATTGCGGATGAACGGAAATTCGCTAGCGACATTCGTTGCGATTCTTCGCCCACCGGCATTTACAACGCCTTTGTTATTGTCGGCCGTGGCGATTGCCTCCTTTTTTGTACCCGTGCTCAGAGCTGACCGAACCTTTTGGGTCGCTTTGGCGGGAATGGCGCTCAGTATTCATTTGCTGGCCTGTTTTGTTGCTCGTTGTCGTATCGTTGAAATTGCTTTGACCCTTGTACAGGCGCCATTGGCTTATGTGGTGAACGTCATCAGTCTGCCGATCGGTATGGTTCTCCTAATCAAGGAAAATCTGCGTCAACGTGCCCAAGCGGGTATGGAGCGCTACCGCAGAGAATCCACAACCCGTTTTAACGAAACCATACCGAGCTCGGATAGCAGCCTTCCGATGGCCGGACAAATTCGTCGCCCGCTATCAGAAGATGCGTCTGAAGAGATTGAACTTTCAGAGCAGCCTTACTTGCCCTATCAAAAAGGGCTTCAGGAAAATGAACCTGCACCGCTAGCGACTCAACGCTATCGTTCACCGGGTGTTCAGGAATATATTCGCCCTTTACCTTTGAGCAACGGCCAAAAACACATTGAGTGTCAGCTCAAAACAACGCTCACAACGCAAAGTGATGGTGTCGAGTATTACCAGCTTGTTTTGGAATACAAGGCTTTGTCCTTTTCAACGGCCTCGTATCGGATTTTGGATCAGGCCTTTTATGAGCTTCATACCAAGCTGGCCGCTCGTGGTTTAACCCCTATCGCTTGTGGCAGTTGTGCCTACTTTTATAACCCGACTGCGGATCAGCCCGGTGCCCTCAATACGACCGGTGTTTGCCTGCAAGGGAAGTTGGGGCAGGAGGTCAGCTTAACCGACGATGCTGTAACCCCAGTCAGTGAGGCGTGTCAGCATCATACGGCAATACAGCGCCGTGAAGAAATTCTCCGTCAGTGGAAAGAAAGCTTGCTGTACAGTATCAGCCCTAAGCTTTAATCTCTCTCCAAAAGGCACAATTTGGGTTTCTCAAGCATTTAATAAACAGTTCCCTAACCTCGTAGCTCTACGATGAACGTTTCTTCGAGCCCCTTAGCGCAGCAGGCGTATATCCCGCCACTGAATCGATTAAGGCCGATATCAAGCCCTTTAGCGCCTGCATTGGATAGTGCCGGTGTCAATGTGCACTTCTTTACGACGAAAGAGGGCTATCCACTCACGACAGAGCGTGATTTGGATGCCATCCAGCAAGCGGGTTTTCATCGTGTCCGGATGGATTTACTCTGGAGCCAGGTGGAAAAGAAGCCGGGAAGCTTTGATTTTAAAGCCTATGATGGGGTAATTCGTGGCTTGTTGAAGCGTGGTATCCAGCCCATGATTATTTTGGGACTTGGAAACCCTTTATATTCTAATGATGTGAGTATTCAAGACCCGAAAGCAGCTCTTGGCTTTGAACGATATGCGAAAGAAACTGTAAAACACTATCAGGGCTTTGGAGTGCTCTATGAGTTAGTCAATGAGCCCAATCACCCTTTGTTTTGGAAACCAGAGCCAAATGTCCAAGAGTATATGAATCTGGCGAAAGACCTGCTTCCCGGTCTGAGAGCGATTGATCCGACTGCTCGCTTTGTGGCGCCCTCCACGGCAGGCGCGCCAAGGGACTACCTGGAGCGCTGCTTCCAGCAAGGCTTATTGAATCATGTGGATGCTGTGACCATTCACCCGTACCAAACCTTCTACCCGGATGAACCTAAGGTCCGCCCCCCGGAAACTTTTGAGAAGGAAATGCGCCAAACGCGGACACTCATTGATTGTTACGCACCCAAGGGAAAGCATATTCCTATTATCCTGGGTGAATGGGGCTATTCCTCAATTCCAAAAGAGGTTGATGAGAAAACCCAGGCCAACTATCTAGTCCGACAGTTCCTACTCGGAGCGATGTTTGGTAGCCCGGTGAATATTTGGTATGACTGGAGAGGTTCAAGCGACGGCGCTTATATACCGGGTGATAAGGAAAGCAATTTCGGCCTTGTCCGGAATGATGGCCCGTCTAGCCCCAAGCCTGCCTACTTTGCGATGCAGGAACTAAGCAAAGCCTTATATGGAAAGCGTTATGCAGGACGCTTGCCCAGCCAAGAGAAAGATTACCTACTTCGTTTTACCGATAGTAGAGGGCAAAGCACTTTAGCAAGCTGGACGTCTGGAGCCTCCCATACGGTAATGCTTGGTAAAGAGCCTGTTTTACTCACAGGAAAGCCTAACTATACTGAATTAGCGTGAACTTTCAGCTAATATCAAACATCATGCTATACCAATCGTCGGTATTAAGGGTGGATAAAGTGTTACCTATGATGCCCCTCAAACCGGCGTTATTTTGTATATTGGTATAGTATGAAACTGACCCATCAAAGGCTTTTTTAGAGCCGTTTTTAGCTGATAATGTTCATTTTAATTTCAAAAAACTGTGTTTTTTAAGGTGTACATGACGTCTACTATTTTAGAAAACTTTACAATCGCTAAATTATAAACCTTGTCTTTAAATGCCGTGCTGACTTGATATCGTTTCAGTAGCTAGCAGGAAAACAGCTTGTTTCTATGACGACAAGAAGGAACGGCTGGTTTCGAGCATTGAGGCTGCCAGTTTGTCGGTATTTAACCCGCTTAAGTAGCCATTGATGCGGCCGTTATCCAACATCGCTTTGAAAGTGGCGACTTTCTCGCTGTCGAAAGGAGTTTTTTCCCGTTGAGCAAGGCGGCTGAACTTGATCACGTCTTTTTCTGATTCAGCAGCTTGGCGGGCTTGGTCAGAGATAGTAACCGTGGTTGCATCATTAACGGCATCAGTGTTTTTCGTATCTTTTGGAGCCGATGTAGGTACTGTCGCCGGATTTACAGCCTGGGCTGAGTCTGCTTTGTCAGTGCTGATGAGGTTCAGAAGGTTGTCGTTACCAACTTTGTTTGAAATGCTGTCTACCATAACGGATGCCTCTCATTGCCCTTGAAGAAAATGGGGAGAATATTCTCATTTTCTCTATCATAATATCAATTTACTGGAGATTGACTGGTGAAACTGCTGGTTTTCGGTAAAATCCACATCGTTTAGATGACTTCAGTATGTCTTTTTTAGGGGACGTTTACATTCACCAGAGGATCTTGATCCAAGGGTCTATAAAAATTTGAGATTAGAGCGGCGGCCAAGAAAGTCCTGTAGGAGGAGCATTGCAGAGGTTTGATCAATGATCCCGGTTTTGCGCTTTTTTGAGGATTGAACGCCCTGCTCACGAAGCGCATTCTCAGCGATTTTAGAGGTCAATCGTTCGTCGAGAAGTGTCACATTGATGCTGAGAGCGTCTTTCAACTGCTGGGCGAGTTCTCTGGCTTTGCTAGCGCCTTCGCTTTCATCCCCATTCATATGCAGTGGAAGGCCGATGACGATTTCTGCGACATCATATTGCTTGCAAATCTCGGTGAGTTTTGGAATTGGATTGCTCACTTGAAAGCCGGGAATCGTATCCAGGGCCACAGCAAAGTTACCAAAGGGGTCACTGATGGCCAAGCCAATTCGTTTTTGCCCAGGATCAAGGGCAAGGACTCTGGGTGGAAGGGAGTCTTCAGACATGGTAGTAATCTCAATGATTATTTATTGCTGGAATGCTACCACGCAAGCCTTACAACTCCCAAGTATTGATGACGCGTTCAACCACTTGTGTAAACAGAGCGTTATTTTTAAAGGGGACGGCTTCTTGACGCAGGCGAAGCAGATCCTCTTCAATACAGCGTCGTCCGTACTGTTTGAGGAAGGAAGAGCAGTCGGCATCTTCGGTGTTGTATGACATGAGTACCTGAACTTGTGTCGCTGCTAGGGAGCTAAAGGTCAGGGCTCGTTGTGCCTGGAGCAAATAAGCTGAATCTGCGAGACGAGCCGCCAGAATACCGCGCCACTCTCCTTTTAAAAGTTGAAGCATCAGGCCTTCCGCAAAGGAGTCCATTTTTTCGACAAACGCCCCTTCAATCGCCTCCAGGGGCATATCTTTTTGGGATGCATTTTCCAACTGCGTCAAAACGAGCGAGGATTGAGTCAGAACGTCCGCCATTACATTGGTTACCAGCGGATGATCGCCTTCCTCCAAGAACCAGGAGCAAAAATCGGGGTGATGGTAAAGATTGGCACCCATGGATGAATAGCGGATATTGGCCCATTCCTGGCAGTGGGTTAGAAGCTCTGGGAAGCTTTTTTCTTCTTCAATCACGTCATCCAGCAGGACTTTCCAGCAGCTGTACTCGTAGGGAACACGGAAACGATTCCGACGGTTAATGGTTTCGGCTTGCCGTAGCTTATGGAGGCAGTAACTAGCCGGAATTTGGATTTTACTGCTTTCCTCATGAAATTTTTCGGTGAGCTTGTGGAAATCGGGACGTTCTAGCTCATAGAACCCAAAACAGTCAATAATCCCGTGGAGATCGTTTGTCGCCACCGAAATCATGGCAATGTCGCCGTTTTCCCGTTCACGGCTGACAATAAGGCCTTGATTACCGATACCATCGGGGATGGTTGCAAAGCATTGGTAGAGTTGAGTGGTTTCCGTAACGGGATGAGGCTTCTGTTCTTTCTGAGAACGGCAGGCTTCAAATCCGTCTTCCCGGTACACTCCGGCAATTTTTAATTTGCTTGTGGATTTTTTCCAGGCCTTGGCAATGTGCTCATCCTTTTGTTTATCGCTGATTGAGAACCAGGATGCAAAATCATGAAGGAAGAGTGCTACTTGAGGATCACGAATATCTCCTAATAAAAGCAGTAGCTTTTCCATGCTTTCGGCAGGTGGGATAGCCAGAATCATGGGGATAAAAATATTGATGAGATACTCTGGCGTGTAATCTTCGTGGAGAGATTCGATGAGCCTGACCTGTTCCATTGCGGGTAAGGAAAAAATAAAGTCGATAAAGTCAATCAGGGCTTCGGGATTACGGCTAGAAACTTCTAAAAGGCGTTCCGTTTCACGGCTAATTAAACCGGCTGGATCGTCCAGATAATCCAGATAGATGTTGGGATCGGTCTGGTCCCCTAAATGTCTTAGGATGAGGTTAGCTGCATCCTTGCTGTCATCTGAACTTTTTGCATCTTGGATGAGATCCCAAAGCGGCGTTTGAACGACCTCAATATTACCCAATTCCATTAAAAACTCAGCAATAATGCGCGTGGTTTGAGGAGAGTTTGAGCGTTTGAGCTCTTTTAGAAGCACATTTTGAACGCTTACTTGATCCGGGATGCCCATCAACCGTTTGAGCTGCTTGGCTTTCTCGTGCTTCGAAGGCTCGTTTTGCATGCTTAAGTTAGAAATCGCAGCCAGAACTTCACTGCGAATAAACAGCTTAGACCCATGATTGGATAATGAAGCGTTCTCGTTTGTTTCATCAGTCATAGTCTATATTGTAACGTAGCCGAAACAATCTAGCATCACAAAAGATTCAGTTGATTTTATAAGAACACAAATTATATTTCGGGATTTTAGTCGGGATATCAGGCATAATCGTTAAAATAAACGCCACTGTAACAAGGTTTAAACAATCTAACACCGGAAACGCTTCAGTGGCTTTTATAGAGAACACAAACAAAATAACGTCATTCCCGCGAAGGCAGGAATCCCATCCGGGAAGCGTTGTTTAAAGAGTCAGGATTATAGAGCGGTTTCAGAGCCCACAGAGGTGAACTAGTTGTCTAGGCACCGTATTTTGTGTGCTTGTGTGAAGGGAAAGTCGAGGATAAGGGATGACAAGCGTTAATAATAATAATGGCCCCAATGGTGATAACCATAAGAAACATAATAAAAATACGGGCTGGATTGTTGGCGGATCCATTGCAGGTGGCTTGGCTGCTACTGGAATCGCATATGGTGTTTATCGCCATATGAATCCTCCAGAACCACCCTCAGTGGTTGATACCTTTGTTAAAGATATCCTGCCCCAGGCTAAGGGCTTTGTAAAACCCGCATTGGGCATTGGTGCCGTAGTCGGTGCAGGTATGCTCCTTAAAAAAGCAATTTCCCGTGATTTGGAAGTTGGCGAAGAAAGTTTCTTAGGTAAAATAGCTGGCTCTCTTGGTCTTGGCAGACGCCATGAAGACTATCCAGAGGATTATCACTATTAATTAACCTTAGAGCGACTTGAGAGGCTTTTTAACAGCAAATAATTGGGTCTTTTCGATACTTAATCGGGGAGTCTGATTACACGCCGGGTACCAGGAGTACGCGGTGTTTTAGGCTTGGTGGGGGCAGAGGGTGCTGGCACCTCGATGGGCTCAGCAACGATTCTGGTAAGGCCGCTTAAAAATTCTTTAAGCAGATCGACCATGTCTTCACCCGTCATACCGAGCAGTTTAATCAGAAGGACGGGCAGGCTTCCTTGTTTTGCGGTCACGCCGGGAACCCAACGCGCTTTTTTGCCTAAGTCTGCTGGAAGCTTGCGTTGTAAGTAGAGCCATTCCTGGAGGTTGTAAGGAACAGTAATCCTGAGATATTCGTCGTCTGTACGAACCTGAGGAATTTTAAGCTCAGTCGCCAGAATTCTGAGGCGAACCAAGTCAACCAGCATAATGGTTTCCTTAGGAATATCGCCGAAACGATCCTTCCATTCAGCCAGTGTAATTTCAATACCGAGTTCACTTTTAACGCTCGCCAAACGCTTGTATTCCATTAATTTCACATCACGATCGCCCACCCATTTGTCTGGGATTAAGGCCGTGACGTTGATATCAATGATTGATGGTTCTTGTTCTTCCACCGTGACACCGGTGTTGATTTCTTCGATGGTCTCTTCGAGCATCTGGCAGTAAAGGTCAAACCCAACGGCGACCATGTGTCCGTGTTGCTCCGAGCCCAGAACGTTTCCGACACCCCGGATTTCCAAATCACGCATTGCAATTTGGTACCCACTCCCTAAGGAGGTAAATTCCCGAATGGCACGTAAACGGTCGGTAGCGTCTTCGGTGAGGTTTCGTTCAGGATCGTAATAACAGAAGGCATAAGCCTGAACATTGCTTCGGCCAACCCGACCCCGAATTTGATAGAGCTGTGCCAAACCCAGCCGATCAGCGCGATCAACAATAATCGTGTTGACGTTTGGAATGTCGAGACCGGTTTCAATAATGGTTGTACAGATCAAGACATCGTATTGATGCTGTGCAAAGTCGAGCATCACGTTTTCAAGATCATGCTCATTCATTTGTCCGTGACCCACGGCAAAACGAACTTCCGGAACTAAAGCCTGAAGTTCCTCAAGTTTAGAGTAAATGGTTTGAACCCGGTTGTGAACAAAATAAATTTGTCCGCCGCGATCCTTCTCCTGAAGAAGTGCCATGCGGATTTGAGCCGGGTTATAAGGCCCGACAAAGGTTTTGATCGGCGCACGGTTCGTGGGCGCTGTATTGATGAGGGACATTTCCCGAATCCCGGAAAGTGCCATATAAAGTGTTCTGGGAATGGGTGTCGCGGATAAGGTAAGAACATCGACCTCGGTACGCAACTGCTTCATTTTTTCTTTGTGTGTAACACCAAAGCGCTGCTCTTCGTCAACAACGACCAAGCCAATATTTTTGAGTTTGATATCTTTTTGAAGCAGTCGGTGAGTTCCTACGACAATGTCACATTCCCCTGCACCAAGTCGGGTAATGACTTCTTTTTGTTCTTGCGGAGAGCGGAAACGGCTGAGTAAGCCGATACGCACGGGATAAGGCGCAAAACGCTCTGTTAACGTATTAAAATGCTGCTGCGCTAGAATGGTTGTCGGGACCAATACGGCTGCCTGGCGCCCGGAAAGAACGCATTTAAACAAGGCGCGCAGAGCGACTTCGGTTTTACCAAATCCAACATCTCCACAAACCAAACGGTCCATGGGGCGTTCTGATTCCATGTCCTTCTTGGTATCGAGAATAGCCTGCCACTGGTCAGGCGTTTCTGTATAGGGAAACGCTTCTTCCATCTCAACTTGCCAGGGGGAATCAGGATCGAAAGGTGCTTTGGTAACCTTAGCCCGAGCTGCATACAAAATTTGAAGGTCACGTGCGACCGTTTGAATGGAATTTTTGACCTTAGATTTAACCCGGCCCCATTCAATACCACCCATTTTACTGAGCTTGGGTGGTTTTTCTCCCGCGCCACGGTAACGTGCAAGCTGGTTAAGCTGATCGATTGGAACGTGGAGACGGTCTCCGCCACCATACTGAACCGTAATATATTCGCGAACTTCACCGTCAATATTGATGCTGGTGAGTTCTATAAACTGACCAATCCCGTGTTTGGAGTGAACAACATAATCATTTTGGCGAAGATCATGAATGGAGTTAATGACATCAATGTCTTCTCGTTTACTGGGTTTGCTTTTGTGAACGAGGGCGCGTTTTTGGCGGCGTCCATAAAGCTCGGTATCGGTAAGATGCGCAATTTTTTCTTCAGAAAGAACAAAACCTTCTTGTGGACCACTTCGGGCAACAATTACGTCGCGGCTTTCGGGTGCCGCCAGGACGGTGGCATGTCTTTTTAAAGCGACATCCTTTTCGGGAAGATTTTCAGCGCCTTCCTCAGCATTTCCGGGTTCAGGCCAGTAATCTGCAGGGATATCGTATTCCTTACAAATATCAATAACCCGCTGTGGATGGTCCGTTGTAATGAAAATTCGGTATTTTTCACGTCGCAGTTTTGCTAAATAGTCACACGCCTTCACCATGTCCGCTTTAAACTGATCGGGACGATGAGAATCTATAGACGCTGTTTTTGCGGCCAACGATTTTTTAGATATTTTTTCCGTGCTTGCCTCATTATCAAGAGGTAGCGTATCCAGGAAAAGTCTTCCTTGGGAGTGAGTTTTTAAGAGGGAAAGTGCTTCTCCACCGGAGAGGTGGTATTGGAAGTCACCTAGATTTAGCAAACGACCCTTTTCAATGCCTTCATGAAACTGGCGGTTTAACCGATCAGAGATTGCTCCCATATTATTTTCGAGAACCGTCCAGTCATCCAGAATGGTGATGGCATTGTCGGGCAGGTAATCCCCGAGGGTTTTGTAGTCTTTGTGAACGAGAGGGGCATAGTAGTCCAGGCCATCAGGCAAAAACGACTGTTCTAAACTTTGGACCTGGTTTTGGATGGTCATTTCCAAGCCTTCGACCTCAGCATTGCTGAGCTGATGGCGCTGTGCCTGGAGCTGTTTTTCAAGAAATCCGGGTAAGCGAGCCCTGTTTTCTTCATTCAGAATTAGGCCTGCACGAGGAATGGCAACCACGTCAGTAACGCGTTCAATGGAGCGTTGATTTTCAACGTCAATCACACGAATATTTTCGATGGTATCCCCGAAAAATTCGATCCGAACGGGATCACCGTTGATAGGGTAGAGATCGAAAATATCGCCGCGACTGCTAAATTCGCCTGGATCCATGACCATCCCACTACGAACATAGCCTAAGGCAAGGCATTCAGTTACCAGTGCTTCAGGAGCAAGGGTTTGACCGGTTTTTAAGCGAATGGCATACTGGTCGATTTCGTCCAGGCCCATATGCTTAATGAGTAAGCTTTTAGCGGAAACCAGCAAAATGAAAGATTGGCCTTGTTTCAGGCGGTTTAAAATTCGGTACTGGCTTTTGAGGGCCGGAACTGGAAACACAGAAAGATCGTAAGGTGAAAAATCCTCAGCCGGATAGCGTTCAACAAATTCCCGATCCACTTCTTCAGCGCCTGATTTTTCAGGAGAAAGCTTGCCTAAAAGCGTTTCCAGCTCAAACTGATACTTTACGGCGGTTTGCGCATCTGGGCAAACGACAATGGTAGGCAGTTTCAATTGCTCGAAACAGGCTGCAATTAAAAGCGCTTTTACAGAAGGATTACTGAGATTCTCAATGAAGAGTTCTGCTTTCGAATCGCCACCCATAAAGGATGAAAAGCGACGGCTGGTTTCTTGAAACCAGGGAGACTGAACAAAGTTGTTCAGTAAAAATCGAGGGGCTCTCTCTGTACTCTGAATTAAACTCAAGACTTTTTACCAATTAGCATGCCAACTTTAATTCCATCTTTATGGACCGTGTGGGCGGGTAACTCAATCACATAATCTACCAAGGTATCTGTACCGTAAGTTGGGCAGCGTTCACCCAATTTTTCGGGGCATGGGGGAGCTGCTTCTTGGATGTGAATGATTTTGCTATCCGCAATGAAAATCATATCTAGGGGAATAATGGTGTGTCGCATCCAGAATTTTACAGGCTCTGGAGGGAAAAAGGTAAAGAGCATGCCGGAACCGGCGGGTAGTATTTTTCTTCCCATCAAGCCGAGCTGAGCTTCTTCCGGGGTTTGAGTCACTTCCAGTAGATAGCTGCGTTTTCCAATTTGTAAAATACTTTCTCTTAAATGTGGGGATGGCGTAACGCTCGCCCCATCGGTCTCTGGAGTGGAATGGGATGGTGAAGAAGCCCATGAAGCGCTTATGCCAAAAATAAGGCATAAAACAGCAGCAGTAAAAAGAGACAAAAACTTGTTCATAGCCCTATTGTACGATAAAGAACCCGCTTTATCGAATCACCATCAGAGCAGTGACGTCCTTTTCCAGCTCGTGCCGAACAGGTGTGGAAAAGCCGGAGGCTTGGAGCCATGACTCATACTCATGGGCCGTAAACACATCCCCTTCGGAGGTTGTAACAAGCATGTTTACACCAAAGACTAATGGCCAACCCGAAATTGAACGAAGGCGATCGGGCATAAAATCGATAATAATCAGACAGCCGCCGGGTCGTATGATTTTAGCAAGCGCGTGAAAGGTCTTACGCGTAGAAACTGGACCGATAATGTGGCAAATATTCGCTAATATGGCGCAATCATAGGAAGATTCAGGTAAATCGAGTTCATCGAGATCGCCTGCCAGAAAGTGGTACCGATTGTTCAACTCATGCTGACCCACAGCTTCTTTGGCAACCGGTAAAACAGAGTCATAATCAAGAAGGGTGGCATCGGCATCTGGAAATTGCTCTAAGAGGGCGATAGACCAAACGCCAGAGCCACCAGCAATGTCCAGAACCTTTTGGGGCGGATCGATGCCTTGAGCGGCAAGCAATTGGGATAGGCGTTTGGCGGACGGGTAATTGGAGACGTAAAGTCCCTTTACCAGTTCAGCAAAGTAAGCCTCAACCTGAGCAAGTGTTTGAGCACCACCTGCCGGCTGGCCAGATCTTACTGCATCCGTCAGTTGAGACCAGTTTTCATAGAGTTCCCGAACGTGGTGAACCATGCCGCCTAAGTATTCAGGTTTGTTTTGAACGAGGTACTGTTGTACATCGGGAGGAAGATGGTAAATGCCGTCTTCGGAGTGGGAAAGGAAGCCAATGCCCACCAGCCCGTTGAGAAGAATGCGGGTTCCCCGTCTGCTCAGTTCCAAACGTTCTCTCAGAAGTGTTAGCGTGTTGAAACCTTGAGCGATACGAGAAAAAATATCGAGTTCAATGGCAGAAACCAGGATCTGCGTTTGCATGAACCCGTAGAGGGTGTCTTGGATTCGATCCGATGAGACTAGACCGTGATGACTCTGACATCTACTTTGTTGCTGCGATGCTTCGAAGTCCTCACGTATGTCTTTATATGCTCCGGGTTCGAAGCATCTGGCGCCGCGTATCTGCTCATTCTCATCGTGCTCTAGGTTAGACACAGTTAAACCCCGGAAGATTCGGCAAGTTTTTCCATTTTAGCCTTTTGATCGGCTAAAGCGAGTTGGCGGGTTACGATGTCCAAATCGCCATTAATAATGCTGCTAAGAGGGAAGTTTTGTCCGATTCGGTGATCTGTCACCCGGTCTTGGGGGTAGTTGTAGGTACGGATGCGTTCGCTCCGGTCCCCTGTCCCGACTTGAGACTTCCGTAAATCGCTAATTTCTTTTTGCTGTTTTTGTTGTTCAAGGTCGTATAGTTTAACCTTCAACAAAGCCATTGCTTTTTCACGGTTCTGAAGCTGGCTCCGCTCTTCCGTCATGTGAATCTGGATGCCAGATGGTTTGTGGAACAACCTTACAGCGGTTTCTACCTTGTTGACATTTTGTCCGCCCGCACCCCCGCTTCGGATCGTCATAATCTCGATATCTTCCTTACGGATTTCAATATCGACATCTTCAACTTCGGGCATTACTGCGACTGTCGCAGCGCTCGTATGAATACGCCCTTGTGATTCTGTGACAGGAACGCGTTGAACCCGGTGAACACCCGATTCGTATTTCAGGAAGCTGTAGACGTTATTCCCACAAATGTTGATAACGACTTCACTGTATCCGCCAATATCATTTTCAGATTTACTCATAACCGAGGCTTGCCAACCCACATTGCTGGCATGGCGCAGGTACATCCGCATTAAGTCGGCAACAAAAATATTGGCTTCATCACCACCAGTACCCGCCCGGACCTCTAACATAATGTTTTTGTCGTCGTTAGGGTCTTTCGGCAATAGAAGAATCCGAAGACGCTGAGATTGCTCTTCAATGAGCGCTTCCAGACGCTTTGCTTCGGTGAAAAAGAACTCACGGAGGTCCGTGTCGGTTTCTTCTTTCGCCATGAGGCGCGCATCGTCATAATCTTGAGAACTTTGTTTCCAAGTCTCGAAAACTTCGATGGTCTCTTCCAAAGCCGCTCTTTTTTTAGAGATTTCCTGTAAGCGGTAAGAATTGGAAAGAACCGCCGGATCGGACAGAAGATCGCCAAGTTGACGGTAGGTGACTTCAATTTCTTTGAGTTTGCCGAGGAGGCTTTCCATGCCTTGCATGTTCGATTAAATTTCCCATTATTTGGTATTTAAAAGTATAAAACAGCGCTCGTACATCGCCAAAATTAATTTCCCATATGTATCTACTTCGTTGTTGCGGTACTCGCTTCAGTTACTTAGTACCGTCTAAACGCCTTTGCTGCGTTCCTAACGCCTCGTAGCTACTATCTGTTAAATCAATTTTGTCTTGTACTAGAAACAAAACCAGGCAAGGTTACCCCTGCCTGCTTTGAAATCTGTAAAGTATGGACTACTTTTTAGCGTTTGCGTAACGCTTTTTGAATTTTTCAACTCTTCCTTCAGTATCCACGATTTTTTGGGTTCCTGTGAAGAATGGGTGGCAAGCGCTACAGATATCCATTCTCATGGCAGCGAGTGTAGAGCCTGTTTCAATAACATTCCCACAAACGCAGGTAGCTTTGACTGCATTGTATTGAGGGTGAATATCTTTGCGCATGGTAAAGGACTTTCTCCGAAAAGGTTTGGTAGTTGTTACTCATATTAGTATTGACATTCGGCAAAATCAAGATCGAGTCCATAGCGAACAATTAAAGTGACTCCATTCAGAGTCGTTATTGTTTATATGAGATATTTCCAGATTGCTTTGTTATCGACTTTTCTTCTGATTGCTTCAGTGCTTCAGATTTCTTTTACTGCTGAGGCGAAAGAGCGTGATAGTGCCAAGAAGTACTACGATGTTTATTTAACGGATGGGGAAATTTGTAAAAAATGTCGTACGGAAAAAATGGATGGGGATCATATTCGGTTAACCAATGCGCAAGGAGCGTGGACGATATTGCCGATGAAACGCTTTATAGGAATCGATTATCACCCTTCTGTGCGTAAACTATTGAATCATAGTCTGCATAATATAGGTCCTAAGGGTCCTGAAATTGTGCCTTATGCCTTTGAAAACATGAATGACTATGTATGCCGGTATTGTCAGCGGGAACACATCTAGGGGTGTTATAGATGCGTTTCATAACAGGCATTTTCATTGTCAATGCGGTGCGCGTTCAGTTATTGAGTACCGTCTAAACGCTTGTCACTGTGCTCCTATTTATCCGTCAGCTGCCATTACCTTTTAAGGCTTTTAGCACGCTGCCAAGCAAACGGATGAGGATACAAGAACGAGTGCAACTGCACTGCTCTGAGACCCATCTATACGCCCCTAAATTGTAAATAAATGTTACTAATTCTTTGATCTGGGGGAAATTGCCTATTGCATTACTTTAGGTGATTTTCATATACTACTTACTATCGTTAGTACGAAGTTTGAAACCGCACTGACGAGCACCTTTTCACCTCGTTGAAATTAGTGCTTGCCCTTTGAAATGTGCGATGTAAAATACATAACGGAAATGTAAATCACCTTTATTTGTGAGTTTAGTTTTCCCCTCACTACTTAATATGAAACCCACTTGAATGGCCAGGCTTAGCGGCTTGGCTTTTTTTTAACTTGATGTGTTTGTTTATAATAAATTAGCATTAATTTAGAATTTCTACGTCCTTTACTTAAAGGATAGAATCGTTGATTTTCAAAAAGCCCTCCACTTATTCAGTAGAAGGCTTTGGAGTAATATAGTTGTGTTTAGAGGGTTGCGTATTGCTTGGCTGAAAAGCCTGCTAAAACACGTCCTGACTCAGTGACGATAACCGGACGCTTAATGAAGGTGTATTCAGTCTGCATATGGGTCAGCATGTCGTCATCGCTTAAGGTCATTTTATCCAAGCCCATGGAGCGGTATTTCATAGCGCGCTTGGAAAATAGGGCCTCAACACTCCCTAGGCCTTCTGCAAGCTTTACTAAGGTTTCTCGTGAAACGGACTCTTCTTTCACGTTCACGTGGGTTTTAATCGTGTGTCCCGCGTCGAGGAGGGCTTGTTCAGCTTTAGTGCAGGTACTGCAGTAGGGTAGCCAGTACATCGTTTCGATAGCGACTTTGCTCATGGAGGCATCAATCCTATTTAAGTAATCCGTAGGTAGCTTGGAAAAGTAGACTCAATAAATCGCAACTTTAGGCGGAGTGAAATGGGTTACGGAGTACAATAGTAGAAGGCAGTTTGAGAGTCCAGTCATGAAGTTCTTCCCGTGTCGGAGCTTGTTTTTAGTGCTCTGGCCTATTGTACAGTGAATACTGAATAATGCTTTGGACTCGATTACAGTGTCATTTAGTCTTTGTTCTGAAATCTTACTGAATTTCTAGAATTAATGAGACTGCAGATACTCAGCGCAGCAACACAGGCAAGTTTCTTTGTCCTTTAGGACATTAGAAAATTGCTTTCCCGAAGGGACAGTAGCTGATAGGCAGCTCATTAATTATGAATCAAATGCCTTTCCACGCTTTCCTAGGGGTCAATTATGCCACCAACCAAACGAAATCCCAGACAATCAGGCAATACGGAAGCCTCTCATAACGATCCCGACTTGTCAGTACTTCAATCACTGGCACCCCCTCATACCCTGGAAGCCGAGCAGGCCGTTATTGGTGGGATTCTATTCTCTCCGGACGTTTTCAACAAGGTGGTGGAATTCCTGAAAGCGGACGACTTTTATCGTCCGTCTCATCGTCATATTTTTAAAGCGATGTCTGAGCTAAGTATACGAACAGAGCCGATTGATATCATTACGGTTTCCGAATGGCTCAACGATAATGAATTGCTTGAGGCGGCGAGTGGTCGGACGTATTTAATGGATTTGGCGATGTCTGTTGCCACAGCCGAGAATGCGGTTTACTATGCGCGCATTATTCGTAATAAATCTTTGCTTCGTCAGCTGATTACCGCCGGAAATGATATTGCAAGTAGCTGTTACGAGTTACAAGATGCTGAAGAAGCTCTTGATAAGGCGCAACAATCGATCTTTGAAATTGCTCAGCACGGTATGCCCAATGACTTGACGCATATTAAGGATATTTTGCCAGGCTCTTATGATCAAATCCAAGAACGCTGTGACAATAAAGGCACTTTAATGGGTGTCGGAAGTGGTTTCTACGACTTGGATGCGTATACATCCGGCTTGCAAAAGTCCGATCTCATTATTTTGGCGGCCCGTCCTTCAATGGGTAAAACGGCTTTTTGTTTGAACATTGCCACCCATGTCGGCTTAAGAGAGCATAAGCCGGTATTGGTCTTCAGTTTAGAGATGGGAAAAGAGCAATTGGTTCTGCGGATGCTCTGCTCCGAAGCTGAAATTGATGCCCAGAAAATCAGAACAGGCGAAATGGGTGAGCATGAGTTTTCTAAGTTAAGCCAGGCTATGGGAAGACTGGGTGATGCCCCTGTCTACATTGATGACACAGCTGGCCTCAGCGTTATGGAGATGCGAGCTAAGGCACGTAAAATCCAAATGGAGAGCAAGGGCGAGCTAGGTTTGATCGTAATTGACTATCTTCAGCTCATGTCCGGTTCTTCTGGCGGCGGCGGTGGGGGTAATGAGGCTAACCGGGCTCAGGAGATTTCTTCCATCTCTCGTGGCTTAAAAGGGCTGGCTCGGGAGCTTAAGGTTCCTGTTATTGCTCTATCTCAGCTGTCTCGTGCGGTAGAGAGCCGTCAGGACAAGAAGCCCATGCTCAGTGACTTGAGGGAATCCGGGGCAATTGAGCAGGATGCGGATTTGGTTATGTTTATTTACCGGGATGAGTACTATAACAAGGAAAGCGAACGCCCCGGTACTGCCGATATTATTATCGCAAAACAACGGAACGGCCCTGTTGGCGAGTTCTCGCTGCTCTTCCAGAATAACATTACCCGCTTTAAAAACCCCGCGATGAACAATATCACTATTTTCTAGTGATTGATGCCCCTAAATACAAAAAACCGGCTTAAGATAGCCGGTTTTTTGCTTTGAAATACTGTTATGAGAGCTTTAGAGCGGTTTCAAGTGTCTTTGAGAATTATCATCACACTGAATTGGTATTCTGGCCAATGCAGGTTGATGAACGAAACCCTCTTGATTGCAGCGATCCACAATAGCGGACAGCAAGTTTTTCATCGCTTTTAGCTCAGCAGCCGCTTCGCTCTGCTCTAATAAGTCTTTTCTGTATTCGGCATCGACTTCTGCGCGAGTAGCACATGGCATATTCACGACTAATTCTAACCGAGCACGTTGTTGTTCAGTGCTTTCTTCCATAAAACCCTCCAAGACGCAACAACCTTGGACCCACAATCACCATTCCCGTCCAGGGTCCTAATGGATAAACGCTATTTTGGGAATTTTTGTACCAAATGTTAACAAATTTAACGAAATTGGACGAACCCATCCCGCTTATTAAAAATCCTCTCAGGTATCCTGAGAGGATTTAAAAAAGATCTATGTAAGAGTTGCTGGTACAAAATAAAACTCGCATAAAAGAGCTTTAAATTAAAATTCTACCTATCAAAGCTATATTACCGGATTAGGGCTTTTCCGCTTTGATTCAATAGAAAAATACCACCCAGAACGGAAGCACTCGTCACAATGAATGCGGAAATAAAAAGTTCCATATGATTATACCTCCATACAAGTAAAAGGTGACTTTTCTGTATGAAAAAGCACCTCGAACTTTAGTTTTCTGGACTACACTACTGTAAGTATTATTTAAACAATATTCTATTCCCTAAAAGTCTAATGTTAAGAAAAATTAATTTACTCTTGTCCGCTTTAGATATATCCGGGTGTTTATTAGCCTATTACCCATTTCGGTATAGAATAATCTTTGGGCGAAGCATTTTACAGTCCAAAAAAAAGCCTGCTAAGAAAGCAGGCTTATGGGTTATCGATTCAGTAGTCGTTATTTCTTAAGAAGGGTCTATTTTTTCGAAGGTACAGTTGTTGCTTTGTCATCTGGGCCGTGGTGATGGTGAGAACCTTCTCCCATTGAGCCCGGTCCATGGTGCTCTGCACGGCATTTAGCTTTGATTGACTTCATTTGCTGTACCTGTTCAGGGGTCAGTATGCCGTCCATCATTTGATGATGTTTTTCGCTGAGTGAATGATGCTCTGCTCTGACTTCTTTACGAAGAGCCTGTTTTTCTTCGGCTTTTGCAGGATCATCGCCCATTGCTTTAAGTTTTTCCTGTTTGGCACGGAGTGCTTCAAACGTGGGCTTGTTTTCTTCTCTAAAGCGTTTGTGAACCGCTTTGAGCTGTTCCTTTTGCTTTGTGGTTAGGTTTAGCTCTTTCATGAATCCACAGCGGTGGTGTCCGTGATGGCCTGCGCCACCATGATGCATCGTTTTGTGCTCACTCACGGTACCAGGTAAGGAATTTGCTTGACTGGTCGGTGCTGCAAAAGCCGTACTTGCAACACTGCTTAATAGCAAGCCTGCTGCGGCCATGGCGAACTGTTTTTTAGTGAAAGTGGAATTCATGAGGGAAGCTCCTAGTTGGGAAGGAAAGCATATTACCTTGATGGTATTCGATACGAGAACCCGTCTTAAAAAGTTTCATAAAAATTTAGAGGTTTTGTGAAATTTTTACTGGAGCGTCTCCTAGAGCGCTTTTATGCTAATGCTGTATTAAATGACCCGAAAGACAAGCGTTTTGAAGCCCTATGCCCTGAAAAGAGAACCTTAGCAGCGTCGGGGCAATTTTGTAGATATGAATGTTTTAATTTTTATATGCGTTTTATGTGAGAGGGTATACCGAGAGCTTAAAAAAGACTCTATCCCATTTAGGTGAGGGGTTTTAGGATTTTGAACTCACTATTCAAGCGCTTTACTTCACAACGAAGGTTTTAGGAGCTTTTTATCAATGCTTGAAATCGATAAAAGTATCAAAAGTTCGATTATTAATATCCAATTTCAGATTAAAAATCAGTCTGATAAGCCTTTAGCAACTGAAATGACAGCTCCTCCCGTTTCCCTGCCTTCAGAAAAAGGTAAAAGTGCCCTTTCTCGCATGTCGGAAAGTCAGCTTTGGGAAATGCAAGCGGCTTACTATCAAGCTCATGGAGTAGAGGATTGGGGCTTAGAGCTTACGGCTCCCGCTTTCTTAACCAATACGGTATTCTTAGGTGAGTGTTACGCAGAGCTTATCATCTCATTTTTAAATGAGTACCACGCCAAACTCGATTTATCACAACCCCTTTATATCCTTGAGTTGGGAACGGGAAGTGGTCGCTTCTCGTATCAGTTTTTGACCGAACTGAGTCAAAAACTTGATCATTTTGAAAAATTAAAATCTGTACAGATTAAATATGTAATGAGCGATTTCTCAGAGAAAAATTGCAAATTCTGGGAAAATCATGCTCATCTGAAGCCATTTGTTGAAAAAGGATTGCTCGACTTCGCGCACTATGACCCTTTAAAAAGTGAGGCTTTGGAGTTAAGGCTGAGCAAAAAAGTGCTTAAGGCGGATACCATGGCCAATCCGCTGATCGTGCTTTCAAATGGATTTTTTGACTCTATTCCGCAAGATGTCTTCCAGGTCAGTGAAAAAATCCTGAATGAGGGACTTGTGCAGCTCTTTTTGAAATTGCCGGAGCAATCGATCGAGCAGCCCAAGATTGAGGATGTTGACGTCATTACGCGTTTCAAGGCCGCCGATTCAAGCCACTATTACTCGAATGAGGCTTATAACGGCATTCTGAAGAGTTATCATGAAGCGCTCTCAGTGCAAGAAGGTCAACACACCTTTTTATTCCCTGTCGGTGCTTTAGACGCGATAGAGCAGGTTAAAAAACTAAGCAATAAAGGCTTTATGCTTTTTGCCTCAGATAGAGCTTTAACGCATTTAGAAGCTAATATTCAGATGGAACAGCTTTCCAATCACTTGAGTGGAAAAACCCTGTCCCATTGCGTCAATTATGATATTTTGTCTCGATATTTTGAAAGCACGGCGGCTAAAAGTATTTTGACTGAACACGATGGCTGGCCTTTGCAAACAATTTGCGCCTATCAGTTGCCAGAGGCTCCTCCCTTAGAGCAGCTGCGCTATGTGTTTCATAATCGTCTTCAGCGAATGAACATGCTTAATACACTGTGCTGTGTGCCCACCCATATGAATGATACACCTGAGGCCCATGTGGCCTATTGGTTATCTTATATGCGTGTACACATGAGTGAGCCTGCCATTTTTGCTCATATTGGCGATTTGCTGGTGCCTCGTATCGCCTCTTTCAGACCTGAGCAAAAAAGAGAACTTCTTAGATTGATGGAAGATTCTTGGAAACACTTCTATTACAGCTCGGGTGAGAATAATACCCCGTTTATCTTTTCTAAGCTGTATTTTGCTTTAAAAGAATTTCAACTTTGTATCTCTGCCTTGGAACAAACCATTCATTGGTTTGGTGATCACGTGGCATTGAGATGCTTTAAGGCCGAAGTGTTTGCCCAATGGGGGCGTCGAGAGGAGGCAAAAGCTGAATGTGAAAAGGCCCTCGAATTAGAGGCCAATCACGAGTTAGCTGTTAAGCTTCTCGAAAAGTTGGCTACCTAGAGGTACCTAGAAGCCAGCCTGTCCAGCCCGTATTCATTTGCTTGCCAACTTTATCCACAAGTTCCGGATTCAGAAGGCCGTTTTGATTCGCCCGGTCCAGCAAATGAGTTGTATGGCCCAGGTACGAATTGAGCTTCAATGCGTTTTCCTTTAAGCCGCCTTTTTTGAGTTCGTTGCCCATGTCACCTATCCAGGCTACTTGCTCTTCAAAGTTGTGCTTTTCGATGCTTTTACCGATAGTGAGTAACTTGCGGGTAATTGCGGGAAGGCGCTTTAAGTCAGCAATCCAGCTTTTTAAGTGTTGAGCATTTGCCGGGTTCTTTTTCAGGGAAAGAGCCACAGGTACAGAGACACAAAAGGCAATTGCAGCTATAAAGCCCAGGAAGCTGGAAACAAAATTAGAGAAAAACGAGGGAGAAGAGCGCTTGCTATTCTTTCCGATTTTTCTTTGTGACACTGGAGCAGTGTTGATTGGCGGTGGCGGTGACGACAGGACAATAACAGTTTCGTTAGCCCCTGGCCTGGAAGTCGCTGGAGCAGAATTTTTTGCATGCTTATTAGAACCGGAGCTGCTTGAAGCAGCCGTTGCTGTCATTGCGTTAAACGGAACTGTGATAATGCTTGACATAATATAAGCAAGACCTTTATTCAAAAACTATCAAGGGGCTCTATTGAGGGGCTGTTATGTCCCATAGGGTTACTGTTGTTTTCAAAAGGCAGGATAAAGCTGACGGCGTTCTTGTAAGAACTAATAAGCCTTGGCTTTTATAAGGGATTTCTATAAAAAAACCGGCGCAACTTTTTTTGTGCTGAGTCGTTATGGCTTATATCAGAAGGAAAAAGAATCATAATGAGCCTAATTCAGAACCTTCCCCCACTTGAACAAGACGAATTAGAAGTTTACGAGCCGACCAGCTTGCCTGATCGACCTTTTCCTGTACCCATTATTGTTTTCATTGTGGTGACGGGGATATTGGCGTTTATTGATCGCTATCTGGGTTTAAATACGCTCATTCTGCAAGTCATCCATGCCTTGGTTGTAACAGCCATCCTGCTATCCTGTTTGATCTTTGAAAGACGGCATCCTCACATCCGCCAATTTGGCTGGCCGAGTATTGTATGGGGTATGGGCTTGTTAATGTTGGGGACCTATGTTGATATCTTAGATGATCCTCCACTAAGTGCGGTCTCCTATGGGCATTTACAGTTTCCTTTTGGTCCCAGTTGGGGATTAGCTGTATTTAAAACAACTCTTGGCTATAGTATGGGCATTGGTTTATTTGCATATGGCTTTTTTCAGTGGCTCCCGTGGATGGTTCGCACCCGGCTTGAAATGCAAAAGTTAAACCGACGGCTGAGCCTGACAAACCGAAATCTTAACCGAGCGATGATTAGTCTGGATGAGCATATTGAATCCGAGCGCGTCTCTATCTCTCGAGAGCTTCATGATGATGTTGCTCAGCAATTAACCTTTGTGAATGTTCAAATTCAGCTTTGTCGAAAGGAGCTAGACTCCTGTTTATCAAAGACTGAAGATGCACAGATGTCTCAACAGCTTGAAGTCAAGAGAGTTGATTCGGCAAAAGCCAAGCTGGATGATATTGCTAACAGTGTTTCAGAAGCTTTGAAAAGTGTACGACAGATTAGTGGCGATTTAAGGCCAGAATCCCTTTATTCATTGGGTCTACTTCCGGCTCTAGAGCAGTTTTTTGAAAAGTTGCACAATCAAGCCCCTGAGACCGATATCCTGCTTATGTTTGAGCCCTTAAACCCCGATGCTACGCATACTGTTTTTGAGAAAAAGGCAGGCGATGTAAAGCTCATCCACCTATTCCGAATTATTCAGGAAGGTGTTCGCAATGCTTTAAAGCATGCCTCTGCATCAGAAATTATCGTGCGAATACAAGAAAGTCGATACCGCGGCCCCAATGATCCAGATACAGAGTCCATTCCCATACATCTTCATATCTGGATTGAGGATAATGGTGTAGGCTTACCCTGGCCTTTACTTCCGCCTGACGATCAGCTGATTGAGCAAGGGCACCTTGGTATCGTTGGTTTGAAAGAACGTGTACGTGAACTGGGTGGAACTTTCAGTCTAAACGAACGCCCAAATGAAGCCGGTGCTTGCCTGGAGATTATTTTGTAATGGATACAACAACCTCTTCATCTGCGATAAAAATTCTGCTAGTGGATGACCATGCCATTTTACGGCAAGGTATGAAGCAGTTATTGGAAACAGAAGAGCGTTTTACGGTCTGTGGTGAAGCAGGTACCGGTGAAGAAGCTATTATGCAGGCTTTTGCTCTTAAGCCCGACATTATTTTGATGGATATTAACCTACCTAAAATCAGTGGTTATGAATCGAGTAGGGCGATTTTAACGGCTTGGCCTGAAGCGAAAATTGTCATTTTGAGTAATCAGGATGATCCCCATGTCATGAAAAAATGCCTAGATCTCGATGTAAAAGGCTTTTTATTAAAAGATATTCGAATCGAAAACTTGGTTGAAGCCTTAGAAAAGGTCTATCGAGGTGAGCATTTAACCCTTTCTGCCGAAGTGAGTCAGCGGATGCAGGCTGGAATGGATCACGAAGCTGTTTCAGGAGCCGATATCCTTACGGAGCGTGAAAGAGAAGTTTTACAGGCTTTAAGAAAAGGCTATACGAATCAGAAATTAGCTGAGCTTTTAGTGGTAAGCCCCAAAACAGTTCAAAATCACCTCTACAATATTTATCATAAAATTGGTGTTGCAAGCCGATCAGAGGCTATTCTGTGGGCTATTGAAGCTGATCTATAAATTGATTTCAATCAATTACCTAGCATAAAAATTGATTGCATCAATAAGTAATATGTACAATTGATTTGTCGTGGATAATGGACAGTTGGGTAATAGGCCTCAAAAGATAAAAAACTTAATATGTTAATTACTGAAAGTTTTAAATCTACTAGCTCAAACGTACTTTCCACGCTTTACCACTCGTACCCTCTGCCGACAATGTGCCGAGGGTTTTTTCTTATCTGGGGTTCTTTCTAGAACAGATTAAAAGGGCTTTGTAAGTCTGTTTTTTTGATTTTATTGCAATTTATAAGATGAATTAATAACGCGTCCTTAAAAACAGGCAAGATTTCCAAGATCTTTACTTTTATTAGTATATGAACTATATTTATTATAGTTAGTAGTTTTACTGTAAAGTTAAGCTTCAGGAAAGAGAGACGTTTGAAAAGACATTTTTTATCGACGCCTGCTTGCGCCGCCCTGAGTATACTTGCCGTGCTCTTATGTCCAGGGAATGGCTACGCACTTTCAGTCACACCTGTAAAGGTATCTACAATAGAGTCCTCAGAGTATTTGCCGCTTAGGCAAGGTGCGATGGCGCTAACTCAGCATAATTACTCTCTGGCGTTGCACGAGTTGAGAAAGGTTTTGTGGATTAACCCGACCAATTTATTGGCCTTATTTGATATGGGATGTACCTATCTTGAAATGGCTAAATTCACCAAGGAAAAAGCTCAGCGAGATCGTTTGTTGGTTTTGTCTAGTGATTCTTTTGAACGAGTGACGGATCTGAGTGAAGACTTTATTCTTCCCTACTTCAAATTAGGGAAAATTGCTCTAATTCAGGGTGACAATGACGCTGCAATTCGGGCTTATTCTCGTGGTTTGGAAATTGAGCCCGAGAATGCCACGATGACTTTTAATTTAGCGAGAGTATACGATCAGTTAAACGATCGGGAAAAGGCGATTAAAGGCTATCAGAGAACAATTGAGTTAAATCCTAAATTTTCGTATGCCTATAACAATCTGGCTTTGATTTATGAGGATTTAAAGAAACCTGAAGACGCTGAGAAACAGTATGTTCAGGCGTTAATTCAAGATCCTCATTATAATTTGGCTCGACTCAACTATATTAACCTTGTCATTAATCAAGGAAAATATACTCAAGCCAGGCAGCTGTTGAAAGTGGCTCAATTTCAAGAAAAAGATAATAGTTGGGTTTACTACTATTGGGGCACTCTGGAAATGCGCTTAGGGCACTTTGCAAGTGCTGTATCGGCCTATAATCAATCGATTCAGCTTGATGGAGATAACGCCCAGGCTTACTATTTCATGGCCTTAGCCTATTCGCAATTGAATGCGAGTGATGAGGCACTGCAAGCCAGTCTTCATTACTTGCAAATTGAACCGAATGGTACGCATTCCGAAGAAATGAAGCAGCTTGCTTCCGCGTCGCATTTGAGTCACGTTAGCACGTTGCAGAAAACATCATCGGATCAGGGAAAAATTAAATAATACGTACTAATTCTTTTATTGGCTTATTTGAGCCGATTGTTGCTCTTTCCGAACAGGAATAGAGCAACATAGTGTTTATAGGGCTTAATAATTTGCTTATTTATTATGGATGAGTTTATTTGTTCATCCTAAATAGGGGCATTATTTTTTGAAGCAATTCGATTGTTTTATAGGGGTTACATTCCTTTTCAGGAGGAAGTTTGTAGCAATAGCTAGGAGAAGCTCAGCTAAAGGGCTGTGTTGGCGATACACATCCAGTCACTTCTGAGGCTGTATTTGGAAACCTTGAGGGGCTCTCTTACTGGTAGGGAGAATAAAACAATTACCTTGCTTAGGCACGATCTTTTAGGTAGAGTTTTATCATCCAAGTTCTGGGAAAATAAATATTTGTAAAAATATGCTTTCTGCGCAAACATTTGTTGCTCCTGAATAGTTATTAGTAAGTAAGTAGCAAATGGTTTCTTCTTTTATTTCATCTCCGAGATATATAGAAGGTTAACTATTGGTCCTTTCCTTTACCTTCATTCTCTCTCTTGATGTTCACCAATTTAATATGACACGTTGGAGCTCAGTATACGCATGCGTTTAAAATGCCAAACACCTCGGAGTGCTTTCCTTAGTACATACTTGAGTATTGGTTTACTCACAGTTTCCGGAAGTGCCTGGGCTCAAACTGATAATCAGCCCGCAGTTAGCCCTTCCATTGCCTCTACGGCCACCACTGTAAACTCAGATGATCCTGTTTTAAGAGCAGGCGTCGAGCTTCATGTGGGCGACTACCTTTTAGGCCCTGGAGATGAGCTTCGTTTTCAGGTGTTGGGTGAGCCTGACTATACTCAGGATAAAGTCTTAGTTCCTGCTGACGGCAAAATCTCACTTTTGGGTGTCGGTATTGTGGATGTGAATAATCGCTCCATCCCTGAAGCCACTGAAATGATTCGCGAGCGCTTATCTCACCAGTTGCGCCATCCTCAATTGGCATTGTCGCTTACCCGTCCCCGTGCAGCTTCCGTATATCTGGCTGGTGCTGTAATGAAACCAGGTATGCTTCAAATGAGCGTTAGCAATACGGAAAATAGTGGTATCAGTACCACTGCTAGCTCTCCAATATCCCGTATGGATTTTCGCTTAACTAACATTCTCGCTGTTGGTGGTGGTGTGAGTATGGCTGCTGATCTCAGTCGTATTGAAGTTCGTCGTGCAGTGAATGGTCAAGTAGAAATCGTTAACCTGTGGAAAGTATTGCACGGCGAAGACACAAGTCAAGACGTCCTGATTAACAGTGGTGATACGGTTGTTGTCCCTGCTTTACAAGATGGTTTGATGGCGGATGCTGATTTCCAAACCTTATTAAACTCTCAAATTGGTCCATCCACATTTCCAGTTCGGATTTTGGGTGAAGCGGAACACCCTGGTGTTTATGAAATCGAAGGTCGTTCGCCTTACCTGAATACAGCTTTGGCAAAAGCGGGTGGCTATGCACCTCAGGCAAACCGAAAAGTGGTTGCAATTCGTCGTTTTACAGCTGAAAATCGTTTTAACGACTTGTTTGTACCTGCTAATAAGCTTGATATGTCTTTGCGCCCTAACGATATCGTATTTATTTCGGAAAACAAGCTGTACAAATCTGGACGGTACTTTAGACAAGTTGCTGACGTTCTGTCGCCCTTCGTTAGTGTAGGAAGTATCGCTGCATCAGGTGCTCAATCGATTGGATACGGTGGTTGGTACCGTCGTAACTCGGCGACTACAAGCTCAACAGCTAGTAGAAATACTACCAATACGAATACCAACACCAATAATACAGGTACTGGCACCACTAACTAATTACTGTGTTTAATCCTTTATCGATATTTGAAAATATTTAACATAGGGTTTCCATCCATGTCTTATAGCACTCAGCCTCAAATGACTACAAATTATGATTACCGCTTGGAAAATGAATCCAATATTGCCTTGAGCTTCTGGAAACGTAACCGCGTTTTGATGACCTCAACGGCTATTGGAATTTTGATTCCAAGTTTGCTGTTCACATTTTTTGTTTTTGAACCCAAATATACGACTAATGCTAGCGTTTTGATTAAAGATTCAGCGATCAAGGCAAAGTTTGTCACGATAGATGAGGTTTCCACAACCTCTTCGCCAGCTGCAAACCCTGTTTTGAACACGGTTGAATTGTTACGCAGTCCAGTCGTTCGCGATAACCTGTGGAATCAATACATTTTCCCAAATCGTGAAAAAGTTAGCCACGGCCGCTTTAAAGACTATACCGAGTGGGCTAAGTTTTTTAATGATGGTAGTAAGATCATTAAATACAACAATCCTCCAGGTACAGACGTTATTCAGTTGAAGTTAGACTGGAATGATCCTAAGACTGCTCAGGAAATTTTGTCTAATGTTTTGACGAGTTTTCAGCAAGCCAGTCGTGAACTGAATAAAAAAGAACACCAAGATCGTTATGAAGATGTCCAAGGTCATATTAAGACCGTTCGGAAACAGCTCGCTGGTGTTCGTATGGAAATTGCGACTTTGAAAGCAAAACACGGTGTTGTTGATATCGATAATGAACTCGTTAACTACGCCAAATACCACCTTGATTTCAAAATGGCTGCAGCTATTGCGAAAGCAGACTCTGTTCAAAATACTCAGCGTTTAGCGGCTTACCGTCGCACGATGGGTATGTCTACCGGAAATGCTGTTAGAGCTGTGGGTATGGGTTTGAATAAAAACCTGCAACTTCTACACGAAAATATGTACAAACAAAATGAAGCATTATCCAATCTCAGTGCTCGCTACACGGATGAAAATCCTAAAGTAATCGAACTGAAGCAGGCTATTGAGCAGACCAAAGCTGACATTGCCGCTGAGTCCGGTCGCATGGGCTATAATGACTCTTCTAAAGCCCCTATTATTGCTGATGAAGCCCGTGGCAAATCCTTGAACGAGATGATGGATGCGGATTCTCAAGCGGCTGGTAGCATTAAACGTTCTTCTCAACTGGGACACGAATTGAGCCAGTTTGAAAGCCGGATGAGCCAATTGCCTGCTGTTGAAAGAAATCTCAAGCAACTGGCCGATCAAGAAATGTCTTTATCGAGTTCTTTGAAGTCTTTGGAAGATAAATCGCTTGATGAGCAAATTCGTGAAGAGCAAACGGTCAGTAACGTATTTATTATTAAGCCAGCTGAATTGCCGCTGAGCCCTGGGGCTCCTACGAGAACCCACATGATCATTCTTTCTTTCTTGATCAGTTTAGTGGGTGCGGCTCTCGCGGTTCGTATCCGGAGTCACTTCTCTAAAGTTCAAACTATCTTTGATCATCAAGTGGTTTCTCCTGATAATAGCGGCTTAAACGGCACGGTTACCTCGAAGCAAGATGACCTGGTGAAAGCGAGCCTCTTCAAATAACATCTGCTCTCTCCAATACACAACGGAAAAAGAGCTTTAAACAAAAATAAGTGTTATGTATGAGGTCTACTATAAACTGATGGCAAATGACGTTCTGGTTAATAGCGTCAAGTCAGTAAAACCCTTAGGAACCTTTTTACTCGTAGCAATCATCTCAGCGATTGTCTCCGTGCTAGGTTTGCTGGTTTTACCAGATCTTGGCTTTGAAAAACTAACCTTATTACTTTCTCCGATTGGCTTTACGGCTGTTATCGGTGGAGTTCTAGGGTTAGAAGGCTACATCTATTATCTGCGCTGGCTTTTTGCGAAACCAGAACGTATTTTCCTCTTGTATGCTTTGACAATGGACTTAGTTGTTTTCGCGATGCATAGTGTCGAAGATGCGACCCATCTATCGCTTAAGACAACCACATGGTCATTTTTAATCTATACGATTCCCTTCTTATTATTGCTAGTTAAGGGAAAGCAGTTCGATTTCCGACGTACCCCTCTTGCAACATGTATGTTGTTGTTTTTAGTTTTAAATACGATTTATTACTTTATCTACAACCAACATGCGGTTGACCTTCTTTTCCAAGTGGCCGGAGACTATGTTCAGCTCGACTGGACACGGTTGATTTCAACCATCAATATTACAATGTTGGTATTGACAACAACCAAGTTTTTGCAATCGCTCAAAAGCCCAGATGCCTTCTTTGAGACGTTTAGTCGCTATTTCTATTGGTTAATGCTTGTTCTCGCTGTTTCGGCCATTGTTTTCTATCCTTTGGGAATTTTAACGGTTGAAATTGGTATTAAAAGGATGGCGTTGATTTTTAGTCACCCTAACGCGTTTGCCCACCATTTAACCGTTTCGATGTGTTTCTTGATGGGAAGTGCTTTTTACTTGATGGGTAAGAACAAACAGAAGTTCGCTAATCAAATTTTTATGGCAATGCCGCTTCTTTTTATTGCCTTGGCGACATCTGGCAGTAAGTCCCCTTTGATTCAGGTTACGCTCGGAATGCTCATTATTGGTGTTTTGGAAGTGATTTGTAACAAACGTCGCATACCGATCTTTTCGAATCCGAAATTACTGATTGCATCGGTTCTCGGGATTTCTCTTTTGGCAGGTGGTGCAGTAGCCGGTGGCTTAGTCGATAACTTTCAGAAACGTTTCGAGGAAGATAGCAGCTTACAGTGGCGCTATCGTCAATGGGGACGGATTATGGGAAATGTCGATCCCGATAAGATCCTATACGGACACGGGGATACGGCTGCAATCAATATCACGCAACGTTTCGTATACAACACTTGGAACATGCGGGATGACGAACAAGAAAGTCCCTATGTTCACAATACGATTCTGGAGCATTTCTTCGACTTTGGTTTGATTGGTTTGATTTGGCTTTTTGGCTTTATCTATAGTGCTTGGCTTAATGTCAAAAACCTGTTTGATAAAAGTCTGCCGCAGCGCTATAAATCATTGAATATTTCGTGTTTAGCGATTTTTGTTATTCAGATGATTGGTTTAGCTTTCGATGAAAGCTTCTATATGCCTTCACCGATTGCGGTATGGGCTTTATGGACCATTCAATACTTTGTTGCCACACAGTATCAATTTGCACGCCGTTATGGATATCCCTTACCGGTTGAAAACAACTTAGTTGGGGAGCCTGCATAAAAAATGACAACAATGAAAAAGAACTTGCTTCAAGGGATTATGGCAGGCGGGTTTGGTTTCGTGATCAAAACGATTGCGATGCTGCTTCTTACCCCTAAGCTTGTTGGTTTGATGGGTGTTGATCTCTATGGCGCTTATTTGCTCTTTCTAACCTTTGCTGAATTTTCTTTGTTAATGGCTTCCGGATTAACCACCGGTTTGATTCAGACTTTGAGTCAAAATCTGGCTGGCAATGATGTCAACTCACGGGTGGAGTTATTGGTGACCTCTCGCTGGTTATACTGCATCATTTCAATATTGATGGTTATTTGTGGCTGGATTTTCATGCCGCAAATTCTGGATGCGGTCATCCACTCGGATAAAATTTCGCGCTCCTTATTACTCGAAACGGCTCATTGGGTTTTACTGGCTGCATCGCTTGGGATTATTTCCCAGTTTATTACGGCGATTTTAAGGGCTCACTGTCTCCATAAAATCATTAATACGGTTGAAGCATTGCAAGGTGTTGCTGAAGCGGTCTTGGCCGTTATTCTACTTTCAATGCATTACAACCTTGATGTTATCTTTAAAATTCGTCTTTGTTTAGCCAGTATTTCGCTATCAATTTTGATGTTCTCCGCGCTCAAAGCAGAACCTTATTTCAAGAAAAGCTTAACGCAATGGCAATGTCGCATTTCTGAAATTAGAGAACTGTTCGTGATCAGTATGTATGCGATGGTTCTCAAGATCAGTGTCTTTATTGCTCATCGTATCGACGAAGTCGTTATTTCAGCATTTCTCGTATTAGCAGATGTTACTGCTTATGGTCTGGTAATGAGAATGCTGGGTCAGATTGCAGCCCTAATGGTAAAGCTGCTTGATGGTATTTTCCCCGTCTTTTCCAGACTGGGTAGCCAAAAAGGACATGAGGGTAATCGTTACCTTTTCTTGCGTAGTACCGCATTGATGCACTATTTGGTCACTATTCTTCTGATTTGTGTCATGGGCGGATTTCCTGAATTCTTGAATTACTTAGGCGATGGAAAAATCCCATTTGCGATGGTTCAAACGACAGCGATTATTGCATGCTTTTTAATCTGGACGGGTAGTGTTCAAATTCCAGCCAGTAACTTCTTGTTTACCAATGGAATGCATAAACTCTCGACTCTATCCACCGTTATTACCTCTTCGTGCAACTTGGCGTTGAGTATTATTCTGATTAAAGTGCTTGGGTTACCCGGGGTTATTTTAGGGACTTTGATACCGCACGGCTTGCAAAATCATTTAGTCACAATTCGTATTAGTCTGCAAAAAATGAAAATTCCCTTTGGAGAATACCTGTATCAGGTATACGGCCGCTGTATGATTCCTTTACTGGTACCAGCAGCCATGATTATTGCTTTGCGGTATCTGGCACCTATTCAAGCAGACGGTTTTATTTCTTTTGCGATTTTAATTCCTGGCTTGTTTATTTCTGGCCTTACTAGCGTTATCTTATGGTTATTCATCTCGGTTGATAAACAGGAAAAAGATCTTTTGCTGGGTCTCTTTGAAAAACTTCCAGTAATTCGGAAATTATTGCCTCAATAGTTTTTTTGTTTCATTATCAACGAATTATTTTAGAAACAAATCCCTCACAATGCCTTTAACACCATCGCCTAACAGTAAACCTTTAATATCGGTTGTTATACCGGCGTTTAATGCTGCGAATTTTATCGCTGAAACACTGGATAGTTTGCAGGCCCAAACCTATACCCATTGGGAAGCGATTATTGTTGATGATCAGTCGACTGATCGCACAGCAGAAATCGTTCATGCGTATGCTGCTCAAGATGCTCGTATTCAGTATTATTGTCTTTCAAAAAAAGCAGGAAGACCGTCTGTTAACCGTAATCTAGGTATGGCGCTTTCAAAGGGTGCCTTTGTTACCTTTATGGATAGCGATGATGCCTATTTCCCCACTGGCCTGGAAACACTGATAACACCCTTGTTGGAAGATTTGTCACTCATCGCCACAATGGCTTTTCCTTATTATTGCGATAGTGAATTAAAGCCTTTACACGTGCCAGCCCAGCTCAAGGAAATAAGCCCTAATCAGTATGCTTATGCGGATGGTTACCAGTTTAGCTGGGATCCATTCTGCAAGCGTCAGCAAGCCCTTTTTGTCTGTTGTACGATGATTCGAGCTGATGTTTTAAAGCAACTGCCCCCCATGGATGAAAACTTGGTAACGGCAGAAGATTTCAAGTTTTTAATGGGCTTGCTTTGTATTGGCATTGATCGTGTTAAGCAAATTCCAACATGTACTTATAAATATCGTAACTATGCAGGAAGTCTGACAAAATCGCCCCATAACATCTTAAATACGGTCGATTCGGATATTCGGGTTACGCAGTGGCTCTACAGTCTTCCCGAATTACCTCAGCACTTGAAGAAAACCCGTAATTATCATATGACACACCGTATGGTGGTTATCATTTCTATTCTGATTCGTATGGGTGAAAAAAAGCTTGCCATCGAGGCTTTCAAAGTCGCATTGGCTCAAAGAGAAGTCTATTCTTTGATAGGAGTAAAGTATCTTTCAAAGGAAGTGCTTCGCTTGATATTACCGAAACGTCGTAATGCTTCTTACTATGACGCTGTCAAAAAACAGGTGGCCTCATGAATATTACGATGTCCTCTGTTCCTTTAATTTCGATTATTATTCCGGCTTATAATGCTGAGCGTTTTATCGGGGATACTTTAAAAAGTATTCAAGAACAGACGATTTCCAATTGGGAAGCGATTGTTATAGACGATCAATCCACCGATGGAACAGCGGATGTTGTTCGTTCTTTTCAAGCTGTCGATCCGCGTATCCGTTATCACCTGTCACCCAAGCGGGGTGGAAGAGCGTCTGTAAATCGTAATATCGGGATCCTATTAAGTAAGGGTGAATACATCACATTTATGGATGCGGATGATATTTACTATTCGGATGGTTTGGAAACTCTTATAGCGCCATTGCAGCAAAATCTACATTTAAATGCCTCGATGGCTTTCCCCTACTACTGTGATAGCGAGCTCCTTCCGCTTCATGTTTCCCGGCATCTCGTTCAGCAGGCAGATGGTCGCTTCGTATTCGACAAAGATTACACGATCAACTGGGAAAATATTTGTACTTTTAAAGTCGTGTTTTCCGTTTGTGGTACCCTTTTCAGGCGTAGTGAGATTGATCGCTTAGGGCCTATGGATGAATCCTTACTGTCTGGTGAGGATTATAAGTATCTGGTTAACCTATTTCGATGGGACTGGGAGCGCGTTGCCGTTCTTCCTAAAGTGACTTTCAAATATCGTCAGTATAGTGGTAGTGTCACAAAAACGCCTCAACTTTTATTGGAAGCTATGTTTGCTCATATTGAAGGCACCAATTGGTTGTTTGCTTTGCCGGAACTTCCGCAACGTTATCGATATTTGCGACATTTTCACGTTTATAAACGCCTCAGTACAGTCTCAGCCAGTTTAACGAAACTGAACCGAGGTGATTTGGCATTCCAGGTTATCCTTGAAAGCCTACGTTACCCTGGTTTTCATCCTTTGGTTTGGTTACAGCATTTTAGTAAGGAAGTCATTCGTGCCGTTCTCCCAAAAACGCTGCAAGAAATAAGCAGCTTTCTTCTACACACTCAAAAAGCAGACTACTACAAGGTTTAGACAAACCTCAAATGAGAATTATGAACAGTAACGCTTCTTCTCCTCTAAAAGTTTTACAGCTCATTTCTTCACTACAAGTGGGTGGAGCTGAAGTGATGCTGCTTTCTTTTATGGAAGCGGCTAAAAACCATCCTGCTTTATCTCTGAGTGCTGTTGTTTTGAACGAGGAGTATCACGACGGTTTGCGTCAACGTTTGGAATCTATCGGCTGGCCCGTTAGCTTTTTCCAGCGGAAAATGGGGGATAAACACCCCAAGCATATTCTTCGGCTTGTGAAAGAAATTGACTCTAAGCAAATCCAAATTATCCATGCCCACGACCCTGGTGCAAAGATGGCGGCTTTGATCTGTAAGATGTTGCGCCCCCATCTGAAAGTGACCTTTACGGTTCATGACACGCATATTATTGCAGAGCTTTCAAAACCAAAACTGCTTTTACACCGGTATGCGATTGATGGCCATGTGGCTATTAGCGGTGCCGTTGAACAAGAATGTCATGACTATGGGGTTTCGAATGTTCGCAAGATATACAATGGGGTTGATTTAAGCCAGTTTTCTCCAAAAATACAAGTGCTGAAGTCTTTTGATAAACAGCCCTTAAAACTGGTCCAGGTTGCTCGTTTTGAGTTGTATAAAAAAGGTCAGGACGTACTTCTAAAAGCACTGAAAATCTGTATCGATCAAGGTGTACAGGTTCATTTATCCTTTGTGGGAATGGTTCCCGAGAATTTAGATGACCCCAAAGAACAATTTGAAAAATTAAAAGGTATTATTTCTGATCTGGGATTAGAAAATCATGTAAGCTTATTAGTAAATCGAACCGATGTACCTGCCATACTTCAGCAGCATGACGCCTTCGTATTGCCTTCTCGCAAAGAAGGTTTTGGACTGGTTGTTATTGAAGCAATGGCGAGTGGCTTGCCGGTTATTGCCAGTAATTTAGATGGCCCAGCAGAGTTGATACAATCCGGGGAAAATGGTTTACTATTTCAATCCGAAAATTATCAAGAACTCGCTCAGCAAATTTTAAAATTGACTCAACTTAATTCCCTTGAGTTGGAACGTTTAGCAAAGGCCGGGTTACAAACAGCACAGCGTTTTAGCATTCAGCAAATGGTGAATGGGTATATGAGCTATTACCAAGCATTGTTAAATCCACCCGTTATCCACAGTCTTTCGTCTAAAGAACAGCAGGTTATTCAGTTATGAGTCCTCATTCAGCTTCTATTAAAGCCAAACAGCCCGAAGTCATTATGATCGGATCCGATCCGGGCGAACAGGGCGGCATCGGTACTGTATTGAAAACATATACAGACGGTGGTTTTCTGGATGATAAAATTTTTCTCGTTTCCCATAAAGAAAGTCCTGCCGTTTACCGTGTGTGGCTTTTCTTTCAATGTGCTTTGAGTCTGTTTTGCCTACTTTTGACGAAGCCAAGTATTCGGTTGGTTCATATGCATATGTCGGAACGGGGCAGCTTTTTTAGAAAAGCACTATTAGCGTTGATGATTCATGCTATGGGTCGCAAGGCAGTCTACCACCTTCATGGGGCTGAGTTTTTGCTTTTCTATCAAAACTCTAAGCCTCTCGTCCAGTCATTTATTCGTTATACCCTGGATTCTGCGGATGCTCTTTTTGTGCTTTCCGAGTCTTGGAAGCAGGACTTGGCTTTGATGAGCAAGAATCAAAATATTTGTGTGGTCTACAATCCTGTGGTTTTTGATCCCACTTTGGATTTAAAGCCTCATCAGGAAGCAGAACCTCTTCGCTTTCTGTTTATGGGACGCTTTGGACATCGTAAAGGCATTTACGACTTAATCCATGCGGTTGCACAGATTAAAGAACGGAACTTTAAGATTCACTTGCACGGAGATGGGGAGCTTGAAGAAGTTCGGAGTCTTATTGCTGAAACCAATACGGGTGATAGCATCAAAATGACAGGCTGGATTAAAGGCGAAGCAAAGGTAAAAGCGTTTCGTGAAGCCGATGTTCTACTCCTTCCCTCATACAATGAAGGACTTCCTGTTGCCATTTTAGAAGCACTATCCTATGGCTTGGCTGTTATCAGTACGCCTGTGGGTGGTATTGCTGAAGCGGTTCATGAAGGGCAAAACGGATTCCTGGTCAATCCGGGGAATGTTGAAGGTTTGGCTTCTGCTATTACAATACTGGCTACAAATCCTGAAACGCTGGCTCAGTTTAAACAAAAGAGTCGAGAACTTTGTGCAGAACACTTTGCTCACACTCAAATTTTTACTCAGATGGAAGATTTATATAAACAGGTTATGATTGATCATGGAAGCTCGGCTGTTTCCTCTGTACACTCAAATAGTGTATTCGCTAGTAGTCAGGCTGAAAATTGATGACCCAACAGAGTTTTAAAAATTTAGTAGCGTTGATCCAAAGTGATATGTATCGCTACACACGAGGTTTCTCTAAAAGAGATTTTTTAAAACTCTTGGTGAAAGAGCGTGGATTTGTAACAACAACCGTTGTTAGAATTACGCGATATTTCTATTTGAATGGCCCGAAGCCTCTCTATTTGCTATTAAAGATTTTTAACCGCGTATTACAAGAGCACTATACGTGTGAAATCCCTCATACAGTTGGGATTGGTCCCGGTTTTCAGGTCTATCATCTTTATGGACTTATTATTCAACATACCGCTACATTAGGTAAAAATTTAAATCTGTCGCATTATATGACAATCGGTGCAAAGCCAAGTGGTAAGAATGCTGGGGCACCTACTATTCTAGATAACGTTTATATTGCTTCCGGAGCAAAGGTGATAGGGGGTATCACCGTTGGTAATCACGCCGCGATTGGTGCCAATTGCGTTGTAACCAAAGACGTCCCCGATCATGCCGTTGTTGTGGGGATACCGGGTAAAGCAATCTCGGATGTGGGTTCGGCCGACTACGTTATCAATACCGATTATGAGGATAAAATTCCTCATTTGCCTCTTTTAAGAGACGCTTGGTAAGCGAACAATTTTAGATCGCTTTTTGACTTTTCATGGGGAAGAGTGAATTACAGTTTATTAAATCACTTTTTTGTATAAACAACTGAATTTATAAGGGTGCTTAAAGTGAAGTTTAGCATCGGTATTCTCGCTTATAACGAGGAAAAAAATATTGCGGCGACCTTACATTCTTTATTAGAACAAAGCGTGTTTCGCGAAACTATTTCAGATATTTCCAGTATTGAAATTATTGTCGTTCCTAATGCGACGACCGATCGCACTGTCGAAATTGCAGAGGCTATTTTAAATTCAGGCATTTCAAAAGGACTGTCTTCAAATGTGTCCTACAAAATAGATAGTTTGAAAGAAGCTGGAAAAACAAACGCCTGGAATCAATTTGTGCATCGTTTTTCCTCACAGGAAGCTGATTTTTTAATTTTGATGGATGCTGATATCCAATTTTTTGAACCGACTGTTTTAGAGGAAATGTTCCGCTCACTTCAAGCTAATCCAGAAAAGTGGGTTAATACGGGTCATCCTTTAAAAAGCTTGGCACTAAAGAAAAACAAAACTTTCATGGAAACGCTTTCCTTTGCGGTAAGTAAACAGTCTAAAGGCAGAGCTCCTCAACTCTGTGGCCAGTTGTATATGGCCCGGGCGGATAAACTTAGAAAAATTATGCTGCCGCTTGGAACGAATGGCGATGATGGCATTATTGCCGAAATGATTTGCACTAATCTTTTAACGCAGCCCTACGATGCGCATAAAATGATGATTGCACTTCCGACACCGAGTCATACTTTTGAAGCCTATCTTTCTCCGCTTGGGTTTATTAGGCACGAACGTGAGCAGATTAAGGCGACACTAGGCCAGCAGTGGCTCTACGCCCACCTAAGAAGTATGCAAAAGAATTCGACTCAAGCCTTAGGGGACTATATTCAAACCAGTAACGAAACTATTCCAAACTGGATTACACAAATTTATAGAGAAAATACCATCCAGGCTGAAGTGAAATGGACATGGTTTATCCCGAATTGGATGTTTTTCAGACGCTTCAGGCTATTGAAGCACCGTCCTTTCGTTCAAAGTATTTTCGTTGCTCCGTTGGTTCTACTGGCCAGCGTCATTGATTGGGTCGTTTTTTACCTGGTCAATAAAGACTTAAATTTGAGAACCTTTGAAAAGTATTGGCGGCAGCCTGAATAAGGGGCTTTTCCATTTCCTAAAAAGCTTTTTAAAGCGCTTTGAAATAAAGCTCTTCTTTACGATGCGTAAAAAAGCTTGTTTTCATTCTCGGAAAAAGCAATAATAGAGGCTTGTTTTAGGGCTCGTCACTGGACCCGTAAATCCCCATTCAGAGGTATATTCCGAGAATTCGTTTATTTTGTTTTTGTATAAGACTTTGGATCTTATCCATGTCTTTTTTGATATTTAATCAGAACAAAATAAAAGTAAGAGAACGAGATCGACCTACAGGAGGTCCTAAAGCATGTCATATAGTCTGCTTTCCCATTTAACTGGACTATACCCTCCTGGGTAATTCAAAATCTTTAGTGTGAAAAATAGAATCATGAGAGCAAAGTAGTCCTGTTGCGGTTTACTTTAGGTTTTAGTTTAGTGTTTTAAGAATATAAGAGAGCTTTAGGATGAAATTCAGCATTGGTATTCTGGCCCATAACGAGGAAAAAAATATCGCTTCCACCCTCTGCTCCTTACTAGAACAAACGTTGCTTACGCAGGCTATTCCAAATGTTTCTGAAGTGGAAATTATTGTTGTACCGAATGCTACAACGGATAGAACAGCTTCAATTGCTGAAGACATTCTCAGTAATTCCATTCCTTCTCAGACTTCCGATGCTGCTCGATACCGCGTTGTTTCGCTCAAGGAGGCGGGCAAAAGTAATGCATGGAATCAGTTTGTACATCACCTATCAGCACCAGACGCAGATTTCTTAATCCTGATGGATGCTGATATTCAGTTTTACGAGCCTGACGTGCTTTTAAAAATGTTTAATTCCCTCGAACTGCAGCCCGATAAATGGGCTAACACCGGTTATCCTTTGAAGAGTGCTGTTCTTAAAGAAAACAAGACTATCCTTGAAAAAATTTCTTTGGAAATCAGCAAACAATCCAAAGAACGTTTTCCACAGATTTGTGGCCAACTTTATATGGCGCGTGCCGATAAATTAAGACTACTTGCTCTACCCGTCGGGTTTTCGGGTACGGATGGCTTTATTGCTGAAATGATTTGCACCAACTTTTTCACGCAAGAGTACAATGCCACTAAAATGATGCTTTTGCTTGAAACTCCAAGCCATACCTTTGAAGCCTATATTTCGCCTCTTTCATTTATTAAACATGAACGCCAGCTTACAAAGGCGATCATGGGTCACCAATGGATGTATAAGCATCTTAAATCCGTTAAATCTCAGTCAAATCAGCCTTTGGGCGAGTATATACGGACGAGAAATGAGAATGAGCCTGACTGGGTTTCAACCGTGTATCGTGCGAATACCTTTCAGGCTGATAAACAGTGGACATGGTTTATCCCTGCCTGGTTGTTTTTCAGACGCTTCAAGCTTTTTCGTAATAAAAACTTGGTAAAACGCGTTATTCTAACTCCTGCTGTGTTATTTGCGAGTATGGTGGATTGGTTTGTCTTCTGTTTAGCCAACCAAGATTTGAACCGGAGAGCCTACCAAAGCTACTGGCGTTAGAGAAGTTCCATTCTTATTGCTGGAATTTGATCATAAGATAGATTTTATGAATTTATCAGAGAATAAAACTCTAAACCTGTTTCAGCGGGCAGCCAATATAAAGCTTGTTGTCCTTGATGTGGATGGCGTTCTGACGCCAGGCACTATCGTTTACGATTCTGCTGATCGTGAAAGCAAGTTTTTTAACGTTAAAGATGGACTTGGCATTAGCCTTGCTATTCGCAGCGGGTTAACGTTTGCTATTATTACGGCGCGAAACTCCCCTATCGTGGAGAGACGTGCTGAAGAACTCGGTATTAAATACGTAGTCCAGGGAATGCGAAGCAAATTGCCAGGTTTTCAGAAGCTTGCTGAAAAGTGTGGTTTAAGTTTCTCTGAAATGGCCTATGTTGGCGACGACTTACCCGATTTACCTGCAATGCAGGAAGCCGGTTTGGCTTGTTGCCCTGCGGATGCTGCCCTTTCAATTCAGGTTATTGCCCACCTGAAAGCCGATGCAAAAGGGGGAGAAGGTGCCTTGCGTGAGATTTTGGAGTTTATTCTAGAGTCTAAAAGCTTTCTAGAGTCAAAAAAATAGAGGACACAGAACAAATTCGTGCTCTCAATCCTCGTCTTCCTCATCGCTTGGAGGAGTCAGGTGAAAAAGAAACTCTAGTGGGTAGTCGCTTTGTTTTTCGAGGGTCCTTAAGCGCCATACATTCGTACGATACCGCTTTGGATTCACACCAACTGCTTGAATCAGATCCTCATCTTTTAGTGTCTGTAGTCGCTTTTTGATTTCTTCAAGCCGCAGATCGAGTTCTCTTGCAAGGGAAGCCGCCGTTGGCAGCTCTTCTTCCAGGAGTTCCTCATCAAGGGCTTGCTGGCTGGCAACTAGGATTTTTTGGAATAAGAAGTAGAGTATCTCTTCTCGGTTCAAGCGATTACGTTTCATATAGTGCAGGCTTTGATTGGTATGGATGATTACTATCATCTCAAAAAACGGGCATAAAAGGGGGTATTTGATGGCAGAAATGGGCTGCTTTTGTTGAATATAACGGATTGTAAAGTTGAGAATTTTTAATAAATTATATCCTTTCTATGGCTATTGATTATCTACTATTTATCCTTTGGATAAGAGCCTAATATCCGAGAGATATTAATTCAAAAAAGTCTCAAAATTCCCTGTTCCAAGAATTGAACTGGGGGGTTTAAATCGATATTTATTCATACTATTATAAAAACAGGTAGAGAAACAAAACGAAAAACAAACAAGTCGAACGGGTCGGTTTCATAAAAAAAGAAATTGAATTCATTCACTTGAGTAGGTAGTTGGTAGGAGACATCTAAAATGATTACATACACTCCCGATGCGAAAGCCTTGATTTTCCAAGAGTTAGATTTTATTTCAACCGGTGTTGCTGGTCGTAATACAGCAATCGCGTACGATCGTCTTTTCGACGAAGTAGCCCAAGAAATTTTCAGTGAATTTGTTGCTACTGAACCCGCTGAAGTGCAAGTGGTTCAAAGCGTACAATCCATTATGCAACTGTTTGAGAACGATATGATCGAAATGCTGAGCTAAGTTAAAAACAGGATCGTCACTCAAAAGTCGGTCTTGTATTTAACAAAGTTTCGCAAGGGGAAAAACGGTGGAAGGTGGAGTAAAACGGTAGGTAGAAGAAGGAAAGGTAGAGATGATAAGAAGGACAACGAACAATCGACAGGTTGAGTATATGCTCCCTGAAGTTGACGAGGTCTAAGTCATCTCTGGGGTATAGGTTGGGTTAGTCGTAAACTCGCTCTCTTTTCAGATGAGAACACATTCGCTCTTGAATGATTCTCATCTTTTTTATTTTGTAGGGTTTTGAGCACGGACTTTTTCTGTGCCCTTAGTTTTAATCACCGATGATAGAGATTCCCGGGAAGGAAACCCCGAAAGGTTTGTAGGCTTTAATTGGAATTAATTCAAAAGTCTTCGATTGTGAATTGGGTCCGCTGTGTTTAAACTCGGGATCTTGGCCTAAAACTTTGGATTTTCTTTTGGCAACGTCATGGATGGTTTTGAATACGTTATCAAAGGGATCGTTGGCATCGAACTCATGATCGGTTTCTCGGTTCATATCGCGTCTGCGTTCCAAACGTTCCTTAACTTTGGAATTCACAGCATCCAGAGAGCCAAGTTTTTCTTTCAGGTAGTCGGTGACATCTTGACGGGTAATGATATGTTTTGGACCTACCATAATGCCATCAATTAATCCTTTGTCACCATAAAACATGGCTTCAATGGATGAAATCCAATAATCGTTGAGTGAATCTCGCCGGATATCCTGATATTTTCTACCCGTAGCAACGGATAGCTGCTTTAATCGAGCTTCTTCACTTTTCTTCATATCATCGCTGACATCTTTTGCTTTAGCCCGGATAGAGGCTTCGTGAAGCATGATGTAGGCGCCGGGGAAGGAAAGTCTTAGTCCTGTGGCAGAGGGAAGCATATGCATAGCCGCAGCACTGGCTGCCAAGCCGGTAACGATAATATCAATAGGTGTTTTTAAACGCTTAATGGTATTGGTAAAAAGATGTGAAGCGGGTATTTCGCCACCTGGAGAGTTTATGAGGAGGGGAATATGGTGAGCTGAATTGTTGAGTTGGGCATTTTTATCTAAGCGTTTTAACGCCTGGATACAGGTATTAATACTGGAATGGCTGATACCATCTGTGAAAAAGACAACGTTATTATTAAGAATACTCTGTTGAGGACCTTGGACATTTTTGAGGATATACGCAGGAGAGGCATGTTTGGGGGTTTCAGTCACCTGACAATCTGTAGGAAGTTGATAGGCCTTTTCTGTAGCCACTTCACCACGGGTCAGGCCCTTACTAAAAATAGCTCGTGTAAAAAGCTTGGGATTTTCTGAAAGATTTGTGTCGGATTTCAAGCCGGGTAAAGAATCGGGAAAGACTTCATGGATTGGGTGAGATGGAATTTCACTCGCACGAAACCCTTCTTGAAGGAAACGTTTAATATCTTTTTCGTTCCAACCGTCTTTCTTTTTCTGTTTTAGGAAGTCATCCAAATCTTTTCGAACGATGACACGATCTTGATTACCAACCAGAATGGCATCAATAAGGCCTTTTTCACCCAAATGAAGCGCTTCTAAAGCGGAAAGGCTTTTTTGCCCTTCTTTTGCCTTGAGTATGTCTAGAAATTCTTTACGATCGAGTTTGCCTACTTTTTCGCTGACCAAACTGGTTAACAGCTCGTGGGAATTATCTCTAAGCCATCGATCGGTTTGGATTGAGTTATTTTTTTTCGGTAGCCATCCCGTTTCTTCATTATCGGGAGAAAAGGCAATGCTGGATTGCGGCATCATAAAACTTCGTACACGAGGGTTCGCAAAAATTGAGACGCCCTCTTTACCGGTAATCGATGTTACGACTGCGTCAATCGGTTTTTCCAGCAGGGTAATCATCTCAGACATTTCAAACATATTACTGGGCTCAGCTATAGAGTTGAGCTGAAGTTTAGTACGCCCAGTTTCGTTTGGATGCAGTGCCTGTTGAACGGAAAGGTGCCGAATGACATCGGAAGGCGTGCTTATTGCCTCTGGTGTCGTATCTGTAATATCCATTTCGGTGAGCTCAACGCTAGGGGCGTCCCAAAATCGTTTTTGATGCTTGATGGATAAACTGTCCTGAGTGATTAATCCATTGGAAGTGTTGTTTGCTGATGTCGTCTGGTTAGTATTGTTTGCGCTTCTCCCGAATTGTAGGGAGGGACTTAAGTTACGGGGAGGCATTAGTAACATGAACAGTCTTATTCCAATAATAGGGCAGGGAGGTAGAGTTTTTTGAAGAGAGAATGCTTATCTGAGTGGCACTTTGAAAGGTTTGATGGGGATATGTTCAATGATTTTAGCTTTTAGGTTGGGTCCACTATGTTTGAAGTCAGGATCTTCGCCCAAGATCCTGGTTTTTCGTTTTGTGACTTCTTCAAATGTTTTTAGAACATTATCGAAAGGATCGTTCGGGTCAAAGTCATGGTCCAGTTCTTTATGCATATCACGACGACGTTCTAATCGCTCTTTGATTTTCTTGTTTACAGCTTCTTCAGACCCAAGCTTTTCTTTAAGGTATTCCATTACCTCGTTACGCGTAATAATATGACGAGGCCCAACGAGTATGCCGTCTATCAGTCCCTTATCTCCATAGAACAATCCTTCAAGAGGGTTTAGCCAGTAATCGTTGAGAATATCTTTTCGGATTTCAGTAACTGGGCGACCTGCTTTTTGAGCAATGTATCGTTGGATACTTTCAAGAGATTGTTTTGCAAAATCTCCTGTATCTGCATGGCTCCCCAAAAGGGAAGTCTCATGAAGCATCAGCAAAGCGTTTGGTGATGCAAAGCGTTTTCCCGTTGCAGCTAGGGTCAGAAACGTTAATGCAGCACTGGCTGCTACGCTTGTAATAACCACATCCACAGGTGTTTTTAAAAATTTGAGTGCATCCATATACAGTTTAGAAGAAGCGACTGAGCCTCCGCCAGAATTTAAAATAAGAGGAATATGGTTTGTGCTTCCAGAGCTTTGATTAGAATGGTCCAGGCGTTTTAAGGCAGTAATGCAATTACCAATAGAGTTTCTGTTTACCTCATCGGTGAAAAATATGGCATGGTTATTCAGAATACTGGATTGTCCATTTTGAATCCCTTTCAAGATGAGTGCTGAGGAGGGGTAATGGTGTGAGTCTACTATTTGGCATTGTGTAGGGAGTTCAAAAGCTTTTTCGTTTTGAGTTTCTCCATAAGAAAACTTTTTTGAGTAAATTTGTCGGGTAAAAAGCTCAGGCTTTGTAGTGGTTTGATTTGTTTTCATCGGTAAAGAATCAGGAAAACCCCTTTTTAAGGGCTGAGAAGGGATTTCAGTGATTCGAAAAGCATCTTGTAAAAAATGCTCGACTTGCTTCTTCGTCCAGCCTTCTTTTTCTTTTTTATTTTTTAAGAAATCATCTAAATCTTTGCGAGTGACAACCTGATCCTGATTACCAACAAGAATGCCATCAATCAGTCCTTTTTCACCTAAGTGAAGAGCTTCTAGGGAAGAGAGTGTCTTCATACCCTCTCTGGCTTTAAACAGTGTGATGAGTTCTTTTCGATCATAATTTCCAATTTTATTGAGAACTTGAGTTGCCAAGTTTTCATGGGCTATATTTTCACGCCAACGGTCAATTTGGATTTCCGTATTTCGTCTATGTGCCCGACTTCCTTTATCTTTGTCACTTTCAAAAATGATAAATGATTCAGGGGTCATAAAACTGCGAACATTCGGGTGAGTAAGGGCGCAAAGCCCAGCTTTTGAAGTCATCGACTTTGAAACGACATCAACAGGTTTTTCCAATAAGCTCAAAGCCGGAAAAAAATCAAAAACCAGATTGGTTTCAAGAAGGTTGTTGAGGTGAAACTGAACCCGATTATTGGGATGGAGCATCTGTTGAACAAATAAATGCCTCATAATATTCCCTCCCTGTGTTATGGGGGTAATAGCACTAAGTTCAGTGTGCAGGTCTGAAATTTCTACACAGGGGCTTTCCCAAAAACTGTTTTGTTTTGGAATGGAAAGGGTATCAGTTTTAAGCATCGTTGTTGCTGGCGTATTCTGAGCTTTATTAGTATTAGAGGCACTACTATTCGACACAGACGCCGTGCTGCGACCGAATCGGAGTGACATAGAGGAAAGCTGAGTTGAAAACATACAAGCGGAAGCTCACAGATAGGGGATAAAAGAAATAAAACCCCTGAATGCAAAAATTGCACCGATCGAGCGATGGGCAAAACCGATACCATGGAGGGATAATTCAGTCATTCTTCACGCTTACTAGCAGTTTGGCAAGGAAACCCGTTATGTCCCTACTCCCTTTACCGTCTCTGTCTCGTCCAAAGTCTGACCGGGATTTATCTCACTTTGATATCTATCATTTTGGCCCCCAGCTTCTTGAGAACGAGGCGGGTGTTTGCTTTCGTCTTTGGGCTCCGGATGCGAAGCACATGGAATTGATTGTGAATCAGGGTGAGCCGCTCTTAATGGAAGAGAAAGCGAATGGCTGGCATGAACTGCTTGTGCCCCAAGCTCAAATCGGAGATCGATATGCCTTCCGTATGAGTGGGGAGGACTTTCAAGTGCCTGATCCTGCCTCTCGCTATCAGCCTGAAGGGGTTCATGGACCAAGCCAGCTTATGGCGGCGTCTGATTTTCAATGGCAGGATAGCGATTGGAAGGGTAGAACCTGGGAAGAAGCAGTTATTTACGAGCTTCATATTGGGACTTTTACTCCTGAAGGAAGCTATCGAGCAATTATAGATAAGCTCGATTATTTAAAAGCATTGGGTATTACGGCAATTGAGCTGATGCCAATTGCCCAATTCCCCGGGGAAAGGAACTGGGGCTACGATGGTGTAGCGCTTTATGCACCTGCGAGTCAGTATGGGACACCGAATGACTTAAAAGCCCTGATACAGGCAGCCCATCAAAAAGGACTTATGGTATTTCTGGACGTGGTTTATAATCATTTTGGCCCGGAAGGAAATTACCTACCCATCTATGCAAAAAGTTTTTTCAACGCCAAGCAAAAAACGCCCTGGGGGTCTGCAATCAACTTCACCAAGCAGAACGCTGTAAGAGATTTCTTTATCGAAAATGCCTTGTATTGGTTGCAGGAATTTCACTTTGATGGACTTCGCCTGGATGCCGTCCACGCCATTAAAGATGATTCTGATCCACATTTCCTGAACGAGCTTGCGAGCGTTGTGCATGAGCGCTTTAGTGGCAAGCGTCATATTCATCTTATTCTTGAAAATGAGTTGAATCAGGCTTCTATGCTTCGGGGCAACGAATCAGGATTGTTTAATGCCCAGTGGAACGATGACTTCCATCATGCGGCCCACGTGGCACTAACAGCAGAATCAACCAGCTATTACTCTGACTTTGATGAAGATGGTTCAGGAAAATCGGCCATGGCGCATTTATCTCGATGCCTTATGACTGGGTTTGCTTATCAGGATGATCCCTCGTCGTTCCGACAAGGGGAACATCGTGGTGAAAAAAGCGATGCCTTGCCCCTTACCGCGTTTATTAACTTCGTTCAAAATCACGACCAAATCGGGAATCGTCCTTTTGGGAATCGCCTTGATACGATGAGTGACTCCGGTAAAATGAGGGCTTTGTTAACGGCGATGGTGTTATCTCCCTCAATTCCTCTCTTTTTTATGGGGGAAGAATGGCAGGCTTCTAGTCCATTCCAGTTCTTTTGTGATTTCGAGCCTGAACTGGGGCATGCGGTTACAGAAGGTCGTCGGAAAGAATTCTGGCATATGCCGGAATTTAGTGACCCTAAAAGTCGCGATACAATTCCCGATCCCTGCAAACAAAGTACGTTTTTAAATAGCAAGCTGAACTGGGCTGAATTAAAGCAGGAACCTTTCAAAAATAATTTGGAATGGATCAGCCACTTGCTTAATATCCGCCAGCAAGAAATTGTGCCACGATTAAAGGCTTACGTGGAGTCCTGGGAGAACAAGGAAAATCGAAATAACCCTGTCCTTGTCTTCCAGCAGGAACAAGCAAGTGTCGTGCTTTGGCCATTGACACAAACAGAATGGCTTGGACTTGCGCTGAATTTGGGAGATAGTCCAGTCTCATGGAATGATGATACTTCGACTTTTTCTAAACATCATTTGGCTGAAGGGCGTTTGGAGCCTATTTTTGAAACCGGGTCGGAAACCATGGAAAATCTGAAAAAGGGTATTCTGCTTCCAGTCTCGGCTGTTTCATTTATTACTCAACAGTCATGAGAAATTGTGTCAATTGAGCACTCCATAATATTAAAGTTGGACTTGAAAGAAATTTTTTATGGCAACCATCAATTCTTCTGAATCATTGATTATGCGAGCGCAACAGCTTGGAATTCAACCAACCTGGACCGATATTTGGGGTAATGAGCATACGGCCAGTGAGGCTGTATGCCAAATCTTAGTGCAGGCAATAGAGGCTTCTGAGAAGTCCACTCAAACCCCCTTTGTGCTTGAACCCGTTATGGTGATAAAAGAAGATGAAAACTGTCCAAGCATCGCCATTAAGCTTCCCTCTGACCAGGAGGAAGGCCATTTTTTCTGGCAACTTCACTTAGAAAATGGACACCACGCTGAGGGTCATTTCTTTCTTCATGAATTGCTCAAAACAGGTGATGTAGAGCTTGGTACAACAGCTAAAAAAAGTTTTTCAACGTATAGTTTTACGTTGCCGCAGGCCTTGCCGCAAGGCTACCATTGCTTTGTGCTTCAAGGTCTTGAGGGTCAAAGTGATTCCAGCTGTGACATGCAAATTATTGTGACACCCGATCGGTGTTACCTGCCCCATCTTCTTGAGAGAAATGATCACGCAGTCAGAAAGGTTTGGGGACCTACAGTTCAAGTTTATGCACTTAAGTCCGATAAAAATTGGGGCATAGGGGATTTTGGTGATCTCAACCGGCTCGTAGATTGGTGTAGCGATCAAAAGGCCGCCATTCTTGGCTTGAGTCCTCTGCATGCCTTATTCCCTCATAATCCCGAATTGGCGAGCCCTTATTCACCGTCCAGTCGTCTTTTCTTAAATACCTTATTGCTTGATATTGAAGGAATGGATGATTTTATTGAGTCTGAAGAGGCTCACCAGCTGGTTTATAGCCCTAATTACCAAGAAGCGCTTTTGCGCTTGAGACACGCAGCTTCCATTGATTATAAAGAAGTTGCAAGTCTTAAGTCTCAGGTACTGGAGCTGTTATTCAAAAACTTTTTAGCGCGCCATCATTCGAAATCTTCATCACAGGAACCTTCGGAAAAATTCAGAGCTTTTGAGCACTTTGTTGAGAAACAAGGAGAGCGGCTCAAAAAATTTGCGCTTTATCAGGCGCTGCAAGAGCATTTTTATAATGAAAATCCCGAAATCACCGGATGGCAAGCTTGGCCAGAAGCCTATCAAGATCCTCAGGCTGAGGCCGTAAAAGAATTTTTTAGCCGTAATGCCGAACGGATTGAGTATTACCAATATCTGCAGTGGCAAACCGATAGTCAACTTCAACGGGTTGGTAAAAAATGCTTTGAGAAAAATATGGGTATCGGCCTCTTTATGGATTTAGCGGTGGGCTTAGATCCAATGGGTGCCGATGTTTGGATGAATCAGGATTTATATGCACTCGATATTGCGATTGGTGCACCGCCCGATATTTGCAATTCTTTAGGTCAAAACTGGGGATTTGCTGCCGTTCTACCTCAAAAGCTAAGAGAAGAAGGGTACTGTACCTTTATCCAAATGCTCCGCCAGAATATGGCCCATTGTGGCGCTCTGAGCCTCGATCACGTGATGTCGCTAATGCGCCTATTTTGGATTCCGGGTGCCGTCGATTCCGTTGAAGGCACCTATGTCCATTATCCCTGTGAAGAGCTCTTTGGTATTTTGGCATTAGAAAGTCAACGAAACTCCTGCATGGTAATCGGTGAGGACATGGGTACCGTACCTGATGCAATGCGCGAGTGTATGGATCGTTGGGGTGTTTATTCCAATAAAGCCTTCTTTTTTGAGAAAGATGAAACGGGTCACTTTCTCCCACCTGAATCCTATCCATCCACATGTGCTATTTCGCTGAGTACGCACGATTTACCCACCCTGTCTGGTTTTTGGCAGGGGCAGGATTTAACCCTTCGTACCGATTTAAACTTATATCCCTCTCGGGAGTTTGCTGAAACTGACGTTAAAGAACGCGTCGTGGATCGCGTTGCGATGCTGAACCTACTGGAGCAAGGCAATTTATTGCCTGCAGGTATGAGTATCGATCCTCAGGGTATTCCCACGCTTACCCCGGAATTATCGACGGCCATTCATTCTCTTATTTCGAAGAGTGAAGCGAAAATTCTACTACTTCGATTCGAAGATATCTTGGCTCAAGTCGAGCAGGTTAATCTCCCGGGCACAACACAGGATATTTATCCGTCTTGGCGATTACGATTGCCACTTCCTTTGGAATCAATTTTTTCAGATGAGCGAGTCGCCTCGGTGATGGAAGCCATTTGGCAAGATAGGGCTGTTTATTATCCTGTTTTTCCCGTGCCGGAACTGAGCCAAAACGTTCATAAAACGTTGCTTCCCAGAGCAACCTATCGTTTTCAATTTCATAAAGGCTTCACGCTTCAGGATGCCATTCGTTTGGTACCGTATTTAAAGCGTTTAGGGATCAGTCACTGTTATGCATCTCCTTTGTTGAAGGCGCGTCCTGGCAGTAATCATGGCTATGATGTTGTTGATCATCACCATTTGAATCCTGAAGTTGGCACACCACAAGACTTTGAACAATTTGCCCAGCTTTTAAAATCCCATGATATGGCGCTTTTGTTGGATATTGTTCCAAACCATATGGCGGTCGATCAGGAAAATTCCTGGTGGATTGATGTGCTGGAAAATGGCCCTGGATCCAACTATAGCGATTATTTTGATATCAACTGGCATCCGTTAGCGGCCGACTTACAGAATAAAATCCTGCTTCCCATTTTGGGCGATACTTATGGAAAAGTGCTTTCGAATGGTGACCTGAAGCTGCGCTTCGATTTCGCAACCAGTCGTTTATGGTTGGATTATTACGAAAATTCGGTGCCCATTAACCCACGTTCCTACACCATCGTTTTAAGACATCGTTTAGAAGTCTTGGAAGCGCGTTTAGGAAAATCCACCCGCTTACTGGAAGAGTATCAAAGCATTATGTTCTCGCTTGAGAATTTACCGCAAGCGTTGGATGGGGATTCTGCTGAAAAAGAAATTCGCGTTCGGGAACGTCGTGTTTGTCTTCAGCGCTTAAACGATTTAATTCATCAATCGGAAGAAATTCGTAACTTCTTACAAGAATCGCTGATTGATTTTCAATCGGAAGCGGCTGACCCTACCAATCTGCTTCGCCTCAATCGCTTATTGGAGCAGCAATCCTATCGTCTTTCCAACTGGCGTGTTGCCAGTGATGAAATTAACTACCGTCGCTTTTTCGACGTGGATGCTTTAATCGGTCTTCGCGTAGAAGATAAACGTGTTTTCAACGATTCCCATAGTCTGATTATGGATTGGGTTGAGCAAGGTTATGTGCATGGTCTTCGGATTGATCATCCGGATGGCTTGCACGATCCCACGCTGTATTTCCAAAACTTACAGGAAGAGGCTGCAAAGCGTTTACAGCTTCCTCAGGCAAATACAGAGAATTGGTTTTTATCCTCTAAAGAGCTTCCTTTGTATGTTTCTGTCGAGAAAATCCTGGCTCCTTTTGAGCGTATTCCTACTGATTGGGCGGTTCATGGGACAACAGGTTACGATTTTATTGGCGCACTGAACGGTGTTTTTGTTTGCCAGGAGAATGAAATTCCATTTAACAGAATCTATGAAGATTTTATTGATGGTGATCCCAACTTTACGGAGATGGTTTACAGCGCTAAAAAGCTGGTGATGAAAACTATGCTCAACGGAGAGCTGGGCGAGTTATCGACTGAGTTGGGCCGTTTGTGTAAGTACAACTGGAGTACACGGGACTTCACTATCAACAACCTGCGCATGGCACTGATGGAAGTGATTGCGTGTTTCCCGGTTTACAGAACTTATATTCGTCCTGGAAATGAAATTAACAAAAAGGATTGTGACTATATCGCCTGGGCGGTCGGCGTTGCTAAACGTCGCAACCCGGTTACAGATCCGAGTATTTTTGAATTCATTCAATCGACTCTCTTATTAACGTTTAGTCCCGAGGGTTACTCGCTTGAAAACCCGTCTAACTTAGAGACTGCTTTGGAAAGCTTCCAATCGGATCTCCATACTTTTGTTCTCAAGTTCCAGCAATATTCGGGTCCCGTTATGGCGAAAGGGCTTGAAGATACAAGCTTTTATCGCTATCACCGTTTAATTTCTCTCAACGAAGTCGGTGGAGAGCCTCAACAATTTGGTGTGCCTGTTGCATCTTTCCATTATCAGAATCAGGAACGTTTAAAGCGTATGCCTGACACTTTGTTGTCGAGTTCAACTCACGATACCAAGCGTTCAGAGGATACTCGGGCAAGAATCAATGTTCTTTCGGAAATGCCGGATGAGTGGCGACGTCATGTTCGTCGCTGGCGTCAGCTCAATAAGCGCCACCGGGTTCAATTGGATGAGCAAATGATTGCTCCGTCTTCCAATACGGAATATTTGTTTTACCAAACCTTGATTGGCATGTGGCCATTGGGAGAGGTGAATGATGCGGATCGTGCCGTCCTTTCCGAACGGTTAGAAAACTACATGATTAAGGCTGAGCGGGAGGCTAAAAACCACACGAGTTGGATTAATCCCAACTTGCAGTATGAAGATGCCCTTAAATCCTTTGTGAAGCAAGTGGTGACAGTGCCAAACCCTTCATTTACAAAAGACTTCGAATCCCTGCATTTTGAAACCAGCTGGTTTGGTATTTTTAACGCGTTATCCCAAACCGTGTTGAAAATGACATCGCCGGGTGTGCCTGACTTTTATCAGGGCAGTGAACTCTTGGATTTCAGTCTGGTAGATCCCGATAATCGACGACCTGTCGATTATGCATTGCGCGAACAGTACTTTGCAGAATTAGACCATGTTGGAGAGCAGAGCCAGGTTGAGCTTGTTCAAAACCCTCAAGATGGCCGTTTGAAACTTTATCTAATTCGTTCTGTTTTGGCACTTAGAAGTCAGCATTCGGAGCTATTCCAGGAAGGTATTTATACACCGTTAGAAGTGAAGGGTGTAAAAGCTGAGCATGTGATTACCTTTTTACGCCAGTGGAAAGAACAGTTTGTTATCGTCGTTGTGCCGCGTTTGCTCTACCGTATGGGGCTTCGTGCACAACATAGTCCTTGTGGTAATGATGTTTGGAAAAATACCGAGATTGTTTTACCGCATGCGTTTAACGTGAAAACTGCGAAAAATAGTTTGGATCACCAGACCGTTGATACGACTGAACCTATTCTGGTTGGCAATCTCTTGCAGAAGTTCCCTGTGGCTATTATCGAAGGCGAAATTTCTCAATAAGAAAAATCAATTTATGTGAAAAAGCTTGAGTCTCTCAAGCTTTTTCCGTTTCTGGACTTAACTTCAAGGATTGTTTTTGTTTTTTAGGTGTTAAATCTTGCTTGAGGCTGTTGGGTGCAGAGGCATTGGGATTGGTCCAGGCAGTCGCCTGATAAAGATTCTGAAAGGCGTTAGCTGTACTCATCGCAGCCGGGCCCAACGCACTTTTTGATGTTAAGACCCCTTCTGCAATAGGGCTCATAAGTCCGCCTAAGACGCCGAAGCTTCTTAGAGGCTGTTTTTTATCGTTCCAGGCCGAAGAGGATAAAGCCAATCCATTTTCCAGGTTACCAATAATGCTAACGCTGGCCGCAATGGCTGAAAGCTTCGGGTTAGACTTAACATTGAGAAGAGCAATTAAGGCTCCCAAGGGCATTGTAAAGGCTGAAAAAGCAACCCGCCCAGGTGTGCCGTCAGGATTGACGGGATTAAGAAAGGCCTGAGTGCTTTTTTGTGTTCTAAAAGACGCCTGTACTTCATCTGCGGCTTTTTGATAGGCTTTCCCGGAGTCTTTTAAGAGAGGTGTAATCTCTTTCATACTGAGTTTGAAGCGTTCTTTAAGGCTTAATTGACTGTGTGGATCGGAAACTTGTTTAACCGCTGACATGTCGTGAACGTAGTAGGTTTCTTTGTCGTCTTTTTTGGCTTTTTGAACGAATCCGGTTGTAAATAGACCGGTGAGCATCAGGTTTACGAGAGCCAAAACTTTTGCATAATACTGTCCGGCCGCTGCCCCTCTTTTGTGAACTGCAATTTCCATTGCAATCATAAGCGGGATATTAAAAAGCAAACCGATGATATTACAAAGCAGCATTCCGGCTTGTTCCTGATGAACACCAATAGCGGAATTAAACGTATAACGAAGGAAAACGGTTGCGAGAAAAAGTCGGTTACTGGTTCTAGGCTGACTGAAGCTGGACAGGTGTTTGCGAAATTGAGCTGAGTTTGGAATGCGCTTTAAAACACTATCAACTGTTTTATGCACTTTAGGAATATTTAAAAGGTAGGAAAGTGCAGTGACCAACTCAAGACTAGGGGCGATAATATACCGTAATTTTGTGGGGCTAGATTGATTTTGTGAATTTTGATCGTCTTTGGATTGGGATTTTGAAAATACCGGCGAAAATGCGGGCGCTGTAGCCTTCCCATACCAAGATGGAGCTGTTGATGAGTATGAGGGAACGGAGTTGAAACTCATGCTGTGGTGTGACTCAGGTCAGACAAAGGAAGGAATGAACAGCGAAAAAAATATTTCGAAAAAGGGATACGGCGTTAGTTGATTCAGTTATACCAATTATACGAATTAAGGGCGAATTAGAAGGGGTTAGAGGCAACCCTGTTAGTGTCATTAATGCCTACGTAAAATTGCTATGTTGAGTATGAGCACTTTACAATGAAATAGGCAGGTTATGATACTCTACTGTTGGAGTGATTTTTCTGAAAAACCTCTGCAAAGAGACTGGGCTCCAAGATTCTATGTGCCATTTTTTCTCTAGTACCAGCGAGGAATGGCCTTAGCTGAGCTAAATGGTATTATTAGTAACTGGATTTAACAAAAAGGGGCTATTATTCTAAGGAAATAAGCCTTGCAGGATTTCTTCGACTCTACAGAACGGTTCCATTGTAGAGTCAGTGATGGTGAAAAGTAGTTTCAGGCAGCACTGTTTAGGTACCCAATCCTTATGGTTTTACAGCACTATATTACGCATCTTTTTGACACTAGTGGCTTTATGCCGCGTTGGATGTGCGGCCTGTGGACTCCTTTTGCGGGTTGGCTGTATATTATTTCTGATTTTGCCATATGGGCTGCTTATACGAGTATTCCGCTTACCCTGATGTTTTTTATTTCCAAGCGGAAAGATATTCCGTTTATCAAGATATTTTGGCTCTTTGCAGCGTTTATCCTGGCCTGTGGTTCAACCCACTTTGCAGATGCCTTAATGTTTTGGTGGCCTGCCTATCGGTTTACAGGTGTCATCTATTTTGCTACGGCGGTTATTTCGTGGCTTACGGTTTTAGAGCTCATTCCGATTATTCCGGTTGCCCTCTCGTTAAAAAGTCCGACTGAGTTACAAAGAGAAATCGATGAGCGGATTAAAACGGAGAAGCTATTGAAGGAGCGGGAAGAGCACGAACGGAAAATCCATCTTCAAGTTCAACAATATGCAGCGCAGTTAGAAAGCTCGAATAGTGAGCTGGAAGCATTTACCTATTCCGTTTCTCACGATTTAAGAGCACCCTTGCGAAGTATTGATGGGTTTAGTTTTGCCATTTTGGAGAATTACGATCATCTTTTGGATGAAGAGGGTAAGCATTACCTCGCCCGTGTTCGTGAGAATAGTCAGTATATGGGGCGTCTCATTGACGACATGCTGAAGCTCTCTCGTTTAAGCTTGTCGGATATGCGAATTGAGCCTGTTGATCTAAGCATAATGGCAGAGAGAATTATTGAAGAGCTTCGAGAAGAAGATTCTTCCAGGACGGTTGATTTCGTTATTGCTAAGAATTTAGTGGTGCAAGGGGATAAGGCTTTACTTCACTCTGTAATGCAAAATTTGATGTCCAACGCCTGGAAGTATACCTCTAAACATAAAACGGCACGTATTGAGTTCGGTGTAAACGCAGAAAACCCCGCTGCTCCCATTTATTTTATTAAAGATGACGGAGCGGGTTTTGATATGGCTTATGTCGGTAAGCTGTTTGGGACCTTTCAGCGACTGCACAAAAACTCTGAATTTCCCGGCACTGGGGTTGGATTAGCCATTGTGTCGCGTATTATTCGGCGCCATAAAGGAAAAATTTATGTGGAAGCGGAAGTTGAAAAAGGGGCTACCTTTTATTTCACACTTGGCTTAACTCAAGCAGCTGTCACTTCATGAGAAGTATCGACTTTTAAAAGTGATCCAGGACAATTATTTTGTCTTTTTGTACTTATAGTGATGTACTCACCTTTTAATACAGTCTGCTACGAGATGTAATATGTCCTTTATGATTGTTTCAGACCCTTCTTATATGCAGAAGACGGTGCTTTCCCGTTCAGTTAGCGCCCCTGCGGCGTCATTAGATCTAGGCATTAAGAGCCTTATACCACAGTCCAATAGTGCTTCTGATGAAGTGTTGTTTGGCGTAAGACCCAGAACCAGGAGAAGGCGCGCAAAATATAAAGTTTTTAATAATGAAGCCACCTGGAATCGGATAGCCTCTCCAAGTGAGGCGAATGGCAATGCTCATAAATTTATTAAAGAGTATATTGATTGGCGTGTAAAAGGAAGAAGAGGTTGGGCTGAAGACCCATCATCGGGTTTTCTTAAAACCGTAAAGCTTGCTACTAAGCCGAATTCACAAGGCATATCTGAGACAGAGGCACGAACACTAGCTACACGGATTCATGATTATGTCAAAAATCCAGAAAGTCAAACAAGAGTAAAACACGTCAATCCTAGAGCTTTCATCACCCATAATATTCAACCTCGACCCTCGACAGCTTTGACAGGAAGTTTATCTCCTCAATTTGTCCCGACATCTTCCACACTAGCTATTTTGCCTAAGCAACCTATAAGAATAGCAAGTTCAACGACATCAACGCATACTGGTCAGTCTTCGAGTACAGCTTCAACTTCTATAACCTTGAATGTACCATCTGGCAATGTGCTAGCGACAACACCAACAATACATAGGTCTCAATCTCCAAGATCTTTAAATTTAGCGACTCAAGCAAATTCAAGAAAAAAACTTGAAGAGAATTATAAAGCTATTTTGAAATCTCTTCGGCATTCTTATGACACGGGAGGGCGTGAGTTTCCCTTTAAAAAGGTAAATCCTACTGTTCTACAAGGCTTTCGTGGCTGGTTGGCTCACGGTGCGGCCAGAGCCAAAGATCCCAAAATAAAGAAACTTTTAGATCATTTCGATACTCATCAGAACCTTCCTTCTACTTCGGCTAAAAAAGTTGCTTCTCCTGCTCTTTCGGCAAGAATGAGCACTACTTCCAGCAGTGTCTCTTCCGATTCTCCAATATCCCCAATTGAAATATCCAATAATATCGATCTATGGAACAGGGTTGCTAAGGATACCGTCGCAGGCGGCTTGGCGCATCCTTTCATCGATCAGTATATGGATCTTTGTGAAGCTAAAGGAGTGGAGTTTGCTCAAAAACCTTTACCTTCATTAGTTGAGCAAGCTAGATTCAATCTCAATCAGTACAACCTTCCACGTAAAGCTGATTTTCCAGCTCTCAGAGCTCAAGATGCACAAGCTTTAAGTGAAAAAGTACACAGAGCTCTTGTAAATCCAAGAGCTGACTCTCCTCCACTTGAGACGATAACTCCGACATCTTCTAATACTAATTTGTCTATCTTAAATGCTTCATCAGTAGGCCTAATTCCGCCAAAGTCTGCTTCTCAAGCAACAGGTTTAACAAGTGCAACACCCTCAATACTTGTTTCTGAAGCTCCAAGTTTAGCAACACCTGTTAGTCAACATACGGCTAGTAGCGGTGGTTCATTAAAATCAAAAACACCAGAAACATTGGAACAACGCTATAAAAGAGATTTAAGGATCATACAAAATTCTCGTAAGCAGGGCTTACCCCTTCAGTGGCCAACGGCAAAACCTGAGTACTTAGAAGGCTTACATCGCTGGATAAAGCGAGGTGCTGCTAAGTCTCCAGCGGCAAAAGAACTTTTTGAGTATTTCGATGATGCTTTAAAATTGTCTTCTGATCAATCGTCTAGAACACCAACGGAGGTCTCTTCTTCAGTGGGTTCAACACCCAGCATGTTTGCTCAATCTCAATCGACAAGTCCGCTAAGCTTAAGCCGTCAGTCATCAAGTACCGCTCTCTCCAATCTATCAGTGACATACAGTAACCCATCGATAATAACTGCAGAACCGCAAAGCCTGCCACAATTGACCGGTATAGGAACTCACTCCGTTCCGCCAAAGCAAGGTACTGTAGCTTCAAATAGCTCAATAACGCCAATACCTGTCATGCAAGTTGCCCCTGCGACAAAAAAGGTAAATCCTTTTTCACAGCTATCCAAGGAGGAGCAGAAATTATTGAAAGCTCTGGGAGCTGCTGCTGAGTATTCTAGACAGAAGGAAAATGAGTTAGACCGCCCTGTTCCGTTGGAGGCAGAAAATATTGATCTTGAAGCCTTATGGGGCGCTGAGCGAAACTTCTCCATGTTTATTAACAATGCGCCTCGAGTCTCAGAGAAGGTACTTGATACCCAGAGGCGATTAAAAGCGCTTATAAAAATTCAGGAAGACGCTTTATTGAGTGAAGAAGAAGACTAGCCCGGCTATCCCATTAAGTCTTTCAAAATCCACTCAAATACGTTATGAGGGCCAGATTCAGGATTCAACAAATCGTGGAGCTCTGCTTTGCCGGTTCGTGTGGTTCCTTCCATCCAGTTACGATGGTCAAGTCCGGCAAAGAGACGCACCTGATTTTTGCCGCGCAAGGAGCGTAAAACATCCCATAACGATGAGGTAGGAAGACGTTTCTTAGGCAAACCGCTCATAGCATCAAGTGGGATGTATCGTCCTAACCAAAGTGAGCTGCTGATAGGACTAATGCCATCGTTGAGCATCATCATCGACAGTGAGGTTTCATAGATAGGGCTATCTTTCAATGCCTTTTCTGTTTTTTCTGGCTCGGTTTTACTGATCTCAGTTTTTTCTAGCTTTTCCAGTTTGGCCAGAGGAAGCTTGCCGATATTGTTTCTAATCAACGAAAAGAGAAGGTTTTTACGGAACACATTTCGAAAGCTAGGGTGCTCTTTAGGAATGGAAATAGAAAGGTTGAGTTCTTTTTTAAGAACCTTGGAATCAACATCCATTCCAAAGAAACTGCCGTAGGTAATAAAGTTTTGTTTATGAGCCAAGGCGTAATCAACAGAAGGGTTTGTGGCGAGCTTTGGGTTATTGAGGATGCTGCCCAGGGCGCCGTCAAAGTTATCCCAGTGAAAATCCTTCTCGAAGTCAGGATACATACGACCGGTAATGGTGTAGGCAGGATTAATTCCCATTCTCACGATGGAAAAAATGGAACCACTATTGATTTGTGAGCGCATCCAGGCGGGATTAGCCAGCGGGCTCCCGTGAAACGGTGTGGCGATTGTGATGACCGATTTTACTTTGTCGTTTAAATAGGTATCTTGAAGGGCGTTTCTAATGAGGAGACCACCCTCACTGTAGGCAAGAACTTTAATTGGCTTACCGCCGACGTTCTTAATGAAATCGGTCAACTGGTGTTGCATGTTTAGGCTGATCACCGGGACAGAACGCGTGCTGTCGTAATGATAGAGGTACACTTTATATTTTTCAGTAAAGTTTTTCTGCTGGCTGACAAAATGGAGAAAGCGTACCCAGTCAAAAAGTCGGTTGTTATTACCACCAATACCGTGAATCAGCACGATAGGTGTTCTGGAGCGGAGGGGGGTCGCATCGTAAGATTGCAAGCCATTTTTGATGACTTGAAACTGCGATGAAAGAAGGCTTTTTTGAGGAGACAAGCTCTCCTGGGGAGAAAGTACTGGACTCACCTGCGGGCTGTTTGAGGTAATAGTGGTACTAGCACTAATGGCGAAAACAGAGCTCGAAGAGCTCGCCAGTAAGACGATTCCACTGAGTAAACTTAACCCGATCGATTTGATAAGAGCACCGGAAAAATGACGTTGCTGCATATTTAACTCTACGTTTACAATCCACTTATTCATATTGTAATGAGTTTACCTGGGTCTTCGCCTGAACCAAAGGATGTATTTCCATCATGTTCATTCATTCAAGTGAGAGTCTTGAAATCTAGACTGTTTGCACTAAGATGGATCTACATTTAATAGTCTATACATCTCTATTGGTTTAGGTTTGAATCACTTTAGTATTTCAGACGATTTAAAGTGTAAAAGTTTCAACGCTTTTTGATGTAAGACTTTAGCCCCCTGCAAGCTTTAACCACTAAAAGGAATTTCCTCCATGGCGAAGAAAAAAGGTGATGGATGTGTTCATACAGTACTAGAAAGTACTGAAAGTGATTACGAATATCACACAATCAAAAATCAAAAGGTTAATCCTGAGCGCATGGAGCTCAAAAAATATGACCCAACGCTGAAGCGCGTTGTTATGTTCCGCGAAAGCAAAAGCAAAAGCGGCGGTAAAAGCGGTAAAAGTAAAAAATAGGCCGATTCTCCGGCTATCGAGACCAAAATTTTTAAAAAGCAGAGCTGTTTTCATAAAGCTCTGCTTTTTAGTTTGCTCTGTCGTATAAGTGAATGAGTTGTTCGACGCTTGAGCTGATATGATTAGAGTAGAGCATTGTTCGTAATAATGAGTGGAGGGTTTCTGTGAATATTCTGATCGTGGATGATCAAGAGCTTTCCCGTGCAGGCTTGAGATATGGTTTGCAAGACGATCCCGATATTGAAAGTATTCTTGAAGTCGAAAACGGTCAAGAAGCCATTGGTTTAATTGATCAGTTGGCTCGTGAGCAAAAGCATTTGCCGGATCTGGTGTTAATGGACATCAGTATGCCCACCATGAATGGTATTGTTGCCACCCGGCACTTAAAGAAGGCTCACCCTGATCTTAAAATTTTGATGCTCACTTCGTCGTCTATCCCGAAGGAGGCGGTAGATGCCCTCAATGCAGGAGCTAACGGATTTTGTTTTAAAAATGTGAAATTGACCCATCTGTCTCAAATTATGAATGTCATTTTATCGGGTGGAGTTTGGCTGGAATCCAGCATTGCCAATGCTTTAACCCAGATGTCTACCCCGACAAACTCCCCTCTCAGTGAGATGGTTCTGCATTCAACAAATGCAAATGAGTCAGGAGAAACATCTGAAAGCAAGGGGACAGATAAAGGCATGATGGATGCTTACCTGGCCCGGGTTCAGTTTATGGAGCAGAATCACTTAACAGCCCGAGAGTGGGATGTCCTTAAGCTTCTGGCTCAGGGTAAAAGTAATAAGGAAATTGCTCAAGAGCTGGTGGTGACCATCCATACCATTAAAATTCATGTTTCCAATATCATTCAAAAATTACAAGTGACGGATCGGACACAGGCCGTGATCAAAGTTCTCCAATACTGCTAAGAAATTCCGAACGGCTAAATGGCTTTAATGCTGACTAAGATTGTCTTTAATGTCGGCTTAATGGAGAATGCCCAGAGCAAATACTTAGCTGTTTGGTTTTGATTATCATGCATCCTTGACAAGGAGTATGTTTCAGCGAAAATTTGTTCGAATCATCTCAGCAAATTTTGATGCTGATCTATCGAGTTTACGCCTGTTTTTGTTCATGATCCCTAAAATTTTCCTTGAAAAAGGTAAAACCTGTGCCGATAAAGTGCTTCCCCTTTTCGAGAGTCAAATCTTCAGAACCGAACCCGCTTCGGGGGCGCAGCCCTCAAAAGCAAGATTCGCCTAAACTAAGAGAGGTGTCTCCGACGTCTTATTGCACATCTAAGCAACCATTACGCCCCTTTTATCATTTCAAAGATAATCGAGATGAGCGTGTACATCATCGGGATGTTTCACCGAATCCGGTTGATATTGGGCCTCCTGAAAATGGTATTCACGTTGTTTATCAAGCAGGGCGTAGATTGTGGCCTTTTAAAAAAGAAATTGGTTACATGCACGCTAGAAGCCTTTCCCCTACTCCAAGAGCTTTACAGGAGCCGACTGGAGGCTTCATCATACATGGCCCTGGTGGAAGATTGAGTTATGAAGCTGGAAATCAAACAAGAGTTCGTACTGTTATATCTCCCTTTAAAGGAGATGTGGAGATTATTCCCAATAGCCAAATAAAAATGCCGACAGAGAGTAATCCATTTGCCATTATTTATAATGCTCAAGGTGAGGAAGTTGAAAGAATGCCCGTTCGGAGTACTCCTTCCAGCCGTCCTCCTCGGCTAACTCCACAGAATGGACCTTATCAAACAGTGAAAGCAACGATAATTCAAAATCCTCGTTGAGACTTCAAAAATTGTTCCAGGTCTGCCGTTTGTTATCGCTATAATGAATAGATGGATACAGTTTCGGATACTTCTTCTACTCACCCTCAAACCCTCTCTCCTCCTGTTAAAAAGTCGGTCGCACCGGGTCTTTTAAAGGCGGCGGGTCTTATCGCGGCAGTTACGATACTTAGCAAGCTCTTAGGCATGCTGCGCGATATTGGAATCGCAGGTATTTATGGAGCTTCAACGGTTAGCGATGCCTATTTCGCAGCGTTTCAAATCCCTTCTTTTGCAATTGTATTATTGGGTGGCTTAGGCGGACCTTTTCATACAGCAACAGTGGCCATTTTCTCCCGTCTTCAAATTGAAACAGAAGCAGGCTCTGCACCGCCGGAAAAAGCAAAGCAGCTGGCGTCAACTTTAATCACCATTACATCCCTGGTTTTCTTGCTGATCGCAATTTTAGTGGCCCTCTTTGCCGACCCCATTATGGCGGCAATTCAGCACGGTGCTTCCCCTGATAAAATTGCCCTTTCAGCGCAACAATTGCGCATTATGAGCCCCATTCTCTTGATCGGCGGCGTGGTTGGAATCTTTTACGGATTGTTGAACCTTTATCACGTTTTCTTTTGGCCTTCGTTATCCCCGGCTGGGCTCAGTTTAGTTATTTTAGCGGCTCTGTTTCTATTTCCCAACCTGGATAAAACCGGACAAGTGCTAGCATGGGCAACGTTGGGCGGCTCTGCACTCCAGTGGTTGATGCAGGTTCCGGAATACAAGCGGATTGGCTTTAATCTACGCCCTAACTTTAACTGGCGCTCCCCGGAGCTGCTTCAGTGGAGCGGGATTCTTCTGCCTGCGCTCTTAAGCACTACAATTGGCCAGCTCAATGTCTATGTCGATATGTTTTTTACTTCTTATCTACCTGTGGGCGGTTGGACAGCCGTTATTTTGGGGAATCGCTTGATTCAATTCCCGATTGGCGTTTTACAGACGGCTCTCCTGGTTCCAATTTTCCCCCGTTTTAGTCGGGCAGCGGCCAGCGGTGACACGGAGTCGATTCGAAAAGACTTTAGAACAGGTGTGGTTTCACTTTGGTTGATTAGTATTCCGATGCTGGTACTGCTATTGATGGATACTGAGCCTATTATTCGGCTTATTTTCCAGCATGGCAGCTTTGATGCATCAGGAACGAAGATGGTAAGTCAGGCGATGATTGGCTTGGCTTTTCAAATGATCCCTTATTTTGCACGGGATTCCATTACACGCGTTTTCTTTGCGTATCACGACTCCAAAACACCCTTGATTGTCGCCTTAATTGCGATTGGCTTTAATGCCTTCTTCGACTGGCTTTTTGCCGGTTATATGGGTCTTGGTGTCATGGGAATCACCTTATCGACTACAGCGGTGACCATTATTAACATGACGTTGCTGTCGATTCTGTCTAAAAAACATATTCCCCATTTGGGTTTTCGTAAAATGCTCGCCCCACTACTGAAATTGAGTGCGAGTGGAAGCTTAATGGCTTTGGCGATGTGGCTTGTGCAACCTGCACTCTTCCAACTGCTTACCGTCCTGTCGAAACCCTGGAGCTTGTATGCTGCCTTAACGCTGTCTGCCAGTGTGGGCTTGGCTGTATACTTAGCAGCAACATTACTACTCAAGGTTTCAGAGGCGGAATACCTTCAAACTCGAATTAAAAGTTTGTTGAATCGGAAAAAAAGCGTTTCCTAACTAAACACCCTTATTTTCCAATCAAACAGAGGAAAAACTCAGCAAAGGGAAGTGTTACTGTTAGTCTTGTCCTAAAATATAGTTATCATGTTTACTCCACAGACAATCGGTTTGTTAATGCTTGCAGGCAGCGTCGGTTTGGCAACCTTTGTGACGTTGGCTCTGCTGATTGCAATGCAGTTTTCTGAGAAAACACCCGCCTGGTATTACAACAAGGGGATGGATGCCTATCAAACAGGGCATCGCGATAAAGCAATCGCATGGCTGTTGAAGGCCATTCATAAAAAATCCGATTATGTGGATGCTCACTATAATTTGGGTTTGCTCTACATGCAGTCTGGGCAGGCTAATGAAGCTCGCATGCACTTTGAACATGTGTTATCTGTGCGACCCGATGATGCGGATACGCTTTATAATCTCGCGTTAATGGATTATGCGGACGATAACCTGGAATTGGTTGCCCAACGCCTTGATGCCATACCGGCTTTGGATGGAGATGGCTGGTATTTAAAAGGCCTTACGTGTGAAAGTTTAGGGCAAGAGGAAGAAGCAATCGAAGCCCTGAGCCAGGCAAGCCAACTGAGCCCTGAAAATGTGGCATGTTGGATTTTACTAGGCAAGCTTTACGATAAAGCTCATCAACCGGATAAGGCTGTTGAAAGCTTTTTGCAGGTTTTAGAAGTTGATCCAAACAACCTGGAAGGCAACTACGATATTTCCATGTCCTACGCCAAGCTGAGCCAATGGGATGAGGCATTACAATACAGCCGCCGTGCTGTTGAAATAGATCCGCACTATGCAAAGGCTCACAATCAGCTCGGTTTGGCATGTTATTGCACTGAAAATTATGATGAAGCCATCGAGCATTATCAGGTGGCGATTCAAATTGAGCCGGACTACGCCAATGCCTATAACAATTTAGGGTATGCGTATCAAAAGGCTGAGCAGTACGACAAAGCGATCGAAATGTTTGAAGCCTATATTCAACGTGAAGAACAGGTTTCTGGGGAAACGAGTGAAACACGGGAAATTCAAGACCATGTGGAAATGCTGAAAAAGAAGCTTTTGGAAGCCTAAGGTTTATTCCAATTAATTTGGAGCAGCTTTATAAAAGAGTTGGGTATTTATTTCTAAATAAATCAGGGGCAATCTGTTTTCGCCCTTAGGTTTTATTCGCTCGCAAACGATTTGGCAGCTGCCTCGTATTGTTATATTGCCTTAATTATTGTTCTTAGCCGGTTTTTGTAAATAAGGATTATCTCTGATGCGTTTTTCTATCCCGTTAATGACTTTAGCTGCTGCTGGTACTGCACAGGCTCAGCTGGGGCTCCCATCATGTAAGAGTAATGGTATACCGGTTCCATGTCCTGCCAGCTCTACCCCGATTGGAACAACTTTGTCTACTGTTGTAAGTCCACCTGTAGCAACAACCACCTTACCTCAAGATACTTATACAAGTTTTGTAGCTCCCTCTACTTCTACTCCTCCCTCTACCTCAGTTGTTACGGTTAAACCATCCCCTAAAACGGTCACTGCAACTGCGACACCCTCTGAAACGACATCCACCTATAAGACAACAGTGGGCAATACAGTCCTTAGCTCTAATGTTACCCAAACTTCTACTGGTGTAGTGTATGAGACAACAAGCTTTTCTAACGGTGGCTATAGTGCGGGTTCTCATCCAACCACTGCATTGAATACCTATGTTGCTAATTCTACAGTTCCGCTCGTTCAAGATTGTACGAAGATCAGTAATCAAAGCGCTACGGCTACAATATGTTCAGCACCGACACCAGAAGTAGAAGGCCGTGCTGCGAGACACTTCGAAGGTATTGGCAATAAAGCTAAGCTAACAACATTGTTAACGACTCTTGCCACTTCAGGGGGATATGTCTTCGGAATGCCTGGAACTAGGAGTGAAAGCCATGGCTCGAATTCTCATTCTAAGTCTCAAAGCTCTTCCTCAAAATCTCCATTTAATGTTAAAGCTTTAGAAGTAGCTTTACCGGTCGAGACGCCAAAAGCGAAAGCTAAAAGCAAGAAACGCAAAAGTAGTTCGAATACTTCAACCTCAACCGTCCAAGTTAAAGCCGAAAAATTTTCAAATATTCCTAGAAATCTAAAAGCAAGGAATTTAAGAACAAAAGCTGTAAAAGCTGGCGCACGGGCTTTCCATAAATAGTCTGGCTGTAAGCTAAAGATTAATAAAAGAAATCGTGATCGACTACCGATTGCGGTTTCTTTCGGTATTTAGAACCTATGTAAATATCAACCATTCGTGTTCTATAAACTCTACTTTTAAGCTCAAAAGTTTTATTGTTTTAAATCCCAAAGCACAACAATAAATTCAGATTATTACCCACTCACAACGATAAGAATTAAGAAATGGCATAGGCTGGATTCGAACCAGCGACCCTACGGGTATGAACCGTATGCTCTAGCCAACTGAGCTACTATGCCATGGATAAATCATTTTGAATCAGTCAAGAATAGTTTCGAATTTCAAACTTCTCTCGATGACTCTGCTATTGAGTTTCCTATAGAAACAGCACAGAGTCAACCTTTTCGAGACTCAATCAACGCTAGCTATTATGGGTTGAATGGAGGGTGTGTGTCAACTTAGACGACAATTATAATGGCACAATATAAAGATTGTAAGATATTTCAAGAATTAATGAGCTGGCATCAGATACGCGGCGTGAGCAGCACAGGAGCGTAAGCGTAGACGGTACTACGTGCGCATCCGAGCAGCACAGCAACAAAGTAGATGATAGACAGAGCATTAATTATGGGAATGGCTTTAAGAGTGGTAAGGGCATTAATGGACGTACAAGATCCGATTGAACCGTTTGATCCGCAGACAGATCCTGTCTTACAGCGTGCATTAACGCAACTTAGAGTCACTCAGGAACCACGCGAGGCTCAGCTGAGTCTTAATATCATCAAGATCATCATTGAGCATCAAATTGAGCTTTATGAAGGCTTAGCTCTCAAGTGCTCAGGTACCGGTATGCTGAAATGGCAGTGCTGGGAGCATGAACGCTTGTACCGCCAATGTTGCGGCATTCACGATACTTTGCATTCTGCCTTGCAATTGCTGAACGAATCTCCGCCGGACATGCACATTATGCTTATTCCGGGGATTGCTCAGCTGGTTGCCGATACGCTCAATGCCTGCGAAGACGATTAAATCAAAAAATGTCACCCCGCTTATAGCAGGGTGACATTTTTAATAGTAAAAGGGAACTCTAGCTTGCGACTTTAAGACCCGGTGTACTCGTGAAAATGTAGAGCATAATGGCACCCATCACGAGGCAGTAAACGGCGAAACCATTTAAGCTGTGGCTGGCAACAAAGCGAATCAAGTATTTCACGCAGAGGTAACCGCTAATGGCAGACATAGCGAACCCAGCCAGCATCACGGGCCAGTTTAAGGTGCCAATGGCATCGTGAAGTTTAATTGCTTCATAGGCCGCTGCCAATATAAAAGTAGGGATACTCAGCATAAAGGTGTAGCGAGTTGCTGTCATACGATCCAAGCCCGTGGCTAAGCCGGCGGAAATGGTAGAGCCCGAGCGGGAAATGCCGTGAAAAATTGCTGCACAGCCTTGAACCAAACCAATTACAATTGCATTGAAAGGACCAAAGCTTTCACCGGAGGTCGTCCGTTTCGATAAGCGCTCTGTCAGAAAGAGTAATAAACCGACGATCATCAAGTGGATTGCGACCCATTGGGGGTGGGCAAAGTAATAATCGGATAGATCCTGAACCAGCTTGGAAGTCCAGCCCATTTTTTCCATCACAATGCCGGATATTTTTTTGATGGCAAGGACAAACACGACGGTAGTGGCAGAAGAAAGAAGTAGGAAACCGGGCAGTTTACGAAGAATCAGCCCGCTGGGTGGATCAACGCTGTCTTTTGGGGCTTTCCCTAAGCATACCTGTAAAAGTAGCCATAAATCTGAACGGAAATAGAATACTACGGCAAGCAAAGTTCCCATATGCAGCAAAATATCAAAGAACTCATCTTCTCCCGGACGAAGAGGAGATTGCCAGCCAAACCGTTCGGACAAGGCGTTGGCAAAGGTAAGATGGGCCGTACTGCTAACGGGTAAAAATTCGGTTAATCCTTGTATTAAACCTTTGAGTACGCTGTAACCTAAATCCATGAGTTTAAAATTCCTTTTGTTTTTAGTCTATTTTTGTTTATAAGCGCGAACATAGTCAATGACATAGGATGCGGATTTTCCAGAATTTAATGCGACATTGTCAGCAACGTTAGAGTGATACACTGTATCCGCCTGAAGAGCCAGGTTGAGCAAAAGATACTCAGGAACATGGCTCACAAGCTCTTTTGTTTCTGCAACTTGTTTATCATCAATAAACCATTGAATCACATCTTTAGCCCAATAAACGCCATAAGTATGAAAATTGTCGGAAAGATCGATTGGACTTTTGGTAATCGTCATAAATTCCTGTACTTTTGCAGTCTGATCCCAGGCAAAATAGGTTTGAAACGGTTGCTGGGTTCGTGTGCCAAAGCTTTCCATTATATCAATTTCCGGGAAGTCATGATTCTCAGGAAAGTTAAGATTATTAATGGGCAGCATCCAGAATGCGGGCCACATGCCCTCTCCTTTTGGAATTTGTGCACGCATCTCAAAATAACCGTACTGCTGAGCGAAGGAGTTATGCGTGGTGATCAGGCCTGAAACATAATGATATTCCGGGTGGATCGTTTTTCCTTTTCGGGCGGTAATAGAAAGATGCCCATCTTTAACCATCAAAGCCTCATCCACATACCATTGTTGCTCATGGTTGCTTACATTGGTACGGCGTCCATCAGAATAGCTTGTGGACCATTTGTGTCGATTTAAATGCGTGCCGTTAAATTCTTCCTGGAAACTTTGTATCCATTTCTTGCCGCTAGGAGGATCCGCCCAGCTTGGCAAGCTTTGCATCCAAAAGACAGTCAGCACTAAGCTTATAAAGCGTAACAGACGCATAGAAAGATCAATCACCCCATTCAATTGAAAATGCCTGTAATTTGATTAGTATGCCACAGGTACAATCGATTGTTGATTCATCAAAAAGCCCTATATTAGCCTACCATTGACGATCCGGCTCAGGTGTTAATCGTCGAGAACGAGGTAATATAAATTCTACGGGAAGATTACATTTTAAGTCGCGCTTTACTTTTTCCCGAAGTCCTTGTCTACCACTGCTACCTGTTGCGAAAAGACCATTATAATGGCTCAGAGGTAAAGGGATTTCCTTTTTGTCGTAGCCTAATAAATAGGGTTGTTGATTCGGATAGCCAATATGATTCTGACCAAATTCATTACGGCGTAGAGTGAGTTGATCAGGTGAAGTAAGTTCAGAAGCATTAACTGGAAGCTGTGCAATAGGAGTCGGTGGGGCACTGAGTTGGGGAGTGTTCAATACTGAATTACCCCATTGAAAACTTGTTCCTCCTGCAGGGGTTAATTCACTATTTGAAAGGGTTTCGAGTGGAAAAAAATCCAGATTATAGTGAGAGGCGTTAGCCACGGACGCATGAACACTGCTGGGCGGCTGAATATGTGGAATAAAAGGTATTGCTAGCAAGTCATTCTGTTGAGGCGACACTGTGTGAGCTGGTGCCAACCATTCATTGTTTTGTTGGGCAAATAGGTTGTTCAGATCATCTAAATTAAAGCTGGGAAAAGCTGCTTCTGCTATGGGTTCATGGATAGCGGGTAAAGTTCCAGGGGAATTTGGAGGCGTTAATCTTTTTGACGATGGTATCAAGGCACCCCTTGGAATGGTAAGTCCTAATTTTTCTGAAAACTTTTTTATGAGTTCGGTTCTGGGTATTTTCTTTCCAACAGGAGCCGAAACAAATAAGGCATTATATTGTTTCGAAGTTAGAGAGACCTTCTTACCGCTTGCCTCTGCCTTGTAAGGGAAAACCTTACTCGTTTCTCGTGAAAGCATAACGGAATCATACCAGTTGCCTTGCCCTTGCCTCGACGCATTTTCAATAGGCTTATTGCCAGAGGGTTGTTGGGTTTTTTTTGCTTTTTTGGCTGCCTGGGGTTTTAGATTCTGGCTTGCCCGGCGTGCTTTATAGAGTTCGGTTGCTTCTTCCCATTTTTGTTTTGCTTCTGCAATCTTTGTTGTATGAAAATTATGGAATCTTTTTCTTGCAGTGGCGGTTATCAATTTTTCGCGCTCTTCACCGGGCAGGTAACTTCCTCTTTTTGAGACATCTCTATTTTTCACTTTACCCACATACTCTTGTTCAGCATCGCTATCGTGAACAGAGGGTAAAGATACCGTGGAGGAGAAAGAATCATGACGAGAACGACTAAGAACAAGAGGTAGTCCAGTCATTTCTTCAATTGTCTCTGTTGTTTGCTCAACCGGTTGAGTTCTTACTTTTTTGAATTTTGCCCTTGCTCTTGTTTGTAATTTTTCCTTTGGAGTAGTGTCACCTTGTAAAAGTGTTTTCCTGTTTACAGCCTTAGTGACATACTCATCCTCATTATCACTCGCATGCACCGAGGCTAATGAATCCGTGTCATCTTGACGCCGCCGCTTTGCCGTTGATGTAGCAGCAGGCTGCTCAAGGGTTCGTTTTCTCTCAATCAGTCGTAAACTTTCTCTGCGAACAGGGGGAACTCCGGGTGGCATTGCTTTACTCCAATGGTGATAAGAACTGTCTCAATGAAAACGTTATACTGCTAAAACTTGCTTATATATAAAATCCCTCCCTTCAAACAAAGGGAGGGATTTTAAGTGATTAGGGTATGAATTTACTAAACGGCGTTCACCGCATTCATTGCCGAACCGGCTTTGAACCACTTAATTTGCTCGTTATTCAAGCTATGAAGGAGTTCAATTGTGCGGCTTCCACTGCCATCGGCTTTAAAGACTTCCGCTTTAACCGGTTTGCCGGGAGCTAAATGGTTGAGATCGTGAAGGCTGAGCTTATCACCCTTCTCAATCGCAGCATAGTCGTCTTTACTGGCAAATGTCAGCGGTAACACACCCTGTTTTTTCAGGTTGGTTTCGTGAATCCGGGCAAAGCTGCGAACAATAACCGCTTTTACGCCAAGCAAACGAGGAGACATCGCGGCATGCTCTCGGCTGCTGCCTTCACCATAGTTCTCATCACCAACAATAATGCTGCCAACACCTGCTTTTTTGTATTCCATGGCCTTTAAAGCCCAAGGAGAAGCCGCTCGTTCAACACTATTAACCTTCATTTTGACAGGTTCTGCCCGATCACCCGTCATGGCATCAATGGCACCCAGCAACATATTGTGGCTAATGCCGGAAAGATGTCCACGCAACGGTAACCAGTCTTTACCGGCGGGGGAAATATGATCGGTCGTGGTTTGGCCCTGCGTTTTAATGAGGACAGGGACTTCAATAAAGTCCTTACCATCCCAGGCTTTGAAGGGTTCCAGAATTTCTAAACGAGGGCTGTTGGGGTCGATATTGACCTTCACGCCAGATCGATCGTCAGGGGCTTCTTCCAAGCCTTCGCTGGTGAGAGCATAACCGTTCGGTGGGATATCAACGCCGGTCGGTGCATCCAGTTTCAAACCATCAATGGTATCCGTTAACGGGTTAAAGGTTGTTTTCCCGGCAATGGCCATGGCGGTAACAATCTCAGGGCTGGCGATAAAGGACAACGTTTCCGGGTTTCCATCGTTTCGGGCAGGGAAATTCCGGTTGAAGGAGGTGATAATGGCATTCACTTCGTCTTTTTTAATATCGGTACGATCCCAGTTTCCGATACAAGGCCCGCAGGCATTGGCAAGAACGACACCCCCCATTCCTGCGAAGTCTTTCGCCTGGCCGTCTCGTTTAATGGTTTCGAATACCTGAATGGAACCGGGGGTAATGAGGAAGTAGGACTTGGATTTTAGCCCTTTGGCTTCGGCTTGGCGAGCAACATTGGCTGCCCGTTCCAGGTCTTCATAGGAAGAGTTGGTACAGCTACCGACTAAGGCGGCACTCAAGCGCTCGGGGAAACCTTGTTCCTTAATTTCAGCCGCAAAATCAGAGATTTTACGAGCGCGATCCGGTGTGTGAGGGCCTACAATGTAGGGTTCCAGCTCGGAAAGGTTCACTTCAACCACTTCATCGTAGTAGTCTTTGGGGTTATTAATGACGTCTTCATCGGCACGCAGGTCTTGGGCGACGGCTTCAGCCATATCGGCAATTGCAGTGCGTTCAGTGGAGCGTAAGTAGGCTGACATCCGACTGTCGAAGGGGAAGAGAGAGGTAGTCGCACCCAACTCAGCACCCATGTTGGTAATGGTAGCTTTACCGGTACAGCTAATGCTTTCAGTTCCGGGGCCAAAGTATTCCAGAATTTTATTGGTTCCACCCTTGGTGGTCAGTAAGCCGCAAAGGTAAAGGATGACATCTTTGGGAGACGCCCAACCATTGAGTTTACCGGTCAGCTTAACGCCGATCAATTTGGGAGCTTTAACTTCCCAGGGAAGGCCTGCCATAACATCGGCGGCATCCGCACCACCGACCCCAATAGCAACCATGCCAAGGCCACCCGCATTGGGGGTATGGCTATCCGTACCAATCATAAGGCCACCAGGGAAGGCATATTTTTCAAGAACAACCTGATGAATAATACCGCTACCGGGTTTCCAGAAGCCCATGCCGTAACGCGCCGCCGCAGAATTCAGAAAGTCATAGACTTCACGGTTTTCATTAACAGCACGCTCAGTATCTGCCGCCGCCCCCGAATGGGCCCGGATTAAGTGGTCGCAATGCACTGTAGACGGGACTGCTACCGTATCACGACTGGCTTGCATAAATTGCAAAATCGCCATCTGTGCAGTTGCATCCTGCATGGCAACGCGATCGGGTTGAAGATTCAGAAAGGTGCCGCCGCGCTCAATGGCATCCGGTTCATGCCCTGCGAAAAAGTGAGAGTACAGAACTTTTTCTGCATAGGTCAAAGCTTTTTTGCCCAAGCGCGTCTTAGCAAAGTCATGCTTTTCACGAAGGGAGCTGTAGAATTTTTTTAAGGTTTCAGTTGAGTTACCACTGCTCATGCGTTTATTCCCGTGCTTTCCGCCATCGCACAGTAGAGAATTAAATTGGTATTCAGGCGATAGCAGGCTTAATGTAAACACTTTTCAAAAGGGTGTAGGGTCATTCTACTGCGGCACTTTGAATGCGGCAACCTTTGCACGGTGTAGCTCGGCTGATTTATGTGCTTTCGTAAATCAGCGTTTGAGAATGCCTTCAGAGCGATTTCTTTTAGCCGATATCACGAGTAAAGTTTTAGATAATCTAGAATAGAGTCAGAGAAAACTTTATTGATGAGTTTAATACAATTATCTTTAGCAGGATAAGGTATATTGAAAATTTCTTTCATGAAAAGCCGTACCCATTCGCAAGGCTATGGGATTGCCTTATTAGTCGTTTTTTTGATGACCTCAGTGCTCTTAGGGACTTCTATGGTCTTGATGGTGTCCCCTGGTGTTGGGAGTATTCAGCAAGTTTTAAAAGAAACAACTACTGCTAAAGCCTTAACCGATCAAGCGTTAAGTTTGGCCAGAGCTGATATTCTGAATCAAATGAAGCTCGGAACAACCATTAGTACCAGTTATCGCTACCCAGCCAGTGGAACGAATAGCATAACAATTCCTTCTTATCCGGGTAGTGCGTCACCCAATAACGTTGCTTCCTATTATGTAACGGTAACGAACGCTCGCGGTTTTACTTTTACCCTTAAGAGTATTGTAACTGTGGGATCAACCCAGGTTTCAAAAACCCAACTGGTCCAACTTCATGCCTCTTCCTATATCCTCGATGCTGTACCAAATGCAGTGGCGGCCTATAGTACCCGTAAACTAAGATACGCCTATGCTGGCTATGCGTTAAAGTTACGTAAAAGCGGCGGATCTCAGCAGGATATTGGTTTTGATACAACGAATAATCTGGATTCGACCGCGGTAGCGACTTTTCTGGGGAATAGTACGAATACGCCACCCTTGGATTCCGTGACAGGTGCTGTTGCAGCCTATGGTTTACGGAAGTTGAGGACGGCTTACGCTGGAAAAGCCATCCGTGTTCGGCGAAGCTCGGATAATGGGGAATCGGATATCGGCTTTAATGCGAGTGGAGACCTCGACACGGCAGCTCTCTTAAGCTGGGTGTTGACTGGAAACGGTTATATTGTCACCTGGTACGACCAAAGCGGTAATGGCTTGAATGCCACCATGTCATCCACACCTGGGAATCAGCCTTTGATCGTGATTTCTGGAGCCATTAATACGCTGGGAACTCATCCTGCTATTCAGTTTAATGGCAGCAATACCTACTTATCAACGGCTTCAAGCGCACTTTTCCCTACTGGGGCCGGTAACCGAACCCTGAATATTGTGGAGCAGGTAACCAATGCTTCAGACTGGTACGCAGGCTATGCATGGGGAGATACAACAAGCTCAGGGGCATCTGGTATCATCGTAGGTTCTCAGGTGGGTATTCATGGCTATGGATGGGATGTGACAGGTGCAGTAACGGCTGATACAAACCCTCATGTAGTGACTGTTACTTATAATGGTTCCACGGTAAGTGGCTATCTCGATTCCACTTCGGTCGTAAGCCCTAACACAACATCTTATAGCACTACAGCTAATACACCCTTGCTAATCGGAAAAACGGTTGACGGGCATAATATGCCGGGTAACGAGTCGGAAATCATTATATACGGTTCAGTTTTGACGGCTCCTCAGCGAACAACCTTAGTCACAAACCAAACCAATTATTATATTAATGGCTGTGGTACTGTTGCAACTTGGTACGACCAAAGCGGGAATGGTTTAGATGCAACCCAATCCACCGCCGCCAATCAGCCCATACTCTGTACGGGATTGCTGAACCAATTAGCGGGTAGATCAACCCTGCAATTTACAGGCGCTAACTACTTGAGTACGGTTACCAGTGCCACTTTGCCTTCTGGGGCCGCGGCTCGTACTATGGACGTTGTCACTCAAATGGCTAATACCTCGACCTGGTATGGAGGTTATAGCTGGGGCAGCTCATCCAGCGGTGCGGGATCGGGCATTGAAGTCGGTAGCCAGGTGGGTTTTCACGGATATGGAATCGATGCGGCTACTTCTGTTACAGCCGATACAGCCCCTCATGTGGAAACAGTTACCTATGATGGATCTACGATTAATGCCTATCTCGATGGTGTTTCTAAACTTTCAACGGGCAGGGGATACAATACGACCGCCAGCACGAGCTTATCTATTGGGAAAACCGTTGATGGCCACTATCTCATCGGTGATGAGTCCGAAGCCATAATTTATGCGCGAGTTTTAGACAGTATTTCTCGTACAGTCATCGAAAATAGCCAGCTTCAATACTATTAACCTGCTGGGCCAGTTATGGGTTTTAAAATTTAGGTTATACTTCATGGGAAAATCGTTCTCCTGGCGCTGTTGTGGCTGTTGACATTCCTCGTGAAGCCGGAATCTGAGTAGTTGTTCTAATACGACTTAGACGTCCACCAGTATGTTTCCAACCTAGTTTTCCCACTCTGCCTACTCCGTTACGGAGCGCGACCATTGCGGGAGCGTTTGTCATGGTAGTGCCAAGCCATGCCGCGTTATTACCCCACTGAGCAATATCGGTTGCTCGAGAAGGACCACTTTTTTGCGATTTTATCCAACTTCCTAATCCACCAGAAGCTAAATAGGCTATACCCACAATGGGTACAGCATTTTCACGAAGTCTCAATGTAGGCGTGTGTTCGATAGTACGCTCAGCGTCATTGGAGCTCACGATATTAGGCTTTTTGCGTCTCAAAAAAGCATTCTTCGAAGCAGTGAAACCGTACTTAGTATCGTGGTATAAACCCCTTGCAGAATAAACCACAGCGCTCTTACCGTCGCGTCCTATTTGTGTCCAGCTATCCCGTGATTGAGTTCTAAGACGTAAATGAGATAAACCGCGAGGTTTCCTGTTTTGGAACTTACTGCTGATTTCGTCTTCCGTTGGTAAAGTATTGGTTGGCTTTTGAAATACAGTACCGGGTTCTATTAAGTCAGGTACCGACCCGGTGGCCTTTGCCTTTGCAGGTGTAGACTGTGGAGAATCTTTTCCTTGGAATCTAACGGCTGTACGTGTAATTAAGGGTGTTAACAAAACAGAATCCTTTTATAAAGTTGAACGAATATCACCACTTAAAGCTAAGCCAAAATTTAACCATAGACATGCTCATTTAGCTGAGTTAACGTAAAAAATTAAAACTAAAAGCGGACAGGAAGTCCTGTCCGCTTTGTAGATTGCTTTTGCAATAAGTTTTTAGGCTTTGCCGAGGGTTTTTTCGCCAGGTTTCCAGCCTACTGGGCAGAGCTCGCCGGATTGGAACGCTTGCAGCAAACGAATAACTTCGTTGACGTTACGGCCTACACTAAGGTCGTTAACGAGGTAGCTGCGCAGTTTACCATCAGGATCGATCAAGAATAAGCCACGGAGGCTGATGCCTTTATCTTCGATCAAAACACCGTAGTCGCGACTAACGCGGTGGTTGATGTCGGAGATAAGTGGGTAGTTCATTTGACCCAAAGCGCCTTCACACCAAGCTTTGTGCGAATGAACGCTGTCGACGCTGGCGCCGATAACTTGAGCGTTGAGTTTGTCGAATTCAGCTTTATGCTCGTGGAATCCTTGGATTTCAGTCGGGCATACGAAGGTGAAGTCGAGTGGGTAAAAGAACAGAACAACCCATTTACCGCGGTAATCTTTCAGCGAAACATCGCTCATTTTACCTTCAAAGTAAGCGGGAGCTGTGAATTCGGGAGCGTGTTTACCAATTTGAGCGACCATGTAGAAATTCTCCTGAATGAATCAAACAGTTGCTACCATACATTAAGTTTGCACTATTGTACGAACGAAGTAAGGCTTTTATCAAGCCGAAATTTGTGCTCTTCGCATTTAAAATGGGCTACACTAGTCTAAAGGAACAAGAAATAAATTCCTGTCCTGTCTATACAGTCTTTTCAAGGGAAGGTCGATTTCAAATGTCAGTAAAGCCAGCTTTGGAAGGCTTAATCGAGAAGCCCAGCTTCTTTATCAAAAGGAATAGGCACAATTTCTCGCTCCTTGCCTTATACAATCAGCTCCAGATCCTTCTCCCCGAAGGATCTGTGCTCCCGTCATTCAGCTTAATGGACCAGCATGGCAAGCAAGTAAGCCTTGAGAGTCTGTGTCAGTCCACAAATATGCCAGTTTACCTGGTTTTTTTCTCGAGCGCCTTTCTGAAAGAGGATCTTGAGATTTTAAACACCTGTCAGCATTATTTGGAGAGACATCCGGGTTCAAAACTGGTTGCTATTAGCGGTATTAATTGGGAAACGCAATTCAATCTCTCAAGACGCCAGAATTTACGCTTTCCTTTGCTTTTTGATTCCTGCTGTCGGCAGGCCAAGAAGCTTGGTGCTATGTGGGTTCCTAAATTTCTCAATGGACGAGCGCTCTTTGAGTTGGATAACGAGCGCAGAATTACCCATGCCACTGTGGATCCGTTGCAGTTTCTTAAAAATTTATAGTGACATCATAGAGCTATATTTTAAGGTATGCTTTTCCCTGATTTGGGGTATAAATTGCGCTTAAGAATAGTGCCTTATATTGTCAAAACGAAGTCAGGTTTAAGTTAGTTTAAGGTGTAAATGAGGTGTAATGTTTTAGAAAACTTTACACTGCTACGTTATACTATTAAAAGTATAGTTTTTATTTGTTAAAAATAACACTACTAGCAGGTTATTTTTTAAGCTTAAGATTATTCTGGCGACGAACGCTGATAACGTCGTGAACGTGGGTGATCGCATCTTTAACGCGATCGAGGTGCCGTAGATTCTCGACTTCAAGCGTTACTTCTACCAAAGCGGTCCCGTCATTAAGCAGATTGACCTTTGTATTCCCCAAATTGGTGTTATAGTCAGCGATTTTGGTAAGAATGTCTTTTAAAACACCGACCCGGTCAATCACATGGATTTCCAGATGAATGGAATAGTTGGATTTCGCTTCCCCTTCCCACTGGACCTGCATTAAACGCGCAGGGTTCGCGGTATGGAGGTTATTACAGTCATTGCGATGTACCATTACACCCCGGGAACGGGTAACGACGCCAATAATGCCCTCTCCAGGCAAGGGTGTGCAGCACTTGGCATTCTGATAAACCATCCCTTTAAGGCCTTGGATATCATCTTTGCTAGGTAAGCGCTTTTGCTGGCGGTGAGAAACGCTGTGCAGCAGGGCATCATGTTCGGCATCAGGGGCTTCGCGCTTCAGGCGATTGCTGATACGAGCTAAAGGCACTTCTCCGTAGCCAATGGCAACAAAAAGATCTTCAAGGGCAGCATAGTTGAGTTCGTGTGCAATGGCAGTAAGTTTGCCGCTTTTGAGGGCTTCATCCACGACAGCACGGGTGAATTCAGCTTCAAGCAGCTTTTTCCCTTGCTCTTCGTGCACATCGCGGTAATGCTTCTTAAACCAGTGTCGAATTCGGGATTTCGCGGACTGGGTTTGGACAAAGGCCAGCCAATCCAGGCGGGGCGTGCTTTTTTTGTTCGTCAGAATGTCGACAAAATCACCATTTCTGAGTTCATGGCTCAGAGGGACAATTTTGCCGTTAATACGGGCGCCCGTACAGGTGTGACCTACTTCAGTATGAATTCTATAGGCGAAATCAACTGTGGTTGCTCCTTTTGGGAGTACAACAACCTTACCTTTGGGCGTAAATACAAAGACCTCGTCTCTAAAGAGGTCAAGTTTAACGGAGTCCACGTACTCTTTGGCGTTTGCGACATCGTTTTTGAGCTCAGCCATCTGCCGAAGCCAGGACATTTGCTGATCATCGGGGGAGTCACACGGATTAACGACCCCATTTTCGTTTTTATCTTTGTATTTCCAATGCGCTGCAATCCCGTATTCTGCAGTTCGATGCATGTGTTGGGTACGAATTTGCACTTCAAGCGGCTTACCACTCGGTCCGATAACCGTAGTATGCAACGACTGATAAAGGTTGCTTTTGGGCATCGCGATATAGTCTTTAAATCGCCCGGGAATAGGGGTAAATGCGTGGTGAATAACGCCAAGTGCTTCATAGCATTCACGCTCACTATCCACAATGACGCGAACCGCACTGATATCGTGGATTTCGTTTACGCTTTTTTCACGGGAACGCATTTTTTTGTAGATACTAAAGTAGTTTTTGACGCGCCCATAAATTCTCGCTTTAAGCCCCATGCTCGAAAGCTGATTCTCAATGCGGCTGATGACGGAGCCGATGGTTTCTTCGCGATTTTCTTTATTTTCGCGAATGTCGTCATCAATTTGCTGATACTCATCCGGGTGAAGATACTTCATGGAGAGATCTTCAAGCTCAGCGCGAATTTTCCCCATCCCCATGCGGTTGGCAAGGGGGGCAAAAATTTCGATGGTTTCAGTAGCGGTTTTAATTTGTTTTTCGGGCTTCATGTCGCATAAGGTGCGCATGTTGTGTAGACGATCGGCAAGCTTTAGCCAGATAACACGGACATCATCGGCCATCGCCAAAAACATTTTCCGGAAGTTCTCGGCATGAGCATCTTCTTTGGAGGCGAATTCAAACTTACCGAGCTTGGTAACACCGGTAACGAGCTTAACGACCTCTTCCCCAAAAAGCGCTTCAAGCTCTTCTGCCGTAATTGGCGTGTCTTCGATAACATCATGAAGCAAGGCTGCTTCTACAGTAGCTGTATCCACAGGGATTTTGGCCAGAATAATGGCAACACTAACAGGATGGACAATATAGTTTTGCTTGTTTTTCCGAAATTGTCCCTCATGCTGGCGCCGGGCAACATCGAAGGCTGCCTTTGTCCGCAACAAGTCTTCCTCCGGGCGTTCTTGCTGCCGGAGAATACCAAGTAGCTCTTCTATAAGCTCATCTTCAAAGAGATTCGAACACGGAGGTGTGTCCACGAAAGGCGCTCTCACATAGTGTACTAAGCACCATTATAGCGGTATACTGTTAGCTTTAGTACCCCTTATTTTTGCCAAAGAGCGGGGTAGGGCGTGGAATCTATACAATGGCACCTAATATTACTTGTGTAGTAATGTTACAATGCCTACTCAACTCTATATCTTTCATCTATTCTGCCGATGCAAAATATAGAAGTTGTTTTATCGGTCAGGTGATAAATCAAGATTTACTGATTATCAAATCAATAAAGGATTTTTCATGCTCCAGCGATGGTACGATCAATCGCCTTCTTTATCGATGGCTGTCAGTCTTTTGCATAATGCTTCTCACGAGCATCAAGAGTTGGCTATCCATTTTATGGAAAACTGGATGCGCGAGCATGGACATTTAAATGGTGCTGAGCAGGCCCGTCGTGATGAGCAAAGCCGGATTTTTCGTTTTCCTTTTGGCCGCCATAGTGACCGGTCGCGTGGCGTAAAAGGAATGGTAGAGTTATTCAAACACTTGCACCCAGAGCCTCGTTTAGATCTGGCTGTGCTATTGATTAACTATATGTATACCATTGAGTTTGGTTTAAACGATTTTGAATGGTCCGGCGAGATGCCCTTGATTAACTTTGGTGCAACTCGCCAGTAGCAACTCGTTAGAAGGGTGATGCGCCGGGCGGCGTATAGGGCTTATATGCGGGCGGCGGGTACGAAGGTGTACCGTATGCCGGCAGTGGTGGTTGATACGCCGGTGGTGGCTGTTGCCCATTTGTTGGAGGGGGTGTATTTCCAGATGCCGGTGGTGAACCAGCCGGTTGTTCAGGACTTTTTTCACCTTCTTTTTCCTTATCCCCTCCAGATGCCATTGCCATTGGGACTACGGCGGAAGCGATACCGGCAACACCCATTCCGACCTCGTATTTGCCTGAGTGTCTATCGTAATGAGCACCTGCCTTCTCTTTCCATTCTTTTGCTTTTTGACCGGCTCTGGTGTCCATTGCCTTATCTTTCAAGTCTTTTGCTTTTTGTCCGGCTTTGCTTTCTTTAGCATCCAGTTTTAATTTATCTGCCTTCTTTTGAGCAGCTTCTTTGGCATCTTTTGCTTTTTGTGCAGCCGCCGTTTTAGCATCTTTTGCTTTTTGCGCTGACTTACCTAAGCGTGACTTTGGGTCATTCATCTTATTTTTCAAGTTCGTTTTGGCTTGAGAGAATTTGCCAGGAGGTTGTCCTGGTTTCTTTTTAAATTTACCTTTGGCCTTAAGAGCAGCATCTTTAGTCTTTTTGGCTGCTCTGTCTAATTTGAGCTTTTTCGAGACATTTTTAAGTCTTTTGGTACCGGCTGCTAGTTTTTTAGCGGCACTGGCTTTGTGTTCTGCAGCCCTTGCTTTAGCTGCAACCTTAGCAGCTTTAGCTCCTACAGAAGCCCCTTTGCTAACGCTAGCAGAAACTTCCATTGCCTTACCTGCCACGTTTAGAGCTACAGAGGCAACATCAAATGGAGCCGCCAAAGCAGGTCCAATAATGGGAATGCATTTTAAGCCTGCCGCGACCCCTCTTAAGGCACTGGCAGCAATGGTTAAACCTTTTGCAACCCCTCTTTGGATAAGGCTGGCAGCGTCCATAGCTACTTCTATGCCTTGCTGCACCTTTGCAAGCTCTGCAGCCGTGGTTGCACCATCTTTTGCTTTTTTGATGTCTCCCACGTCCTGAGCAACGTTTACTTCAGCCTTATTGATTTTAGGGCCACCCGGTTTTTCGTTAGGGGCACCCGGTTCTTTAGGGCCACCCGGTTTTTCGTTGTTGGCAGCATCAACCTGCTGGCCTACAGCTTTGCTTTCTTTCTCCAGGCTTTGTGCTTCGCTGCCGTTACCGTTACCACCACTGCTAGGTTTTTGATTCTTGCCTTCATTTTCAGCTTTATCGGCATCAGCCTTGCCTTTGGATTCCTGAGACTCTGCGTCTTTCTTCAGATCGTTGCCATTCTTTTTGTCGTTTTCAGCATTTTTCTTGTCGTCGGCGGTGGGTTCGTTTTTCTTGTCTGGATCATCAACGTCATCAACAACGTCTTTTTTGTCATTGCCAGCAGTTGCAATGTCATATGTGCCTTGACCAATCGCGGCAGCGTTAGCTGCATCGTTCAACTTACTGTCTTGCGGCGTTGTACTGTCTTCATAAGACGGTGGATTTTCTTTGGATTCGCTTGTATCACCCTTTCCCGCTACCCAATTTGGGTTTGATTTATTCTTGCTAATGGCCTGATTTTTATCATATTCACTCAGTTGTCCATTGGCGTATTGTTGTTTTTGGTCATCCGTCAGGTAGTTATTAGCATCGCTGCTACTATCTTTTTGATAAAGGGGTGCTGGAACGACTTCGTTATAGACTGGTGGCGCGTATTGGTTGCCATTCGGATCAATCGGTGAATATCCGGAATTGTATTTTGAGTCATCATTGCCACTGGTGATGACGGGTGGTGGAAAACCAGGAGGCGTACTAACAGGGCCTCCTTTTGTGTCCGTAGAAGTATAGGGGTACTGCCCCACTTGGTAGCCTGGCAGGTTATTTGGATTGTTCCAATTTTGTGTTGCCATCGCTGAAACCCCTAATCCTAAACATTGAATGCTTAATAACCCATTACTTCTACTGTCAGATAGATGAACTATCTAAGTAGTGAATGAATTAAACCCCCATTTAACAATATAAAAACAATGTTTAGTGATTAATTGCTTAGAATACGGCCTAATTTAAAGTTTTTGTTGCAAAACCTTTAAAATTAGTGCTTCATCGATATCTGTCCGAGCGTCTACGATGCCTAACTCAGGAGTCGGTAAAATAAGTCGGATAGCGCCGTATTGGTTTTTTTTGTCGAGTCGCATGGCCTTGAGTAAGTCTTGGGCATCGTAATCGGACATTCTTTCAAAAGCGGTCATCAAACCCAGTTGATTGAAAAGAGTTTTTAGCTCGACTTGAAGACCTTTAGGAGCTTGCTTTAGGACTTCTACCACTTGTACGGCTTTCAGAATGCCTAATGCAACGGCTTCACCGTGGAGGATCCGGTAATGACTCAGGGATTCATAGGCATGGCCAAAGGTATGCCCCAGGTTTAAGAAAATCCGCAATCCCAAGGTCTCGAATTCGTCGCGACACACCACAGAGGCCTTTAAGAGCGCACAGCGATGTAATATTTCCGGATTGGTGGCTGCATTCAGCCCGTTTTGATGGACTTCACGCTTTAGGAGAGACCAAAGGCTTTCCTGTTTTTCGGGAGGGAATGCTTCATCAAGGCAAGAGCGCTCAATAAGCGCGTATTTGATAATTTCTCCCATGCCGGCTCTGCGTTCTTGTTCAGAAAGAGTATTTAAAGCAAGCGGGTCAATGAGAATGGCCGTCGGTTGGTGAAAGGTACCTACACTGTTTTTAATGCTTCCCGCATTCACACCGGTTTTACCACCAATAGAGGAATCCACTTGGGCTAATAAGGTCGTGGGAATTTGGATAACGGGTATCCCTCGACAATAGGTTGAGGCACAAAAGCCTGTTAAATCTCCAACAACGCCACCCCCTAAGGCTAACATGGCATCGTGTCGACCCAAGCCAGCCATCATGGCTGCTGTATATAAGTCTTGAGCCTGATCCAGGGATTTGCTCTCTTCCCCGACAGGAACAATATAAGGTGTGACTGCATAGCCCTGTTTCTGAAGGCTCTTAAGGGCGTCTTGCAAATAGAAGCTGGCTACAGTCTCATCGCTGACTAAAAAGAGTTTGCTCTTTGTTGAAAAATAAGGAGATAAGTGCTCTCCTAGCTGACTGATTAAGCCGGGTTCTACAATAATGTTACAAGACCGCTCTGGAGATGATGTAAACTTCATTTCAATAGCGGTCAACATTTTTTAAAAAGACTTTCTATTTCATCGACGACTTGGTCAGGGGTCCGGTTTAGCGTTGTCACCGTATGGTGGGATTTTTCATAAAAAGTTTGTCGTTCTAAAAAGCGCGCTTTAAAGGCTGCTTCGGCTTCCGGGACATCCAAAATAGGACGCGTTTTAGGGCTAAAAATAACACGCTCATATAAATCTTGGACGGGGGCACTCAAATAAATGATCAACCCCGAGTTTTTAGCCAGGCGAAATGCTTCTTCGCGGGTGAGAGTACCACCCCCTGTGGAAACGACAATACGGTTCCGTTTGGCGAGCTCTTGTAAAACGAGAAGCTCTGCCCGACGGAAGGCCTCTTCCCCGTTTTCCTTGAAAACGCGTTCAATGGGCTTGCGATAACCCTTCACAACCAGGTAGTCGGTGTCATGAAAGCGATAATGGATGCGTTGCGCAAGCAATTTGCCTACCGTACTTTTCCCAGCCCCCATATATCCGGTTAGGAAAAGACGAGAAGGAAAAGAAGAAGCCTCTGTAATGCCGTTCGGAAACTCTGCCATAACCCGTCTGTTATAACCGAGGTTTAAAGGCAGGCCGCGACTGAACATCAGGTCTTGGCTGAATAGGGTTTGCATCCAGACCGGTTGCTTTTGGGGCATCGTTACTGCTTGAGCCAGAGCTCGAAGACGGGGCGGGCAACCCTGAATTGGGCGATGCAGACCCTGCGGGTGGCTGAATAACCTGAGAGGACGATGAGGGGGTGATGACTGTTGTCTTAGAGACATCATACCCAGCATCAGCAATGGCAGGCAAAGAAGGGAGAGCTAGCGTTAACACACCGCTCATAAAGGAGAGCAGTGTGCATTTTAGCGACGATATCGACAAAGCTTTTGCCATACCCTTAATGCTCGTTTGTGGCGGTGCGCTTACATTGTTTGATTTTGTCTTGGATATAGGTTTTATCTGTCGCGTCCGGGGTTAACTCCAAGTAAAGCTGGTAAGCCTTAACAAGAGGATCACACTGCTTCAGCTTTTCGTGAACATCACCAATATGACGGTAGATTTCACCAATACCGGGATCAAACTTTAAGGCGCGATTGTAAGACTCTAATGCATCAGTGTATTGCTTAAGCCCAAACTGAGCGTAGCCTTTGCTATCAAGGGCAGCGGCACTATCCGGTTTTAAAGCTAAAGAACGTTTAATCGCTTCTAAGGCTTCAGTGTAGCGTCCCAATTGAGCGAGAGCATACCCGTAGTTATTGTAGGCTTCTGCAAAATCGATATCATTATCAACCGCTTTTTTAGAATAAACAGCGGATTGAGCAAAGTTACCCTGCTTGGCATAAAACACACCCAAGTCATAATTAATCGCTGGGTGGTTGGGCGTGTAGCGGAGCGCTTTTTGAAGACTGACAATGGCCGCTTCAGTTTGTCCCTGTTTGTCTTGCAAAAGTCCGATACTATAGTAAGCCTGAGCCATTTTGGGTGAAATTTGAACAGCTTCTTCGTAGCGGGTCATGGCTTCGGGCAAGCGATGTAAGGCTTCCAATACAATCCCGTCATTCATTCGAACATACGGATTATTAGGAAGGAGATGCGCTGCCTTGGCAAGCATAGGTTCTGCTGCTGGAAGTTGCCCCTGTGCCGCCAGTTGGGTGCCGAGGGTATAGTAGAAGTTGCCAAACAACTCGTTTGGATTATGCGAATTAAGCGTAAAAGCGGCTTGCATTAAAGGAGGCTGCGCCTGAACGGCTGTTGCATGAAGCAATAAGGTTCCGGATAAGGCCAGAAGGGTTCCCTGACGCAAAATTCTGGCAATGCCGGGAAATAAAAATAATGGATTCGATCTGCGCATGGGGGAGATCAGCCTATCTTTTCTGTCAAGCAAACAAGGGCTAAATAAAGCGTGTATGGGGTATTGTATCCTAAAAAGTGTCTAGTTCTTGTAAGAGAATCATTAAGAATCCTCGAACCTATCGTTGGGTGCTTTAAGCAACAAGCAATTACTGTTTGTTAATCAACTAGGGTCTTATACTAGAATTCTAAAAGAGTCTCTAATTTAGGGTTCAATAAGATTGTCTTCTCATTCTAACCAATTTTCACGCATCCTGGCTATCGAAAGCAGTTGTGATGACACAGCAGTTGCAATTGTTGAGGAAGGCCGCTTAGTGCTTTCCAACACCAGACGCTCTCAAACAGCGCTCCATGCATCATTTGGAGGTGTTATTCCTGAGTCTGCTGCGCGTGAGCATTCCCAAACGGTCAATGATGTTCTTCAAGAGGCTTTGGATGCTGCCAGCTGTTCTCTTTCGGATATAGATGCCTTTGCGGCCACTCTGGGTCCCGGCTTGATAGGCTCCTTACTGGTAGGGGTGAACACTGCAAAGGCTTTGAGTTTACTAACAGGAAAACCCTTCTTGGGAGTGCATCATTTATGGGGACATGTGGCATCTAACTACCTTGATAGTGACTTGCATCCTCCGTTCTTGTGCTTGTTAGTGAGTGGGGGCCATACTCAACTGTTGGCAGTTGAGACATGGAACGATTGCCAGATTGTTGGGCAAAGTTTGGATGATGCTGTTGGAGAGGTCTATGACAAGGTGGCACGAACCATGGCTTTACCTTATCCGGGTGGCCCTGAAATTGACCATCGTGCTGCATTGGGGAATCGACATGCCTATAAATTGCCGATTGCTCGAACCGAAGGGAAATACGATTTCAGCTTTAGCGGATTGAAGACAGCGACCATTCGCTGCTACGAGAAAGCGATTCAAAGCGTATCGGAAGCTGATTTAAGCTCAGTTCAAGCAGATATTGCGGCGGCGTTTCAGCATGCAGTGGTTGAAACCCTTTATGTTAAAGCGACCCAGTGTGCTGAAGCTTTGGGATATCAAACAATAGCCATTGCGGGTGGTGTTTCTGCCAATCGTGGCTTAAGAGAGCGCTTTCAAAGTTGGGTTGATCCCGCTTCTGGGCGAACTCTTTTTGTGCCAAAACTCTCCTTTTGCACTGATAATGCAGCGATGATCGCCTCTGCTGCTTACTTTAGCCCTTTGGTAATAGGATTAGACAATGAAGTCTTTTCAAGAAGCGTCTCGCTATCCTCTCTACAGTAATCAGTATCCATTTTAAAAGCCCCCAGATAACCTGAAGGGCTTTTTGGTTTTTATAGTAAAGTTTGCTCCCTTTGTGGGGTTAAAGAAGAGCCGACTTACAAAAGCAAGGATTATTTATAGAGGTATTCAATGACGCTACTCTAGGGCCCTTTCATTGCAGAGGTTATGGTTTGGATCGCATTACCGAGCACTTTGCTAATGCTGATACCTAAAGCACTAAGACTGCCATAACATACCCCGGCAATGAGAACTAGAACCAGCATGTATTCAAGTAGAGAAGCTCCTTTACGATGCTGGAACCTAAGCTTCATAGAGTTTTTGGGCTTTCTTATTTAATTTGGTTGGCTATATTACCCATACTTACACTGATTTTTCCGCCTAAAGTTTGTAATGCCCCGATACAGAAAACGGCAATCAGAGCTAAGATAAGACCATACTCGGTTAATGATTGGCCTGCTGAAACTTTACGTTTTTTTGATATTTTTTTCATTGTCATTTTGACCTCTCAGTTTAGTTTTAAAAATAATCTGAAATTTTTTTTATTTAATTTGATTGGATAGATTACCGAGACTTGTACTGATTTTTCCGCCTAAAGTTTGTAATGCCCCGATACAGAAAACGGCAATCAGAGCTAAGATAAGGCCATACTCGGTTAATGATTGGCCCATTGAAACTTTACGTTTTTTAGATGATTTTTTCATTGTCATTTTGACCTCTCAGTTTGGTTTGCAAATAATCTGAAAAAGTTATTAATTAATTTGATTGGCTAGATTACCCAGACTTGTACTAATTTTCCCACCTAAAATTTGTAATGCTCCGATACAGAAAACGGCAATCAGAGCCAAGATAAGGCCATATTCAGTTAAAGATTGCCCTTTCGAACGACGTCTTTTGTTCATTTCTCTTTTTTTCATACTAAATACCTTATCCATTGATCTAGATTTAATACTTATAAAGCTGTTTCAGGACTATGGGCTATCATGATGGGCAAAATTACTGAGGTTTAGATGTGAATTTCCCTCTAAAAAACCGAGAGAGCCGATACAGATAACGCCAATTAGGGCAAAAATGAAACCGTACTCAGTGAGTGACTGACCGTTGGAAGCTATGTGCTTTTTAGAGCTTCCTTTGGTTCTCATTTACGCTGCCCTCTTTTCGATTGATTCAAACTTGCAATCCTGTATATGAACTATAAATTTTTTTGCTGGGTTTCGGCTCACTCGCTCGGGTGATTCTTAAGGACTAAAGTCCTATTTTTTAAAAAGAGCTCTAAAATATTGCAAAAAGGGCTTGTGAGTTAACTCACAAGCCCTTGAGATTAGATTGATTTGGGTTTTAGCCCTCTTTTTTACAGAGAGATCTGTTTTTGAGGAGTTGCCACGGAATAGTGGCGGTATCAATAAAGCCCTTACGAACACTGCGGGTGCATTCAGACAGTACAGTCCGGCCCTGTTCTTGTAAGGCTGGATTTTTCATGCGTGCAGCGACCAATAGAGCCAGTGCTGAGGTGAAAATTCCGACAAACCCTACACAGATAGAGAGTGGACCTGTCAGTAAAATGTCTTGTACCCGTCGAGTTCTGACTTCTTCGTTACAGATAGTAGGTTCTACGGCTTGCACAGGTGCTTCAGTTGGTGCTACAGGTGGCCGAAGAGCATTTGCTGCTGAGGCAACGGTTGGAGGGGTTGCATAACCACCTAATGTCGCTGCATATTGCTGTTGACGGAGCAGTTCTTGCTGTTGCTCGATCAGGCGAATCTGTTCGACTTCAGGCCCACCGTCGTAACGGCGTTTGTCATATTGCAGTACCAAACCAGGTTGGATTTGTTTTTGATTATTCTTTTCCATTCCCATATCCCCAAAACTCCTTGAAGTGCCTATCCTATCCCAAACCTGAACCAGCTTGAACTCTTTTTTGGAAATCTGATTCATTGAATTTCAACTTGTGTTTGCATAAAAACAAACTATGGGTGTTTTGTGCGAAAGGTTTAAAAATTTTCACATACTAAGAGATAAAAGCGTATTCGTCACTATGGCAGATTCATTGACCCGACTGTCCAACATTTGATGCGCTGTTTCAAGGTGTTTGAGTAGTTTTTTGTAGCGTCGGAACTCAGATTCATCACTCAGGGAAAGACGCTCTCTGAGTACCGTTTTTAGGCCATCGATGGCTTGGCTCGGCGACAGATTTCGTTCTTTGAAACAAAGCGTTTCAAATTTTTCCAGCAAGCTATAAACATCAGCTTGTTGTTCACATTGGGTTAAAAGCTGGCTTAAAAATTGGAGGTCGTTTTCTAAAAGTGTACTGCCGTGATGGATGCTTGTGGCGCTTTGGCAGGGAAGCACTTGGCATCGGGATACGATGGTTTCCAAGATTTGTTCTTCCGTTTCTGCTAGAAAAAAGAAAAGCGTTTTTGCTGGTGGCTCTTCCAGCGTTTTTAAAAAGCGGTTGGCCGATGCTGCATTAAACAAATTCCGTTGCAGGGGGCGGATATGCAGGGTTTTATCCTCGTTACTCGGCAATGCCTTCCACTCTGAGGGTGCCGGGATGCTTTCGGGGTACTCCGGGCCTCTTTCTTCTACATCGCAAAAAATAATCACGCGGTTTTGCATCGTCGATAAGGTCAGCTGAGCCAATAAGCGTTCGATTTGCTCCGCTTTGATTTGAGTCGAAACTGAGCCTTTTTTGCTCATTTTCTCCAGATCATCAAGCGATAAATCGCCGCCTTTATCGTTCACAAGATAGGTTTGGCGAGAAATGGTTAAAACGGCCGGGTGGCTATTTTGTAAAACCCAGCGGCATGAGGTACAAACCTGACAGGCCATTTCATTTAAGCGATTCTCATCACGTCGCGCAGGCGGATTCTGGCAGTTGAGGATTTGCGCAATACTCAGTGCCAACCCATAAAGCCCCTCGGTATTTTGTCCTTTCAAAATGTAGCCATGCGCCAAGCTACCCGAGCGAATCGCATGGGCAAAAAAGCGCTCTGCAATTTTAAAGCCAGGCAAAGGAATGCCTGGAGGTTGGGTGCTTTCAGTTTTGGCAGCTTCAGTCATATTCGGTGATTCCCAAAGTCTAAGAGGCCATCAAAATTTCTAAAGCCAGTCGAGCATTCAACTGCCCGCTCTTGGATTGCCATTCCAGCTGAATAACTTTCTCGCGGAGGGTGTCTAAGCGCTCAAAGGGAACTTGCGAGAATTCCTGTAAATCTTTTTTGATTTTGAAGGGATGTTTTTTCGTTCGATCGGCCATGTCTTTTTCTTGTAAGCCTTGTTTTTGCCAGTAGCGCAAGCGAAATAGGTTACCGAGCCAGCTTTGGATGAGGGCGAACAAGGCAACTGGGTGCTGCCTCAGCAAGAGCTCCTCCAGGATACCAAAGACTTCTTGCCGGTTTTTTTGCTGAAGCCAATCGGCTAGCATTTTAAATGTGTTTTCATCGTGAGCGCAGAGTAAAGACACATCTTTCACTGTAATGCTTCGCCCAATTGCATACGTGGCCAGCTTTTCGACTTCCGTCAACAGAGGGCGCATCGCGATTCCCAAATGCTCAACCAGAACCATTGCCGCTTTCGGCTCAATTTGAAGGTTTCGTTGCTTACATTCGTGTAGCAGTAAGCGAATGGCTTCATCCGTTTGCCAAAAGTTAAGCGCTTTGAATTCGTGAATATCCACTTTGACAGATTTACCGGATACCAGCCACTTGGGAAATTTAATCGTTCGGTTTACTTTATCGCTGATAAAGGCAATGTGCTTGCTGTCGTCGACGTTTTCAAGCAGTTGCATGAGCTCCTGGATTGCTTTTTCATCGGAGGGATGACTCGCAGCTTTGCTTAAGAAGGCAAAGTTATGGATTTCAATGAGAGTTTTTCCACCCAGGTTAAAATAGACCGCACCGATTGCTTCCAGAACCGCTTCAATCGAGGGAGAGTCAATTTGTTTATGACCCAGGCTACCCATGGCTGGATCAAGCAGTTTTTGTCGCATTTGAACGACACTCTGCTGTAACAGGTACTCTTCATCCCCAAAATGGACTGATATTGACATAGAAGCGAGCCTCAGTCGGTACTAAAGATGAATGTTTAAATCAAATGACATTTTTATTTTTTAAAGAGAGCTGCTAAGCCCGCTGTATAATCTGGCCCTTCAACAATGCCTTTTTCCGTGATGATGGCTTTCACAAGCCGCGCAGGAGTGACATCAAAAGCGGGATTGAAGAACTGCGTTCCTTTGGCACAAATCGATGCGCCATTGATATTCCACACCTCACTGGCATCCCGCTCTTCAATGGGGATATCTTTGCCATGCGCTAGAGAGAGATCAATCGTAGATAGCGGTGCAGCAACATAAAAAGGGATATTATGGGCGTTTGCCAGAACAGCAACCCCGTAGGTCCCGATTTTATTGGCGACATCACCATTGGCGGTGATGCGGTCTGCACCCACAACGATACGATCGATAAAGCCGTCTCTCATCAAAACTGCCGACATATTATCAGCGATGAGGGTCACAGGGATTCCGTCTTCTACCAGTTCCCAAGTCGTCAAGCGTGCGCCTTGAAAGCGCGGTCTAGTTTCATCAGCGTAGACTTGAATCTTCGAGTCGCGTTCAAACACAGAGCGAACAATGCCTAAGGCTGTTCCGTATCCACCGGTAGCAAGCGCACCTGCATTACAGTGGGTCAGAACGCCTAAGCCCTCTGGTTTTTGAGGGAAAAGCGTTGCGCCTAAACGGCCAATTTCCTTGCAAGCAGCAATATCATCCTGATGAATTTTGAGAGCAGCTTCGCGAAGCTGCAGAACGAGTTCTTCAACAGAGCTCTGGCTTTTTTCTACCCGGTCGAGCACTTGAGACATCTCATTCAATGCCCAAGCCAAGTTGACTGCCGTTGGACGCGTGGAACCCAGTAAATCACTGCTTTTACGTAAGCGTTGAATTAAACCCGAGGCGTTTGCATTATTGCGAGACGCATTTTGAGCATCCAAAACCAATCCATAAGCGGCTGCAATTCCAATAGCGGGAGCGCCCCGAACTTTCATCACCTGGATTGCGTCTGCCATTTCCTCAACCGTCGCAATGGGCAGGTAAATTTTTGTTTCAGGCAGAGCATTTTGATCCAGAAGTTGCACAAAATCCCCTTCCAGATAGAGAGCTTGGACCCCCGACGAGCTTACTGGTGCGTTAGAGGCAACAGGAGCAGAGGAGAACAATTCTGAGGCGGAAGGGGATTGAGTGGAAACCATAATGACTCTATTTTATAAAATTGTGTACTTATTTGTTTCTGCGGCCCAAGAAGTCAGGCAAGTCCAATAAGCCACGGGCTGCTGCGCGAACAGAGGCTGTTGTGGAGTTGGGCTGAGCTGCTTGCTGGTTTGCTTTCCAGTTGGAAGGTTCTTCTTTTTTCCAGGGTTCCACTTCTTTGTTAAACAGAGGAGGAACTGAATTGGACATGTTCAATTGCTGATTAGGCTTGCCATTAGCAGGGCGAGGTGTTCCAACCGTGCTGGTTGGAGCGTGAGCTCCTGCAGCAGCACCTACGGCAGTTTCAAACGGAGTGCGTAATTCGCCACTGGCTGCATCTTGTTTGAAGTGAGGAGATTTCAATTCAAATCCGGTCGCGATAACGGTGATTTGGATCTCGCCTTGGATGCGCTCATCGATCACAGAACCGAAGATGATGTTGGCATCTTTATCAACGGATTGGTAAATGATCTCAGCGGCTTCGTTAACTTCGTGTAATGTCATATCGGAACCGCCGGTGACATTGAAGATAACGCCATTGGCGCCTTCGATTGAGGTTTCCAGCAATGGAGAGTTCACAGCCATACGGGCTGCTTCCAGTGCGCGACCTTCGCCAGACCCTTTACCCACACCCATGATGGCGGAGCCAGATAAGGACATGATGGCTTTAACGTCAGCAAAGTCAACGTTAATCAAACCAGGAATGGTAATAATGTCGGAGATACCTTGTACGCCTCGCAGAAGAACTTCATCCGCAATGCGGAAGGCTTCTTGCATGGAGGTTCTGCGCTCAACAACATCGAGCAGTTTGTCGTTGGGGATAACGATGAGAGTATCAACGTTTTCACGTAAGCTTTCCAAGCCTTGAATAGCTTGTTGTTGACGACGACGGCCTTCAAAAGTGAAAGGACGAGTCACAACGGCAACGGTTAACGCTCCGATTTCACGAGCGATTCCAGCAACAACGCCAGCGGCGCCTGTTCCCGTTCCGCCACCCATACCGGCAGTAATAAAGACCATGTCTGCGCCTTCGAGGGCGGAAATGATATCATCGCGGCTTTCTTCAGCGGCTTTCATCCCAATCGCGGGATTACCACCGGCACCGAGTCCGCGAGTAATTTTTTGACCCAGTTGAAGGCGTGTTTGTGTGGAAGCCATTTCAATGACTTGCGCATCGGTGTTCATGACCCAGAACTCAACACCGCTCATGCCGCTGAGAATCATTCGATTAACAGCGTTGCTACCGCCACCGCCAACACCGACAACCTTAATGGATGCCTTTAAACGGGGTGGCAAAGGTGGCACATTGCCGGCCGAAAATAGGGAAGGCTCTGCATTGCCGTTACCTGGAAATTGTGAATTTTGGTTGATAAATTCCATAAGAACCTAGTCCCCTAAATAGTAAAAATTTTACATACCTAACTCTACGGGTGTCATCTTAGAGGGTTGTTACAGGCATTCTCTCAGATACTGTGGTTCTTGCCAATGCCTTTAGTTTAGACTAAACGCATTGAGCAAGGGTCCTTTTGCTTCGTCTAAAGCCATTTTCGATTGAAGGGGAAATGGTTTTAACGTTATGAAAATAGGAACTGCACTGCGGTGACCCTAGAAGCTGAGGCGCCCAAAATGGACGAAGCCTGTAAGGTTGAGAAACGCCTCGCTCATAAAAATCGAAAAGCGGTAACTCAGACTCCATTATTTCCGAAGCAGCGATATTTGAAAAGGTTCTTTGAGAAATGTAAGGAGAATTAAAAACAAAAATGACATATGGGGAAGCTTTTTAAACTGTCATATAAGAAGAGGATTTCCTTACGGCTGAGCAAGTCAGGATTGATTGAAACCGGTAGACTTATTAAAGAGCCCTCTCCATGAAAAAAATGGTTTTTTGTCTTTATGCCGAATATCACTGTCCAGGATGTGATGGCCAAGGTGGAGCATCTCCCTCCTTTGCCCCAGGCTGCTTTGCGTGTAAGTCGTTTAATGCAGGAAGAGGATACGAACGCCGAGCGTATCGCGGCAATCATTCGACTTGATGCATCCTTTACCAGTAACGTACTGAGGCTTTGCAACTCTGCCGCGTATGGTTTTAGCCGTCGAATTTCGACTGTAAAAGAAGCAGTTGCCATTCTGGGTTTTTCAACCCTTAAAAGCATGGTGTATATGATTTTGGCTAAATCGGCTCTTAATCATGAGGTGGCAGGCTATTCGCTGAAGCGGGGCGATTTACTCTTTAATGCTTTGAGTGGGGCTGTTTACGCGAAGCATATTGCTCAGAAGGAAAGACTTCCCGATCATGAGCTTGCATTTACAGGTGGCTTGCTAAGGGATATCGGCAAAATCGTTTTAGGAGATTTTGTTGGAGAAGAATATAAGAAAATTGAAGAGGTGAGCATCCAAAATCGTATTGACTACCTGATGGCGGAAGATAAGGTTTTGGGAATGAACCATGCGCGTGCCGGCAAGTACTTGGCTGAAAAATGGAATCTGCCTAATCCGCTCATGTTATCGATTCAGCACCATCACCACCCTTCTAAGATGAATGTATTACCGAATGCCCCCGAAGGGCCAATTGTAACGGCTGTTCACTTAGCGGATCTTTTTACCAGCATGCTGGGCAATGGCGTGGGTCGGGATGCAATGATGTATGCCGTAGATGGAGAGGCTTTAAAGAAATTTGGGTTTAAAACTGTTGACAATGAAAAAATGGAAGCTTTGATGAGCGAAATTGTCAACCTAGACTCGGTGGTCAAAGATCTCTTTGATACGCTGAGTGGTATGGAAGTGTCGTAACGTAATGGCAAGTGGTGACCGGATCATGCTTGAGTTGGGACAAATGAGTGCCAGTGCTCGCCAAGGAACGGTATTCTCGATTTCGAGTATCGGTACTGGTGTGGTGGTTGTGGTTTACGATGCTCGCAATTTAGTCGGTGGCGTGGCATGCGTTAGCATGCCTGAGAGTAAGCTGAGTATGCAGGCACCTATAGAAGACGTTACCAAGGATAAACCCGCTAAATTTGCGGACTTGGCAATTCCATTATTACTGGAAGAGTTTCGAGCTCTGGGTGGTGATAAAAATATTTCCACAGTTCGTTTGGTGGGAGGCGCTCAACTTTTTAATTTTGGTGGCGGTGGCGGTAATTTGTTGAATATCGGTGTTAGAAATGCAATGGCAATCCGAACAGCTCTGACTAAGGAAGGTTTTGTCGTTGAAAAAGCAGATACGGGCGGTAATAAGCCGAGATCTATTCGCTTTGAATTGAGCACTGGAAACGTTTATGTCCGGGCAATTGGTTCTGTAGAGGATTATACGGTGTAAGCAACCTGGGTTGGGCTTGGGTTTTTGAGGCTATTTTGGTGAGGTGTAGTTGTGGCAAAGAATCGATCAAAACTATTTGTCTTTATGGCTGTTTTGTTTTTAACCATGAGTACTTGGCTTATGCCCGCCAGCTTGGCATCCAATGCTCCTATGAAGTCTAAATCTCATACTGTTGTTGAGCTTTCTAAGGAGCCTGAAAAATCAGCAATTGTTAAGCCAGCGCTTGCTGATCCAGAACAACAGCCCCTTTCTGTTTATGAAACACATCATGAACAAGCCCGTCAGGCATCAGGGCGATCTATTGGACGTTTATTAGTAGGGCTTTTGGGAGTCTTGGTTTTATTGGGTGCTTTTGCGCGTTGGGGATTACCGCGCTTAATGACACGTTACCCTCAATTTTTTGAGTATTGGCAACGGCATAGCAGTGAAAATAGCTTGGCTAAGGAGTCTAAGCAGAAGTCCGAGTCTGTTAAAGCCGGTAATACAAAGCTTCCAAGCCAGGGCTACAGCTCTGATCCAGTGAATGAGTCTATCGCAACACTGGATGGCTTACGTTTAGTCAGTTCAACTCTCTTGAATACCAGTCAGGAATTGCACTTGGTTGAAGTTGGTGATCGTCAGTTGATTATTGTGAGCACGGGAGACGGCGTTAGTATTCTCTGCGATTTAGCTAAGCCTCCTAAAGATTCCGTCGCGAATCGAACCCATCATATTCAAGACTTATTTCCATCAAAAACTAGTCCTCCTTCCTCACTGCCTGCTAGCTCTATCCACAAGCCTTCACAGGATACGGCTTCAAACAGTTTAGTCGCAAGGGAAGGGCTGTTTAAGAATACTTTGAAGCCATTTATTTCGACTGTTGATAAGACTGCGTCCGGCTGGGTTCTTCAAGCTAAAGAAATAAAAGACGCTGGTAAAACCAAGTCCTACGGGTCTTCTCCACGTACCAAAAGCTATTCCAAACTTATTTCCAAAGTTCCCAAAAAGGTTGATTCAGTAAAATCAGAAATGAGTATTGAGCTTTTGGGAGATTATGACGATATTTTTTAAAGGCAGAAATTGGATTTGGAAATCCTGAAGAGCAACTGATTCAAAAACTTTTTTCTAAAAGGTCTTCCTAAAAAGAAAGCCCCAAAAGGGGCTGAATGAGCATTGTTGAGTCGTTGAGGAAGACTGTTAATGGTTCTATATACTTATGATATACAATTGCTTATAGTCACTCATCATCCCATGGGCTAGTTTAAATCTAAGCCTGCATCTAAACCCTTTAAACCATCCTTTTCTAGCTATTTTCACATCACCTTAATTCCTCACTAAAGGCTCGTCATGCTTTTTCGCCTTAAAGCCCTCTTCTTTCAAAGCCTACCCTACTTATTAGGGATCTTTTGCATGGCTTATGGGGCTTTGGCTTATGCTGAAAATCCAGGGAAAGCTACAAATGAAGCTGATCTTGCCGAAAGTTATCACTTCAAACCCTTGGTTGATAGAAGTCAAGAGACTCCTCAGCTAGATGATGCCACGATGAAAAGCATTTACGGGGAACCGGCGGGTACAACTCCCTTTGTTTTGACCGGCAGGGTTGAAAATCTTGAAAATGCTATCCGGATTGAACATGACGAGGTTGATTGGTACGGGTGGTATCTCGGTGCCAGAACATATCTCAGTAAATGGGGTGGTTTGGATTGTGCTCCCGGAACACCGATAAAATTCTACCGAAATGGGGTTATTGAGGTAGATTCCATGGATATTGCGTGCATGAATTCCGTGGCAGGGAAAATATATCCGCTACCGGCAGGGACTCAGCTCGATGCTGTTATTTTACCCGTTCGCTTAGGCAAGTTGCCGCCCGCAAGCCAGCCAGAGCTTTTCAACCATATCAAGTCTGCAGAGAGAAAGTATTAAAACTCATTTGAAAATCAGCTTTTGGGGATAATTGCCAAATAAGCCAACCCTCCTTTTTATTGCTCTTAACAATAAAAAAGAAGTTTGAAAAATAGTAGAAATATGCTCACATGGTTTATAGGACGTTGAAGATTGCTATTTGCAGTCGTAAAGTACTATTTAGATGTATTTTCTTGACTGGCTCAATCCTTACTGTTGTCCCAACCTGTACTCACTGAACGATGATGATTTCTCCCTCCAGATTTTCCTCTATCAGACCGCCTGAACTGAAGGCCATTTCCTTCCCTTACTTTGAGACAGCGACTGTAGCTGCTCCTATTTTAAACACGCACACAAGGCCTAGCTTTTTTGCTCGACAAGTGATGAATCTAGCCCTGGCATTAGCCACTACGCCGAACCGACTCGCTGCATCTTTGCCCTACTTGGTTTCACCAAAGGATAGAATCCGATTATTCCCTAATTTGAAAACAGTCGATCTGAAATCTGTGGACGGTGTGACCTTGAAAGGGTATTGGATTCCTTCAAAAAAGCCGTCCTCATCTACTGTGATTCTGCTCCATGGTTTCTTTGCAAATTCAGGGAGCATGGTTCCTCTCGCTCATAAGCTGCATCAGCGAAACCATTCTGTTTTTATGATGGATTTCCGTAGCCATGGCCAAAGTGGGGCTGAAAAACCATGTACCCTTGGATACGACGAGGGTAAGGACATCCTTGCAGCCGTCCGACAAGTAAAAGAAGCACATCCTGAAGCCGCTAAGGATCTTACGTTACTGGGTCATTCGATGGGAGCTTCAGCCATCTTGAGTCTGCCAAAAAGTTTGCAGGCAATCCCGGGTGGTATTGATGATATTAATCGTTCCGTTAATCGCTTGGTACTAGATGCACCATATGAGCGCCTGAACTTAATTCAAAATCCCTTTATTACCCGTGCTTTTCAATCGAAGTGGATGAATCGCTTATTTCCGGGCCTCGCAGGTGCATTTGTGACTATGCTGAATGGCTCAGAGCTGACGACGCGTATGAATCTTCCTTCAATCCTGGACGAGTTCCGTCCTGCGGAGGATTTTCTGAAATCAAAAGCTTTGAGCGAAAAACCCGTACTTCTTATCCATGGGAAGCACGATTCAAGAACCCCTTATGAACAAGCCAAACGGATTCAGCAGCAACTAAAAGACAAAAAGGTTGATATCCAGCTGCTTACCTTGAATGCCGACCACGTAAATCCTCGTTGGGAGGGATCAAAGTCTTGGATACCAAAGCGGGTTTCCCTGCGGGACGAGGAAAATTACTTGAAAGCCTTGGATCAGCATTTGCAGAAACAGTCTTGAACTGATTAAAAAATTCGCTGTCTAGCTAGTCTCGGATCTGAATAGATTAGGAGATAATAGCGCTATGAAAAAAGCAGCTTTAACCTCCGCACCCGATAAAATGCCAGTAGAAAAAATGGATCCTATGCAGATTGATTCAGCCTTAATAACTCAGACTGAAACCGTTCAGCTCCCTTCTGAGCCTTCACGAGCGCAGAAAGAGCCTCGCTCGATTGAAATTCAGGGGGCAAGGGTTAATACGCTGAAAAATGTGAGTTGTAAGCTTCCTCAAGACAAAATTACAGTGATTACCGGTCCTTCCGGTTCTGGGAAGTCCTCCTTGGCTTTTGATACCCTCTATGCGGAGGGACAGCGTCGCTACATCGAGTCGATGTCGTCCTATGCGCGGCAGTTTTTGGCGCGGATTGAGAAGCCGGATGTTGATGGTATTCGGCATATTTTGCCTGCCATTGCGCTGGGTCAGAAAAATAGTACTCGCAATTCCCGTAGCACTGTGGGGACGGCGACGGAAATCTACGATTATGTCCGCCTCTTGTTTGCCCATGTGGGCCACACGGTCTGTTCTGTTTGTCAGGGAGCGGTTAATAGAACCGATCCTCAGCGGATTCTCAAAGAACTGGGTCGCTATCCTGTCGGAACAAAAGTGCTTTTAATGGCGCCTGTTTCCCTAAGGGAAGTGAGCATTGAGCAGTTGATAAAACAAGGTTTTTTCAGGATTGCCGAAACTAAAGCTGAAAGCGAATCACCGGAAATGGTTGAGCTGGCTTCGGTACGGGATACCTTGCAGCCTCATGATACCGTTCGTATAGTGATTGACCGGCTTGTTGTCCGTGAAAAGATAGCCACAGGGCGATTACTAGAGTCTATCCGTAGTGCGTTGGCGCTGGGCCATGGCCATATGGAAATGCAGGCCTTGGATGGTGAGGATTTAGAATGCCATGCGTTTCAAAATGCCTATGCTTGCGAAAATTGCCATAAAGAATACCTTGAACCCTTCCCGAATTTGTTTTCGTTCAACAGTCCGTTGGGAGCCTGCACGGAATGTCAGGGCTTCGGGCGGATTCCGGGTTTGGACTACGACAAAATCATTCCTGATAAAAGCCGTAGCTTGCTTGAAGGCGCTATTCATCCTTTTAATGGGAGTTCTGCGGATGAACTTTATGACAGCTTGATTAAAGAAGCCCGTTTACGGAAAATCCCGGTTCAAGCCCCTTGGCAACAGCTGACTGAGGAACAGAAAGCCTTTGTTATGGAAGGCGGCGGATCTTATGAAGGGGTCAACGGATTTTTCAACTGGCTGGAAACGCAAAAATACAAAATGCATATGCGCATTTTGATGGCAAAGTATCGGGGCTATTATCCTTGCCATGTTTGTCAGGGATCTCGCTTGCGTCCTGAAGCGCTCAATGTGCAAATTAACGGATTCAACATTTTAAAGATCTGTGAAACACCGGTTGCTTCCTTGCTAGAGTTTATTGAAGCGATTGAGCTGACCGGATTTCAAAAGCAGCTTGCCGCTCGCCTTTTGGCGGAAACGGAAAATCGACTTCGTTATTTACAGCGGATGGGCTTGAGTTACCTGACCTTGAACCGGACTATGCGAACCTTATCGAACGGAGAAGCTCAGCGTATTAACCTCTCTGCGGCCTTAGGTGGCGGTTTAACGGATACGTTGTATGTTCTCGATGAGCCGACAATTGGTTTGCACGCTCGAGATACGGATCGCTTGATTGGTATTCTGCAGGGCTTGCGGGATAAGGGAAACACCTTGGTTCTCGTGGAACATGACCCGGATATGATGCTTGCAGCCGATCATATTGTGGATATGGGTCCTTCAGGAGGTTCGGACGGTGGACGCATTCTGTTTGAAGGCTCACCGGCAGATTTATTGAAAGTAAGCTACTCCCAGACAGCACGCTACTTAAATCAACCTGATTTACCCGCCATGAATGGGAAGCAAACTGCCGGGAAAATTACCAGTAAGGCAATAAAAGCCTCTGAGCCGATTGTAATTGAAGGTGCTAGCGGGCACAATTTGAAAAACCTCACGGTTAAAATTCCTATGCATTGTCTGGTTTGTGTCACTGGTGTTTCAGGCTCAGGAAAATCAACTTTAATTCGCCAAACCCTCTTTGCGGCTTATGAACATGGTCGTTCTCGCTCTTTGGCTCTAGAAGAAGCGTCTTATGATCGTATGAGTGGCTTAGAGCAATTTGAAGATGTTCTTTTAGTCGATCAAAGTCCGCCAGCGCGGTCCGTTCGCTCGAATCCGATTACCTACGTAAAAGCTTATGATGAAATTCGCAAGCTTTTTGCGGCGACTCGTCAGGCGAAAACAATGGGAGTAACACCCGGCCACTTTTCTTTTAATACGGTGGGTGGGCGTTGTGAAACCTGTCAGGGTTTAGGTACCTTGACTATCGATATGCAGTTTATGGCCGATGTCACGGTGGTTTGCCCAGATTGCCAAGGTCGACGCTTTAATTCCAATGTGCTGGAAATTGAAGTGAATGGTAAAAATATTGATTCTATCCTGAATATGACGGTATCTGAGGCGATGAGCTTTTTTGCAGAGTATTCAAAAATCTGCAATAAATTGGAGCCCCTGCAGGAAATAGGATTGGGCTATCTCAAATTGGGGCAATCGACCTCTACATTGTCAGGCGGTGAAGCTCAACGTTTGAAGTTAGCGGGCTATTTGCCGGGTGGTGTCACTGAGGCGACAATTAAACAAACGAAAAAGCCTTATTTGTTTTTGTTTGATGAGCCCACAACAGGGCTGCACATGGCCGATATTGCTCTTTTGGAACAAGCGTTCCGACGTCTTTTATCGGTTGGACATTCGGTTTTAGTCATTGAACATAATATCGACTTCATCGCCCGTTGCGATCATATTATTGATCTAGGTCCAGAAGGCGGTACCGAAGGTGGCCAGATTGTCGCTCAAGGGACTGTAAAAGATATTATGAATGTGACTGGTAGCTATACCGGAAAATTCCTTAAACAGCGTTTAAACGCATAAGGAAGGAATCCTGACGCGTTTAATTGCTTATAAATTATTTTTGTAGAGCATGTTGACAATTAGTAGCTACAAGGCGTTAGGAGCTGAGCAATTCCACAACGTAATAAGAAATACGTGTTGATTGCGAAGCGACGCAATAACGAAGTAGATGCAATTGTAAATACGTTCTAGACGTTGCCGTCGAGTGTTGCTTGTTTAGCCATAATACCCAGGTCTTCACCACTGAATAGTCCGTCTTTAGCATCGGTTTCAACGGATGCCGTATCCAGGTTGTTCGCTAATGCAGAGTCGTTAACAATGGCGACAGCTGCCTTTTTGGCGAGTGGGTTTGCATCCAGCAATCCATCAGCAAGACTGGAAAATAGACTGGAAATACTCACATATTTTGAATCAGTTCCCGATTTTTCAAGTGATGCAAACGTATTTTTCAAGGCTGTCCAGCCGTTGCTTACAATTCCACCTGAAGCGGTGTTTCTGTTCTTTAAATTAAATACACCATTTACCTCAGTGTCGGAAGCGGCTTGCGTACCACCGTCTCCACCTGTATAAGCGGATTTGGTAGCATTCCATTGAGCAGTATTTTTTTGGTAATACGTGTAGTTCGATGTTTTAAAGGCGTTGCTAGTGCTCGTGCCGCTTGAAGGACCAATATCAATGGCATTGATCATGTCATCTTTATGTCGGTCTGCACCTAAATCAATGTCCAAATCATCGAATTGCTTCAAAACATTTTGCCAGTATGTTTGCTTGTTGCCTGTAAAGATATTATTATCCAGAGCTTTTTGAATTTCGGTTTTGTTCACTAATCCATCTGTATTAGCGCCGTTATCCAGTTCGATTTTTTTAATGTCTTTGACTACTTCAGCTTGCACCTTCGCGGGATCGTATTTAGGGGTTGTATCGACAGGTGCGGCTGGCGTTGGAGCCGGAGAGGGTTCTGGCGTTGGCGCTGCGGGTGTCGGAGAAGGCTCAGGAGCTGGTGCTGGAGCAGCTGCAATATTAACCTTTGCCCCACCGGCAATGATGACTTTACCACCAGCGCCATTGTCGTACTCAATTCCCAGGATGCCGCCCGATGTATCATCTGTAACGGTACCACCCTGCGTCCATCCGCCACCATTAAGGTTAATGGTGTCGTTTCCGTCGGTGACCCAAATTTTGTTGATGCCAGTCTTATCATTGCTAATATCAACAGAATCTGTCGAACCTTGGTTTAATTGAGTTAAAACTCCGTTGTTGGCATCACCGCCACCAACTACGCCTTGTCCTGAAGAAATATAATTTTGCACCTGGTAACCAGGTTTCAATATTTGAGCCATTTTTGGATCTCACTCTCTCTAATAGAATCTTAATTGAATAAAAACAATAAATAAGTGTGGATTGCTTCATTGGTAGTAAATTCAGTAATTTCCCCTACAAACTGATTTTTTCCTTTGCCCTATTGCTCGTGGTATTCTGCATGCATAGTTGTCTATATCGAGGACTTAGTATGGCTTTTCCGGATTTGAGGCAGTTTTTAAAAGAGTTAGAGCATGCGGGCGAGCTCATCACGATTGATGCACCGGTATCTATTTATCTCGAGCTCACTGAAATTACAGATAGGGTCAGTAAATTCCCTGATTCTCGTAATAAGGCGCTTCTTTTTACTAATGTCTATGGGCCTAATGGTGAAACCTATGAGATGCCGGTTCTTATAAATGCCATGGGGTCTCATCACCGGATGAAGATGGCCTTTAATGCAGATTTTGAAACCATTCAAAATCGGATTAAAAGCTATATAAAGCCTGAAATCCCGGGAAATCTATGGGAAAAGCTGCAAATGCTGCCTAAGTTGGCGGAGTTGAATCGCTTTTTGCCTAAGACCTATAAAGGTAGCCTGGCACCATGTCAGGAGGTCGTTTTAACTAACACCACCCAACCCATGTTGGATAGCATTCCTATCATTACATGCTGGCCAGATGATGGTGGCCCGTTTATGACTTATCCATGTGTGTTCTTAAAAGATCCGATGACGGGCGAACGCAATGTGGGCATGTATCGGATGCAGAAATATGACAATACCACCACAGGAATGCACTGGCACAAGCACCATGATGGAAACCGCATCTACGAGAACGCCCGTAAACTGGGGATGGATCGTGTTGAAGTAGCAGCAGCCTTCGGTTGTGCCCCTCATGTTACCTATAGTGCAACGGCACCTTTACCTCCAGGTATTGATGAGATGATTATGGCTGGTTTCTTGCGGAGTGAGTCGGTCCAAATGGTTCCTTGTAAAACCATTAAAAATGAAGTACCCGCCCATGCAGAACTGGTCATTGAAGGCTATGTGTTGCTCGATGAAATTCGCTGGGAAGGTCCTTTTGGAGACCATACTGGCTACTATTCCTTAGCAGACGATTTCCCCGTACTGCATGTGACCGCTGTGACGCATCGGGAAAAGCCCATTTATCAGACCACTATTGTGGGTAAGCCTCCTCAGGAAGACTGTTACCTGGGTAAGGCGACAGAGCAGATTTTCCTGCCTCTTTTACAGTTGATTATTCCTGAAATCCGGGATATGAACCTCCCATGGGAAGGTGTTTTTCATAACTGTGTCATTTTAAGTATCAAGAAGCGCTATCCCGGCCATGCGCGCAAAGTGATGAGCGCCGTATGGGGTATGGGTCAGATGATGTTTAGTAAATATGTAATCGTAGTGGATGAGCATGTTGATCCACAGGATGTTTCCGTTGTGGCCTGGCATGTATTCAATAATACAGACCCCAAACGCGACATGATGTTTGCCGAGGGGCCCATGGATATTCTCGATCACGCAACGCCTATGTGGGCTTATGGCTCTAAGGTTGGGATTGATGCGACACGAAAATGGCCAGAAGAGGGATTTACCCGCGACTGGCCAGATGAAATTACCATGTTACCCGGTATTAAAGAGACTGTGAACGCCCGTTGGCAAGAATATTTCTCTCCAGCCAACTTTCACAATCAGTGAAGCGATGCATAGCTCTCTCATGCCGAAAACCGGGTGACGAAACCACCCCACCTGGCAATTTCTGCTTGAGTTCAGCCTTATGGAAAAGGCCATGCTCTTACAAGCACCGGGTTTTGGCTAGCTACACGCATACAAATCACTAACGGGGCGTCCTTAGTCCCGTGAATGTGACAATGAAACCTGGATTCCCAGCTTGAATTAAGCCTATTTATACAAATTAAGAATAACAACTAGAATTTGGAATGAATAAACCCACGATTACACAATTGGGAAAGTGAAACGTTTATGCAAAATTATCGAAGTTATTAAACAGTATGCCTCTTGCTGTTGAACTGTGAAGAGAGTCCATCGCGTCTAGTGAGGATTTTCCGGTGAGTCCTTTAAGGAATGAAGGATCCAATTTCAATTCAGAGTTAGGTTTAATATTAGCTTTGCTACTGAAATGCACGGAATCAGTGGGGCCATTTTTGAAAATTGAATTAGCAGGGTTAAAGTTGTTGACACCAGTGCTAGCATTAAGTGCAGGCTTTTGAAGGGGGGTAAAGCCGTTGAAACGAATATTATTATTGAAGCCAGGTCCTGTGACCATAATCTCTCTCCTTGTGCTCTCTCTATGATACCAGTTCTCGATTGGCTGAACTGTGTATTTTCTTAGTTTGTTTTAATCTCTCTGTGATTGCATAAAAACAAGGTTTGCGATTCTGATGTTAGTGAGGAGTCAAAATGTTTATTTTTATTTACATATGAGCTAAAAAAGCGGAACTGCCCCAGAAAATAGAAGCTTCTGAGGCAGTTCACGTGTTTATTGTATAAGACACAGATGTCTATTGCTGGTTTTGGGACACAATCTTATGAAACTGTTACAGGTTCTAAAGGAACGTTATTGTTCTCTTTAAGAATTGCATACCGTACCAACTAGATACCGAAGCCTTCTACATCACTGGGTGGGTTTTGCAACATTGCCATCACTTCAGGTGAAAGCATGCTTGCGGCTAATGCTTCTAAATCGAAGCCTGGTTTAGCAACCGTCATTACAGGACGTGATGTGCTTTCAATGACCAACAGTTTAGCTTGCCCTAAAGCGCGTTTTGCTGTGCTTGCCATAATTCTTATACTCCCTCTATCCTACTCTTCTCTATTCCACTCAATATGAAACTTTCCACTATTTATATAAAAACATTCTATAAGGACAAATTGCTTAATAAAATAAAAAAAGTCCGTACTTTTATTATTCAGCACCAGAATCAAAAGAGAAGGCTAGAAGGGTCCTTAAAAAGAATGGCTGACTTTCTCGACGTTTTCATATGCGGCAGTCTGTGTTGTGGCTACTCCAGAAATTTGCGGTGCAAGAGGACGACGGTCACAGGATGAAAACATCCTTTAGGTCCGGCGTTTTTTAAGGACCCTTCTAGCCTTTTCCTCCATTCTGACTGTTGATGGATGGATTTAAAGTGAAGCACAGTCCTTTTATATACCTATTTGTAAATAAAAAGGAAATAAGGCAATTATCTAAGTTATCTCGTTTTTATATACTTGTACACAGTAAAGGAAGTCACGAAGATGGTTTTGATTTTAGGCCTTTTTGCACTTATCGCTGCAGTCGCTTGGTTCTGTTACGCTAGCGAACTTCGCCCCAGTGAAGAATAAAGAATAGAATATCAGGCAATTATCTAAGTTATTTCGTTTTTATATACTTGTATACAGTAAAGGGAGCCAGTATTATGATTTTGATTTTAGGCCTTTTCGCTTTAATTGCAGCTGTAGGTTGGTTCTGTTATGCCAGCGAACTTCGTCCTAGTGAAGAATAAAGAATAGAACAGTAGATCATTAGTGGATAACTGTTGCACCTACTGAGTCTACTAATAGAGAATGACATTCAAAAGAAACCCCTAAATCCTTAATAACGCCATTAAGCGCTTGTAAGAGAGAATCTTTGATTTTGTTGGGATAGAAGCAAGCCATAGTTGGACCGGATCCACTAATGATAAAGCCATAAGCGCCTGCTTCAAGCACACTCGTCTTTAATGCCTTGTATTCAGGGATGAGCTGACTTCTATAAGGTTGATGTAATCGGTCATCCAAGGCTTTTTGGAGTGCCTTTTCATCCGCTTGTAATAAGGCATAAGTCAGTAAACTTGCCTTGCGGATGTTAAAAATAGAATCTGCCATTGAAACCTGAGCTGGCAGAATCGTTCTGGCTTCTTTCGTTGAAACCAAGTAAGAAGGACTAATGGTTAAAACACGCCAGTGATCCGGCCATGGCAGTTTGTAAGCTTGGGAATCATAAAACACAACGCCTCCCAGAAGCGCTGGTGCAACGTTATCCGGGTGATGCTCCAGCTGTATGGCGAGATCAAGCAAAGCATCTTCGCTTAAAGCCTGATTGCAAAAAGCGTTTGCCGCAAGTAAAGCCCCAATAATAGCTGTTGAGCTACTTCCCAATCCTCTCGACATAGGGACTTTGCACTGCATGGAAATTGCAATGGGAGGGCGTTTCTGTCCGCAGCTCTTATAAACTGTATCCAATGCTTGCCACAGTAACTGGTTAGATGAATTGTTTGAAACATCTTGGGCCATAGTTACAAATTCAGAATGAGTCCGTTGGGACTCATTAAGAACCAGTATATCTTTTTCAGAAAGAGTAAAAATAAATTGGTTATGCAAAGCAACAGCCATACCGAAGCTATCGAAACCAGGACCCATATTGGCAATGGTTGCTGGTACTTTTACTGTAACTGAAGGGGATGTTACTGACATTGGAGTCTATAACGCAAAAAATTCAGCGACTTTGTCGAAGCTTGCGGGTAGTTGAGCGCGTCTGGGTTTCCCGTAAGCTAATGCGCTGTCTGGATCCTTCAATCCGTTGCCTGTTAATACACAGACAATCGTGGAGTTGTCTTTTAAATCGTAACCGGTTTCCGCGGCTTTCAGTAACCCTGCAACGCTAGTAGCACTGGAGGGCTCGCACAGAACACCTTCCGAAGAGGCTAGCATAGTGTATGCTGCTATGATTTGGTCGTCGGTAGCATAATCAATGTGGCCGCCGGATTCTTTCTCAGCTTCAAGAGCGGTTTCCCAGCTGGCTGGATTTCCGATTCGTATCGCTGTAGCGATGGTCTCAGGGTTTTCAACGATTTTTCCATACACAATTGCCGCTGCACCTTGGGCTTCATAGCCGTGCATACGTGGACGTTTTTTAGTGATGCCTTTGTCGCTGTATTCTTTAAAGCCGATCCAGTAAGCCGTGATGTTACCGGCGTTGCCTACGGGAATGAAGAGTTCGTCCGGGGCTTCCCCAAGGACATCACAGACTTCAAAAGCTGCTGATTTCTGCCCTTGAGGACGGAAAGTATTAATTGAGTTAACAACACAAACCTTACCGGTTTCACCCATCTGGCGAACAATTTCAAGGGCTTGGTCAAAATTGCCGTCAATTTCAACAATATCAGCACCATAAAGTACGGCTTGCGATAATTTGCCCATGGCTACTTTTCCACTAGGAAGAATAACCAGTGTTTTCAGTCCTGCACGGGCGCCATAGGCTGCTGCCGCTGCACTGGTGTTGCCTGTACTGGCACAAATGATATGGGTATGCCCTTCAGCGACTGCCTGAGATACCGCATAGGTCATGCCCCGATCTTTAAAAGAGCCGGTGGGATTGGCACCTTCATATTTTAAGAAAACACGAATGCCTTTACGACCACTTCTGCGGCAGACTTCTTCTGCAATACGAGGAGCCGGAACTAGAGGGGTATTCCCCTCTTCAAGAGAAATGATTGGAAAGTCGTCAGCAAAATCGTAGTGCTTACGGTAGCGTTCTAAAATTCCAGCCATTTTAAAAAATCCTCAATAAACAGGCGACATCAGCCGTACTTTCTAACTGCCGAATGGTTTCAACGGCCTGCATCATAGCGGCCTCACTAACTTCATGGGTCACTAAAATAATGGAAGCGGTTCCATCAGAATTCGTACATTTCTGCATCACAGCTTCCAGAGAAACACCGGCCTCTCCACAAGCGAGTCCTAAGTGGCCAATCACCTTGGGACGATCATGTGTGTTAAGTCTTAAATAGTAGCGGTTCAAAGTTTCCGACATTGGTTTTAAGACAGCCGGATCAGCAGGCTCAATGACCATAGAAGGAATAGGATCATTATTTTTCAATAAGCCGGAAGCGATAGCTAAAATATCGCCACCTACTGCGCTGGCTGTTGGCATTTCACCGGCACCGCGTCCATAAAACATAACATCATCTACCGCATCCCCTTTAACAAAGACTGCATTGAATTCATTATGAATGTTGGCAAGCGGATGTTTAATGGGGACAAGCATGGGATGGACCCGAATATCCAGGCGGTCATCATCACTCATTTCGGCCCAACCAATCAGCTTAATAACAAAGCCGAGTTCTTTTGCATTGGCAATATCAACATCTGTGATTTTGGTAATGCCTTCACGGTAAATCTTGCTGGAGTCCACTTCTCGCTTAAAGGCAATGAGTGAGAGAACTGAAATTTTATAGGCGACATCGAAGCCTTCAACGTCATTCGTGGGATCGGCTTCAGCAAATCCACTGGCCTGAGCTTGTTTGAGTGCTTCGTCAAAACTGAGACCTTCTTGACTCATTTTGGTCAGAATATAGTTAGTGGTTCCATTCAAAATACCGGCAATCCGTTGAATACGGTTGGCACCTAGGGAAAGCTTAAGGGGCATAATGATAGGAATACCGCCAGCGACGGCACCTTCAAACAAAAGGCGCACATCATGCTTTCTGGCCAATTCAAAAAGGGTAGGGCCGTGTTTCGCAATCAATTCTTTATTAGCTGTGACAACGTGTTTGCCATTCTCAATGGCTTCTTTAACCAAAGCTAAAGCAGGCTCACATCCACCCATCAGTTCTACAACAAGTTGAATAGAGGGATCCCGTACAACCGTAAAGGGGTCATCCGATAATAAAGAAGAGTCGAATCCGGGTAGTTGACGTGCTTTGTTCAATGCTCGCACGGCAATGCGTTCGAATTTGAACTGAGGGTTGTTTTGGAAAATCTTAAAAACACCACTGCCAACAGTTCCCAAGCCAATCATTCCAATCTTGACCGTTGCATTTTTGACAGAAGGAACAGACTCCGAAACAGGAGATAGTGGCATAGTAATAATCTCTCTTCTGGGTGAATACTACAAAAGAACGGGCTTATTCTATCATAGACGCCATAATTGCCGTACTCTAAAATGTATGCCCTTATTGAAAAGAATAAAATCCAACAGGAAAGCCTCCGATGAAATTGACAGCGAACGCTGAGGAGTTGTTACTGCTCTTGAAGGGTATAAAAGGCTTTTGGCTTGTACCCCAAATCCAGTCGGGCGTTGACAATATGGAAACGGATAAACGTTTAATGGCACAGGTTCAAGCGTATACGGAGCCTGTTTTCCTTTTAAGAGCCTATGCCTGGCAAGAACCAACACTTTCTTTAGGCGTGAATCAACCTGAGAAGGATTTGACTATTTTAGCGCCTCCTGAGGCTATGCCCCTTGTGAGGAGGCCTACCGGCGGAAGAGCGATTTGGCATGGGGATGATTATTCGTATGCTTTTATTAGTAATAGCCCAGATTTGCTCCGACTGAGCGTTAAAGACTCCTATTGTATTATCAGCCAGGTTTTAAAGCATGCGTTACAAGGTCTGAGTATTGATACTGCTTCTTCTGAAGCATGCGTGCAAAGTGGTCCTGATATCAGTGAAAGCTCATCCGACCAAAAAAGCTACACGCGATCCCCGGAGTGTTTTGCGACGCAAATGCCGGATGATTTAATTCGCAGCTCTGGAACCAGGAAGACCCAAAAAATTGCAGGCAGTGCGCAGTGCCGTAAAGCAGGGGTGCTTATGCAACACGGTTCGGTTTACCTTAAAGAAGAGGGTGTTTCTTTCGAGCGATTTTCCCAAGCGTTAAAGAATTCAATGGAAATGAGTTTTGGTGATTCTTTGAACTCGTGGCAGGCTTAGAAAAATGAGGGTAGGCAATTTTTAGGGGGCCAAATTTTTTATTCACTATATATGTAATGTTCAGTTAGGACATTACAAAAAGTTTGTGGGTGTGTAAGTAAGGGGAAGCACAATGGGTGCAAATGTAGGGCCAACAGGTCCAACGGTTATCGTCGTCAATGGTGGGAATCAAAACCCTGCGCCTCCTCAACCCATGAGATGCCCGAAATCTCACGACTCTCTTTCAATGGCGCATCATCATGCACATAAAAAGAAGAAAAAACATTGGTTAGAGGGCTTTGTTGCCGCTTTAGGTCTTACCGCTTTGGCAGTTGTTTTTAGGAAACATATTCCTCAATCATTTCGTTTTTGGGAATCTGCAAAACCGGTAGGCTATTCTCTTCCCTTACACCAACTGAGTGTAGAGCAGCAAGCAGCCCATGACGTGATTAGTTCAGAAATGCGCTCTGGAAAAAGTTGGGCAGAGATTACGAAAAACGAGCATTTCAAAAACACGTCTCAACCCCATTTATTTCAGGATGCAATTAATGCCGTTCAACGGGAAGATAAAAGTAATCCTTACAATCTGACCGTTCATAACACTCTGTTAAAGGATATGTGCAACGATAGTAGGACCTTTGGGCAGCATGATCTCCAAAATGGTGTCGAAAGAATGCTGTTTAGCGGACATAATAATCCTGATTTCGATGCGTGCATCCGTCATAAGGACTTTAATCCCAATCGGGTTGATAATCAGGGACACACCCTTCATCAGCGCTTGTCAGACAATCAATTACACGAAGCCGCTGAAAAACTAAAAACGAACCAAAATTTCCATTTTGGTGACCAGAATTATTTCCTCACGAAATAAAATTTAAAAGTCATGAAAAGCACCTTTTGCAATTGTAAGGGTGCTTTTTGCTGTCTGTAGAGTCTGATAGTTGGTTCTAAACGCCTGCTTATACTAGAATAGCTTTAACAATACTTGAATTTATCGTCGTTAGGGGGCATTGTTCTGTTCAAGTTTCGCCCCTGCCTCTTCTAGCCTTATTTCGATTTAAGGGAGTTTTCAATCATGAGTCACTCCTTCTACAGGACTCTGAGTACATTGGGTCAAAGACAGTTTTTATTTAGAAGTATTCATCTCGCACTCAGTGTTGGGATTGGCTTATCGGGACTCTCTTTTTCAAAAGCGTTTGCCTTAACCCCGAGCGCAAGAACGTACTATCTACAAGCGCTTCAAGCTGAACGTCGTGGTCAGCTCGATATCGCTGAGCAAGCGCTTCGCAAAGCGATATCTGTTGATCCAACCGACTACTTGAACTTTGTTAAACTGGCTGCTGTTTTAAACCAGGAAGGCAAACCCAACGAAGCAGTCAGTTATTTGCAACAAGCGGCTACACTGAATCCGTCGGATGACATGATTCAGTACTCCATGGGTAGCCTTTACGAGCAACTGGGTCAACAAGGCAAAGCAGAACAATCCTATTTGCACGCGCTTCGTAAAAATTCAGCATCTCAAACCATGCCAGGTGTCACTTTTGTACAGCCAATGTACTACTTTGCTTTGCTAAATTTATCGAGAACAGAAATTCAACTTAAAAAATATTCAGCTGCTACCAAGCACTATGAAAGTTTTTTAACCCATTATCCACAGCACTTTGAAGCGCGTCGCCGCCTAGCCAACCTGTACTTAGTAACAGGTCAAAATCCACAAGCTGTTCAACAGTATGAAATCCTGAAGCAACGTTTCCCTGGGACTTTCGAAGACAACGTTAGTTTAGCGAAAGCGTTAACAGGCGTGAATGAGCCTCAAAAGGCACTCGAAGAGCTCCAGGTAGCCTATGCCCGTGAGGGAAATAAGGCCGACATTATGGAAGAAATGGGTCGTGCGAACGCTGCATTGGGGCAAACCAATTTGGCGATTTCAAACTATAAGCGTGCGTATTCGTTAAACCCATCAAAAGAAACACTGCTATTGAAAGTGGCTGATCTTTATACAGCTCAAGGTCAATGGAATGGCGCCATTGAACAATATCAACTTTATTTGAAACAACATCCTGAGGACTTGGGAACGCATCGGCAGTTAGCAGATGCCTATCTGGAAAACCAGCAATACGATCTCGCTTTAAATGAGCTGAGTGAGTTATTAAATCGGACTGATAACCCGGGGCTTCGCTATGGATTACAGAAAGACATTGCATATTCGACCCATATGCTGGGAGATTTACCCAAAGCAATCGGCCTGTACGAAGGTCTTCTGTTAATGCCTGAAGCGGCAAACGACTTACAATTACGGATGAACCTGGCGCTTGCCTACCAGAAAATAGGACAAAACGAGCAAGCTGCTGAGTACTTTAAGCAAGTTTATGCGGGTACTCCTGAACGTTTGCAGGCTTATCATATTAATCGCGATGAAGTGGGCGGTAACCTGGCGATGGTGCTGACAACGACTGCCGATGCGGATTACAAAAAGAAGGATTGGGCTGCGGCTATTTCCCACTATGGTGAAGCAACGATTTATGCCAATCACAATGATGTTGCACCCTACCTGGGTTTAGGCAATGCCTACTACGCATTGAAACAAAACGATAAGGCTTATGAAGCATATGGTGAGGTTTTAGCGCGTCAACCCAGAAATGTGACTGCGCGTCTCTACCGTTCGCAAATTGAGTTAGCTTCAAAGCAAAATGCAACGAATGCTTCCGAGGTTGCTGCGAGTAACCCATCAGATGAGCAATCGATTGCGACAATTGAAGGACTTGCGAAAGAGCAACCGGAAAACACGGAAGTTCTCATTAGTCTGGGTGACGCGTACTTGCAAAAGAACCGTGATCCGGAAGCCATTGCCGCTTATGAACGTGCCCTGCAGGTGAGTGAGCAAACGCTTTCCCCTCAGGCTGCTCTTGATGCTACAGCCAAATACAATTTATTAATGTCCATTGGAAGCTTATGGCAAAAACAAAATAATTTTGCCCAGGCTCGCGATGCTTACACACGTGCTGAAGTGATTAACAGCGGATTTGCAGATCTTCATTACAATCTGGGAATTGTGAACAATGAACTTGGGGATCTATCGCGCTCTGAAGCTGAGTATCAGAAAACACTATCCATTGATCCTAACTTTTCCGATGCGAGGTACGGTTTAGCCATTACCCAGGATAAGATGGGTCACCCCCAAGAAGCGTTGCAATCCTATGAGCTTTACACTCAGGCTCCTAATGCGCATTATGTAACCGATGCTCGGGAACGCATTCAGTACTTGCAAAAAAATCAAGGGAAAGCGGTTACGCTTCCTCCAAAATCACAAATGCAACAGGCGACCAAAAGTCCGGTGATGTCGGGAACGCCAAACGGCAATGCCGCTCAGTCCAATAAAAACACATTGCCGAATAAAAAAATAACTCCCAGAGTGTCGGATCAAAAGTCGACTCCGTCCAGACGGGTTGAGATGATGCGTGTGCTTCCTTCTACGCCAGCAGCAAAACCCCAAGGCTCCAGTTTAAGTCACCCAACGCCAACCGCTGTTACAAAGCCTGCTGCTTCTAAATCTGCAATTCAGCCCAAAGTAAGCCCGGCGGCTAAACTGAGTTCAGGAAACGCGTCTTCCTCGTTCTCCAAAAAGCCTGTGGTTTTGGCAGGAAAACGGATTGATCCGGTACCGGTTGCGAAAACTCAAGCAGGCCTTTCTCAGGGTGGGCAGCACCCTGCAGCTCAAATGCCGCTTGCTTCCGCTCCTCGTATTGATATGGTAAGAGCCCAGCAGCCTGCTTCATCAATACCAGCTGAGAAAAAACCCGTAGAGCCTGAAATAAAAAACAAGCCCGCTGTAGAGGCCCCAATAGCGCCTTCTGAATCAATGCAACCATAGCGATAGAAGTTAAACTTAAAGCAAAAAGCAAAGCCCCATTGAGACAATCCTCAATGGGGCTTTGGCTTAGAGCAGAAACTGTCTCACCAATCCTGACTCTTATGAATCAATGAGCCGGGAGTTTCATTTCTTATACTTTATGTTGATACTCTCCAAAACTCTGTAGAATAGAAGTAAATGGAGTTCTAGAGGGTTCTTTTAAAGAATGTTGAAATTTTACGCTGCATCTTTCCTCGCTGCATCAATAGGCTTGATTACAGCTCTGCCAGCCCATGCTCAGTTGGTGAATCCTTTAGAATTTGCTGCCACCAGCACTGTTTCAGCTGTGCCTGTAACGAGTTACAAGGATTTTAACCGAATTCGTGTCGGTATCAGCGATGATGCAATGACCGCACAAGAATATCCGAATACACGTTTATCAGCGACAGGTGCTTTTACAATTACGGATGAAGCCAGTAAAACAGTTGTATTTTCTGGTGATAGTGGCGAAGTTGCTTCTATTTCAGTTAATAAAACAGGCTTTATTATTACAAAGGTGTCCAGCAGCAATACGACGGTGAAAAAAAATCCAGCCGTGCCCTTTTTAGTGCAGCAAAATAAAACGTCAGCTCCCAGTTTTTTGCCACCCACAATTCCTGAAATGGCTCTGCCTTCTGCGAGTGTGCAATCATTCCAAACATCGTCTATCAAGAGCTTCATTCCGTCTTGGTTTGATAAGCCGGTTGTCGGTCCTTTATTGGTGCAAACGGTGAAGCCAACCGATCATTTGAAAATTACCAACATTACTCGGCGCAAAATTGTACCTGAGTATCGAGGTCTTTTTGAAATTGTTCGAGGCGTGAGTGGATCTCCGATTGCCTTGAGTGTCATCAATATTCTTTCTTTGGAAGATTATCTGAAAGCTGTCGTTCCCAATGAATTACCCATGCGATACGGCTGGGAAGCTGTTAAGGCTCAGACCATTGCAGCTCGTAACTATGCGATCCGTCCCCGGGAAAGACCGTGGAGTAATTTTGATGTTTGCGATTCGCAATTGTGTCAGGTCTATCTAGGGGCACAAACTGAAACGCCGAACAGTAATAAAGCGATTTCTGAAACCGAAGGTTTGATTGCACTTTATGATGGTCAACCTATTTTGGCCTTATTCAGTTCTTCCCACGGTGGATATGCTGAAAATTATTCGAATGCATTCTCTGATCCAGTGACTAAAGAATTCCCGGCTCCGGAAATTCCTTATCTGAAGGGAGGTCCAGATATCGTGCCTTCCACGCCTCTCGATTTAACAAATGATATTGCTGCGAAAGCGTTTTGGAGTGATCCAACTGTTCAAAGCTTTGATGTAACTTCCCCGCTGTATCGCTGGAGTAAGCATTGGACACGGGCAGAAATGGAAACAGCTCTCAATGAGGGCTTAGTGGATGTTTCTAAGGAGCCCAGTACAAAAGCCTTTATTAGTCCCCTTTTCAAAGCGGGGCAATCGATTGGAACTTTGCGAAACCTAAAAATTCTCCAGAGGGGCGTTTCAGGCAAGGCGATGGTATTACAGATTGATGCTACTAATGGAAGCTGGTTGGTTCGAAAAGAGTTTCTAATTCGTAGAGCGCTACGAAATCAAGGAAAACCGCTCCCGAGCGCGAATATCGTTTTAACCTTACAGCGTAACCCGCTGACTCAGGAACTTGAGGCGATTAGCGTTAATGGTGGCGGTTTTGGACATGGGGTCGGTTTAAGCCAACTGGGTGCGAGTTGGATGAGCGGCCATGGCTATCCTTATACTCAGATTGTTCAGCATTACTATCCTGGGGTGAGCCTTGGTTCAATCCCTGTGATTGTTGGGGATGAAATGAGCAGTAACAGTGTTACCCAAATCAGTCCCAGTTCAGCAGTCAGTATGATGTTTTCTACAAAAAGAAATACGGTACAACCAGCAGATAGTACTACGGCCGCTAAGTATCAGCCTGCCATGACCCGTTTTGAAGTGCTCAATAACGTGGGAACCTTGTGGCTTCAAGAAGGAGAAGGTGGCCTGCCGACTCCATTTAACAAAGATCCGGTTGAAGTGGTTCTCAACGGGCGGCATCTCAATATTTCTCCGGATGGCTACCGTTCAGGGATTGCTATTTCTGAGTACTTACAACCGCACCAGTTGAATTCACTCATGTTGATTCCAGATACCAAACATCCATATCGGCGGCTTAAAGCCTGGGTCGAGTTGGTTCCTCCAAAAATAACGCGTTGATTGCGCTTCTGTTTATTTGTCCTGAAAAGTCATGGCAGCTTTGATTTGTTTTTGTAAGCCACGATACTGCAAAGCTTCAGCCAGATGCGGTAATTGAATCGACTCTGCATGACTGAGATCCGCAATGGTTCTTGCCATGCGTAAAATTCGATCAAAGGTCCTGGCGCTCAGTTGATATTTTCGAATCGCCTTTTGCATTAAGGCTTGGCCTGCTTCATCTAACTTGCAGTGCTGGTTCAGTTGTTGTGGAGACATTTCCGCGTTGCAATAAATTTTACTGTCCTTGAAACGCTCGGTCTGACGATCCCTTGCGGCTAAAACCCTTAAGCGGATGCTTTCGGAAGACTCTGCCTTTGTATTTTGATTGAGCAGTTCGTCTTCATTTAAGCGAGCAATTTCGAGATGGATATCAATGCGATCGAGTAAAGGGCCGGATAAGCGATGCATGTATCGCGTCACACGACTTTCCCCACAGACACAGGGTTTGAGTTTATCTCCAGCGTAGCCGCAAGGGCAGGGATTTAAGGCCGCCAAAAGCATGAATTGCGCTGGATAGGTTAAGTTTTGCTGGGCTCGGCTGATGGTAACGGTTCCGTCTTCCAAGGGTTGCCGAAGAATTTCGAGAACATGTCGGGGAAATTCTGCGAATTCGTCCAGAAAAAGCACGCCACGATGGGCTAAGGTAATTTCACCGGGCTTGGGTGAAACTCCTCCTCCTGTGAGTCCGGCTCGTGTTGCTGTGTGATGGGGTGAGCGGAAAGGACGATTTCGCATGAGTTGTTTAAAGGAGCTTTCTCTACTGGCCGGAGGTAAGAGTCCTGCAACGCTGTAAATGCGGCTCACTTCCAACATTTCGTTAAAGGATAAAGGAGGCAGAATTCCGGGTAAGGCTTTAGAAAGCATCGATTTTCCACTCCCTGGTGGTCCCATCATTAAAAGATTATGCCCTCCAGCAGCGGCTATTTCCAAGGCTCGCTTGGCAGCTCCTTGCCCTTTGATATCGGCAAAGTCGATTTCTGCTTTTAAGAGGGGGGCTGCGTTATCCATGAGTGCCTGCCGATCCAGCTCCATTAAAAAACTAGCAGGGTGCATAAATAGAATGGGAAGTTCCTCAAGGCGTTTGATGCCATAGACGGTAATTCCTTCCACCAAAGCTGCTTCCGCAACATTTTCTTCGGCGACTACTAAGGATTCATAGCCATGTTCTTTTGCCATCAGTGCCATCGAAAGTATGCCGTTAACCCGTCGAAGCCCACCCTCTAGGGAAACCTCTCCGATAAAGCAGGTTTTTTCCAGCCAACGGGTGGGAGACAACACACCCGCAGCAAGCAGTATTGCGATACAAAGGGGCAGGTCAAAGCCAGTGCCCTCTTTTCGAAGATCGGCAGGTGCCAGGTTAATAACGACTTTCCGCATGGGAAAAGCGAAGCCGCTATTTTTTATTGCGGCCTTGATACGCTCCCCTGACTCGCTCAAGCTGGCATCCGGCAATCCGACAATAATAAGTTTAGGCAATCCAGGACTGATATCCACCTCTACGGTCACCGGTTGTGCGTCTAAGCCTCGCAAGGTTCCTGTATTGATAGAGGCAAATTGTCCACTCAACCTGGGTTCAGGTTCCGAATTGCTTTGAGGAGGGAGTTGTAGTGCTGTTGCCATAGTTTTACTCCGAGCTGCTTTTCATAAAGACTATCGTTATTATCGAAAATAAATTCCATATCATGTAGTGGTAAATCTTCGGTTTTTAGGAAGGGGTATTTTAATGTTTAGAACTTCACGTCCTACCCACATCCTTGTATCCACGCTAAAATGAGGGAATAGATTATCTTTGGCTATGGGGGAGAACTGTGACTAACCGAATTTCTACTCGACAAGTGGCTGGAGGGCTTTTAATATTCAGCTTTCTCGCTCTTTTCGTTGGCCTTATCAATACGGTTCAGCTTGCCAAACACCCTGCGGTAAAAAACACTAAAGCGGATACAGAAGAAAATGCCAGTGTTTCGGATTTCCTCGGTAAAAGTAATCGATTGTCCTTAATTGCCTTGTCGGGTGTCATCTCAATGGATAGCTCAAGGGAAGGGGCAGGGCTTTTTAATTCCGATTCCAATGCGATGTCTGCTCGTAAAGCCTTAGATGCTGCTGCGAAAGACAATTCGGTAAAAGGGGTTTTGCTTCGGATTAACTCTCCCGGGGGTACAGTCGCGATGAGCCAAGAGCTGAATGATGCCGTTACGCGCGTTTCCAAAAAGAAACCCATCGTTGTTAGTATGGGAGACCTCGCTGCGAGTGGCGGGTATTATACGGCCTGTGCGGCGGATAAAATTGTTGCAAACCCGGGCACGTTAACAGCGTCTATTGGGGTCATTATCAGCTCTTTTGATTTTAGTGAGTTAATGAACCAGAAGTTAGGCGTGCAAGCGGTTACGATTAAAACAGGGCGCTTTAAGGACATTCTTTCGCCATACCGTAAACCCACTGCGGATGATAAAGCCCTTCTTCAAACCTTGATTAATGATAGTTATCAGGAATTTATCAGAGCGATTGTTGCGGGAAGAACCCGTAATATCAAAAATCCTGCAGTTCGGGATGCCCTAATTGCCCGCATTAAAGCCGTTGCAGATGGGCGCATTGTGACGGGTTTGCAAGCCAAAACGATTGGCTTAGTGGATGAAATTGGTGATCAAGATGCGGCGTACACGCTTCTTGATAAAATGGCTCGCAAGCGCTTCCATTTGGAACATTCTGAGAAACGTCTCCCCTTAAAAACAGCGGATGATGGCTTTAATGTGGCCGATGTTTTCGGTCTTAAGAGTAAAAGCCCTGCCTTATTGCCAACAGAAATGATGCCGGTGAGTGCACGATATCCGAATCAGCCCCTTTGGGTTATGGAGTAGTGCGCCATGCCTGAGCCGATTCCGTTTCCTGATTCTCCCCGACCGATCCATTCTCGTATGAGCTTTTTGGATCTGGTTTATGGAACGCTTTTCCATCCGATAAAAACATTTCGGCAGTTGAGCGCCCCGAATGCCCATTCAGGTGTTCTTGTTAGTGCCATTATTTGCGTTGTGCTGACTTGTGTCGTGGATACTGTGGTAGAGCAAATTCTAAGCCAAGGTCCAGTTACCCCTTTAAGTTATTTGATTCCACTTAAAATTATCGTGGGTCTTATCAAATGGCTTTGGATGGCTGGAATGCTTGCTGCGGCGGCCCATGTTTTTTCAGGCAAGTCTCATTATGAAACCTTTTTAAAGTTATCAGGTTTAGCCTTGTTGCCTGAATTGTTTTTGAGCCCTGTCATTTTAATTGTTCAGAGTCTTCAGTTTGGTTCCTGGGCCACGTTTTCTACTATTTTTCTAGGTTTAGTGGCTTTTATGCTTTGGATTTGGTCGTCTTTATTATTTGTATTGGCCTTGATGGAAACCTACAGTATGAGCGTCGGGCGAGCATTTTTATGTTTGCTAATCCCTGTCATGCTCTTGATTAGCCTGTTTGGTGGCAGTTTAGAGGCGATTGCAGATTTTATCCGCCTTTGCGTTCAAGCGTCTTAGTGGATAGTCGGATGAGGGATTTATAAGCCAAGCTCGCTGAGCCCTGGATGCTTGTCGGGTCTTGGGCCAAGTGACCAATGAAACAAGCGGCTATTCTCAGTTATAGGAATATCATTAATAGAGGCTTCCCGGCGTTCCATCAAACCGTATGTATCAAATTTCCACAGCTCATTGCCATGAGAGCGATATCATTGGTTTTGGTCATCATGCCACTCGTAAGCGAATCGGACGGCAATGCGATCGTCATGATGAGCCCACAACTCTTTAATTAATCGGTAGTCCTGTTCGCGAGTCCATTTATGGCTCAGAAACGCTTCAATCTCAGTACGACCTGAAAGAAACTCAGATCGGTTTCTCCAATCACTATTTTCTGTATAGGCCCTTGCGACAATTTGTGGGTTCCGACTATTCCATGCATCCTCAGCGAGTCGCACTTTCACAATGGCTGTTTCAACCGTAAAAGGTGGAACCGGTAATCGTTGTTCAGACATCAGCTTATTCCACCTTAAGTAGTTTTTCTAGGGCGTGTTGACGATAGGTAGCTACAGTCTCCGAGTGTCCTCACCCGTCTGCTCCGCAGCGTGCCTAAAGCCCTAAAGGCAACGGCTGATGACTTAGCACTAAGAGAAAGGCTCCCGCACATACGTGAGGAGGGTGACTCCAGCTCTTGCTCGTAAGAGCTTAGAGATATGAGTCCGCCGTTTCGGCGCCGACGCAGTATCCTCCCTAGCTGGGGTTGGCGGCGATATCACGCCTGTAGGTTTTCCCTTCAAAACGGATCTGCTTCACGACTTCGTAAGCCGCTTGGCGGGCTTCTTCAATCGTGCGGCCTTCACCCGTGATGTTCAAAACCCGTCCGCCAGCAGTCACTTTGCTTTGATCGGGAAGAACCTTCGTTCCTGCATGGAATACATGGGCATTCTGAGGCAGGTATTGAGGGAAGGCAATCGGCTTTCCGGTATTAATCTCTCCGGGATAGCCCTCTGATGCCAGAACCACGGTGACGGCAGAGCAACCCTCTTTAAATTGAATGCCTTGCGCTGCATACTCGTGAAGGCGACCTTCGACAGTGGCCAGCATAATATCAACTAAGTCATCCGCTAAAAGTGGCAATACAACTTGAGTTTCTGGATCACCGAATCGAGCGTTAAACTCAATCACCTTACATTCACCTACCGGGGAAACCATTAATCCTACGTAGAGCAAGCCCTGGTAGGGAAGCTTCTGAGCTTTCAGTCCCAACTGAATAGGTTTTAAGACTTTGTTTTTAATTTGCTCAATGAGTTCAGGAGTCGCCATAGGCACGGGGGCATAGGCTCCCATTCCGCCTGTATTGGGTCCTGTATCACCTTCGCCGATACGTTTGAAATCTTGGGCTGCAATACAAGGAAGCAGCGTTTCTCCGTCACAAAATACGAATACGGAGAGTTCTTTTCCTGCCAGGAATTCTTCAATAACAACGGGCATGTTCTTCTGACTGGCTCGTTCAATGGCAGAAATGGCTTCTTCCTTTGTGCCAGCAACGGTAACACCCTTGCCACCCGCCAAACCGTCTTCCTTAATCACATACGGAGGGCTAAAGGCTTTGAGTGCCTGAACTGCCGCTTCTCGATTTTCGCAAAACCGGAATTGCGCCGTTGGAACCTGGGCTGCCTGCATAAACTCTTTTGCGAAAGCCTTGCTGGATTCAAGCTGAGCACCCGCTTTGCCTGGACCGAATACCCCTAACCCTGCCTCCCGGAATTGATCGGATAATCCCAGAGCTAAAGGCAACTCTGGGCCAACAATGGTGAGATCAATTTGTTCGCGTTTGGCGAATTGTAGAAGGCCTTCGACATCGTCAATTTGAAGATCCAGTCTTAAACCTAGCTCGCGCATACCCGGGTTTCCCGGTGCAAAGTAAAGCTCTGGCTTATGCTGACTTTGCGAAAGGGTCCATGCAAGTGCGTGCTCTCGTCCACCACTACCAATCAAGAGGATTTTCATTCTTTTTCCTTTGAAATGTTTACAGAGTGTAGCTTGAACAACATGATACAAAAAACACGCTAGAACAGCGGAAATGGGGAATGTTTCGAAAGATTAAAAATAATGCGCACAAATTTAACCTTAGGATCTTTAATATGGGCACAGGACACCCACATCCAATTCAATCCCACGACAAGAGTTTTTTCAGATTCAGAGCCAAGGAGAATATCCCACTTTTTTATATCTCTAGCAACTTTTTACATTGACAATCATTAGTAAAGTAACTTTAGAGATATTTTATCGTTCATCCACTTTCAATTTTATCCCAATTTCTCAAGTGAATTAAGTGACACGATTTTCTCACTTCAATAGGTTTACATCCCACTGCTACTCAATTTAGGTTTAATTTTTAATTTAAAAATGACAATTCTAGCTCTTAATCCATTGATTTAAAGAGCGGGTACAGATGTTACGTTTTATTTCTCACTAAAGGAGTCCACTTCCATGGGCAGCAATCCTCTCTCACGTATGGCTAACAGTGTTGTAACTACAGTTGTTGACACACGAAAAATGGCTGAAGAGGCAGCACATCGTCAGGCTAAGCTCCTACAGGAGGCTCATGCTGCAAACAGTGCTTCTTATGGTGCTTCTTCTGCCTATGACGAACTAGGCCGAAAATATGAACGCTTTGCAGACGTACTCATTAAAGGAAGAGATGAAGTTCAAAGAGAAAAAGAGCGACTCTATATTTCTCAGTTGGATCAACATCCATTGACGTCGACCTCCATTCGCTCCGTTCCTATTGCGCCCCCGCATACCACAAGCGTTCATACCACAACACAAATCCCTTACGGTCAGGCAACACCCGCGGGTTCGCCTCACTTACACCCAACGACAGCGCCTTATAGCCAGGTTCATCAGTTCCCATACGGTCAAGCAACACCTCCAGCTTCACCTCAAATGTATGCAACTGCACCGTCTCACGGTCAGGTCCCTCAACTTTCAAACTTGGAAGCTGCAAACCAAGCCCAAGCATTGGCTCAACAGCCTGGCTTGTCTCTTGCAGATCAAAAACAGTTATTTGAAGAAAATCAACTGATGCAGGCTTACTTAGCTCAACAGGCAGAAAACTCCCAGAAGGCTAATGCTCCCTTTGCGAATGAGGCAATCAATCCTCAACAGAAGGTAGCAGCTGATCATGACATGGAAGTCCGTCCTTCCAAGGGTTTGGTGACCGAATTCTTGAACAGAGACTTAGATTTGATGCCTTATAAAGCGTTTAAGGAAGACCATCCACAAACGCGTCAAAAAATTGAAGCTTTAGCGTCTGAGCTACCGACTCCTATCGAAATCACCAGTAAAATACCTTTCAAGAATCACCCTTTAGGAAAATCTAATCTCCTAAACGAAAAGCAACAACTGAATGACCAACGTACTCATATATTGAAATTGATCAACAGTTCCAAGCAGGCTCTTGGTAACAGAACCGACGTGGAACGATATGGGAATGAGTTAAATAGAATTACAACGGACTTACAGGCTATTTCTCGTAGGTGTCAAACCCAAGAGTTTCTTAATAAAGAGGATAGTCGGAAATTAAGCAGCCATGCAGCTCAACTCTCCCAAACGACAGAGCACTTGAGAGCTATCCTAAATAACCATCGCGATCATATGCCAACTACGCACGATCAAGCGCAAAATTTCACAGAATATCATGTTGCATTAAATAGAACAGTGAAAAATGATTTTTCAGATGCCTATCCTGAGGCAAAAACTGACATCCAAAAAGAGAGTCTAATTCGTAAGCTCCGTCAGTATAACCGTGAAATTCGTGATTATTTAACCAGTGAAATGCCTAACCCCGAGTCAACTGGAGATTACAATCAAAAAGCTCACGATGATATGCTTAAGCGTATCCAACCCATTACGAGCAAAGAAATTGACAGTTTAACTGAGTATAAAAAGGCTGATCTCCGGATAGGCGATGCCTTTAAGGTTGGCGCTCTGGGTGGTGCTTTAACACTTGCCGCTGCTTCGTTTGCCAAAGCAACCGGAATAACGGGTCTTACTCAACCCATTCTAAGGCTTGGTTTTGGCGGTACCGCTGCGAGCATGTTGTTCAGTACGTTACCGTCTAAAATCAAAGAACCCATTATGCAAGGTGAGCCAACCAAAGCTTTGGAAAATCTATTCCAACGTGGTCAAGCAAAATCCTGGTTAATGCCGGACGAGCCAAAACACAATAGCCCTGCTTCCAAGCACATTAAATATGGTTTCTTCTCGCAGTTCTAGAAAGGAATATCGGGTTCACGGTAACGGAAATTGATATAATGTTAGGTCTTTAGTCTGTCGAGCAGAAGGGCCCCACATCTGTGTCTCTTTCAACTTGCTTTCTATCCGCTGAGCAATCCGATATCCAGGCATTAGCGGCGGAATTCGTGAACCGTGAGCTCATTCCCGTTGTCAACGAACTTGAGACGGGTAATCAATTGCCCCTGCTAAAGACGCTCTGGCAAAAAATGTCTGAGACGGGCCTGACCGGACTACCTTTCCCTGAAAACCTTGGTGGCACAGGAACAGACGGTTTAAGTTATTTTCTGGTCTTAGAAGAAATTGCAAAGGTTTCAGCAGCACTGGCGACGTCGTTGTCCGTGCATGTCTCCTTGGTAGGCTTGCCATTACTGCAATATGGAACGCCCTATCAACAGGAACGCTATTTAAAAGGCCTCATTGCAGGTACTAAAATTGGGGCATTTGCGCTGACAGAGGCTAATGCGGGTTCAGATGCGGGATCAGGTCTAAGCACGGCTGTTCAGGATGGTGATTCTTACGTTCTCAATGGAACTAAGCTTTTTATTACCAATGCCTTAATTGCCGATTTCTTTATCGCAACTGCGCGAACAAAGCCGGGACAAACGGGTTCCTCTGGCTTATCGGCCTTTATAATCGAGAAAGACGCCCCTGGCTTTCATGTTCAGAAAGGCGATGAAAAAATGGGCTTATTGGGTTCAGATTGGGGGGAATTGGTTTTTGAAAACTGCCGTGTGCCTGCCGTGAACCGGATTTCTGAAGAGGGAGAAGGCTTTAAACTTTTTATGAAAAGCCTGAATACGGGCCGCATCGGTATAGCCTTTGTTTCCCTAGGGCTCGCCGAGGCTTGCTTGTCGGCATCGATTCGCTATGCGAAACAGCGGCATCAGTTTAATAAGCCCATTGCTGATTTTCAGGCCATTCAGTTTAAGCTGGCCACCATGGCAACAAAAATTGAAGCGGCAAGACAATTAAGCTACAATGCAGCTCGGCTGAAAGATGCTGGTGTGGACTATGTACAGGAAGCTGCAATGGCTAAATTGTGCGCTTCTGAAACGGCCAATTACTGTGCCCAGGAAGCTGTTCAGATTTTTGGCGGCTATGGTTACACCAAGGATTTTCCCGTCGAACGCTATTTCCGGGATGCGCGAGTCATGTCCCTTTTCGAGGGAACCAGCGAAATCCAGCGGAATATAATCGCAAAGCAGGTTTTAACCAAGTTAGGATGATTTACAGCCTCATGGATGTCACACAACAAGCGTCTCCCCCTTTAACGGACGCTCTTGAATCACTTCGCGCCGATGCCCAAAAAGCCATTTCAGAGATTAAAGACGGGGATGCCGAGCAGCAGTCTGCTCAGTTGGAGACGATTCGGGTTGAGTTTTTGGGTCGGAAAGAAGGCCGCTTAACGGCAATCATGAAGAGCCTTAAGGACCTTCCCCCCGCTGAAAAAGCCGCTATTGGTGCCCTGGCGAATACCATTCGTGAAGACTTGGAACGGGATTTGAATGCGCGTCGGGATGCCCTGAAGCTCTCCATATTGAACCAAAAGCTGGCGAGCGAGGCCATTGATGTCACAATGCCTGGAACGGCAAGGGTCGTGGGCGGTGTGCATCCTCTAACGCGTGTGACTCTGGAAATTCAGGCGATCTTCGCCGGTATGGGCTTTCAAACCTTGGATGATGATGTCTGCCCTGAGCTGGAAACCGACTACTACAACTTTGATGCACTGAACTTTCCCCCCGATCATCCGGCACGGGATATGCAAGACACCTATTACACGGACTTAGGAAGTAATGTATTGTTGCGTTCTCAGACATCAAACGCCCAAATTCGCCATATGGAGAAGCAAAAGCCTCCTGTTCGTATCATTTCCCCCGGTCGTGTCTACCGGAACGAGGAAATAAATAGCCGGAAATTCGTACTCTTCCATCAAATGGAAGGCCTGTTAGTCGATGAAGGTATTCGTTTCTCAGACCTCAAAGGCATTCTCAGAGAGTTTGTTACCCAGTTCTTCAATGGAGAGCGGCCAACCCGTTTCCGATCTAGCTTTTTCCCTTTCACAGAGCCGAGTGCTGAAATGGATGTTCAGTGTATCCTTTGCAGTGGGAAGGGTTGCAGCACCTGTGGCCATAGTGGCTGGTTGGAGATTATGGGAGCCGGTATGGTGGATCCCAATGTCCTTACCAATGGCAACATTGATCCAGAACACTACACTGGATTTGCCTTTGGAATGGGCATCGAACGCTTGGCGATGTTGAAATACGCCATTAACGACATCCGCCTCTTTTTTGACAACGACTTGAGATTTTTAACTCAATTTGAGCGGCTTTAAAAATTAGCAGCTTCATTTGTTAAGTTTTCTAAAATAGTACACCTCATGTACACCTGGAAAATGAGAAAAACGGCTGGTTAAGTGTCATAAAACAAGGTATTTTTCACCGAAAAAGCACCATTTTGACCTCTGAAAACCGTTAAAAAATCATGATTTTTCCACTCTTGTACAAAAACGGTTATCACAAGGATTTTTAGACAATGCGCGTATCACTCGAATGGTTAAAAGACTATATTGACATCGAAGGCCTAGAGCCACAGGTGCTTGCGGAAGCTTTAACCCAGTCCGGCCTTGAAATAGAAGAGATTGAGTCCATCGGTCCCTGCTTTAGCAAGGTGGTTATAGGTAAAATCGACACGATTGAGCCGCACCCTCAGGCTGATCGCCTGCGTTTAGTGAGTGTTGACTTGGGTAGCCACGGTAAAACCCGTGTGGTTTGCGGTGCTCCCAATGTAAAAGAGGGCATTCGTATTGCATTTGCAATGGAAGGCGCCACTGTCCTCAATCGAAAAGAAAACAAACCCTTTGTTTTAGGCCGTGCCAATATCCGAGGCGTTGAATCTGCTGGAATGGTCTGCTCTCTGGAAGAGCTGAGCCTGGAAACCCAATTTAATAAAGTGGAAGATGGCATCTGGCCTTTGGATTCTGTTCAGGAGCTTGCCAACGCTCAGTTAGGTGATGATCTTCGCTCGGCACTGGGCTTAGAGTCCGATACAGTATTGCATGTGGCGATTCCAGCCAACCGTGGCGATCTTATGTCTCTGCAAGGGGTTGCGCGCGAAGTAGCGGCTTTGTTTAATCGCACTTTAACGTTGAAAGAGCCTCCACTGGCTGTTGAAACTTCTTCAGCTTCAGACAAAGCATTGACGGTTAAGCTTGAAGACAGCTCAGTGTGTCCCTACTACTCTGTAGCAGTGCTTACGAACGTTAAGATTGCACCTTCTCCCCGCTGGATGGCTCGTCGCCTGGAAGCGGCCGGGATGCGCAGCATCAACACGGTGGTCGATATCACCAATTACGTCATGCTTGAGACAGGGCAACCTCTTCACGCCTTTGATGCTCAAAAATTAGGGCTCTCCGGACAAATTGGTGTTCGTCGCAGCCAAGCGGGCGAAAAACTTCAGACCTTGGATGATGTTGAGCGTACCCTGACGGAAGATAGCATTCTGATTACTCATAACGACAAGCCTGAGGCGCTTGCCGGAGTGATGGGTGGTCTAGCAACCGCTGTGGATGAATCTACGACCCAGTTGGCTTTGGAAGCCGCAGCGTTTCCGTCGGCAATGATTCGACGCAGTGGTAAAAGTGTCGGTTTACGGTCGGAGGCGGCGGCTCGCTTTGAGCGAGGTATTGATACTACCCGTGTTTCAACCGCTCAAGCTCGTGCGATTCAACTCCTGCAAGAATTGGCAGGCGCTAAACTCCTCTATTGCTCAAAATCAGAGGCTCCTGCACACCAGGATATCGTTTTAACCTTGGATCTCAAGCGTCAGGAAGCGCTTTTAGGGCTCGATATTGATGCTGCTATCACAACACAGATTCTGCAAAGCTTAGGCTGTGTCGTAAAAGCATTGGAAGCTAATCATTTACAGGTGCAGGTTCCTAGCTATCGCCAAGGTGATTTGACTCGCCCTGTGGATTTGATGGAAGAAGTCGCCCGGATCTACGGTTATGAAAAAATCCCCTATACACTGCCTCGTTCAACCGGTCGGGCTCCCCAAAGCTTACGCAGTCAGTTCCTTTGCAGAATTCATGCCACTTTGAGTGCGCAAGGCCTTCATGAAGTTATGACGCCTTCCCTAATTGGTGCGCGCCTCTTAGAAAAGACAGGTTTCGATTCGATTACGAGCGATCCCATTACGGTTTTAAACTCTCATTCGATCGAACATACACAGCTCAGACAAACGCTTTTACCCGGCTTGTTGGAAGTGGCATTGCATAACCAGGCGAATCGCGGGGATGCACCGGTTTGGATCTACGAGCTAGGGCGCAGTTACTTTAAACGCGGTAAGCCGGGTGCTCGTCATACTGGTGCGCAGGAGCGTTTAAAGCTATCGATTTTGATTTCCGGCTCACCTCAAAATAGCTTCTGGAAAGGCCAGGATAAAATCGATTTCTACGTGCTTAAAGGTATTTTGGAAAACCTGCTTACCGAGTTGAACTTGGCGACGGATGCTGACTATACTGCGAGTACTGCTTGGACTGAATTTCATCCCGGAAAGACAGCGGAGCTCTTTCTGAAAGGCTCTAAAAATGCTGTGGGTGTATTGGGTCAGCTCCATCCTGCGCGTCAGGAATCGTTGAAGTTGAGACAACCTGTCTTCCTTTTAGAATTAGATGCGGAAGCCTTATTTAAAGCCGCGAGTCCAAAAATGCAGTCGCATCGCTACCAAGCACTCACTCAATTCCCTGCCATTCAGCGCGATATGGCCTTCCTGGCGAGTCAGGAGCTGTCTCATCAGGAAATCCTGAAAACACTGGAATCCATGAATGAGCCACTCTTAAGAGAGGTGTCCCTGTTCGATGAGTACCGCAGCGAGCAATTGGGCGCGGACAAAAAGAGTCTCGCGTACCGCTTAACCTTCCGGGATGATAGCGGGACACTCAAAGATAATGACGTGGATCAGCGCTTCACCACGATTAAAAAATCACTGGAAGAGAAGCTACTCGTCCAGTTCAGATAAAAATAATTACTCTACTCAAACAAACCCGAAAGATAAGGCTTCCTCTTAGATAATGATGATTCATTGCCGTGGGAGGTAGCCTATCTATTTTAATAAACAATTTCTGCAACCTGAAATTGCGTAGTTTGAGCTTGCATGCAAACCATTCTTTTACGTGAACGCTTTTTTGAATCAGAAATGTCACCCTAATGTTATTTGTGAAATAAGTTTTTATACCCCTTCTTAGATTCACGACTGAATATGGGCAAAATGGGAAGCCACCTGGTACTCTTGGCAAAGACGAAGCGATCCTTTCCTCGCATGCTTTATTGATACACTATTTCGATAAATGTATGGGAACCGAACAATGCCGCTAAAGACAATTGACTCACCTCATTCTATGGGAGGTTTGTCCCAAGCTGAAGCTTCCTCGCGCTTCCAACAGGAAGGGCCAAATGAGCTATCAAAAGCTCAAAAACGGACCTCACTGACCATTATCCTGGAAGTGCTGCGGGAACCAATGTTTCTGTTGTTAATTGCCAGTAGTGGGATTTATGCCCTGCTTGGAGATACACATGAATCTTTGATGCTCATGAGTATGATTTTCATCGTCATTGGCATTACGTTTTACCAGGAGAACAAGACGGAACACACCTTAGAAGCCTTGCGGGATCTTTCAAGCCCCAAGGCTTTAGTTATCCGGGACGGTCAACAAAAGCAAATTTCAGGCCGTGAAGTCGTTCGGGGAGACCTGGTACTCTTACTGGAAGGAGATCGAATCCCGGCAGATGGGCTTCTCCTGTCTGGGCCTGGCTTGTCTATAGATGAATCGCTTCTGACCGGTGAATCCGTTCCCGTGCGCAAAAACCCGGGGGAATCGGACGCTTCAGCTCTGTATGCTGGAACGTTAGTGGTTCAGGGCCAAGGCGTCCTTCAGGTTTCACGGATTGGGATGCACACTGAACTCGGTAAGATAGGACGTTCTTTGGAGAGCCTCGTAACCGAAGACACCTCGCTTCAAAAGGAAACTCGGAAGCTGGTACGCTTGTTTGGTGCCTGGGGCGCGCTTCTTTGCGTATTGGTGCTAGTGGCTTACGGGCTGATCCGAGGTGACTGGATGCACGGATTGCTGGCTGGGATTACCCTTGCCATGTCGGTCATGCCGGAAGAATTCCCAATGGTCCTGACTGTTTTCCTGGCTTTAGGCGCGTGGCGAATTGCCAAGAGTAAGGTGCTAACCCGCAGGTCCCATGCCATTGAGGCGCTGGGCACATGTACAGTCCTTTGTACAGACAAAACCGGTACACTGACCATGAACCGGATGGAGGTCGTTCGCATAGCGATGAGTGGGGAGGAAGAACTGGTATTACAGCATTCCTCCGAAACAAAACCAATGAGTCAGCCACACTCGAATGTTGTTTATTTTGCGGGACTGGCCAGCCAATGGGATAGCTTTGACCCGATGGACCGGGCAACAGTGGAAGCCGGAGAAAAACATTTGCCGAATGAATGGCTGCATAAGCAGCAGAATCCGGCGAAACTTTATCCCATTTCAAAAGAATTGCTAGCCGTTACCCAGGTATGGGAAGTGGAAAAAAATTGTTACACAGTGGCCACTAAGGGCGCACCGGAAACCATCCTGGATCTATGCCAAATAGAGGCTTCTGACCGGAAAGCGGTTACTCTCCAACTCCAAAAAATGGCAAGGGATGGCTTACGGGTTTTGGGTGTTGCAAAAGCCAGGTGGGAAAAAGGGGATCTGCCTGATACACCCCATCATTTCCCCTTTGAGTTTGTAGGGCTTATCGGGTATATGGATCCAATTCGTCCAGATGTCCCGGACGCCATTCAGGCTTGTCATACCGCAGGAATCCGGGTCATCATGATAACGGGGGATTATCCTGAAACAGCGAGCAGCATTGCCCAGCAAATCGGCCTCTATAGCCCGGAGAATATCATCACAGGTGCTATGCTTTCGGAATTAAGTGATGAGGAGCTGACCGTAAAAATTAAATCTGTTTCCACCTTTGCCCGCATGCGACCGGAACAGAAACTGAGATTGGTCAATGCCTTGAAAGCCAATAACGATATTGTTGCCATGACCGGGGATGGGGTCAATGACGCCCCGGCTCTCAAGGCAGCCCATATCGGTATTGCCATGGGAAAACGCGGAACAGATGTCGCAAGAGAAGCAGCGCATTTGGTATTGCTAAACGATGATTTCTCCTCTATCGTGCAATCCATTCGCTTGGGAAGACGAATCTTCGATAACCTTCGCAAAGCGATGGCCTATATCTTTTCCATTCACATTCCCATTGCCGGGATGGTTCTCTTGCCGGTGCTGATGGACTGGCCGCTCATTTTATTTCCGGCGCATATCGCGCTTTTGGAAATGGTGATTGATCCGGCATGTTCTGTCGCTTTTGAAGCTGAAGCCTCTGAACAGAATGTGATGAACCGTCCTCCCAGGCCGATCCAAGAGCCGTTATTCAGTAAATGGACCTTTATCAATGCAATCCTGCAAGGAAATATCATGTTGCTGATTATCCTTGCAGTATACGGCTATGCCCTCTCCCATCATTATGAGGCGGCCAGTGCCCGAAGTATGGCGTTTATCACCTTGCTGCTTTCAAACCTTATGTTGATTACAGTTAATCTCTCTGGCCAGTCGTCCATCTTCAAAATGCCATTTCTGAAGAATAAGGCCTACTGGTGGGTATTGTTCGGAGCGCTTGCTGCGTTGGTGCTGGTGCTTGCTGTTCCTTTCTTAAGAAAACTCTTTTATTTCGACCTGCTGGCGCCTGCGGATTACGGGATTTGCGTGGGGGCGACTATTGCATCCCTCCTCTCCATGGAGCTTGTGAAGCAAGTGACGCAACGATTTCAGAAAAAAGCTGTAATGATTCTCATTCAAGGCGTGGGCATTGATCAGCTCAAGGCTCCAAAGTAGAGACAACGTCTGGGGCTGTGACAGACCAGCCACCTTTTAAGCCAAAAACAAACCAGGCTAGTGCCAAGACCCCTATGGCGAAAATGGTATCCCCAATCATGCGCATCCAACTCAACGTGTTCATTAAATCGGATTTCGTAAATTCGGCGGAACGGGCGTACCACATGCCATGTTCCACGCTTGCCCATGTTTGCATTAAGCCCTTGGGCAGGTCAGAGAGCAGCACCATGAGCGCAAGTCCGAGATTAATGCACCAGAAGGCTACAGCGAGCCACTTTGTTTTCCAGATGTGTCGGGTGGCTAACCCTTTCAAGCAAAATAACATTAACCCCACCCCTAGCATTCCGTATACGCCAAACAGAGCTGTATGAGCGTGAACGGCGGTTGTATTAAGCCCTTGCATATAGAAGAGCGCAATCGGCGGGTTGATCAGAAATCCAAATAAACCTGCACCCACTAAATTCCAAAAACCTACCGCTATAAAGCAATAGATAGGCCACTGATAAGCCCTCACCCATTCTGCGGCTCGGCTGAGGGTCAGATTCTCATAGGCTTCAAAACCAATGAGCACCAAGGGAACGACTTCGAGCGCGCTAAAGCTGGCACCCAACGCCAATACTCCCATAGGCGTTCCAGTAAAGTAGAGATGGTGAAAGGTCCCGATAATGCCGCCAAACAAGAAAATAATCGTTGAAAACAATACGGCAGCCGTTGCAGTGGCAGTTTGGAGCAGTCCCATCCGGGTAAACAGGAAGGCAATGGTGACCGTTGTGAAAACCTCGAAAAAGCCTTCTACCCAAAGATGAACCACCCACCAACGCCAGTATTCAGCCATTGCCAAATTACTATGCTGTCCATAAAAGAGGCCTGGCACATAAAAAATCGGGATGGCTGCAGACGCGATGACAAATAAACCCAACAGATGCCTGGACTCTCCGGCAGTTTGGAAAGCAGGCCGGATTGCTCGCCAGACCAACCCAAGCCAAAGGAAAAGGCCTACCAACAGAAAGCATTGCCAAAACCGACCCAGATCGAGATATTCGTAACCTTGGGTTCCAAACCAGAAACTCTGCGTTAAGCCCATATGCTGAACCACAGATGCCCATTCCCCAAATAGAGAGCCTGCGACGATAATCAGTAAACAGACAAACAAAAAATTGACCCCGGCTCGTTGGTAAGGGGGCTCATAATTAGAAATTGCCGGGGCAATAAATAAGCCGGTGGCCAGAAAAGCTGTGGCTATCCAGAAAATAGCCAACTGCGTATGCCAGGTTCGAGTCACCGCATAGGGCAACCATTTGTCCAGCGGTATGCCATAAAAGCCAGAGCCTTCAACGCCATAATGAGCCGTAATGGCGCCGAGTCCAACTTGAACGACAATTAAAGCCATCACTACCCAAAAATATTTCATCGTAGCTCTCATGGATGGGGTTGGGTTCAACGCCAACAGGGGATCCCGATCCGAAATTTTAATTTCCTCATGGGCATTTTTACGATTAGCCGCGTAATACCAGGCTAAACCGCCAATCCCCGCAAGCAGAAAAACGAAGCTAATGACAGACCAAACGACAGTGGAAGCCGTGGGACGATTATCAATCAAAGGTTCCGCAGGCCAGTTGTGCGTATACGTCATCTGCTCGGCGGGACGGTTTGTAGAAGCTGCCCAAGAAGCCCAGAAGAAAAAGGCGTTCATTTTCCGCCGGTCATCGGCGCTCGGAACCTTATTGGCCGGAATGGCATAAGTATCCCGAAGCCTCACAATTGCTGGAGTAGTATCGTTGCCAAACAAAGCTGCATAATGCTTCCCCACCACCTGGATAGCCTGGACTCTTAGAGGTGAGATGGTTAACGTCTGCTTTTGCCGTTCATACGTATTTGTGCGCATCAGCTGAGTGACACGAGCCTGAAGCATGGCTGATTGTTCGGCGCTTAGGTGATGATAGTCCGCAACCGCATACTCTTGCTTAGCCCATTGATTCAAGTAAAATTCGGCCTCCTTGTGTATCCAGTCTGCGGTCCAATCGGGTGCGACATAGGAACCATGCCCCCAAATACTACCCACGTGTTGCCCACCCATCGATTGCCAGATATTTTGCCCATCCTGGATGTCCTTTCGGGTAAATACCATTTGACCCTCTTGGGTACTGATTTGCTTAAAGATAGGAGGAGCTTGTTGAAAGATTTCCCAACCGTAATACCCTAGAACAGAAAAAGATCCGACCAAGACTACTGCCAATGTAAACCAAAGCTTGAAATAACGCATAGCGTCCCCAACTGAATAACCTGTTTATTATGCACCAAGCTTGCATGGTTCAAGCCAGAGGTAACCTATAAGCCCATCAGTTTAACTGTCATTGATCGGCACCGCTGTCCGAAGATGTAGGATCATTGAACCCAACTAAGGTGACATTTATTGCTGTTTTTAGATCAAATTTGCTTCGCTGTATTATTCAGGTTTGAAGAGCAGTTAATCTGATTTCCAATAAGTTAGTTCAAGGATGCTGACGTGTGAAGAAGCGGACTTGAATTTTGCGAACACTTAAACGCTCCAAACCGTCTGAAAAAGTCGCAAAATGAGGCATTGTGGTATGGACATCAAATGCGGCACGATCGTCATAAATTTCATAGAGTGCAATGATGTTGGGGTTGTCCTCAGAGGTATTCACATCGAACTGCTGACAGCCGGGTTCATCTTGAAGGGAACGCTCTGCGTCAAAACGACAGAGATCCAGAAATTCCTGACGGTGCTCAGCGGGTACTTCGAATTCTGCGATAACGGTAAAGTTAGATTTCCGGGTTTCCATAGTTTTTCCTTGGACTATTTTTAAAAATCAGGTGACAGAATTTCTTTCAAATCTTCGAAGGAAAGCATTTTTCCAACCGAACGATCGGCAGCGATAATCGAGTCGACGAGGTCGCGCTTGCGATCCTGAAGCTTGAGGATCTTCTCTTCCACAGTTCCTTTGGTAATCAGCTTGTAAACGAAGACGCTTTTCTTCTGACCAATCCGGTGAGCCCGGTCACTGGCCTGATCTTCCGCTGCAGGGTTCCACCAAGGATCGTAATGGATAACGTAATCCGCACCAGTTAAGTTGAGACCCGTACCACCGGCTTTCAAACTCATGAGGAAAATAGGAATACTCTCATCGTTATTAAAGCGGTCCACCATCAAATGGCGATTAGTACTTTCCCCAGTGAGGTACTCGTATTTGTAGCCTTTTTTCTCAAGCCAGGTACGGACGATTTTCAACATTTCAACGAACTGACTGAAGAGCAGGATACGGTGTCCTTCGCTAATGACCTCTTCAAGCATTTCGGTGAGCGCCGTAAACTTGCCGGACTCTTTTAAGCCGCCTGAGAGCTCTTCGCCCATAAGCTGCGGATGGCAGCAAATTTGGCGCAGGCGTAATAACGCCGCAAAAATCGAATGGGTTGCTTTTTGCATCCCGCTGTCGGCCACTTGGGAGAAGACTTCTTCCCGTGTTTTTTCCAATACTTCCAGGTAAAGCTCACGCTGCTTCTCGGTGAGATGGCAGTATGAGACAGCTTCGATTTTGGGTGGCAGATCTTTCGCAACGTCTTGCTTTAAACGACGAAGCATAAAGGGGAATACCTGCTTTTTCAAACGACGCTCTGCATCCCGGTTACCTTTTTCCTCAATGGGAACGACATACCGGTAGCGGAAATCGTGGTTATCGTAGAGGAAGCCTGGCATTAGGAAGTCGAAAACCGACCATAACTCAATCAGGCTGTTTTCAACCGGCGTACCCGAGAGTGCAATCCGGTGAGATGCTTGCAGGTATTTACTCGCCTGGGCGGTTTGAGATTCAAAGTTTTTAATATTCTGTGATTCATCCAGAATGGCAAAGCGGAAAGGGTACTCTTTTAGGGCTCTGATATCCCGTCGCAGTAAAGCGTAACTCGTGATAACCGCATCAGCATCTTTGATTTTTTTGTACTGAACATGCCTATCGGAGCCTGTCAAATTCACGACGCTGAGACCCGGCGTGAATTTTTGGATTTCATTCATCCAGTTATACACAACAGAGGTCGGGCAAATAATAAGGGACGGCATGTGGCCATCTTCATTCTTCGCATGTTGCAAGGCAACCAGGGTTTGAAGCGTTTTACCCAGACCCATATCGTCGGCTAGAATTCCGTTTAAGCCATAGGAATAAAGGAACCAAATCCAGTTAAAGCCCGCCTTTTGATAAGGACGTAATTCGGCTTGAACTTCCACAGGAATGGGCATATCTTCCATTGTTTGTTGGGAAGAAATAACATGCCAGAATTTATCAAACTTCGTACTCATGTCAAGCACGATACCTTGATCAAGTAACTCGGCAATCAAGCCTGCACGATAGGTTTGAATGACATAAGTATCGGGTTCCGGCTGATCCGCGTCGAAGAACTCAAGGGTTTTAATAAAGTACAAAATATTGGCCAAGGGGACTTCAACGTAGCCCAGGCCTTTCATGAAGAAGTATTTTTTACCCTGCATCAAATGTTTTTGGACATCTTCCAGACTCATGCTCCGATCAGCAATGGTACAGTCGATGCGGAGAATAAATTGATCGACGGTCTGTGCAAACTCAATACGTCCCCGCAGTTGAAGCGGGTGATCCGAGGATTTGAGAGGTGTCAGATCATTTTCAAACTTGGACTTCCAGGGGTCAACTTCCTGCTCTGTTTTGTTGTGGAGCGTAATGTTGTAGAAATCAATCGCATCATCACCCTCTGCGAACAGGTGGTTGGTTTGTAGAACTTGTAAGCCGCCATCAAGCAAGGTTTGGAAGGATGCTTGCTCATCAACCACGTCTCGTCGAACCCAGTAATGGCGCTCTTTACCCTTTTTTCCCTTAGTGACCATAATGTAAGGGCTTTCGGGAATCTTTTTGTTAAAGGGAATTTTAACCCCATCATAGTCAAAATCTAAAGAGGCACGAATTTTTAACGTAGCCTCATCCATTAATTCGACAGTGACCACTTTAACGGGATGATTGCGTTTAAGATCGATCTGATTGACGACATCCGCCAAATCCATGTCCACGAGCTTTTTAAGCGTTGGGACTTCTTCGTAGAGGAAGCGTCCGCCATCAGCATCTTTGATATCGGTAAACGTACCCTTGGTTAGGTACTCCGGAAGTTCAGAGAGCGTATTGGCCAGAGGGTAAATCCGATTTTGGTAGATAGCCCAGGGGCACTCTGGCCCAAACATGATTAGCTCTTCCAGAGGGTAGGCATCATAGGGCTCTTGTTTGATCCAGTGAAGGGAAACAAGCACGCTACCGGCTGAAGAAGACATATTAACAGCCATTAGGAGAAAGAGAGGATCACTTTCAAAGTAAAGCCCTTGTTCCTGGGCGTCTTGTAAGGAATCCACTTGGGAAAGGAGCTGTAACAGGTTCTCAATTTGCGTGATTGGAATGAGGAACCACCCATGATCGGGTCTGCCTTTTGCGTGTTTCAGAATATATTGCAAAATTGCAATTTCACGCTTTTCAGTCCAATTAAAACTGTCTTCGCCGAATTCACCGGCGAGCTGTACAACCCGCTGCAAAACAGCTTCCAGATTGTGTTGAATTTTACGGCTGCCGCGCTCATCGACACGAATGCCTACAAACTTGGGTCGACCGCTTTTATCCACTTTTAAGCTGAAGGTATAAGCCCCTGCTGGCTTATTTGGATCGGCCGCCGGAGCTGAGCCTGACGGTGGAAGATTGTAATAAATTTCCCAGAGCCCATGGCGAATCGATTCCAGAGCAACCGCAACGGCGTGTTTACACCAGATTTCTTCCAAGGGGCAGTCGCATTGCGGTTCAACATGGTTAAAACGGAATACAATGCGCGTATGGTAGGCGTCTTTAAATTTGCCTTTAACGAGCGCTGTTGCACCATGTTCGTCCAAATCCATTTGTTGGATTTGGTTTTCCCGGAAATAGAGATAACCCCGACGCCAGCTACCCGGTTGAGCTTGTTGCTTCACATACCCAAATGTAAAGTGGATCATCGGTGCTGATGGATCATGAACCGGTGTTGGCTGAGGCGCTGTGGGAGTTTTTGAGTGAGGACGATAGACAGGCCGCTCGTCAGAACCATTCGGCGCCTTACCGCCACGCCCAGTGCCTTTAGAAGAAGAGCGATTCGGTGATGACGCACGCTTTTTATTTTTATTATTAGGATTAGGGGGACGGATGGCCTTAGTTCCTTAAAACACAGTAAATCTATTTAAAGGGTATCTACTCTAGAATTCTCGAACGCCCTAAAAGCAGCTTGGTTTATCGATACGTAAACGGTGCTATCCGTTGGCTCAACAGCCATAAACGCAATTCCCAATCAAAACCAAACCCCTATAACCATTGTAACAGCATTATCAATGAATTCAATCTGTTACGCTTCCGTAATAGTCTAACAAAAAAGAGGGTTGATCTTGCCTTTATATAATCATCAGGTTGGGCAAAGACAATAAGATGTGAAATGCAAAATAGGTGTTTGCCATTCATATTTTAGGGACTTAATGGGAGGACACATAGTAGTGTTGAAACAGTTTGATAGTTTTTTGGAACGTTTCTGCGATGAAAGTATTCTTGAAAAAGCGCAAGCCGTGCTTCATCAGGACGAACAAAGCGAAGAAGCTTTCTTAGGCGCACAAGGTGTTTTATTACTCTGCGGGTTGTTGTAAACCGCAGACGATTATTTAAAACATTGAAGGATGGAGTGTTTTGTAGCACTCTATCCTTTTTGGGTTTTATAAATCTATGTTTTAGAGTGTGCTGACGCTTAGCAGATACGAAACCGCAGCTCTTGCCTTTTAAGGCTTAGAGATGAGGTTCGCCTTGGCGTCGTTAGGTTCGGAGCACCAGCAGCGTATTTAAGAAATACGTGAGGACTGCACCGTGCCGTACAACGTAGTAGATGCAAGTGACAGTAAGCTCTAATTGCTACGGATGACCTGGTTGCCAAAATCATCCACCCCATTGGTCCATTCCCCGTAGTAGATGTTATGGAAAAAGCGTTCTACCGGAGTTTGTCTTATGGTGGAAGGCTCCCGCCATTCCTGACGGCTTCTTTGTTGATCGGCTACCTGAATAACCTCAGGAGAATAGCCTTTGATCTTCATGAGTTCGCTGTCTGGCGCGTAAGCAAAGCATTTAGCGGAAAAGAGTAAACCCATTCCCAGTGTAACCGTTAACAAGGCGGATTTTAATGGCAGTGACATGGGGTTACCCCTCCTCATGCAAAAAATGGACTTCAATATAGTGTCGGCAACGATACTCAAAATTTGAATCAAAATAAAGTCAGCTTTTCATTTCTGAATTCAGTATGGCGTATCCACAATGCCTTCAGCATCCATTAAGGAATGGAGTCTGTTCCTTAACAATGACCCCTCTAAACCTCTGAGATATTTATAATAACCAAATTAGCATTCTAGCGGGTATATGGTTGAGTCAGCCTGATAAAAGGCGGAGATAAACGGAGTTTCAAAGGTTAATGAGCATAAAAAATATTTTGGGGAACCCTTTTGTATTTGGAGGGGCGATGGGTTTTTCTGCGGCACTGGGAGCCACTCTAAAAGTTCCTTCTCCAGCCAAGGTCAGTAACAATAGAGCATTAACTCGAGATGAGGTTACCCTATCGAAGGGGGCCACTCCTAAAAAAATAGAATCGCGAACCTAACCGTCTGTTTTAGGGGGCTGCGGTGCTTCCAGTTTGATGTTGGGCTTGGTACGGAATGTAATTTGCTCTTCCCATTGGAGATCGACGCCACTGACTGCATCTTTAAGCTCTTTGAGCTTGGGAAGAAGGACGAGAACTCTTAGCAAACGTTGCTCGGCAGAGTCGTTTAAGTGCCCTAGGATGACTTCTGTTTCCTGAAAATGGAAGACGACATGATTAGGCTGGCGGGCATCTGTCCACTGTAAGTGTAGTCCTGCTAAATGCCGAGCTTTCCAGATATAGCTTTTTAATTTATTAAGGTATACGTTGCTGTAACGGGTTTGAGGCCGAAGCATAATTGCTTCGATGTGTTGATGCGGGTAGAGTTTAGGACTGTAGGGTGCCAAATGAGAGGCAGATGATAAGGCAATGGCGCCCTTGGGCGTTAGCAAGGCATAGGGCTTGGCTAAGCTGGGAGCTTGTACTTTAGGTGCTTGGATAATGACAGGCTGGCCATCTACCATTTTTGAAATAGGGGCTGTTTGTACTTCTGTCACATGACTGGAAACCTGAGCCCAAGGCGTTTTTTCTTTTATCAGAATCGTTAAACGCGCTGGGAAGAGATAGCGACGAATCGCGACATAGTCCACCACTGACGATTGATACTTAATCGCTTTTGCAAGTTGAACCGTATTTAAGAGTGGTATGGATTGACCCAGGTAAGGTTTTAAGAGGGGTAGAATTTGTTGCCGCGTAATCAAATGAGTGTTTTCGAGGCTAAATAGCGGTCGATCATAGCGCCAAAAAGGGCTGCTCATCAATTGCCAGAGGGCAACCAGCATCCCCAGGGCAAAGCCTAGTTTTGTACCCAACCGAAGTCGATTGAGAAAAACCTGTTTCTTTTTACGGCGGCGACGTAGGCGCAGTATTTTTTGCTGCTCGCGTGCCTGATGCAGTTCTATTTCATCAGGCGTGTAGTAATACTCTTCGGTTCCGGTGGGTTCATCCAACTGTGTTGAACCCGAAGCACTGTCTCCAGAAAAACCATCCATATCTGAACTCTTCATTGTTTTATGCAGGGACAGCCGTTTGTAAAATAGCCTCTACAAGCTTGTCGTAAGGAACCCCCATAGCAGCTGCCTGAGCGGGTAAGTCGCTTAGTGACGTCATACCGGGAATAGTGTTAATTTCCAGTATGTAAAAAGGTGGAATGGTTTTAGAGTCACTCTCCTCTGATACCATGAAGTCGATGCGGGCAACACCACGACATCCCACTGCTTTAAAAGCCTGTAAAGTCGCTTGTTGAATCGCCTCTGTGGTATTAGGTGATAATTTTGCGGGGAGAATAAACTCGGTTCCACCTTCGGTATACTTGGACTTTAGGTCGTACCATTCGGAAAGTAGGGGTTTCATTTGCAAAATAGGGGTCACTACCGGCTGGCCATTCATTTCAATCACGCCTACAGTGAGTGAACTCCCTTTGATAAAGGCCTCAAGCATCACTTCATCGGCATACTGAAACGCGGTTCGGAGTGCTTCGGATAAGTCTTCAGCTTTATCGACCTTGCTCATCCCAATGCTGGAGCCTTCCGTGACGGGTTTTACCATCACGGGATAACCAAAGGGAAGGAAGACGGGCTCATCAATTTTTTCGTGATCCGTATCCTTGTGGAGCAGGATTGATTGGGCGACCGGTAATCCGGCATCTTTGAGGACGCTTTTGGTTGTTGCTTTATTCATGGTTAAGGCACTGGCTTCAACGCCACAGCCGGTATAAGGAATATCTAATAATTCTAAAAGTCCTTGAATACAGCCATCTTCGCCATATTTTCCATGAAGGACAATATAGGCCAGCTCGATTTTTTCGTCTTGCAAGCGTTGGGCAATAGTACGATCCACATCAATGAGAATCGCATTTTTAAATCCAAGCCGTTGAATGGCTTCAAAACAATTTTTCCCGGATACAAGGCTAACTTCACGCTCAGAGGATAATCCGCCATATAAAACACCAATTCGGGTTTCCGGACCGAGTTTTAATGAGCTTTGTTTTGGAGCAATATTGGCTGCAGATATCATAAAGGTCTCACATCACGGATTAGCATTTAGTACTGAGTAAGTGTCTTCCAAAGCTCTTTTTCTTCCGGCGTTGCATCGCCAAGAAAAAGGTTTTCGGGGTGTAAGTTTACATCATAGGCTTCTTTGGCCGCAACTTGCATACGGCGCATCAGGCGCAGTGTATCGATTGAGGTACCGCCACCCAGGTTGATAATGAAGTTCCCATGGAGCGGGCTCACCATCATTTTGCCTTCTTGCCAACTTCCTTTGGCGCCGAGTTCTTCCATCAAGCGACCCACAGGTTTATCCGGCGCGGGATTTTTGAAAACACTGCCGCCGTTCGGTTCTTTGGGGTGGTGGGTTTTACGGAAATTGACGCTCTGATCCATCATTTGAGAGATCTCGGCGAGGTGACCCAGTTTGAATTCGAGGTCCGCACTCAGAATAATATCCCTACCCGGCACGATTCCACTTTTGCGGTAACTGAACTCAAGTTCTTCTGCGGTTTTGGTTTCGATTTGTTTACTTTCTAAGTTGAAAAGTCGAACCGTGCGAACAAGATCCGCGGTTTCCTGACCCAAAGCACCGGCGTTCATTCGAATGGCACCCCCGATAGTTCCGGGAATACCAATCATATATTCCCCCCCAGTGAGCCTCGCTTTTTGTGCCGTACTGGCAGCACGTGCCAAATGCACACCCGCTCCGAATCGGATTCGGGTTTCGCCGAGAGACTCCGTGGTTTCGAGTTTTCGCAAAATCAGGGTGATGCCACGAATGCCTGCTGAGGCAATAATGCTATTGCCGCCCCATCCGAGAACGGTCAAATCCTTGTTTTCGTTGGAAACCTTATCCAGAATGCTGAGAAATTCTGCTTCGTTTTCGGGCAGATAGGCTTCATCCAACAGACCACCAATCCGGTAGGTGGTGAAGGCTGATCCCATTAAATCAGTTTTGGCCGATGGTAGGGAGTTGAATTGTGTGCGGCTCATAAGCGGTGCAACAGGCTCTTGTTTAATGCTTGTAATATCCAATGGTCATTCTCCCATTTAGATAGTGAATCATTTGTTTCAAACAGGCCAGTTACGGAGGAGGGAGGTAATTGACCCCGCTCCCATGGAAATAACCAGATCGCTGGGTTTAATGACATCCTGCAAGCGTTTATGAATAAGCGAAAAGGGATCTGCACCGTCTGAATTCGGGATAAATTCGATGGCTTGCTTTGGGTATTTCGCTTGAATGGTCTTCGTTAAGGAGTCGGATGTGACATTAGGAATCACAGCCTCGTGCGCAGAATACACATCGGCAATAATGAGAAGATCCGAGTCATCAAAGCAGGTCACGAATTCATCCCATAAGGCTTTAAGCCGGGTGTAGCGGTGCGGTTGAAAAATGGCGATAACACGTCCCGATGTTCCGCCTAAGGCTTCACGACTTGCTTTTAAAGTGGCTTTCACCTCACTGGGATGGTGTGCGTAATCATCGACAAAAAGAATATCTTTCGGAGCGTTTTTCAAGATTTCAAAACGACGCCCCATACCGGTGAAGTCTTTCAGGGACTCGGCCATGGCAGAGAAATCGGCTCCTAATTGGTCGCCAACGGCAACGGCACAGAGCGCATTAAATAAGTTATGCTGGCCGGGTACGCCGACCGTGATGCTGCCTAATCGTTGATTATTTTTGAAAACATCACCGGTATAACGTCCGTGAGCACCGGGTTTTGAATTTTCCAAATGATACGTTGTTTGAGTTTCTTTGCCTGAAAAGCAAGCTTCGCTGGCAAGCAGAATGGCCTCCACCTGTGCCGGGTTATGCGCTAGAAGGGATTTGGTATTTTCGCAATCGACGTTGTAAAAAACCTGACTACCGGGCTTTAAGGCACTAATATACGTCACAAAAGCGGCTTTAAAGCTCTCGAGCCCATCCTGGTAAAAATCGGCATGGTCCAGCTCAATGTTGGCAATTACCGATAAGGCGGGTTGATATTGCAGCAGTGTGCCGTCGCTTTCATCCAGTTCCGCCACGACATAATTTAATTCGGGAGAACCGGAGATCGCATTGGTTCCTAAATGCGGTAGCTTACCGCCGACGACAATACCGGGATCCAGGCCCGCAGCCCGTAAGGCTAAGCCTGTCATGCCGGTAATGGTTGTTTTTCCATGAGTACCGGTGATGCCAATGGGTTTTTGGTATTTTTTAACGATCTCTCTAAGCAGTGTGGAGCGATGTGCAATGGGAAGTTTATGCTCTAGTGCCACCGCAAGCTCAGGATTGCTGGGATCGATGGAAGAGGAAACGATTACCGTTGCGGATGGCGGAACCTGATTGGTCGCGTGTCCTTGGTAGATTGTCGCGCCTTTGTCTTTTAGTTTTTTGGTATAGGCGTTGTCGGCAAGATCGGAGCCGCTCACTTTGTAGCCAGATTCACAGAGCAGAATGGCCAAGCCGCTCATACCGACACCACCGACACCAACAAAATGAACCGGCGTTTTCGGATCGAGTTTAATATCCAAGCTCATGCCAGCTTTCTGATTCGCCGGAACGGGCGCTAAATGACTGACTTTCTGTGTATCGGCTTGGCTAACGGTCATCACATTCTCTCCTGAAAAAAAATAAAGGCTTTCTCGTCTAAAGCATATGGCAATTAGGGGATATGAGGCGTTAGGTGCGGGACACCCGCAGCGTAGGTAAACCTACGTGAGGACTGTACCGTGCCGCAGCAACGAAATAGACACAATTGTCCATATGTTTTAGGAAGTTTGGCCGGCGTATTTGTAGTTAACATAGTCTCTCACGACTTCGCGATCATCAAAGTGGATGGTTCGATCCGCAAGGATTTGATAATCCTCATGGCCCTTACCAGCAACCACCACGATGTCTTCCTTTTTCGCCATATCAATGGCTTGACGAATTGCTTGCAGTCGATCGGCATCAACCAGCATGCGGTTTGAATCAAAACGTTTGATCCCGGAAATAATATCCGTCAGAATTTGCTGAGGATCTTCGCTTCTCGGGTTATCCGATGTAATTACTAGCTGATCAGCCAGTTCTTCAGCAATGCGTCCCATTTTGGGGCGCTTGGTGGCATCTCGATCACCACCGCAACCAAACACGGCAATCAGGCGGCCTTTATCCGGCAAAATAGCACGGGCAGCTTGTAGAACATTTTGTAGACCATCGGGCGTATGGGCATAATCCACGAGAACATACGGATTGGTGGCAACGGCCTCAAAGCGACCGGGTATACCAGCAACAGATTCTAGCGATTTCACGGCATCTTCTAAGGAAATGCCTAAGGCCAAGCCTGCGGCAATGGCAGCGAGGGCATTGTAAACGCTAAAACGTCCACCCAGCTTTAAATGAACTTGAGTTTCCCCGACCGGTGTATGTACTGTAAAGGTAGAGCCTTCTGTCGAGTATCGCGCCTCTTTAACGGAAACATCAGCCTTTTCAGCATCAATCGCGTAGGTTAAAACTTTGGCGTATTTAGGGCAAGAGGCAATAAATTCGGATGCATAAGCGGAATCCAGATTAATCACTGCGGTTGGCGCTTTGCCTTGAAAATCTTTTTCCTGCAAGCGACTGAACAATAAGGCTTTTGCCTGCCAATATTGTTCCATGGTTTTGTGATAATCCAGATGATCCTGGGTCAAGTTCGTCAGGACTGCAACTGAAAAATTGCATGTATGAACCCGGTACTGTTCCAGTGCATGGGAGCTGACTTCCATCACGACGGTACTGGTTCCATCAGAGCGCATATTTTCTAAAATTTCTTGCAACTCTGCGGCCATGGGTGTGGTGTGGCCCGTTTCATCAAAGGCTTTTTGCGTTGTGGTTTTTTGTCCCAGGGTGCCAATTAAACCAACATTTTCACCTTGATCCCCGAGCATGCGTTCAATGAGGTGGGTAACCGTCGTTTTCCCATTGGTACCGGTAACCCCGATCATTCGTAGCTTTTGACCCGGAAAATTGTGAAGTGCCGCACTTAATTCGGCTATCGTTTTACGGGGATCAGGAGCGGCGATTACAACAATATTTGCCGGTAAATTGAGATTGCCTGCACGACTGTCTTTAATAACGAGCGCTGCTGCACCCGCTTTCGCGGCCTGTTCCAGGAATAAATGACCGTCCGTTTTCCCACCTTCCAACGCAACAAAAATCGTGCCACTTTTGACTTTGCGAGAATCTGATGTGACCAGGGATATCTCGCCATCCGGCAAGGAGCTTGCTTGCAACTGCTTTGCATCAGACAAAGAGTTCAGCAGGGATTTTAATGTCATCCGTTCATGCTCCTTTCAATATAGGAAATCAATGGGTCATTCCCCGATACGTAAAAGCCTGGGATTAATGTACCTGGAAGGTACAGAGTTAATGTTTTTTCGGAGTTGTTTTTGTGGAATCTGGAATGCTTGGAACTACTGCGATACCCGGAATAGTATGGCGTGCGACTCTCTCATCTTCTGCTTTCAATGCTTCAATTTTATACTTGTCATTCTTCATTTTAGCAGGGCTTAGGCCAAGATATGAGACTGTTTCTTCGGCAATATTCTTAAAAATGGGGCCTGCAACCGTGCTGCCCCAAGCTTCGGCCATGTGCGGACTATCCAGAACCACCATCATGAGGACGCGTGGATTTTTCGCGGGAAAGTATCCAACAAAAGACGTGTAGATGTCCGGGCTATAGCCGCGGCCATTTGCATTGGGTTTGCGGGATGTGCCTGTTTTACCGGCGACTTCAACGGTATCGAGTCGCACCGTAGAGGTTTTTGCCTCTGCAATACTCCGCGTTAGCAGAATTCGCATTTCCTCACATGTTTTTGGAGAGAAGATCGTCCGATGTGCAACCGGTGACTCTACCATTATATGAGGTGTATTCCAAACACCGCCGTTACCAATGGCTGCAACGGCAGAGGCAATTTGAATCGGTGTTGCTGCCATTCCGTATCCATATCCGATTGAAGCATGCGTGGATTTGTCTTGCCATTTATCTTGCTCAATCAACAATCCTTTGGATTCACCAGGAAGATCGATGCCGGTTTTCGACCCGATTCCAATGCGTTTCAAGATATCGTAATGTTGAGGAATGGGCATCATCATCGAAATCGTAGCGCTGGCAATATTGCTGGAATGCATGAACAGATAAACGAGATCGATCATGCCCGGTGCGCCGTGTTTGCCGTAGTCGTAATTTTGTATGGTCCAGCCGCCAATGGTCATTTTGCCGGTATCCATAATGCGACTATTGAGGTTGATGACGCCGGTTTCGAGTCCAGAGGCGACCGTCAAAATTTTGAACGTGGATCCTGGCGGATAGACATCTGTAAGCACCCAGTTTTTCAGTTCATCTGCAGGTGCTTTATAGAAAAGGTTGGGAAGATAGGTGGGCGCTACAGCAAAGGCCAGAATTTCTCCATTGCGGGGGTCCAGCATAATAACAGATCCCCGCTTTGCATGAGACCGGGCAATCCCTGCAACGAGCTCGCGTTCGGCTAAATATTGCAGACGGGCATCTAAGGTTAGTTTGACGTCTTCTGCTTTGGGAAGGTTGACCAGCTTACTGGGATCAATACGCTCTAAATCAACCAAATTACCGCGACCATCTAAAACCGCCTGGTTGAGATCAATGGGGCGTTTTTTTAGAATACTGGCTGCTGAGGCCTCAATGCCAGAACTGACATCCGCTTCGTCGTTGACGTAGCCCAAAACATGGGCAGCCAAGCTACCTTGGGGGTAGTTACGCACATTTTTTCTGGAAAAATCGAGCCCTGGTAAAGGGACAGGACGGGTAACCGGCTTGCCTTGATCATTTAGAATCAGCTTTTTGGTTTTGGGATCAATGGCGGTTTTTTCAACGCGTAAGGCTAGAATCTTTTCAACTTGATCCCGGCGAAGGTTTTTAATCAAACCGATGGTCGTGTAAGGCTCTTTCAGCTTCTGAAGCACTTTGGCTTCAGGCATCCCCAATGCAGAAGCCAGTGCTGCGGCGATATCTTCCCGGCTGATGCCATGAAAGTAATTGGGATGAGCAAATAGATCGTAAAGAACAGTGTCCTGGGCTAAAACCGATCCATTGCGATCTAAAATTCGACCCCGGTTAAATAGCGTGAGGGCTTGATTCCGAGACGCATTGGCCTTACGTTTTAAATGGTCAGCATCCAGCAGTTGGATATAGAGCAGCTTCCCTAAAATCATCAATCCGATGAGAATGAGTAACCCGAGAACCCCACGAAAACGATGTCTTGAAAACTGAGAGCGCGGCAACTGTTCCACAGCGACCGTCCGCATCCTATTTTTTTGCATTTCTTTTTCAAGCAACTGACGACGCTTGGCTTCTTTTTGTCGGTAGCGATCTTTAGTATCCATAGACATGGGGGAAGTCCTGAGGCGTTTGCGGTTGCGGAGGGAATAAGCTTGCACTGCTCGTAGTTTGCTTAGGGGAATGCACCGTAATAACCAATCCTGGAACTTTCAGATTGGGTGCATGGGCGGCTGCACTTTCAACATTCTTGAAGGATTTAAGCTGATTGAGCTTGACCTGGAATTCCTTGTTTTGTTCATTCAGTTCTCTTGTGGAGTGGGCCAGCCGGTTGATATCAGTTTCGTAGTGGACTCGCAAACCATAAACAATCAGTGCCCCTGTAATCGCAACGACCAAAAGCATGGCAAAAAGCCGCATGCTCGTTTTCAATAAACGCTCGTGTTCCGGGGGTAAAAAGTCACCCTGAATCACAATGTGGTCGGGCTGCCTCATAGCGTTTGGAAATCCTGTCTCTAATCTTTTAAAAAAGTTGGGCTTAGGCAAAAAGGTTCTTTTAGTGGCCTCCAGGTGCTTTGAATCATTTACAGGAAGCGTTTGTTTCTTCATGCTTCATGTGAAAATACTGCGATGCCTCTATCAAAAACCTTCAAATAGAACTCCCGCAAAATACTGAAAATAGATATCAAAGTAACGCAAAAATCATATCGATTTAATGCTTTACAGGTACGATATTGACATCTGCTTTCATTATTTTGCGTAAGTCCTTTACAAATAGCCTTTAACACTCATTATAGGCTACGGTGATCGACATGGCAAAGAACAAGTTAATAGAAAGTTTTATCCCAATGGCAAATATTTTTACCGCAGTTGAAACAGAACAACCTTTTGTCGCTTTAACGCGTAATCGCAATGGTTACATCATGATTTCAACCCATCAGGAATTGGTTTCTTACAGCGATTTTTCACTGGATATGATGGCGGCGGCGAAGGCTTGGGCGGCCGTCCTGGAAAAACATGGTGCTGAACGCGTCTATTGGATTATGTTGTCCGAAGAAACTCCTCACCTGCACATGCACTTATTCCCCCGTTGGGAAAGCGAAGGCTTAAAAGGAATAGCCTTATTTGAGGCGAGAAACACCACCCCTCAACCCGCCTGGACTCCTGAATTGGAAACAGCACTTGCAGCTTGGGCGAAAGAATGGAAAGTCGCAGTCGCATCTGCCTAATAAAAAAAACACCCTCGGAGCGACTCGAACGCCCGACACCTTCCTTAGGACGGAAGTGTTCTATCCAACTGAACTACGAGGGCAGGTTTATCCATTATAGTGAAACGCACTGACAATGTGAAGTTTAAGCTTATAGCTGAATACTTCTTATTTTTAGGACTTTACCGAATGGTAGAGCTTCATTTTAAATTGATAAACTGTAGAGCTTAAACTCTTGATATATCCGCAGGATCAAGCTTTTATTACCTTGTGTTATACTGCAGTGCTAAGCAGTCTTTATCACGAGCAGCAATTTTTGAGTGTCGTAAGTTTTGTACTCATTACGGCTTGCTGGATGTCTGATTGTATAATTGTATTTGCTTATTGAAGCTGGTTTCTCTCACTCTTAAGCGTTTAATTGAATCGGAAAAAATGAGTCATGAATCGAAAAATCCTGCTCGTAGAAGATAACCCTTCCGATGAAAAGTTGACCTTAATGGCTTTCAAGAAAAATAATTTTCAAGAAGAAATTCAGGTTGTTCGAGATGGGGCTGAAGCTTTAGACTACTTATTTCCCAGTGATGAAACGACAGCGTCGAGCCTCCTGCATTTGCCGGACTTGATCATTTTAGATTTGAAGCTCCCTAAAATTAGCGGCCTTGAAGTACTAGAAAAGGTCCGCAAGCATAAAAAAACAAGACTTTTACCCATTGTCATCTTAACCTCCTCCGCTGAGGACATTGATCTCAGGCAAAGTTATCAATTAGGGGTTAACAGTTACGTTCAAAAACCCGTTAATTTTGATGAGTTCGTAGATGCTGTTCGTCAGCTTGGGAAATACTGGCTTTTCCTGAATCACAAACCGCCATTACCTTGTCTATAAGAGACTAATTTCATCATGATGAATCTAGGGTCACTTGAATTAACAACAGCAGAAACCACTCAAACTCAACCCTTGAAAATTCTGATTTTAGAAGATTCTGAGGCTGATTTGGCTTTGCTGAAGCGTTATCTAAAAACGTCCTCGTTACCGTGTGACTGTTTCCATGTAGAAACAGTTAACGAGTTTCGTTCCTTGGTGGAAAGTGAGCCTTGGGATCTGATTTTATCGGATTTCAATTTGCCAGGTTTTGACGCCTTGGTTGCATTACGCGTATTACAGGAACTGGACTTAGACATACCCTTTATTGTTATTTCGGGTGCCTTGCGGGATACGGATGCCGCTGCGGTGATGAAGGCGGGTGCGCATGACTTTATTCCGAAAGATAACTTGGGTCGTTTAATCCCTGCTATTAATCGTGAATACAAAGAAGCGAAAATTCGTCACGAACGACGTACATTGAGTGTGCAACTCCAGGAAGCAAAAGATTTTGCGGAGCAAGCCAATCATCGTAAAAGTCGTGTTTTGGCATTTGTCGCGCATGAGTTCAAGAATCCGCTTTTAGCGATTGAAACGTTTGCCAGCCTGATGAAAAAGAGCAAAGCAGCTCCTCTCAGTCCCGAGCAAACGACGCACTTAGAAGCGATTCAACTGGCGTGTCGTCATATTCGGGAATTGGTAACCGATATCTTGGATATCGCACCTATCGAAGCTGGAAAGGTAGAGCTTTCCTACGAAAAGATTGCCATTAAGCCTTTACTTGATGAAATCGTTCTCATGTTGAGCTCAAACGTGGCCCTTAAAAAAATTACTTTGAATCTGGATCTTCCAGCACAAGGCCTGACAATTGAGGCTGATGGGAAGCGCTTGCGCCAAATTCTGATTAACTTACTGAGTAACGCCATTAAATATACGCATCGAGAAGATACGATAAGCCTGAGCTTGAAAACTGAGGGTGATTGGGTTTTATTTCAAGTGAAAGACAATGGCCCCGGAATTCAAGAATCTGAGTTGAAAAACTTATTTGCCGATTATTACCGCGTGAAAAATGTTTTTTCAAAACAGCAGGAAGGTTTGGGCTTGGGACTCGCTTTAACCAAAACGTTAACGGAACTCCACGGGGGCAATATTCACGTTGAAAGTATCGCCGGACAAGGGTGTACTTTTACGGTGAAGCTTCCTCAATACCGTCCTTTAAAAGTTGAAGGACAATAATAAATTAGGATTAAACATGACTGACATTTTGGCTGAATTGAAACAAAAAACGCGTCCTTATCACGATGAAATCGAGCAGTATGTTAATTTAATGGATGAAAATCTGACTCGCGAGCAGTATGGTCGTCTTTTGCAACTGTTTTATGCATTTCACAACGGTATGGAGAACTTGGCATTAAACAAGTTTTCAAAAGAAGAATTGGAACACTTTGATTTTGATAATCGTCAAAAATCAGCGTGGTTAATTCAGGATTTAGAGCACTTAGGTTTGGAACCGGATCATTCCAAAGCTCCTCAACTGCCTTCAGTAGAATCCTTTCCTGCTTTGCTGGGTTCGTTTTATGTAATTGAAGGCTCTACCATGGGTGGTCAATTTATCGCGAAACATCTCAACAAAACGTTGGGTTTATCGCCGGAAGCCGGTTGCCGCTTTTTCAGTAGTTATCAGGAAAAAGTGATGCCCTACTGGAAGGCATACCAGGCATTGCTGGAAAAAGCCGAGTCTCCAGAGATTGTTGTTCATGCGGCTTGCGATACTTTTGCTAAATTTAATGCGTGGTTCAAATTAAACCAGGTGTCTTATGCAACAACGTCCTGATTCGCAAATGCAACCAGGTGAATTAGTGACCCTGGCGACTTGTGATGATGAGCCAATCCAATTTCCAGGCAGTATTCAGCCTCATGGGGTTTTACTGGTTTTAAATAATCAGGATCAGACCATTGAGGTCTCCAGTGAGAATACGGATCGTCATTTCTCAAAACCAGTTCAGGATATTTTAGGAAAACCTCTTTCAGTACTTTTGGGCGAGGATATTGGCAATGAGTTGATGAGCCAATTAGCGCAGATAAAACTTGGCGGCTATCCACAAACACTGACAACCTTTGCAAGCCCCATAAAATCTGCTCAAACGTGGATGGTATTGGCTCATCGCTTAGCTGATAAGCTCATCCTTGAATTTGAGTTAATCGAAAAAACCAAGCAAAAAGAAAGTGCTCTTTTTTCTCAATTTGCGCAGGCACTGTTAAACATTAAGCATCAGCATCGTTATGAAGATTTCCTATCTCATGCGGCCTTGGAAATTAAGCAGCTCACCCAATTTGACCGGGTTATGATCTATCAGTTTGATCCTGAGGGGCACGGAGAAGTTGTTGCAGAAGCAAAGGATGACGCTTTAAGTTCTTTTTTAGGACAGCGCTACCCCGCCTCAGATATTCCCAAACAAGCACGTGCACTCTATCTCAAAAACCATCTTCGTTTTATTACGGATGTGAATTATCAGTCGAGTCCTTTATTCACAAAAAGCTCACAACAAGCCTTTGATTTAGACTTAAGTTGCGCGGTTTTACGCAGTGTTTCTCCCATTCATATTGAGTATCTGCAAAATATGGGTGTGGGTTCCACCATGGTCATTTCGCTTATTCGAAATGATGAACTCTGGGGACTCATTTCTTGTCATCATATGTCACCTAACTTTGTCGATTTTGATATTCGCTCGGTTTGCGAGAATTTGTCTCACGTTCTTATGCTGGAACTCATTGCCCGGGAACGGTTTATCGAGGAAGAGTATCGCGCTAGTTTGAAATGTATGCAGGCTGAATTCGTTGAATTCATGTATCGCCAAGAACGACTTATTGACGGACTGGTGGCATATCAACCGAATTTAGGCGATTTTATTGATGCAACAAGCTGCGTAATGAGCTTAAATGATGAGCTCCGATCTTTTGGAAAAATTCCGTCTTTAACATTTATTTCCGAATTATCTCAATGGTTGGAATGGAATCAAAATAAAAGCCCCCTCTTTTCAACCAATACGCTTTCTCAGCACTTTAAGCCGGCTCTACCTTTTGCCAACATTGCCAGCGGACTTTTAGCGATTCCGTTATCCAGTAGCTGGCGTGATTTTGTTTTTTGGTTCCGCGAAGAAACCATTGAAACTGTTAATTGGGCGGGCAATCCCGACGATGCCGTTAAAGTCCAAAAAAATGGGTCTCGTTTAACACCGCGTGGTTCTTTTGAGTTATGGAAAGAAACTGTAAAGTGTCAATCAAAACGATGGTCTCAATTTGAAATTGATGCGGCTTTGGAGTTAAAGCACTCTGTCCAGTTGATTCTGCTTCAAAAAACAGAGATTTTGGAAGAGCGTGAAAGACAATTTCGCACGCTGGCTAATTCCGTGCCACAGTTGGCATGGGTGGGAGATGGAGACGGTCGAATTTATTGGTTTAATCAACGCTGGTATGACTATACAGGTACAACTCCTGAAATCATGATGCAAGCGGGATGGAAACATGTTTTACATCCAGATCATGCGACTCGTGTTCTCAATCATTTAGCTGCCTGTTGGCAAAATGGGACGCCATGGGAAGATTCTTTCCCCTTGAAAGCCCAAAATGGAAACTATCGATGGTTTTTATCGCAGGCACTGCCTGTCCGAAATAGAGATAATCAAGTTGTGAGTTGGTTTGGTACGCATACCGACATGACGAAGCAGTTAGAAATTGAAGCGGCCTTGCGTGAAAGTGAGGCTCGTTTTCGTGTCTTAACGGACTCTATGCCTCAGATTGTTTGGTCTGCACGTGCCGATGGCGTTATGGACTATAGTAACCATCAACTTTACGAGCTTACAGGAACGGACTTCAATCATGAAAATCCAGATTGGAGTGGCATTGTTCACCCGGATGATTTTCCCAAAGTTAAAGCTGCTTGGTTTGAATCCGTAAATACGGCACGGGAGTATTCGATTGAGCTTCGATTGAAGCTGATTAGTGGTCAGTTCATGCACGTTTTGGCACGGGCAATCCCGATGCTGAATGATGATGGACGTGTCACACGTTGGTTTGGAACGTCGACGGATATCAGCAAAATCGTGGAAGCACGAGATAGCCTGGCGCGGAGCCGAGAAGAACTTGAGCAAAAAATTGCGGAACGGACTTCCCAGCTACAGGCTGCTAATAAAGAACTCGAAGCTTTTTCTTATTCTATTTCGCATGACCTTCGTGCACCTTTGAGAGGCATCGATGGCTTCAGCATGGCGCTCTTGGAAGAGTATGGCTCTCAGCTTGATGAAACAGGACAAGAGTTTTTAGGCTATATCCGTAAAGAAGCTGGCCGTATGGGGATGCTGATTGATGGCCTGCTCAATTTATCAAGGCTATCACGTCGAGAAATTATTCGTCATTCGGTTAACCTGAGTGATATGGCTTCGGAAATTTTGTCCAAGCTTCAAGCGGAAGACAAGCAAAGGAAAGCTCAAGTTGATGTTCAGTCGGATTTAGTGGCCGATGCAGATAATCAATTGATGTATGCCGCTTTGCAAAACTTGCTTGAAAATGCCTGGAAATTCACATCAAACAGTGAGGTTTCGCAGATTGAATTTGGTTCCTGTCCGGCATCTGAGGATATCCAGAATCCACCCATCTATTTTGTAAAAGATAATGGTGCGGGTTTTAATATGGACTATGCCGATAAGCTATTTACACCCTTCCAGCGCTTACACACGGTTCGAGAATTTCCAGGATCCGGGATTGGCTTAGCCACCGTAAAACGGATCATTGCTCGACATGGAGGCAGTATATGGGCCGAAAGTGAAATCGGGAAAGGTACGACTTTTTATTTCACCCTTCAGCCAGCATCTTCTATAGACAATAAAGAAAGGCTTTCTGCGACATCTGTTTCATTAGCATAATTCTGTCTAGAAACATTTTTTGAGGGAATTTCCAATGATTCTGATCACAGCTTTTTCCATAAGCCGTAAAGCATTTTTTCAGAATATTCCTCAATCTTCGTTAGCTGCGATGTTGGCGGATGAGGATTATTATGTCTGGGTGGACATAGAAAGCTCTCTGCCTGAGGACTTTGAACTGTTGAGGACGATTTTCCACTTTGATGAATTGTCGATAGAAGACTGTCTTCATGAGCAACAGCTTCCAAAACTTGAAACTTTTGAAGAATACCATTTTTTCATTATGCAAGGCGTTAGTTCTTATACGCCGGATATTCGGTGCCGTAATGTAGAACTCGATGGCTATTTGGGTGATCGTTACCTGGTCACGGTTCACAAAGAACCCATTCCAGCCATTTCCCAGTCAATACGGAACATTGATCGTAATTGTAGTCGCCTAGCCCACGGAACGGCCTATTTGGCTTATGAAATTTTAGATCCGATGATCGATATGTATCTTCCTGTCTTAGATTATCTGGATGAAAAAATCAGGCTGCTCACCAGTGAGGTACACGAGCAATTTGCTGATAATTCAGCTAGAAATCACATGAATCTTTCTTCTCATATTTTGGAACTTCGTCGGGTAGCCAGTCGTAATGAGCGTGTTTTTTACCAGTTCAGCCATTCTAGCCTGCAGTTTATTGATCCCGATGAAGCACGCCTTTTCCGGGATATTCATGATCATATGCTTCGAGTCATGGATTTATCGGAGTATTATCAGCATTCCCTCCATGAAGCGCTTAATATCCAACTGTCGCTAAACTCTAACCGAATGAACCAGGTAGTTCAGTTCTTGACCCTCTGGGCGACAATCATGCTGCCCTTGAATGTAATGACGGGCATCTACGGTATGAATTTCCATTTTATGCCGTTTCTGGAATCACCCTATGGCTTCTGGCTAATGATTTCCATTATGTTGATTTTGGTGCTGGGTCTATTGACCTACTTCAAACGTCGAGGTTGGATTTAGATTCAAAAAGGTTTCAAATAAAAAAGCCTTCTTCAAAATGAAGAAGGCTTTTTTAAAATGATTATCGTGCTACTGCTAGTGATTACTCAGCGACAGTGGTCGTGGTTGCTGCTTGTTCACGAGGAGCACGGAAGTTTTCACCTTGTTCTGAAGGTTGATGGAAGCTTAAGCTAATCCGACGCTCTTCAGGACTGAACTTCACAATGTAAGTTTTGATTACTTGGCCGGGTTCAAGTTTGGTTCCGGTGCGGTGCTCGTGCTCAGCAATGTCTTTGCTAGGCAATAAAGCTTCAACACCAGGGTAAACTTCAACGAAGGCACCGAAGTGCTTCATGCGAGTAATTGTACCTTCAACGGAGTGACCCAAAGCCAATTCTTTGGTAACTTCGGTCCAGGGATCAGCGTGCTGACCTTTAATGGAAAGGCTGACGCGTTGTTTGTCGTGGTCGATACCGATGACTTCAACTTGGATAACATCACCAATGTTGAGGATGTCGGATGGATGTTCAACCCAACGCCAGGACATTTGAGACAGAGGTAACAAGCCATCTACGCCACCGAGGTCAACGAAGGCACCGAAGTCTGTAAGGCGAACGACTTCACCTTCAACAAGCGCACCTTCATGCAACTTGGAAAAGAGACCTTTGCGTTGCTCAGCCATTTGCTCAGCAACCATTTTACGGTGAGACAGAATGATGTTATTCCGTTGACGATCCAAGTTGATGATTTTTGCAGGCAACTCGGTACCCATCAGCTCATCTAAAGGCTGACGAACACGCAAGTGGCTTGATGGGATAAATCCACGTAAACCGAGAATATCAACCAGTAAACCACCTTTAACGACAGCGGTTACTTTACATTGAACGACGACATCGCCATTCATCATTTCTTCAAGTTTATTCCAGTTTTGAGCCGTTTGAACACGACGCAAGGAAAGCGTAAGCTGACCATCTGCATCTTCTTCATACAAGATGTAGAAGTCGTGTTCTTCGCCTGCTTTAAGAACAGATTGTGCTGTTGCGTAAGGTTGGCTTAATTCTTTATTAGGTAATAAGGCGGCTGTTTTTGCACCGATGTCAACAAGGGCTCCATTAGGTTCAATGGCAACAACGGTACCGTGAACGATTTCCCCCCGTTTGAACGAATAATCGTATTGCTGCAACAAACGTTCAAACTCAGACATTTCCGGTGACGGTGTTTCATCCCCAAAGGACGAGAATTTGTGACGGGGGGACATAAAAGTGAAAACCTCCTAAGAGACAAATAAGACGTTGAATTACTGTAATTGACCCTTACAATAGCTCAAGATGACAATTATATCAAATCATATATTTAAGAAAATCATGCATTAGTCTGTAAATGGGTTTAAAAAACGGCTTTTTCTCAATTTTTGGAGCGCCTTTGTTTCAATCTGCCGGATGCTTTCTCTCGTAATTCCATAGCTTTGCCCGACAGCTTCAAGGGTCATTTTGTCACTATCAGGGGCAAGGCCGAAGCGCTTAGTGATAATGTCTCGCTCTCTGTCATTTAGCTCCTGTTGCAATGCTTTACATAAGGCTTTGAATACTTCTTGTTTTCTAAGACGATCAATGTCTTTGACAGTACTGTCATCGACGAGGGTGTCAAGGATACTTTCCTGGCCGCCATCAGGATAGTTTTTAGGGGTGTCTAGGCTGAGCATGCGATGTTTGCTTTGTTCCAGCAGTCGGATCTTTTTGACGGAGCACTTCAAAGTTTGGGCTAGCTCTTCTTCGGTTGCCGCTTGTCCTTTGGTCTCTAAAATATGCTTTTTGGCACGATTGACTTTGTTTAGAGCATCAAACACATGGTCTGGAAGCCTGAAGCCATGGGTCGAGCTGTTGAGTGCTTTTAAAATAGCCTGTTGAATCCACCATGTTGCATACGTGGAAAAGCGGTATCCCAGCTGTGGTTTAAATTTATCGACTGCCGTCAAAAGACCCATATTGCCTTCTTGGATAATTTCCATCAATGTAATTTGGTTTTGGATGTAGGCCGGGTGTTTACTGGCATGATAGCGAGCGAGTTTTAAAACAAGCCTCAGATTTCCTTGAGCTAACTGCTGTTTTGCCTTGAGATCTCCTTGGCGAGCTAATTCAGCAAGTCGACGTTCTTCACTTGCTTGGAGTACATTGGCGTGTTGAGAAATAAAGTTGAGGTATTTTTTTAATCCTTCCTTCTGATTTTCAGTTTGATCTTCTTTTGGGACGCTGGGTTGAAGGGTATTCCGCTTACTTTGTAAGGCTTTAATTGGCATATTTTCTTCGTTGTGTTCAGCGCTGTCGTTTGCAACGGTCTCTAAATTAAGCAATTTGCTATTCATGTGGGTATCTCCTTACGATAAATTGCTACGTAATGGAAACATATCCAGAAATAGGTTGATATGATTGGATTTTAGCTTTATTAAATTCTGCTTGTCGTCAATCTTTACTCAGTGGCCCGGATTGTGTGCAATATTGGACACATCTTCGCTCTGAGCAAAATTGCTTAGGCAGTAGTGGCAAGCCTTCTTGAAGTCTGAAAAGACTTCCTCTGCTTGTTATAAGTAGAAAATACAGGTAAAGACATTTTCTACTTTTTGTGTGATTTCGGTTTAATCAATCTTCTCTATCTATTTACCGTTTAAAGCTGTAGTGGAATTTTTCTTAATTTGGTTCAAGTAAATTAAAGCAAGATTAAGAAAGAGCTCTGCCTAAGAAAAGAGCCCTGTCGATGCATTCGGCAAGGCTTTCCCTTCTAGCATGGTGTTGTTTGAGGAGGAGGAGTTGAGGAGGAGTAACTTGTTTATTGTTGGAATGAGGACAGATGCCCAATTTCATTAAAAGGACAATCCAATAAAACCAATAGTGTTACAAACCCACTTGAATAGCTTAAGCGCTTAGCGCGCTTCCATCTTAAATGAAGCTCTTTTAGCGGTAGAGCAAAATAATTCTGAAATAGTTTAAGTCACTGGTGAACTGTGTCTTTAGAGTTTTTTGTGTCTTCTGTAGGACTTACCAAAATAATGAAAGCAGATGTCAATAAGATATCTATAGAACTTTTGATATCTATTTTCATTATTTTGCGTAAGTCCGGTCTGATGAACTACTCGGTGCCTTGAACTCGGAGGCGATTTGTCTCTCTGTTTTTATAATAGAATATATAGTATATATTTTCAATCTCTTTATGACATAACTGTTACAACTAATTTGATACTCTAATTGATGAGATGTTCTAAAACTTCCTGCATGACAAGTCGCGCATGAGCGTAGGTTAGACCTCCTTGAAGGAATGCAGCATAGGGTGGGCGAAGTGGTCCATCCGCAGAAAGTTCTATCGTAGAGCCCTCTATAAAGGTTCCACCTGCCATTACTACTTCATCTGCATAGCCTGGAGGTTGAGCCGGAATAGGGGAAACATGGCTATTAATGGGACTTTTGCTTTGAAGAATTTGGCAAAAACGAACCAGCTTCTGGCTATCACCCAACATCAGAAGCTGAATAATATCACTACGCAAGGAGTTACTTTTGGGCGCTGTTGCGTATCCAGCTTCTTCCAATAAATTAGCAGCTAAAGACATGCCTTTTAAAGCTTCCCTTACGGTACCAGGAGCAAGGTAAAGTCCTTGGAGCATTGTGCGGGTTAAATCAAACATATAACCGCCATGAGTACCGATTCCAGGGCAGGTTAATGCCTCTCCGCAGCTTTCAATTAAATCTTTCCGACCGGCAAGGTAGCCTCCAGCAGGAACAATGCCTGCACCGGGATTTTTAATTAATGATCCGGCAATTAAATCAGCACCGACGCCTGTTGGCTCATTAATTTGAGTAAATTCACCATAGCAGTTATCCACCATAACAATAATGTCAGGCTTAATGAGTCGAATAGAACCAATCAATTGCTCAATTTGCTCAATGCTGAGTGATGGTCGAAGGCTATAGCCACGGGAGCGTTGTATAAAAATTAAATCGGCTTTGCGGATGCTTTCGGCTTGCTGAGGAGAAAAATCGGTATTAACAGCGTAGTTATTGGCATCTGCAGAGTCCCCATTTTCCTGAAATACGGAAAATTCTTGATACTGGATTCCCCTGGCCTTCAGTGAATGGCGACTGTCGCCTCTTAATCCAATGACCTCTTCAAGCGTGTCATAAGGACGGCCAGTAATGGATAGCATTGTTTGTCCCATCATCAGGCAGCCTTGGAGTCCAGTGGCTAGAGCATGCGTGCCTGAAACGATATGTGGGCGAACCAAAGCGCTTTCTGCTTGTAAAGCATGAGCGAATACGGCGTCTAAAACCTCTCGGCCGATGTCATCGTGTCCATAACCCGTGACACAGGAGAAATGTTCTTCTGCGACGCGATTCTTTATAAAGGCATCTAATACCCGCGAGAAGGTATGGTAGTAAGTGTTTTCGAATTGAGGCCAAACGGTTTGAGCCAGCTTTTCTTCAATGCGACTTAACACTGAACTATGGGACAAGGTCGTGGGTTCTGATGAACTGGGAGAAGGCAACAGAGAAATGATGAAGACTCCTGTAAAACAGATTAACTGAAAAAGAGGTTGGTGCTTGAACCCCTGTGAAGCAATGCTATGAGGATAATTAGAGTTTAGAGGTAGTTTAAGGGGTTTGTTGGCGCACCATTCACACGAACTTCGAAATGAAGATGAGGCCCTGTGGAATACCCTGTCGATCCTTCAAGGCCGATCACTTGGCCTTTGTTTACCGCTTGACCATTGGACACCATGATACTGGAAAGATGCCCGTATAAAGTTACCAGGTTTTTACCGCCCCGGTTTCCATGGTTTACCATAATGGCTTTCCCATAGCCACCTTTCCATCCTGCCCAGATCACAACTCCGCCGTCAGCAGCGTGAATAGAGCCACGGTTGGGTCCGCCGATATCCAATCCGGTATGGAAAATCGTGCGGTGATGAATGGGGTGGAATCGGTAGCCGAAACTCGAGTTAATTCTTCCCCGAATGGGCCACATAAACACACCGGTACTGTTTTTGACCACTTGGAAAGAGTGTTGAGCTGACATCATTGAGCGAATTTGCGCCGTAATTCCAGCGGATTCAGCTAAAAGTTCAGATTCTGCCTTATCATAGAAGGCGGCATCTTTTTGGTATTTGTCTCTCAGCTGGTTATCGACTTCAATGGTTCGTTGTATTTGCATATTCTGGGTACGGATAGTCGAAATCGAGCGCCCCAGGCGGAACTTTTGGCTCGCCAGCTGGCCTTTCAAGGAATTGAGTTCTTCAATTTTGGTTTGGAGTTCCGTTAAAAGCTCTTTATCTTGGGCTACAATGCGCTGCTTGTAATAGATACGATCGAGCAAAGTGGCCAGATTATTGGCTTCTAAAATCATACTGAGAAGGCTTAAACGCTCTCCCATATAAAGTGCTTTTAAACGCGACGCTGCAATTTTCCCCAACCGCATTGCATTGCCAGTGACACTATCCATTCGGTTTTCTAGGTAGCCAATTTTATCCCGTGTTTCATCTAAACGTTGTTCGTGAAGATTGAGAGAATGCTTTTCTTGCTCTAGCTTTTGCTGATTCGCATTAATGGTTTGGCTCATTTCACGAGCCGCTTTCATTTTCTCGTACTTTTTCCGGCGCATTTCTGCAACACGGTTTTTCAATTCACTCGTTTGCCGTTGCAAATCTGAAATCCGGGATTCACCCCAAAAGGCTAGACTGGAAGGAGGGGCTAAAAGAAGAAACATCAGGATAATAATTAAAACAGGGAAAAAAGATCGCACTTGCGACTGCTTTTTAAAAAATCCTGACCCTATTTTTTTCAAGCGCTTCTCTTCTGTCTCTGAGCTAATTTTACATTTATAAATGTACCAATTTACGCTGGAGAAAGCATTTCAACAATACTCTTCTACAGTTTTGTTATCTTCCAGCGATTGGTCCTGACAACGCAAAGAAGTAGCCGGTAATCAAGAAGGCAAGCACCATGATTACAGCGATCCAGCGTGCATACTTATGAAAAAAATCCATTGTCATCGTCATCAAATCCAAGGCTAAATCTGAAAAGATTAGCATTCCATCCAAACAAACAAGGTCATCCAAAAATGGTTGACTTCCCCATTATATACGAAGGAGAGCTTTCACGTGTTTTGGCTTGGCATTAACGATGTTGAGTCTCAAAGATTTCTATAGACGAGACCTTGACCTATTAGCTATATGCTGAGAAAGCTAAGGGGTTAGCGTCTGAATAAATCTTTCAGTATAAGCCCAAGCCCAAGTTTCCAAACCGCAATAGCAGCCAATGTATAGAGCCCCCATCGGAATAAGGGATTTCCTAGCCAGGAAGGTGCTCCTTCGGCCTCACCGCCGCCATGATGGAAAAAATCTGGTGGAGGCATCATGGGGGGAGTCAATGGTGCTCCGGCGCTGATTCCTCCTTGCACGCCTCCCATGTATGGTGCTGCTGTCGGTGGAAAGGGAATCATGCCTGCTCCTGGTAACATTGGGCCCAGCGGGCCGCCTCGGTTAACGACAGCATTCGTATACGCTAGTGGGCTTCTGCCACAACTATTGATATCGGGAAAAGAATCGGCTCCGGGTGGAAAGCCCATAAAGGGTCCACCGGGTGGAAGATACCCGCCAGAATACATAAATTTAACCCTCGGTTATTGAGAGGCGAAGGAACAAAAGCGTAGACGTTCACTTGCCCATTTAAAAACCGAGGGTTGAATTTTATGACTGATTTCTTTTGATATTGCAATCAATTGTTAAGGATTGTAGATAAGCTTCTTATTTTTGTTTTTACTTGCGGGTTCTCCCAGGAAGGTCATCTGAATCACTAAGAAAATCTATATCTGTCTCACCAGACTGGCTACTGCGAGAAGGTGATTTCGGTATGATGTAACTTTCACCTAAACCCTCTTCACGAAGAGCATTGCTCCTGTGTCCATCCATTCCGTGAAGAGGTTCTTGATTGTTGCTGACTGTACTTCTTAAGGGGCTTTCATTGGTATTATGTGTCCGTGCATTATGTCCTTCTGCCCAGAAATCTGTCCGACCCATAAAGGTAGTAAGGGGTGGTGCATTTCTATTGTCCCCTACATTATGACTGATTACGTTTGAAGAGGTACCGCTTTTGCTATGCTCTGACAGTCTCGCTTCCTGATTCCCCACGGTGAGATTTTGGTTACGGGATCCTTGTTGGGGACTAGATGTTTGAGTAGTTTCATCTTGATGACGAGATCCTCGTGTTTGACGAGTCTTGGTTTGGAGTCTTTCAGCGCTACCATTGTAGGCAATACGTTTGTGGTTAACATACTTCCACAAAGCGTCGTTATGCTTAATTTCTTCGTCCACACTGTTGTCATGTTTAGCGCGCTCTTTTAAGGCAGAGCTGCTTTCAGGGAACTCCTTTTCCATTGCGGCATAAAATTTACCACGCCAGGAAAAGAGTGCTGATTTTACGCTTTTGGGGAGTGACCATTTTGAAACTTGTGCCTCGAATTTTTCATTGCTTTTGGTGAATTCTGCACATTTAGCATCAACGTTATGGTGAGTAATCTCGTTCCAATGGCCTTGGCGAAGCATGTCAGCCGCAATTTTTGGGGAACGCCAAGCGACTAAAGCCCCAATCGCTAGAGTAGCAGCGGTGGTTACTGCCCCGACCGTCAGTAAGAAATTTCGTACAGGATGCTTTTTCTCTTTTTTATGGCTGTGTTTAGGTCCATCAAAGCCATCTGCATGGTTTTTTACAGAGCCGTGACTTTGCGATGAACAATTTGAATTCGTAGCTGGATAGCTTTGGCCAGCATTAGGAGTAATAATCATCACACTCGGTGTGCTGCTCATAACAATTTCCCCTTGATATTATTCTTTAAATTCAGAACTCAAATGCCTTGCTCTATCTATAGGCCCTAATTTAGGGCTCACTCGACTTACCTACGAGTCACTAGCTTCCGATTTCTTAAATGTATTTTCGTTTTTCTCAATCCATTTTGTGATGGCTTGATGTTGAACCTTATGTTCATCTGCATTCAGTTTAAAATCATTAAGGTATTGTGTCCGAGCATCGGACTTCATGCCAAGCAGCTCTTTAAGCATATACGTGTAATTATTGGGGTGTACTACCTCAACATCGTTTTTCGCTTTATATTCAACACTTCCTTCTTTTACAATAAACTGTTCATCCAGTATTTTTTGCATTTTAGGTTCGCCATGCACTTTGAACTTCTCAATCTGTTCAGCAATACTATGGCTTCTGATGCCAGAGCGAGTCAGGAAGCCTAATCCCACTACAGTTAAAATACCGGCGATTGAGGCTAATACTTTAGGCCATGTACGCTTTTTTTCCTTGGATGCTTGTTGGTCTGCACCCTCTTTGCCAAACGAATCTTGGTTCGTTAAACCGGTAGATGATGAATATGCAGATGTTGAAGTACCTGCATCGGGTGATGCACTACTTCCATAAACTTGTTGAGATGAGGTATTGCTTAAGCTAGCACTCGTAGCGCTATTCATTCCCACTGGTCATCCTCCTAAACAAACAATCGTTTGTTTATTCATATCCAATAACTGCCTACGCATATAAAAACAGTCTTTTGGTTTCTTGTGCGCTTAATGATTAAATTAAGTGTAAAAACGCCTGTTTAGCGGACTAATTCGGGTGGGAAAATTTTGACTGGCTTCAATAAGCCATTACTATATTTAATGACTCCAATGGGCTCTGCTGCAAGGGAAGCCAGATACACTTTTTCTTCTTCCCATTCATTAAGGTCTATTTCAGGTGATTGTCTCTCGTTGATCTCGTCAGGCTTTACTTTGAGTCCATGTCGGAATTTTAAGGCTAATTCAGGATTTGGTAAATGGATGGTAGGCAAATTAACAAAGGGGAGAGGGTTTTGCAGGAAAATTTCAGGGGTTTCTGAGCTTTGTATGTTTGCCAGCGGGATGGCGTTCTCAAGGTTAAAGAGACCATGCTGAGTCCGCGTCAAGCCTGACAAATGAGCGCCTACTCCGAGCTGTGCTCCAATATCCCTTGCTAAAGAGCGGATATAAGTGCCGGAGCTACAGGAGACATCTAAAACCAATTTTGGCTGAGCAGGATTGCTAAGATCAATCTTAACGAGGGCTAAAGTATATATAGTGACTTCCCGAGAGGGGAGTGTCGCCGTTTTCCCAGCATAGGCCAGCTGATATAGCTTTTTGCCATCAACATGAACGGCTGAATATAAAGGAACCTCCTGGGTAATGGTTCCTCTGAACTGTTCTAAAAGCTGATCAACCGACTCATGGGTAAGTTGAATATGGCTACAGTCGGATAAAGAGGTCTCTTCGCCAGCGCTATCCAGTGTAGTTGTCGTTTTCCCCAGGCAAACTTTTGCAAGGTAGCGCTTATTTTCAGGGAAATATTCAATTAAACGAGTCGCTACCCCAAGACATACCGGTAAAACACCCTCTGCAAGAGGATCAAGTGTTCCCATGTGGCCCACTTTTTTGATCTTGTAGACGCGTCGTAAACGGGCGATTACATCGTGGCTGGTAAGGTGGAGGGGTTTGTGGACATTGATGACGGCAAACATAATAGTATGAGGTTAATTCTATAGATTCAGGGTAAGGGTTGTGGTTGACATCGTATGTTAAAGTTGCCCATAATTCATAGCAGGATTAACAAATCTAGCGAGAAAAAGCTTAGAAATAGCAGGATTCTTCTAAATTTGTCTCTTACTAAAATGCGGGAGTGGCTCAACGGTAGAGCATCTCCTTCCCAAGGAGAGGGTTGCGAGTTCGAATCTCGTCTTCCGCTAATATTTTTAAAATAGATGGGTTTTATTTCTGACTTTTTTGCTTTTGTTCTTCCTGCGCTTTTTGCTCTTTTTCTGCAGCGTCCTTTTGTTCGCTAGCCTCTACTTCCCGACTGTGTTGAGTGTCAGCAGCATTTTTTTTCTGCTTTTCTTCTTCCTGTCTACTGGCCTCTTTATGATCTTGCTCAATAAGAAGACCTAAGGTTTTAGTATGCGCGTTTTGAACTTTAAGATCGGTATTGGCCTTTTTTACTTGTTCCGGAGTGGAGTAGGGACTTCGGAGTACCGCCATATCATCTTGCATGCGAGCGACTGCTTTATCATTCATCATTTGGTTTATCGCTTGGTCACCAAACTTGATAGATTTCGGAGTGCCTACTCTATTCGGTCCTGAATAAGACTGTCCATTATAGGGCGAGGGAGGGATACGATTCATCGATTGGGTCCTGACTGTTTCGCTTGTTTAAGAGCGGATTGCTACTATTCATGCCATGTCTTTGTGATTTATGCACTGAAGATACGGAACTTGAAAATGGAAAATAAGAAAAAATGAAATCATTTTTTTAATGAGTGATTGTTTGTGATTTTAGATTATAAAATAAACCATTCTGTAGATGAGAAAAGTGGGTTGCGCGGTATTAGTTTCTCGGTATTATACATAAGCAATCGGTTGAGCGGCACTGAGTCGGGGTGACTGAGGTGAGTCGAAAGGCTTACACAGAGACCCTTCAGAGTAATCAAGTTCAACGGTCGAGGCCTTAAAAACTCGACAGTTGACAAGAGAATCTGAGTGACTTACGATACTTCTCCAATCGAAACGCAGACGCCTCTGAGTCACCTTGCT